>WNFW01028135.1_pt1 | contig 15966 bp, 14 predicted proteins | sample 5400131 | NCBI WGS metagenome assembly WNFW01 (sample SAMN13153362, study PRJNA577476) | soil metagenome | isolation source: 20 cm soil or saprolite under grassland replicate 1 | place: USA:California | collected 2016-06-15 | reverse complement strand
GGCGAGCCGCCGCCAGAAGAGGAGCACGACCACGGAGAGCCCGCCGCCGGCCGCGACCAGCGCGCCGCGCGGGCCGAAGGCGTACATCAGGAGCGGTGCGACGACTGCTCCGATCCCGATCGTCGCGAGGAAGACGCTCTCGAACACGCCGAAGACCCTCGCCCGCACCTTGTCGGGCGCCGTGCGTTGGAGGAGCGTCAAGCCCGCCACGTCGACCAGGACGTTTCCGACGCCGATGATCCCGAAGCAGAGGAGTGCCAGAAGGACGCTCGGCCAGATCCCGAGCACGATGAGCGGTACGCCCCACATCAGGATCCCGAGTCCGAACACGCCGGAGAGGCGGGCGGTCGTGATCATCCCGAGCAGGACGAGGATTCCGGCGAGAGCGCCGACGCCGTCGGCCGAATTGAGGAAGCCGACGCCGGCCGGCCCGAGGTCGAGAATCCGAAGCGCGGTCACGACGACCAGAACGCGCATGATTCCGGCGACCAGCGTCTGCGCCCCGTAGAGGCCGACCACGAGCCGCAGGCGGCGTTCGCCGAGGATCGCCCGGAAACCGGCGAGCGCCTCACGCCCGATGCTTTCGACTTCGGCACTTGGGTCACCCTGGCTGTCGGCGCTGATCCGGCTGAGCACGAGCGCCGACCACAGGAACAGGGCGGCCGTCGCCGCGAAGACGGTCCCGACGCTGGTGACAGTAAGCAGCAGGCCGCCCAGCGCGGGGCCGAGAAAGAAGCCGACGCTCGCGAGTGTGGTCGAAGTCGCGTTCGCCGCGGTCAGCTCCTCGGGTGAGCGGGCGAGGGAGGGGAGTAGGGCGGACTGGGCCGGGCCGAATGCCGTGCTTGCCAGCGCCGTTAGAACCGCGAGTGCGTAGATGACGACGGCCGGCGCGCCGGCGAAGACCGCCGCCGCGGCGCCTCCCATCGTGCAGACACGGACGAGGTCCGCCGCAATCATGATCCGCTTCCGCGGGAAGCGGTCGCCGAGCAGCGCCGTGAAGGGTGCGACCGCCGCGGCAGGAAGGAGCCGGACGAGCGCAACCAGTCCGACGGCGGTTGCGCCGCCGGCCCTGTATGCGAAGACCGCGAGGGCGATCTCGTAGCCCCACTGCCCGACGACCGAGCCGCTCCAGGCGAGCTCGACGCGGCGCAGGTCGGGATTGGCGAAGACCTCTGCGAACGCGCGGAGCGACTCGCTGAGGCGCCTGCGCAAGGAGGTCCGCACGAGCGGACAATCGCAGGCCGCGCCGTGTTTTTACAAGACGCGAGCTCGCGCTTCGGCGACCGCCGCCGAGACTTCGGCCGGACCTGGCGCGAGACGGTGCCGCGGCTCCTCGGGCTCGAAGGTCCCAGCGCGGACCTGGTCCGCGATCTGCTCGTGGGCGTCACGGAACGGGAGACCGCTCTCGACGAGGGCCTCGGCGGCGTCGGTCGCCTGCAGCAATGGGTCGGCGGTGGCGGCCCTGAGCCGCTCGTGGTCGAACTCGATTCCGGCGATCAGCACCTCGAGCGCGGCGAGCGTCCCTCGGACGTCGCGCCTGGCTGCGAAGACCGAGACCTTGTCCTCCTGGAGGTCGCGGTTATAGGCGAGCGGCAGGCCCTTGATCGTCGCGAGCAGCCCGGTCAGCCTCCCGATCGCCGTCCCCGCCTTGCCGCGGACGAGCTCGGCGACATCGGGGTTCAGCTTCTGCGGCATCATCGACGAGCCGGTCGCCGCCTCCTCCGGCAGCCGGACGAACCCGAACTCGGACGTCGCCCAGAGCACGAGCTCCTCGCCGATCCGGGAGAGGTGGGTGCTCAGAACCACGCACGCGTAGAGGTAGTCGAGAGCGAAGTCGCGGTCGCCGACGGCGTCGATGGAGTTGTGTACCCGCGGGCCAGGGGGCGGCGGCAGCTCGAAGGTCGATCCCGCGACCGCCGCCGAGCCGAGGGGCGATGGGCGCGCTTGCTCGGCCGCGAACCGAAAGCGCTCCAGATCGCGCGCGAGCATCTCTACCCACGCCAGCAGGTGGTGCCCGACCGTCACCGGCTGGGCGCGCTGGAGGTGCGTATAGGCCGGCATCGGAGTCTGCGTTTCCTCCTCCGCTTGGTCGAGCACCGCGCCCGCAAGGCTCCGGATCGTCTCGACCGCCTCGTCGCACGCATCCACGACATAGAGACGCAGCGCGGCGGCCACCTGGTCGTTGCGAGAGCGGCCGGCGTGGATCTTGCGGCCGACCTCGCCGAGCGACCGCTCGAGCGCCGAATGGACGTCCTCGTCGGCTCGGTCGTCGATGCCCTTAGCGGCGACCCGCTCGAGTGCCGTCTCCACCTCGGCGAGCTCGGCGTCGCTCAGGAGCCCCGCCTGCCAGAGGCGTCGCGCGTGCGTCGCGGTCGCCTGGCAGTCATACGGGAGCAGCTCAGCGTCTTCGGCGCGCAGGAAGTCCCACACCTCCAGCGCGAGCTTCGCTCTGACCCTTCCGGACCAGAGGGAGTAGAGCGCGTGCTCGGAGCGGCGGCCGGTCACAACCGGCGCACCCGGCTGCAGCGAGAGTCGCACCTCGCCCGTGACGAGCTGCTGCGTCGCCGAGAAGAACGCGTCGTAGGCGTTTCGGAGACGCGCGAACCAGCCGCCGTCGTAGACGAGCTTGGCCCACCTCGGCTCGAGCTCGCGCTTCGCCTCGAGCTCGCCCTTCGTCAGCACCAACTCCTCGAGCGCCCGGTGGGCGGCGATCAGCGTCAGCGCCGCAGGCGCCTCGTAGAGCTCGCGGCTCTTGATGCCGACGGCGCGGTTCTCGATCATGTCGATCCGGCCGATTCCGTAGGCGCCGGCCTGCTCGTTCAGCACGCCGACGAGCTCGTCGAGTGGCAGCTCCTCGCAGTCGAGCGCGACGGGCAGGCCCTCTTCGAAGGCGACGACGCACTCGACAGGCGCGGGCGCGTCCGCCGCTGCGGCCGTGAGCACGAAGGCGTCCTCCGGCGGGGCGGTCCATGGGTCCTCGAGCATGCCGGCCTCGATCGCGCGCCCGAAGAGGTTGTCGTCGACGGAGTAGGGGGACTCGGGCTTCGCCTCAACCGGAATGCCTCGGGCCTCCGCGTAGGCGATCTCCTCGTCGCGCGTCCGCACGCGGTCGCGGAGCGGAGCGATCACCGTCACGCCCGGATACCTCGCCTTGAACGCGAGCTCGAAGCGCAGCTGGTCGTTGCCTTTGCCCGTGCAGCCGTGGACGACCGCCTCGGCGGCGAGCTCGACTGCGACCTCGGCGACCGCCTCGGCGATCACCGGCCGGGAGAGCGCCGAGACGAGCGGGTACTTCCCCTCGTAGAGCGCGTTCGCGAGCAACGCTTTCGCCACCTGCTCCTCCGCGAAGGCCTCCTTGCGGTCGAGTAGGAGCACGTCGTCGGCTCCGGCGAGGCGCCCGCGCTCGACGGCGGGGCCGAAGCTCGCCTCCTGTCCCACGTCGACGAGCACGGCGACGACCTCCTCGAAGCCGTAGTCCTCCTTCAGCCAGGCGATGGCGCAGCTCGTGTCGAGCCCGCCGGAGTAGGCGAGCACCGCGGTTCGGTTCACTGGGTTTCTCCTTCCAGGTGATGTCGAAGTTGGTCTGCGAGAGCCGCGCCGCCGACGCCCTCATGGGCGGCCACGAAGATGGTGTCGTCGCCCGCGACGGTTCCCGCGACGTCGGCGAGGCCGGCCGCGTCGATCGCGCGGGCGAGCGCGTTCGCCGTTCCCGGAGGCGTGTTGATGACGACGAGGTTGCCGGTGGCTGTCAGCGACACTGTCCAGCGGCGCAAAGCAGCAACGAGCTCGCCGAGCCGCGAGAGGTCGGCGGCGCCGGGGAGCGCGTAGACGAGCCGGCCTTCCTCGTCGCGCACCTTGACGAGCCCCAGCTCGGCCACGTCCCGGGAGACGGTTGTCTGCACCGCGCCGAAGCCGGCCTTTTTGAGCGCCTTCGCGAGCTCCGTCTGCGTCGAGAGCTTCTGCTCCTTGACCAGACGCAGGATCGCTCCCTGCCGTTCGAACTTCTTCATGCGAGCACCTCCTCGAGCGTGCCGAGCGCCTGGTCGACCTCGGCGGCCGTGACGACGAGCGGGGGAGTGAGCCTGAGCACGCTCTCGCCGGCGGTGCCGACGAGCAGGCCGCGCCCCGCACACTCGGCGACGACCTCCGAGGCGGGCCGGTCGAGCTCGGCGCCGAGCAGGAGGCCGGCGCCGCGCACCTCGCGCACGCCGGGGAGCTCGCGAAGGCCGGCGGTGAGAGCGAGGCCGGTCGCGGTGACGCCGGCGAGCAGGTCATCGGTCAGCTCGTCGCAGACCGCGTTCGCGGCGGCGCACGCGACGGGATTGCCTCCGAAGGTACTCGCGTGGTCGCCCGGGGCGAATCCTTCCGGCGCCTCGTCCCCGACGAGCAGGCAGCCGATCGGCAGCCCGTTGGCGAGGCCCTTGGCGAGCGTGACGGCGTCCGGGCGCACGCCTAGCCGTTCCCACGCGAAGAACGTCCCTGTGCGGCCGACGCCGGTCTGCACCTCGTCGAAGAGGAGGACCGCGCCGTTCTCGTCGGCGAGCCGGCGCGTCTCGGCGACGAAGCCGGCGTCAAGTTCGTGCACGCCGCCCTCGCCCTGAACCGGCTCCAGCAGGATGCAGCCGGTCTCCTCGGAAACCGTCTCCGCGAGCGAGTCTGCGTCGTTGGGAGTTGCGAAGCTGACGTGCGGCAGCAGCGGCTCGAAGGCCTCGCGCTTGCCGGACTGGCCCGTGACCGAGAGCGCGCCGAGCGTGCGGCCGTGGAAGGAGCCGGTCAGCGAGACGACGCCGGGTTTGCCGGTCGCCTTGCGCGCGTACTTGAGTCCGGCCTCGACGGCCTCGGCGCCCGAGTTGCAGAAAAACGCCCGGGCGCCGCCGAAGCGGTCCGAGAGCCGCTCGGCGAGCGCGATCATCGGCTCGCTCCAGTAAAGGTTCGAGACGTGCCAGAGGCGCTCGAGCTGAGCCTGGGCGGCGGCGAGCGGGGCGGGGTGGCAGTGCCCGAGGCCGACGACGGCGATCCCAGCGAGGAAGTCGACATACGCGCGCCCGTCCGCGTCGACGAGCGTCGCGCCTTCACCGCGGACGAACGTCAGGTCCTGGCGGGCGTAGACGGGGAGGACGGGCGAGACCGCGACGGTGTTCACGCGACCACCGCCGTCTCGCCGATCTCGGCCCGGACGCCGTTGCGCGCGGCGGCGATCGCGGCCCGCAGCTTGGGGACGATCCCGCCCTCGAAGGTGCCGTCGTCGAGCAGCCGGTCGGCCTCGCCGGCCTCGATGCTGCTCAGCACCACGCCGTCGCGGAAGACGCCCGCGACGTCGGTGACGAACAGCAGCCGCTCCGCCTCGAGCCCGACCGCGAGCGCCGCCGCCGCCTCGTCGGCGTTCACGTTCAAAGGACCGACGCCGAGCGGCGCGACCACCGGGATTAGTCCGGAGTCGAGCGCCTCAAGGACCGCCTTCGGACGACTTGGCAGCGGCTCGCCGACCGAAGCGCTCCATCTCCTCGGAGATCTGCGGCCCGGCGCCGTGCACGACGCAGACCTCGTGGCCGGCATCGGCAAGCGTGAGGATCGCGGCGGCCGATCCGCGCACGACTCTGCCACCGCACTTGATGACGACGCGGCTCATGAGCGGTAGTCCGCGTTGATCCGCACGTAGTCGTACGAGAGGTCGCTGGTCAGGTAGTCCGCCGAGCCGTCGCCGAGTGCGAGATCGAGCGCGATCGTGCAGCGCGAGCCGTCGAGCTCCGGCTCGACGTCGCTCGGCGCGCCCGCCTCGAGGACGCGGACGCCCGCGAGGTCGAGCGTGACCCGCGCGGGATCGAGCTGGGCATAGCCGCCGTTGAAGGGGGCCGAGCCCGCCGCCGCGAGCACGCGGCCCCAGTTGGCATCGCGCCCGAACAAGGCCGTCTTCACCAGCGGCGAGGTCGCGATCCGCCTGGCGATCGCCTTCGCCTCGGGGTCGCTCGCGGCGCCGCTGACGCTGATCTCGGCCAGGAAGGTCGCGCCCTCGCCGTCGGCGACGATCTGGCCGGCGAGGTCAGCGCAGACTGCGTGCAGTGCGTCGGCGAAGGCCTCGTCGGCCGCCGCCGAACGCGTCGCGCCGCCGGCACCGTTGGCGAGCACGACGACGGTGTCGTTCGTCGAGCACTCGCCGTCGACCGAGATCGCGTTGAAGCTCTCGTCGACCGTGGGGCGAAGGAAGTCCGCGGCCTCGCCGGGTTCGAGCGGGAAGTCCGTCGTGACGACGGCGAGCATGGTGGCGAGGTTGGGATGGATCATCCCGGAGCCTTTAGCCATCCCACCGACAGCGAAGCCAGGCCCCTGCGCGACCGCCTGCTTCGCGTGGGTGTCGGTGGTCAGGATCGCCTCGGCTGCGGCCGGCCCGCCCTCGTCCGACAGCGACGAGGCGGCGTGTCGAAGGGCGGGCAGGATCTTGTCGAGCGCGAGCCGCTTGCCGATCACGCCGGTCGAGAGGACGAGCACCTCCTCCGCGTCCAGCCCAAGCAGCCGCGCCGCTTCGGCCGCGGTCGCCCGCGCGTCGAGCTCGCCGCGTACGCCGGTCGCCGCGTTCGCGACTCCGGAGTTGACGACGATGGCCTGAGGCTCCGCGAGCTCGAGATGCTCCTTTGAGACAGTGACGGGCGCCGCCTGGACGCGGTTAACCGTGAACATGGCGGCTCCCGTCGCCGGTATGAGCGAGCGCACGAGCGCAAGGTCGGGACCGCTGCGGCGGAGGCCCGAGTGCACGGCGCCCGCGACGAATCCTTTCGCAGCGGTGACGCTCACACGAGCACCCCGGTGAGGCGGAGGCCGGCCGTCTCCTCGAGGCCGAGCGCGAGGTTCGCGTTCTGCACGGCCTGCCCTGCGGCACCCTTGCCGAGGTTGTCGATCGCGCACGCGACGATCGTCTTGCCGGTGGGGCGGTCCTCGAAGAGCGCCACCTCGGCGGTGTCCGTGCCCTGCACGCGGCCGAGCTCCGGGGCCATTCCTTCAGGGAGCATGCGAACGACGTCGCTGTCGGCATAGGCGTCCTCGAGGCGCTCGTGCGCGTCGTTGCCGGCCCGGGCGTAGCACGTCGCGAGCAGACCGCGCCGCAGGGGCAGAAGATGCGGGACGAAGCAGACCGGAAAGCCGAGCGCCTGCTCGAGCTCCGGCGCGTGCTGGTGGGAGCCGGCTCGGTAGGGCGAGAGGTTCTCGAGCACGAAGCCGGCGTGGGAGCTCGGCTTCGGCGCACGGCCGGCGCCAGAGACCCCGGACTTGGCGTCGACCACGACGCTTTCCGGGTCGAGCGAATCCGCGAGCGGCCCGAGCGCGAGCAGCACGGCCGTCGCGTAGCAGCCCGGGTTCGCAATCAGCGTTCCGGTCGGCGGATAGAGCTCCGGCAGGGCGTAACTCCAGCCGGCAAGCGTCTCCGCGCGCGGGTGCGTGAAGCCGTACCAGCTGTCGTAAAGGGCGGAGTCGCGGAGCCGGTGCGCGCCGGAGAGGTCGACGACCACAGTGTCGGCGGGCGGCTCGAGGGCCGCCGCCTCATCGTGCCCGAGGCAGACGAAGAGCACGTCGGCGCCGCTCGCCAGCGCCTCCGCGTTCGCGACGAAGGCGGGCAGCGAGCCGTTCAGCCGGATGTCGAGAGCGGACGCTAGCTCGCCGGCCAGTGAGTCAGAGCCGAGCGCGACGAGCTCGAGCTCGGGGTGGGCGAGCACCCGGTCGAGCGTCTCCTGCCCCGTGTACCCGGAGCAGCCGATGATCGAGGCGGTGGGCATTTGAGTATTATGCAGAACTTCTGATTATGATGCAAAACGTGCGCCCAGCCCATCTCGTGCTCGAGGACGGCACCGTCTTCGCAGGCTCGGCCGTCGGCGCCGGGGGCGTCGCCGCCGGCGAGGCCTGCTTCACGACCGCTATGGCCGGCTACGAAGAGGCGGCAACCGATCCGAGCTACGTCGCCCAGGTGCTGGCCTTCAGCTACCCGCTGGTCGGGAACTACGGCCTCGACGGGACCCGGCTCGAGTCCGAGCGCGTGCAGGCCGAGGGGATCGTCATGCGGAGGGCCCGGCCTGCGTGGGCGCAGTGGCTCGCGTCGCAAGGCGTCGTCGTCGTCGCGCTCGAGGACGTCGACACGCGGGCCCTCGTCCGCCGGATCCGGGATGGCGGCGTCCTCCGCTGCGCGCTCGGAGAGGCGCCGGTCGAGGAGCTGTACGCGCGTGCCCTCGCCGAGCCGCCGATCGACGGCCGTCCTCTCGACCGCGTGGTCGGGGCTCGGCAGCCCTACCGGCTCGGCGCGGGCGCCCGCATCACTGTGGTCGACCTCGGCACGAAGCGCTCGATCCCACGGCGCCTCGCCGAGTGCGGGCTCGAGGTGGTCGTCGTTCCCGGCTCATGGGATGCGGAGGCGGTCCTGGAAACGGATCCGCGCGCGGTGCTCGTCTCGAATGGCCCCGGCGACCCGGCGGTGCTCGATGGGCCGATCGAGACGGTGCGCGAGCTGCTCGGCCAGGTGCCGCTCTTCGGGATCTGCCTCGGCCACCAGCTGCTCGGGCTCGCGCTCGGGCTCGAGACGTTCAAGCTCCCGTTTGGTCACCGCGGCGCCAACCACCCCGTCCGCGAGCTACGCAGCGGCCGCGTGCTCGTGACCGTCCAAAACCACGGCTTCGCGGTCGCTGACTCGGGTGAGGTCGAGGTGACGCACGTCTCACTCAACGACGGCACGGTCGAGGGCTTCGCCGGCGACGGGTTCGCCACCGTGCAGTTCCACCCCGAGGCTGCGCCTGGGCCGCTCGACGCCCTCCCTTTCTTCGACCTGATCGCGAGCACGTGCCGAAGCGAACCGATCTTCGCTCTGTCCTGATCGTCGGCTCGGGCCCGATTCGCATCGGGCAGGCATGCGAGTTCGACTACGCGGGGGCGCAGGCGTGCCGGGTGCTGCGGCGCGAGGGGTTCCGCGTCGTCCTCGTCAACTCGAACCCGGCCACGATCATGACCGACCCCGAGTGGGCCGACGCGACCTACCTCGAGCCGCTGGACACCGAGACCGTCGCCGAGGTGATCGAACGCGAGCGGCCGGACGCGCTGCTGCCGACGCTGGGCGGCCAGACGGCGCTCAACGTCGCCGTCGAGCTCGGTGACGCGGGTGTTCTGGACCAGTTCGGGGTCGAGCTGATCGGCGCCGACGTGGACGCGATCCGCCGGGCCGAGGACCGGCTCGCCTTCCGGGCGGCGCTCGACGAGGCCGGAGTACCCGTGCCGGAGAGCTGCATCGTCTCCTCGCCGGATGAGCTCGACGGCTTGCAGGCGCCCGCCGTCGTCCGGCCGGCGTTCACGCTCGGCGGCACGGGCGGCGGCCTCGCGCACGACCGGGCCGAGCTGGAGGCGCTCGTTCGCCGCGGGCTCGGGCGATTCGTGGACGGTCGCGCCGCAGCAGACGCTGCCCGACGCCGAGTATCAGCGCCTCCGCGGGGCCGCGTTCGCGTGCGCCCGCGCCGTCGGCGTCGCGACCGGCGGAGCCAATGTGCAGTTCGCCTACGAGCCTGAGACCCGCGAGCTGCTCGCGATCGAGATGAACCCGCGCGTCTCGCGCTCGTCGGCGCTCGCCTCGAAGGCGACCGGTTTCCCGATCGCCAAGCTCGCGGCCCTGCTCGCCGTCGGCTACACGCTCGACGAGCTTCCGAACGACATCACCGGCAAGACCACCGCGGCCTTTGAACCGGCGCTCGACTACGTCGTCGTCAAGGCGCCGCGCTTCGATTTCGCCAAGTTCGGCGTCTCCGACGCGCGCCTCGGTACGGAGATGCGCGCGGTCGGCGAGTCGCTCGGGCTGGGGAGGACGTTCGCCGAGGCGTTCCTGAAGGCGCTGCAGGGGCGGGAGCAGGCTCCGGGCGAGCTCGACCTTTCGCGCCGGGGCGAGCCGGTTCCCGAACGCTGGGACCTGCTACTCGAGGCGGCGCGTCGCGGTCTCGACTTGCCGGGCGTGCATCCGTACTTCGCGGACGAGTTGCGCGCGATCGCCGAGGCCGAAGCGACGCTCGGCACGAGCGGTCACGTGCAGGCGGCGAAGCGGTTCGGGCTGCCTGACAAGACGATCGCAAGCGTGCTCGGCGTCGACGAAGAGGAGGTGCGCCGGCGCCGCGGCCCCCCCGGGCGGCTGGCGGTCGACTCCTGCGCGGCCGAGTTCGAAGCGAAGACGCCGTACTTCTACCTCTCCTACGAGGACGGTGACCCTACGCCGAAGCGCTCGCGGCCCGCGATCGTGATCCTTGGCGCGGGGCCGAACCGGATCGGCCAGGGGATCGAGTTCGATTACTGCTGCTCGCGAGCCTCGATGGCCTTCCGCCGCCTCGGCTACGAGAGCGTGCTCGTCAACTCGAATCCCGAGACCGTCTCGACCGACTACGACACGAGCGACCGCCTCTACCTCGAGCCGCTGACGCTCGAACGCGTGCTCGACGTCTGCGAGCTGGAGCAGCCGGCAGGGGTGGTCGTTCAGCTCGGCGGCCAGACGCCGCTCTCGCTCGCGCCCGGGGTGGCCGCGGCGGGCTTCGCGCTGCTCGGCGACCCGCTGTCCGCGATCGAGCGTGCCGAGGACCGCGGCCGCTTCGGCGCGCTGCTCGACGAGTTGGGGGTTCGCGCGCCGGCCTGGGGAACGGCGGACGGCGCCGACGAGGCACGCGCCGTCGCACAGCGGGTCGGCTACCCCGTGCTCGTCCGCCCGCACCACGTGCTCGGCGGCCGAGGCATGTTCGTCGCCCGCGGCCCCGAGGAGCTCGAGCTCAGCGAGCCGGCACTAGTGGACGCCTTCCTCGAGGGTGCGCTCGAGCTCGACATCGACGTCCTCTGCGACGGCGAGTCCGCGTGGGTCTGCGGGATCCTCGAGCACGTCGAGCCCGCCGGCGTCCACTCCGGCGACTCAGCCTGTGTGATGCCGGCGCCCTCAGTGACACCTGCGCTCGAGGCCGAGATCGGCGAGCTCGCGTCGGCGATCGCTGCCGGGCTCGGCGCGCGCGGACTGCTCAATCTCCAGCTCGCGCTGCACGAAGGCGAGCTCTATGTGCTCGAGGCCAACCCGCGCGCCTCGCGCACCGTCCCGTTCGTGTCCAAGGCGACCGGGCTGCCGCTGGTCGACCACGCCTGCCGGTTGCTTCTAGGCGCCGGCCTCGGCGAGCTCGATCTCCCGGCTCGGCCTGTGCCAACGCGCGCCTGGGCGAAGGAGGCCGTCTTCCCAGAAGAGCGCTTCGCGAATGCCGCCGATCGTGGTCCTGAGATGCGCTCGACCGGCGAGGTAATGGCAAGCGGAGCGACGGTCTCCGTCGCCTACGCGCGCGCCCTGCGCGCCGCCGGGCGGGCGCGCCGCGGCGGCTCGATCGGCCAGGCGCTGCAGGCTAGAGCCTGAGCTCGAGAAAGGCCGCGCCCGGAACCGGGTTGTTGCGATACGGCTCCGTCTCACGGAAGCCGAGCGACCGGTACAGCGCCTGCGCCGCTGTCATCTCCGGGAGCGTGTCGAGGAGCATGCGGCTGTAGCCACGGGCACTCGCCTCGGCGATCACCGCCTCGGCGAGCTGCCGCCCCAGCCCGCTGCCCCGCTCCGCCGGACGGACGTAGAGGCGCTTCATCTCGCAGGCGACTTCGTCGATTCGCCGCAGCGCGACACAGCCGTCCTTCGCCAGCAGAACGAGCTCGTAGAAGCCGAGCGGGTCGGCGAGCTCGGACTCGAAGTCCTGGAACGAGAGGTCGACTCCGAGGCCGTCCGCGTACTCGCGGAGGAAGCCCTGCACTGTTTCCAGGTCTTGGGGCTGCGCCGGACGGATCCGCTGAACCTGGGCTGGTGACTCGCGCGCGGGCCTCCCGCGCATTCGCCCAGAGAGGAGGACTTTTGATGGAGCCGCTTTCGCGCTTGCGGCGGGTTCGGGTCTTGGCGGTGGGCGTCGTGCTCGGTCTGGCCACGCTCGCCGGCGTGCTGGCCACCCGCGGCTCGGCGGTTGCGAAGGGCCCGACCTTCGCGCCGCCCGTCTACGTCGACCAGGATCTCGCCGGCGGAGAGCCGGAGATCTTTGCGGACACGATGCACGGGACGCTGATCTACACCGCCCACGAGGGGACGACCCATCTCTACCGGGACGGGATCGTCAGCTCGCCGTGGGGGAATTTCGACTTCGTCACCAACTACTGCAACCAGGTCAACGTCTGGACGTCGTCCGACGGTGGAGTCAATTGGTTCCGCGACCGCTACCTCGGCAGTCCATGTCCGACGAACCCGGCGATCAACACCGGCTTCAGCGACCCCGACCTGACCCAGGATGCCGGCGGACGCGTCTACAACACGGGCATCGACCTCGTCAACGACGCGCTCTTTTCCTCGATTGACGGCGGCAAGACGTGGGACAAGGGGAACGCGGACTGCCACGATGGCGACCGGCCGTGGCTCGCCGGCGGCAAGGCGGACCAGGTCTTTATGGGGACCAACACGGTCGAGGGGAGCGGTAGCGGCCATCAGGTGTTCGTCTCGAACGACGGCGGCAACAGCTGCAGCCTGACCGGGATCCCCGACAGCGGCTCGCTCTCGGACGGCGGCTCGTTCACGGCTGACGGCAAGCTCTACTACGACAGGCCGAAGTCGACCGTCGTCGAGCCTGCGATCTTCGATCATCCCGACGGCAGCTTCGGTCTCGGCATCAGCACCATGCCAGCCAGTGGCTCGTCGTTCACGCCGCACGAAGGTGTGCGTGGGACCTCGATGTTCGCGCACTGGCCGGCGATCGCGATCGACTCGGCCGGGACCGTCTATCTGACCTGGGACACCGACAACCGGCAGGCCGGCACGAGCGGCGGCTGCAACGGTGCGGAGACGCCGGCGCCGAACTCGATCATGCTGACCTATACGAAGGACCTCGGCAAGACCTGGTCGACGCCGAGGACGATCACCCATCCGGGCACGCGCGTGTTCTGGCCATGGATCACAGCGGGCGACTCCGGCAAGGTCTCGGTGATCTGGTACCAGACCGAGCCGCAGGACGGCCAGCCTGACCTCGACTGCCAGACCGGCCACGTCCACGCGATGGAGGCCTCGCTGCTCGGTGCGAACGGCAAGAACCCGCAGCAGTGGGTCGCGGACGCCGCCGGGCGGCCGATCCACATCGGCTGGGTCTGCCAGGGCGGAACCACCTGCGTGGCAACCGGCCAGGACCGCCGGCTCGGCGACTACTTCACGAACGCGCTCGATGCGCGCGGCTGCGTCCTGATCTCGACCGGCGACACGCGCCTCAGCGACCCGACAACAGGCGGCCCGTTACCGACAGCCCGGCCGCTCTTCCTGCACCAGAACGGCGGCCCGCGCCTGATCGGCTCGGGCACCTGCTCTTAGCGAACGCAGAGCACGGCGGAGGGCTCGCGAGCCCTCCGCCGTGCAGCTCTTGAAGCTGCTCTCGCTTGCGCGGGCGAACGCCGAACGAATATAAGACAGCGATGCTCCTGGCCAGCGTCGAGTACGCCCGTCCTCGGTCCCTCGACGAGGCGCTCTCGCTGCTCGCGGCGAATCCGAACGCGCGGGCGCTTGCGGGCGGGCAGACGCTCATCAACGTGATGAAGGCGCGGATCGCGGCGCCGGAGCTGCTCGTCGACCTCAACGACGTTCCGGAGCTCCGCGGGATTCGCGAGACCGACGACGGGCTCGAGCTGGGGGCGATGGTGACCTACACGCAGCTCGCCCGCGCGGAGGAGGTGCACCGGGAGCGTCCGATCCTTGCCGAGGTCGCGGCTCAGATCGCAGACGTCCAGGTGCGCAATCGCGGCACCGTCGGCGGGAACGTCTGCTCGAACGACCCGACGAATCATCTGCCGCCGGTACTCGTCGCGGTCGGCGCGACGATGGCAATCGCGGGCGCGTCGGGCATCCGTTTGGTTCCGGCCGAGGAGTTCTTCCTCGGCGTCTACCTGACGGCGGTCGGCCCCGGTGAGCTGCTGACCGGGATCTCGGTTCCGCGCCGCCAAGGCGGCGACGGCTTCGCCTCGGTGACGATCGGCGCCGACGGAACCTGCATCGCGAATGCTGCTGCGAGCGTCAACGGAGATGTGCGCGTCGTGCTCGGCTGCGTCGCGGCCACGCCGGTGGTCGTCGAGGCGCCGTCGGCGGACGACGAAGCGGTACGCAAGGCGGTCGCGGGCGCGGAGCTCGACCCGCCGTCGGACATTCACGCGCCGGCGGAGTACCGGAGGCAGCTCGCGGGCGTCCTCGCGGCGCGAGCCGCTCGGCAGGCGAGAGAAGAAGCCGCGTGAGCGAGCCGGTCGCCCAGAAGACGATCAGCGTCGAGGTGAACGGCACGACCTACGAGCGCGAGGTCGAGGCCCGGCGGCTGCTCGTCCACTTCCTCCGCGACGACCTCGACCTGACCGGCACGCACGTCGGCTGCGACACCGGCAACTGCGGGGCGTGCTCGGTGATCGTGGACGGCACGCTGCTGAAGAGCTGCATGATGCTGGCGATCCAGGCCGACGGAGCCTCGATCGAGACCGTCGAAGGCCTCGGCACCGACGGCGAGTTGAACCCGCTGCAACAGGCCTTCGGCGAGCACCACGCGCTCCAGTGCGGCTACTGCACGCCCGGGATGCTGATGAGCGCGAAGGCGCTGCTGGACGAGAACCCCGAGCCGACCGAAGGCGAGATCCGCAGGGCAATTCAAGGCAACATCTGCCGCTGCACGGGCTACGTCAACATCGTCGAGGCGATCGCGGCGGCCGCGGAGGCGGGCCGATGACCGAAACCGCCACCCCCACGAGCGCCCTCGTCGTCGAGGAACAGGAGACGCGGCCGGGGTTCATCGGCACCAGCGTCCCGCGGAAGGAGGACCGGCGCCTCGTCCAGGGCGAAGGCGTCTTCTTCGACGACGTCAAGCGATACGGAATGGGCTTCGTTCACTTCGTCCGCTCGCCTTACGCGCACGCCAAGATCAAGTCGATCGACGTCGCGCGGGCGCTCGAGCTCAAGGACGTCTACGGAACGCTGACCGGTGACGAGGTCGCGATCCTGACCGATCCGTTCTTCGAGATGTCGGTGCCGCCCGGAAGCGAGATCAAGGACTACGCACTCGCGGTCGGCAAGACGCGCTTCGTCGGCGAGCCCGTGGCGGCGGTCGTCGCCGCGACCCGCGAGCTCGCGCGCGACGCGGCCGAGCTGGTCGAGGTCGAGTACGAGCCGCTCGATCCGTTGGTAGACGCCCGGCGCGCGCAGGATTCCGACGCGCCGATCCTGCACGAGGACGCCGGCTCGAACGTCGTCTGGGAAGGCGTGTTCGACTGGGGCGACTGGGAGGGCACCGTCGCGGAGGCGGACCGGATCGTCCGGATCAAGGAGCTCCACTTCGACCGCTTCTCCTCGACGCCGCTCGAGTGCTCCGGCTGCCTCGTCGAGTTCAACCGCGGCACGGGCCAGTGGACGATGTACTGCAACCACCAGATGCCGGGCATCGGCGCGATCTGGATGGCGCCGGCGCTGCGCGTGGGAACCGACAAGCTCCGCTTCGTCACCCAAGACATCGGCGGCGCCTTCGGCAACAAGATTTGCCTCCATCCGTACTTCGTCGCCTGCTGCCTGCTCGCCCGCAAGTTGAACCGCCCGGTGCAGTGGACGGAGTGGCGGACCGACCAGCACACGGCGAACGCGCATGGGAACGAGCGCTGGTTCGAGGAGACCGAGGTCGCGGTCAAGGCCGACGGGACGCTGCTCGGCTTCAAGACGCACGCGATCGACGACTGCGGCGCCTTCCCGCGTTACGAGCCGCTCGGCTGCATCATCTGGGCGCAGGTCACGCCGGGCTGCTACCGCTGGCAGAACGTCCACGTCGACTTCACCCAGGTGGCGACGAACAAGTCACCGGTCTCGCCGAACCGCGGCTACTCGCGGATGCAGCACCTCTGGTTCACGGAGCGCGTGATCGACATCGTCGCCAACGAGCTCGGGCTCGATCCCGTCGACGTGCG
>WNFW01001442.1_pt1 | contig 15971 bp, 10 predicted proteins | sample 5400131 | NCBI WGS metagenome assembly WNFW01 (sample SAMN13153362, study PRJNA577476) | soil metagenome | isolation source: 20 cm soil or saprolite under grassland replicate 1 | place: USA:California | collected 2016-06-15 | reverse complement strand
CCAGCCGTGGAGCATTATTCCGGCGCGGCGTGGCCCAGTGCTGGTCTACGAGAGGCGGCAGTCGGCCAGGGTTGGCCTGCGTTGGTGCTTGGCGTGGCTGGGGCTACACCCACTGCTGTACGGCTCGCATATGTTCCTCGCTTACACACGTGAACCCAAAACTCAGCCAGCTCCTGGCCGCGTGCAGCGTCGAGGGTGACCTGGTCGGGCCAATCCGATGGTCGGAGGCCGTGATTCTACAGAACTACGGTGCGATTCCGCCCGCTGTAGGGAAACGTGGTTTCTACGTGTGGAATCGAGGGTTCAACTTGCTGCTGTTGGGACGGGGCGGCGTACCACTCTATTTTTGCAAGTGTCGGCCCGCGGCGGATCACAACCTGGGGCGTGAGACCGCTGTGCTCAAGGCGCTGAATCGCGATCTCGAGTTGAGCAGCGTGGCGCCCTGGACTCGCGGCGCCCGATCTGAAGAGTTGCAACTGCAAGTCAGCGAGTTCGTTCCTGGAGATCCGTATGCGTTCGATGTACCGGGCCTGGGCGAGAGGCAATGGGCCGCGTCCATGCGCGATATCCTCACCGTGGCTCGCCGCGTGTCGATTCGGGCGGCTGCGCTGCTGCCGGACTTCTTAGCTGGCACCGACCCGGTGGTGCTGCACGAAGTTGCCGCCCCGTCCCTGGCGGAGCTCGGGTCGGCGGGCCTGGGCGAGGATCAACTGCGCGCCCTCGACGCAGCGATCCGTCGAGCCGGCACGCTGCCGCGCCTGCTGCAGCACGGTGACCTCTGGCCGCCCAACATCCTGTGGCATCAAGGGTCCTGGCGACTACTCGACTTCGAGAGCTTCGGGCGCGTCCAAGTGCCCCTATACGACGTGCATCACTTCGTGCGCACGTGCGCGAGCCTGCGAGGGCTCTGCTCCGAGACGACGGGCGGTTGGCTTGACCGCTTGGCGTCCCGTGATCGGGAGGCGGCGGTCTGCCGCGAGACGATCCGCCGTGAGGCCTGCGAACTGGGGCTGGACGCTGCGCAGGCGCTTGGGGTGCTGCTTTACTACCTGGTGGACATGGCTGCGCATTTTCGCCGGCGGGGCGTGCCGCGGGCGTTCTGGGAGCCCCTGGCGCTGGAAGTGCGACGCGCGGCGGACACACTCAACGCGGGCGCTCCCCTGGAGGAGGTCGTGCTGGGGCGAGCCTGAAGGCGAGACGCGGCTTGGCTCGCGTTCAAGCTCTCCCGCTCGCCACGAGACGCCGATCGTCGCCCTGAGCCCTCCTCGCGAGGACGGCAAGAACCGCCGCCGCGATCCTATCGATGTGTGCGGCGCTCAGTTCTTGGTGGATCGGCAACTCCAGACAGTCGCGGCGCCAACCAGCCATCTGCTGCGCTAATTCACGCGGGCATGTCGGATGGGATACTTCCCACCAGTTCCCACTCTGCACGCCGAGACTTTCAAGGTCCTGCTGGAACGATCTCCTATCAGGGACGATGACCGGAAAAAACAACGGACACGTTCCGGCAGGCAGGTCGGGGAAGGGACAGGTGACATGAGAACGTAGACGGGAGGCGAGGCGCGTGTAGTTGACCCGCCGCCTCGCCACTACTGCTTCCGGATCCATGAAGCGCATGAGGCGAGCGACCCACGGCGACGCTCCATATTCCAACATCCGTGGATCCCAATCACTGCCGGAGCAAATCGTCTGACGTCTATTCCATCGAATCAGCTTGGCGAACGGGCGGGATGCGCGGCCGACCCATGCCTCGAACTGCCCCCAGCCCGAGGCTCGGAGACCCTGTTGCACCAGATCTCCCATCTGAACAAACGTGGACGTCCGTGGCGCCGGGGGCAGGGCCTTGGTCGGCCGCTCGGACTTCGTCACCACAAACCCACCATGCGGAAGCGGGAGCGTCTTGTAGACGGAGAACAGCGCGAGATCGCCGACTGAGCCCAGCCAGGTGCCGTTATCTCGGCTGAACAGCGACAGCGCGCAATCCTCGATCAGCTTCAGGCGACGTGATTCACACAGTCGACGTATCGGTTCGAGCTGCTGCGCAAAACCGAAGTAGTGAATGATGTACAGGGCAGAGACGGTGTCGTCGAGTCGTTGTGCGACATCTGCGAGGTCGACGCGGAGCTGCTCGTCGAGTCGGTAGTAGCGCAGGGTGTAACCGGCCGCTAGGAGCGCGTCGATCTCTACTCCCTGGTGATAGGCAGGCACGAGGATCGTGCTGTGCGCGGGCAGGTTCAGGGTCGCCACACCGTGATACAACGCGACTCGACCGCTAAAAGCCCAGGTCCCCGTGGGGTCATTGAACGGGAACGCCTGTTGCCACCTGTCACTCCAACTCGGGAGGCGCGTGAACTGAGACCACGTTGGGCACAGCGGAATCACCCAGTCGGTCGGTTTCGGTTCCGCCACCACCGAGCCCCCCTTTCCCACGGTCGAATGTCCTCCCAAAGTCCGATACTGCTCGTCGGCGCTGTCGTCCGGCGTGTTGCTCAAGCATGCCCACACCACGGCAGACAGTCGGCGGACCGAGGCTCCGGCGGTCATCTGAGCGACCTCCTCGTGCCCCGACGCGGGTCGAGGCCTGGTGAGCGGAGAACCATGCCACCATTGCTGAGCACGCACCTGCGTGACCCACATCGCAATTCAGATGCCGTCAGCCGGCTTAGGGACACGGCGCAGCGCATTGGCCGGCAAAGCCGGCTTGGACCCAAGGCGTGGCGCCGGCGCAGCAGCGCCGATCCCCGGTGACGTAGCTGCACGGCGTCGTCGAGGGCTGCCCCGCCAATGCACCTAGCCTTCACAGCGGGGACGTATTTCGAGCCGGCATTGCTTGCGCGACCGCTCGCAGACGGCGGCTGACGTAGGAGGACGCGGAACTGAGCGCTGCCGCCAAGTGGCCGCGTAGCGGGTTCGGCTCCAGAGTCCACTCCTCGCCCACTGCCACAATGGTGCTACTGAACCCACGTTTGAAGTCGGAAATCCCGCCGAGCGGATCGCCTTCCTTGAGGTGACCCATCGTTACGCCGCCAAAGTCGAACCACCGCGCGCCCGCCCGCTTGGCCCAACGAATGAGGTCCCAGATGAGCGCATACGTGAATGGCGTGCGTGACCCGGGCAGCCGCGTCATCCCGGTTGCTGGATTGTCGACATAGTCCCCATGGTTCAGGCCCCACGCGAATGCTACCAACTCGGAGCCCTGCCCATCGGTTCGAAATAGGCCGGTGAGACGGGAGAGATCTGGACAGCGATCCGACAGTGCCAGCACCGCGTTCCAGTCCTCGTACTGAGGCGAGCCCCCGGTGCGCGCGAGTGACTCTCCCAGCAACGCCTCGATTCGACCGACAGGCGCGGGCCTCGCAATGGCCCGCACCTGGAACGGTTGTTCGGCGATTTGCCGAATGTTGCGTCGGGTGCTGCGATGGAAGGATGCCAAGATTTCATTCTCGTTCGGACTCAGGTCCACCAGTACCGTATCGCGATACGCGCGAGCTTGCGCGGCGGATCGGAAGCCAAGCTCCCGCAGCAACAGACCGACCCGCTCCCGTATTCCGGAGTCCTGAGCGTACACTTGCACATGCACGCGCAGGACCCGGGGACGGGACCGCGCTAAGTGTGCCAGCGCGCGCAGACCCGCTGCGCGAGCGCCATCGGAGAGCGCCCCGCCGAATTTCTCGACAAAGAGCAACACGTGGCCCGGGAGCGCCCGGCTGCGACTCACATCCACCGCGAAGCCCGCCTGATATCCCCCCCCCTTGGTCTTCACCGCGAGGAACCACAGCGTGCGGGTGGGATGCACCAGAGCCCATTCCGTACGGTGCTGTGCCGGCAGCCGTACCCCGGCGGCGAGCAACCCTGCTTCGCAGCGAGCGCGCTCCGGTCCGGGCCGCTCGAACAGCTCGACCTCGTACTCCCGATCGCGCCAGACCAGCCGGGGTTCGCATGGGGTGGCCGAAACGCTCGCAACCGTCTTAGGAAGTCGGACCGGGATGACGTGTGGAAGGCGTTCGCACATCGAGCTAGGTGCGCTCCTTGAGCGAGATGAGCGCAAACCTCGGAGAACGAATGAGCCGCTTGATGGCCAGGCGGTCGTCAACCGACAGCCCCCCTACGAACCACAGGCCGCCGAGGTAGGCCATGAGCAGCAACAGTCGGGTGAAGAGCGACAACCAGAGCCTGCCCTGCGGCACCAGTTGCCCGGCTACGCCGATCACGGTCGCGACGAGCAAGAGGCGAAGGACGGGTCCCCAGCGGTAGCGGATGCGCCAGAGGCGCTGTGACAAGGCGTAGACCGCTGCCTCCCGGACAGCGAAGGACGCGACCGTCGCGAGAGCGGCGCCCAAGCCGAACAACCGGGGGATTAGCAACATATAGCCGGCCAGCGCGACGACGGCCCCGATCCAATTCGCCAGCGTGTAGAACTCGGTCCGCTCACGCATCTGCATGCCGAGGTTGTGCATGATCGTCCATGACTGCAGGACGTAGGCGATCAAGATGATGGGCACGAGGTCCCGGGCAGGCCAGAAGGCCGGAGCCGCCGCGATGCGCAGGAAATCCCCGACGAATAACGTGATCAGCACGCCGATCGTCAGCAGAACCATGTTGAAGTAAATGAAGGCACGTGCGTACAGTTCGTCTCGATCGGGCCGTTTCGCGATTTCGTAGCGCGCCGGGTCCCAGACCATGGTGAACGGCACCTCACCGAGCTGGGCGAGGACGAACCCGAACTGGTAAGCGAGCCCGTATAGGCCCACGGTGCTCGCGTCCGAGACCAACCTCAGGAAATAGCGGTCGCCAAACGTCATGATGAAGGTCGCGACCTGCGTGCCAACGAAGGGGATGCCGAAGCGGAGGAGGTCGCGAGCGGCGCTACCGGATAGGCGCAGCCCTACCTCCTTGACGAGGTAGACGGTGAGAAACGCGCCTGCGAGCGTATTGACCACCAGCGTGCTCAGCAACACGCCCACAGCACCCAGCTGCAGATAAACCACGAACGCGATGTTGAGCGCGACCTGCAGACACAATCTCACACCCGCGACGGTCACGTAAGCGGTGGACCGGTCGCCCAGCCGCAGGTAAGCGAATGGGACCAGCAGCAGGCTCTCGAACGCGAGGCTCATTCCCCCGATCCGCACCAGCGCTACGTTGGCCGCGTTGCCGAATGCCGCTACGGCGATGGCGGGTGCGAACACGTACATCGCCGTCGCCGCACAGCCGTAGGACGTGACCAACACGACCATGGCCGTTGACAGCACCGCGCGGCGCTGCGCATCGGTGTCCGCTTTGTGATAGAACCGGAAGATTCCGGCGCCCAACCGCGAGCCGGCGACGATCGAGGCGACTTCCAGCACCATGTCGATCAGCTGCAGCAAGCCGTAGTCGGCGGGCGTGAGGTAGTGCGTGTAAACCGGCAGCATCACGAACGCCACCGCCTTGCTCAGCAGCACACCGATGCCATAGATGAGCCCGTGCCGGCCGATGCGGCTCATCTTGAACGGCGTCGCGGTGGTTGCCATTACAACGGACCTCCAGCCTGGGGCGCGGGCACTCCTTGTGCGCCGGACCCCTGCAAGAGCCGGGCTCGCCAGTGTCGACCGTCGTCGTTGCAGAGCGCTCCCGACCGTGCGACTCGCCTGTAGCGTAGGCGCAACAGGGAGTGTCGGGAGCGGCATAGGACCTGCACTCGACTGTCGGTCGCCCTAGCGCGTAACGCATGGAGGTATGTCCCTGTTGACTATGGCACTGCCGTTCCCGCTCCTCCGCTTCACGAATGCGGTAGGGGTCCAGCTTCGCTGGCTCAGAGCGCACCCGATACTCAACGCGGTCGCCTGGGAGGAAGCGTGGCGCGAGCGCGTCGGACATCCCGTCGATGCCACGCAGGACCCTCATCTCCGCGCTGCGCTCGAGTGGCTCACGCGTGCCCAGGACGCCGCGGGGGATGGGGGATTTGCGCGGGCGTACAGTCTCGCCTGGAATCCGTGTTTCAGGTCGCGTGGCTGGCAGCCCGGCTGTCCTGAGACGACGGGCTGCATCATCCCGACTCTGTATCAAGCAGCACGGCATTTGCAGCATCCCGACCTCGCAATTCGCGCGGAGCGGGCGGCCCGCTGGGAGGCGGAGATTCAGCTGCCGTCGGGCGGAGTGCGAAGCGGCGTGGGTGATGGGCGCAGGGTCCCGGCGGTGTTCGGCACCGGCCAAGTGTTGTTCGGCTGGCTCGCCGCGTTTGCGGCGACGGGCTCGGGAGTGTTTGCAGGCGCCGCGCGGCGCGCGGGGTGTTTCCTACTCCGGACGCTGGACGAAGATGCCTACAACACGCAGGTCGCGTGGGGGCTCGCCGAGGCGGGCCGGCGGCTCGGGGCGCCCGAGTTTACCGCGGCCGCGGCGCGAAACCTCCGCGCCGTCACTCGCCTGCAGCACACAGACGGCTGGCTGCCGCGCTGCTGCCCCACCGACCCCATGCGACCGTTGCTGCACACCATCGCCTACGCCATTCGTGGCCTGCTCGAGGGCGGGCGGTTGCTGCAGGACGCGCGGCTCATCGCCCACGCGGCGCGTGCCGCAGAGCGGATCGCCGGTGCCGTCAGCCCGGACGGCCGGCTGGCTGGACGGTTCACCGCCGGATGGCGGTCCGCGGTGCCATGGAGTTGCCTCAGCGGGCAAGCGCAAATGGCGAACATCTGGTTGCGGTTGTTCGTAGTCACCCGTGAGCGGAAGTGGCTCGAGCCGGTCGGGCCGGTGCTCCACTTCCTCAAGTCGACCCAAAACCGCACGAGTCGTGACCCGGGGCTCCGGGGCGGGGTCAAGGGCTCTTTCCCGCTCGGCGCGGAATATGGGCCGTACCAGACCCTGAATACGGCGACGAAGTTCTTTGTCGACGCGCTCATCCGGCACGAGCGGATCACCGGTGGCGGTGCGCGGGACGCCGAGACCGCGACGGCCGCCACCCTGGCTTAGGCGCCGCCATGATCGTCCTGCAAGTCGTCGCGCCAGGCGAATTCGGTGGTCTGGAGAGCGTGACGCAAGCGCTGGCGCAGGGGCTCCATGGCGCGGGCCACGACGTGCACGTCGCGGCCGTGCTGGACCGTCTCGCGGACCGGCACCCCTTCCTGACGCCATTGGCTGAGAGCGGCATCGCCACCCATCCACTCGAGCTTCCGGTGCGCGCCTATTGGCGCGAGCGGCAAGCGATCGCGGCGTTGTGCCGCCGCATCCGGCCGGATGTGGTGCACACGCATGGTTATCGGCCGGATGTCGTGGATGCCGGCGTCGCCCGCCACCTGGGGATTCCCGTCGTGACAACGGTGCACGGTTTCACCGGGGGCGGATGGAAGAATCGCTGTTACGAGTGGCTGCAGCGTCGCGCGTTCCCGCAGTTCGACGCGGTCGTAGCGGTGTCGCGGGCGCTCTTCGAGCGCTTGGCCCGAGCGGGGGTTCCACGAGCACGTATTCACGAGCTGCCGAACGCGTGGTGTCCGACCAGCCCGCCGCTCGACCGTACGGCGGCCCGCCTCGTGCTGGGGCTTCCACAGGACGGCTTTGTGGTCGGCTGGGTCGGGCGGTTGAGCGCCGAGAAGGGGCCGGACATCCTGCTCGACGCGTTGCCGGGCGTGTCGGACCTGCCGCTCGCCGTGTCGATGGTGGGCAACGGCATCGAGCGGAGCGCGCTCCAAGCCCGGGCTCGCAGCCTCCGGCTCAATCGGGTCTCCTGGCACGGCGCCTTGCGCGACGCGGCCCGGTTGTTCCCGGCGTTCGATATCTTCGTCCTCAGCTCGCGCACCGAGGGCACTCCGATCGTGTTGTTCGAGGCGATGGCCACCGAAGTCCCAGTGATCGCGACGCGGGTGGGCGGCGTGCCGGACATCCTTTCAGCAGACGAGGCGGCGCTCGTACCCCCCAACGACCCGGTGGCCCTGGCGGCGGCATTGCGCGCCGTGTATCACGACCCGGCGGAGGCGCGCGCGCGCGCGCGCCGCGCGCACGGCCGTCTGCAGCGCGACTTCAGCCTCGGACCGTGGATCGCCCGGTACGAGCGCATCTACCGGCAGGTGTCCCATACGGCTCCGGCCGCGTTGGTGGGATGATCGCCGCGTCCACCATCCCGTTCGTCGCCGCGCTGGGATTGGGCGTGTACAGCTACGTGGGCTACCCTGTGCTACTCAAGCTCCTGGGGCTCGGTCGCGCGCGCCGGCGGGTGGCGCCGCCTCCGTTCGGGGAGTGGCCTCCGATCAGCATCACCATCCCCGTGCACAACGAGGCTGCGGTGATCGCCGGCACGCTTGAACGGATCCTCGAGCTCGAGTACCCGGTGGAGCGACGCCAGATTCTCGTCGTGTCAGATGCGTCGAACGACGGCACTGATGAAATCGTGTCCCGGTTCGCGCCGCGCGGCGTCGAGCTGCTCCGCTTGCCGGAGCGGCGCGGCAAGACAGCGGCGGAGAACGCCGCCCGCGGGCGGCTGCGCGGCGACATCATCATCAATACCGATGCTTCAGTGCGCATCCATCCCCGGGCGCTCAAACCTCTCGTCGCCAGCTTTGCGGACGCCACCGTGGGGGTCGCCTCCGGCCGCGACGTCAGCGTGGCGCGCGTGGATGCCGCAGCGAACGCGGGCGAGTCGGCGTACATCGGCTACGAGATGTGGGTACGAGATCTCGAAACGCGGGTGTCCGGCATCGTGGGCGCGTCGGGTTGCCTCTACGCGATTCGCGCCGCGCTCCACCGCGACGCCGTTCCCGAAGATCTGAGCCGGGACTTCGGGGCCGCGCTGCTGGCGCGGCGACGCGGGTATCGGGCGGTCTCTGTGCCTGAGGCCCTTTGCTTCGTGCCGCGCAGCGCATCGCTGCGTCAAGAGTATCGGCGTAAGGTGCGCACGATGGCGCGTGGCCTGCGCACCTTGTGGGGGCTGCGGGCCTTGCTCAACCCGCTGCGCTATGGCGTGTTCGCGTGGATGCTGTGGAGCCACAAGGTGTGTCGCTGGCTCGTGCCTGGGGCGGTCCTGGTGGCGCTCGGCGCGTTGGGGTCGCTGGCGCTGGGCACGCCGTGGGCGCGCGTGGTCCTGGGAGCAGCCAGCGGCGGCGTCGCACTCGCGGGGGTGGGATGGTGGTGGCCGGCACGGCGCGAGGGGAGGCCCGTGCCCCGATGCTTCGCGCTGCCGGCCTATGCGGTGTCCGCTAACATCGCCGCGCTGCACGCCTGGCTGCTCGCCTTGAGCGGAGTGGGCACCGCGGTGTGGGAGCCTACGCGCCGCGGGACGACCGCCGAGACCGCCTGACTACTTTTTTTTGAGTGAGGCGGTTTACCAACCGCCGCGGCGGAGCAGGATCACGGGAATCGTGCGCAGCATGATTCGCAGATCCTCGAATGCCGACTGGCGCCGAATGTACTCGAGGTCGAAGGCGAGCTTGCGCCGCACGTCCTCGACCGACTGGTCGTAGCCCTGGTTTACCTGGGCCCAGCCAGTGATGCCCGGTCGCACCCGCTGACGGCGCTGGTATCCCTCGATCTGCTCGCGCAGATAGACGAAGATCGTGGGCTGCTCGGGCCGGGGACCGACGATATTCATGTCTCCCAGCAGCACGTTCCAGAGCTGTGGCAGTTCGTCAAGCCGAAACTTCCGCAGCACCCGACCAATCGACGTCACACGCGCATCGTCCGGCTGCGCCCAGACCTGAGGGTCGCGCGGTGCCGCCGCGACGCGCATTGTGCGGAACTTGTACATCGTGAACGGCATGCCGCCCTGGTCAAGGCGCCGGCGGGTGTTGCCGCCAGCGCGTGACAGCGCCCGCCGGTCCAGCCCGACGCGGGTCTGCTTGAACAGGACCGGGCCCCGCGAAGTGAGCTTGATCAGGCCGGCGATTAACAGCAACAAAGGCGATGCCGCCACCAACGCTGTGGCCGCCACGGCCGTGTTGAGTAGGTGGCGTAACCAGCGCTCGCGATCGCGCGGGCGACGCGCCACCACATGAACGAGCCCGACGCTCGGGCGTGAGGTTTGGAAATCGATGGACGTTGCCACGCCGTGTGCCTTGGGCAAGCTGTGTGCGCAGCGTGCGGACGAGCCCGCGCCTGCTAACCCACTGGAACTCAACCGGTTGGAAGAGTGTCTCGGCACGGACCGTGGCGTCAGCGTGTCGCGCTCATTCGGCGCGTGTTGGATCGCCGCGACGCCCCGCCGCATGCTCAAACCGTGGCCGGGGGAAGCTCGAGCTCGAAGGAGAACCGCGTGCCCCAGTGAGGCCGGGTTTCGATCCGCAGCGTCGAGCCCATAGCGTGCACGAGTTTGCGACAGATCGCGAGCCCGAGCCCCGCACTGGAGAAATAGTAGCGCGGCCCTCCGGATGGCTTGCGGAACGGCTGGTACAAGGTCGGCAGCACCGCGGCGTCGATGCCCTCGCCCGAGTCCCGGACCGAGAACTCGAGGCGCGTGGCGCCGACCGGCCGAGCGGCGATCTCGACGAAGCCGGCCTCGGTGAACTTGACGGCATTGGTCGCGAGGTTGAGGAGCACCCGCGCCACCGCGCGGGCGTGGCCGATACGCCGCTCCGGAACCGGATGGACCAGCTGGACCTCGAGCCGCTTCTCTTCGGCGAGCGGGAGCACCATCCCCCGCACGGAATTGAGGATTTCGACGATGGAGAAGGGCAGGGGCCCGCGCTCGAGCAACCGGTCGCCCCCGCGGGCGAGCTCGAGGACGTCGCTCGCGGTCGCGCACAGACCGAGCGCTGCACTATAAATGAGCCCCAACTGGCGCCGCTGACTGTCGGTCACGGGACCGTTTTCGGCGTTCTGCAGGGATTCCGCCAGGAACAGGATCGCGGTGAGGGGGGAGCGCAGGTCGTGCGCCATCTCGACCACGAGCTCCTGGCCATTCGGTCCCGCCAGGCACTCCGCCAAGTCCCGCGGCTCGGGCGCGACCTCGGGAACCGCAACGGTCGTGCGCGCCGGCCACTCGAGCCGTTGGGCGGTGCTCGTCTTCATGCGTGTGCTCCCTTGCGACCTACGGGGTTAGCTCGCTGCCGTCTCCCACGGGCACGCTTGGCTCTGGTACGGCCGGCTCGCGCTCGATTACCCAGCCGGTGCTGGGACTGCGCTGCAGGCCGTGGCGCTCCATCAGGCGGTACAACGTCGTGCGATCCACGCCGGCGATGCGCGCCGCCTTGGACATGTTGCCGCCCGCCCGGTTCACGAGCCAGGTGAGATACTGCCGCTCGAACTGGGCGATGACGCGATCGCGGGCGGCGTGGTAGCTCTCCTCCAGGAGGGTGGAAATCAGCGAGGCGGGGTTCGCGGTGGCCGGCGACTCACCTTCGCCGGTGAGCTGCAGGTCCTCGGGCCGGATCTCGGTGCCCGGCTCCACGATCACCGCAACGTGCTCGATGGCGTTCTGCAGCTCGCGCACGTTGCCGCGCCAGTTGTGCCCGCATAGGGCCCGGATCGCTGCGTCGCTGAGCTTCGGGAACGGCGCGCCCTTGTTGCGGTGCCGGATCCAGTACGTGGAGAGGAAGTACTCTGCGAGCAGGGGGATGTCCTCCGGCCGGTCGCGCAGCGGCGGCACTACGATCGGGACCACCCGGAGCCGGTAATACAGGTCTTCCCGCAGGGTGCCTGCTTTGACGGCCGCCTCGGCGTCGGTGTTGGTGGCGGCGATGAAGCGGACGTTCACGACGGCGTCGTTCGTCTCGCTCCCCACCCGGCGCACCACGCCGTCCTGGATGACACGCAGCAGCTTCGCCTGGATCGGCTTCGACATCTCGACCAGCTCGTCCAGGAACAACGTGCCGCCGTGCGCCGCTTCGAGCAGGCCGGGTTTGTCGCGCACCGCGCCCGTGAACGCCCCTTTGCGGTGACCGAACATCTCCGACTCGAGCAGCCCCTCGGGCAGGGCGGCGCAGTTGATCGCCACGAACGGCCGGCTCGAACGCCGACTGTGATGGTGAATGAACTGCGCGATCATCTCCTTGCCGCTGCCGCTCTCTCCGGTGATGAATACGGACGCGTCGGTCGGCGCCACCTTGCGGGCCAGCTCGATCGCGCGGCGGAACGCCGGGGCCGTGCCGAGCAGAGTGATCTTGTCGCTGTGCGCGTGCCGCCGCTCCAGGTCCTCCTGTTGCTCCCGCGTCTCGCGGGCGACGGCCAGCGTGTGCACCGCCCGGCCGATCAGGACTTGGAGGTGGGAGGCGGAAAACGGCTTCGGGAGGTAATCGAACGCGCCCTGCCGCAGCGCCTCGACGCTCGACTCCACGCTGGGATTCCCCGTCATCACGATCACGATGGTGTCGTGATTGGTCGTGAGCGCCGCGCGGAGCAGCGTCAGGCCGTCGACCTGCGACATGTACAGGTCGGCGAGCACGATATCGAACCCGCGGCGCTTCAACAGGTCGAGCGCTTCCTGGCCGCGGCTGCAGACCGTCACGTCGTACCCTTCGTGGCGTAGCACCGTCGCGCAGCTCTCGCGCAGCGTGTGCTCATCGTCCACCACGAGGATGCGAATCCGCGCCTTCGCATCGGCCCCGATCGCCAGCAAAGACGTGACGTCCTTCGCCTCGTCACGCGCTCCGGGCCGGGAGACGCCGTTCTGTGCAAGTGGCATGGACATCGGGCTCATTCCAGCTCAGGTTGACCCCCCCCTACGCAGGGTTCGGGCCAGACTGTCGCGACCCCGCAGCGTGTGGGATTGTCAAGCGATTCCGGCACAAATCGCCCGATACACGCGGGCGCGCCGAGGGGCGGCCGCACCAACCTGCATCCCCGACCGCGCCTTGTGTGCACCGATTTGCGGCATGGCCCACGGAGCAGAGGCGCGAGCCCGGCACCGTGCGCGGTATCGGACTTGCTGTCGTTGCGACGCGACGGTCGTGCGGTACGCCGCCGCTGACCGAACCGTGACTGAACTCTTAGGGAACGCATTCTGATGACGATCAGCAACCTGCCTGCCCCGCTCGGTCCGCCGCCGGTCGCCGCACCAACGCTGCCGCAGCGCGGAGTTTCAGCGCTCGACTTGGACCATCCCGGGGGTGGGGTCGAATGGCGACGCATCCTGAGTGCGTTGCTGCGCTTCAAGTGGCTCATCGCTACTATGACCCTCGTCGGGACGGTTGCCGGCATCGGGGCCACACGGTTCGTCAAGCCCGACTATGCCGCGCAAACCAAGATCTGGATCGACGTTCAGGGCCGCGGGCAAGACCGCGGTCCCACGCCGATTCGCTCCGCTCAGCTCCTCGATGCGGAGTCGTGGGTGGACCTCCTCATGTCCTACGTCGTACTGGACCAGGTGGTGCGTGAGCAACGGCTGTTCGTGGAACCTGGCACGCCGGCAGACGGGCAGGCGGTGGAGAAGTTGAACGTCGCCGACCAATACCAGCCGGGCGCATATCGTTTCACGGTGGACCATTCGGGGCAGGGGTACACGCTCGCCACCGCCGACGGCGTCGAACTGGAGCGCGGCACGCTCGGTGATTCCGTCGGGACGCGGTACGGATTGCGATGGGTGCCGGACGCGAGCACGGTGGCCCCGGGGCGGGCGGTCCAGTTCAACCTGACCACGCTGCGGGACGCCGCCACGGGCTTGGCCGAGGGGCTCGACGCCCACATGGATGTGGATGGGAGCTTCCTGCGCGTGGAATTGCGCGGCCACGATCCGAAGCGCATCACCGCCATCGTCAACGCCCTGGCGCAACGCTACGTCCAGGTGTACGCCGACTTGAAGCGCCAGAAGCTCGTCGAGCTCACCAAGATCCTGGGCGAGCAGCTGCAGCACTCCCAGGAGAACCTCCACAGCGCGGAGGGTGAGCTGCAGCGCTTCCGGGAGGAGACGATCACGCTGCCGAGCGACCGGGCCCCGACGGTCGGGTCCGGGTCCGTGGCCGGGGCCCCAGGGGGCGCGGCGGCAGGTGCGCCGGACGGTGCCCGGGATCCCGTGTTCGGCGGCTTCTTCGAGATGCAGATCACGCGGGAGGAGGCGCGGCGCGACCGGGATGCCCTGGCCCGGGTGCTCTCGCAGGCCGGCGACTCGGGGCTCTCGGCTGAGGCCCTGGCGGTGGTCGGCTCGGTCCAGCAGAATCCCGAGCTGTCGCAGGCGCTCAAGGAGCTGACGGACAAGCAGGCGCAGCTGCGTGCGTATCGCTCCAAGTACTCCGACGAGTACCCCCCGGTGCAGCGGCTCATCGATGATATCGCCACGTTCAAGCGCCAGACGATCCCGCGGCTGGCGCGGGTGCTCGCCGGTCAGCTCGCAGCGAAGGAGACCGAGCTCGGCCGGCGGGTCGATGCCGACGCGCGTGCGCTGCGGCAGATTCCAGCGCGTGCCATTGAGGAGGCGCGGCTCCGCCGCGACGCGAGCCTCGCGGAAAACCTCTACCTCAGTCTCCAGCAGAAATACGAAGAGTCACGGCTCGCGGAGGCGAGCTCGCTGTCGGACGTGCGCGTGCTCGATAACGCGGTCGTGCCGCGGCGGCCTGTGAAAAACACGAGGCGGCGGGTCGTGCTGTTGGCGTTCTTCGGCAGCTTCGCCATGGCGGTCATGGGAGCGGTCCTGATCGACCGCGTGGATCCGCGCGTGCGTTACCCCGACCAGGTGTCTCGGGAGATGGGGCTCACCATCCTGGGGGCCGTGCCACACATTCGGGCGGGTGCGCGGCCCGAGCGCAGCGGGCGGCGCGTCCGGCCGCCGGAAGACGTGGCGGTCGTGGTCGAGGCGCTGCGCGGCGTGTGCCTGAACCTCGTCTACGCCCACGGCGCGGTGGCTCCGCTGGTGGTGACGATTACGAGTCCCGGGGCGGGCGACGGCAAGTCGTTCCTGGCCGCCAATCTGGGGCATACGTTCGCCGAGGCCGGTCACCGCACCCTACTGATCGACGGGGACCTGCGGCGCGGCGTGCTCCACCGCCGGCTCGGCGCTCGACGTCGCCCCGGGGTCAGCGATTTCCTGCGCGGCGAGGTCCCGCTCGAGGCGATCGTTCAGGCGACGCCGTATCCATCGTTTTCGCTGATCGGCTGCGGGACGCGCGCTTATAACGCGCCCGAGCTGCTGGGCTCGCAGACGATGTCGCAGCTCTTCACTGCCCTGCGCCCCAACTACGACGTTATCCTGATCGACAGCCCCCCGCTCAGCGCCGGGGTTGACCCGCTGATCCTCGGCACGCTCACGGGACATCTCGTCGTGGTGCTGCGGACCGGCTTCAGTCACCGCGACATGGCAGCGGCCAAGCTCGAGGTGTTGCAGCGACTACCCGTGCGCCTCCTCGGCGCAATTCTCAACGCGGTGCCCGCGGGCGACGCGTATCGCTACTACTCCTACTATCTGCCGGGCTACGAAGCGCTGGATGAGGAGGCCGAGCGGGCGAGCGGCGGGAAAGGTCAGCCGTTCGTGATCTAGGGGGTGGGCGTAGTGCTGGCGCCGTCGTCGAAGCGCCGGAGCCAACTGCCCCCCTCCGCCCGCCCGGTCCGCAAGGCGGTGGAAGCGCGCACCAGTAAATCGACGGGTTCGATCGGGGCGTAGCCGACGTTGGCGACGGCTTCGTAGCCGCAGCGTACGCGCAGCGGGGGCGCCGGCGGCGCGCTGGCGTCGGCGGTCACCGCGGGCGCGCCCCCGGCGCTCGCCTGCACGGTGCTGGCGAGGCGCTCGGCCAGGCGGCGCGCCCCGGCCGCGTCCGTCCCCGGGGCGAGCACCGCGAATTCCGTGGGGCTGAGCCGGCCCACCACGTCCGACAGGCGCGCCGACGACTTCAGCGCATGGACGCAGCGTACGACGACGTGCCCGGCGCCCTCGCTCGCCGGCGCCGTGGCTTCGACATCGAGCGCGATCACGACGCAGGCCAAGGCGCCGTGCTCACGGAACGCCTGGGAGCCGAGCTCGCGGGCCCGGCGCGCCAGACCCTGCCGGTTGTAGAGCCCCGTGATCGGGTCCAACAGGCCTTCTGCACGGGCGCGATCCGCGTCGAGCTTGGCGCGGACGTAGGCGCCGATCTTGAGCAGGA
>WNFW01001439.1_pt1 | contig 15976 bp, 15 predicted proteins | sample 5400131 | NCBI WGS metagenome assembly WNFW01 (sample SAMN13153362, study PRJNA577476) | soil metagenome | isolation source: 20 cm soil or saprolite under grassland replicate 1 | place: USA:California | collected 2016-06-15 | reverse complement strand
TTGACGGCTCAGCGCAGCCGAGCAAGGGGCGACCATTGCCGCAAGGCCATCTGCTGACGTGACAAAATGACTCACATGCGTGACGTTTTTCTTATTTGACACCGATGGGCCCCATACAAGGGTTTCGGATGCCGGCCGCTCACAGATGGCGCCGTGGGCTCGGGCGGCCGGCGTCCGAAAGCCTCCAAGGGAGGAAACCGCGCTTAAGGGAACGTGAGGCCGTGCTGCCGGCGCTATGGGGATTTGAGCGCCGCGCACGAGGTGTGTGATTGGAATCGAGCCGATGCAGCAAGTTGGCCAACGGTGAAGCGGCCGATGACTGAGCGGCGGGTGCCCTCTCCTGACTCGAACCCCCGACCGCTCGCAGGCCAGTTCCTTAAACTAGGAGTGGACCCCGACAGTCCCATGCGGGACGCCAGGATGAGAGAGACCGGCGCCCACTTACGCAATGTCACCCTGTCCCGCTTAATCAAGCTCTCGCCGGGTGGTCGCGATCCTTGCTTCCATCGGCAAGCCCAGTACGGTTGGCCCCCACGCGAAGACGAATGGCTTTGGGCTTTTGGGTTGGCAGGGCCGCAACGTGTTCTGCCCAGCGTTCAAGCGCCTCGCGCATCTCGGCCGCATACCGAGCGCGGTTATACACGCCGGCAACGCCAGCCCGATGGGCCGCTGACGTGGTTTAGGATCGCCTCCACGATATGAGGCAACACGCCAAGCCGATCGGCCATCACCGTGGACGCCGATCTCCGAAGATCGTGAACTGTCCAATGGGGCAGGGGTTCGCCTAGGGCCTCCGCGATGCGCGCATCAAGCGCTGTCTTCGACTTTGACCAGCCGGAAAACCCACGATGCCGGTCACCGCTGCGTCGGGGTCCATCACCAAAGAGGAAGCCTCGGCCATTTCGGGGGGGCGGGAGTAAAGCCAAGGCGGCGGGCACCAATGGCAGCAAGTGCTCGCGATGGTTCTTGGTCCGGGCGCCTGGGAGCGTCCAGAGCCCCGAAATAGTATTAAGTTCAGCCCATTGCATACTGCCCACTTCATCACGGCGTTGGGCCGTGAGTAGCAGCAAACGCACAATGCGTCCGTAATCGTCATCACCACAGGCCCGCCAGATCGCTGATAACTCTGTGTCGGTCAGGACCCGCTCGCGGCTTCGCGGCTGGGCGGGTCGATTAGTGCCGAGAACCGGATTAGCGGAAATGTCGAGGCCCTCACGGATAGCCCAGCTGAACATTGAGCACAGGGCTGTACGGGCGCGGGCTGCTGAGACCGTTCCATGAGCTGATGCGATGTCAGCAATACGAGCCGAGATATGACGGCGGGTGATCTGGAAAACCGAAACCGGATGCATGGGTTTCCAGCTGACCATGAAAACCCAAAGGCGGACCCGCATTGGGAGTGGGCGAAAGAGCCCGAAGTGCGCAAGAGCGTAAGGCCGCATGTTGCCGAGATGGCGCGTGTGGCCACGTTCTTGGCCAGCGCGGGGCTTTCATTGAGCCTTGAGGCCTACGCACTATTTGTCGACGCGGTAGGTGACAATCTATACGCCGCTATCTCGCTTCTGGAACGGCGTGCCGGAGGTGACTATACACCCGACACCACGCCCGAGACCTTCCCGGCTTTTATTGACAGTGCTGCTCGTCGCGCCTCGGGTCTCGACTGCTGGCAATTGTTCGAAGCGTTCGTAAAGGCCGCAGGCCCTGCAGAAAGCACAGTGCAGCGTTGGCGCGCTGTCTTTCTCAATCTGCGGGATGCATTTTCCGATACAGGAGCAGCCGCGATTACGGACGCCGCCGCACGCGCATGGGTCGCAAAGCTGGTGTCGCAGAAGAGGTCACCGAAAACCGTTCGTGAAGTTTGGGTGCCCGCCGCTCGTCGTGTATTCGGATGGGCAGAACAGCAGAAGCATGTGAGCAAGAACCCGTTCGCGGGCATCAAGGTGGATGTTCCAAGGAAGGCGCGTAATCGAGAAACGAAGGCCTTTATGCCCCAAGAGGTCCGCACGATCCTAAGGGCCACCTTGGATCACAAGGAACCTCGAAACCCGTACCAGCGCGCACAAAGATGACGAGGTCGGCCGAGATACGGCAACGTTCTAAAACAAACCGAGACGTAGCGTTTGCTGCAAGCGCCCGACGAATACCACGAGAACTCCAAGGCTGACCCTGAGTGGGAATGGGCCAAGCACCCGGACGTTAGGGCGCGTCTGCGTCCGCGCATTGCGGAGCTAGCCCGGATTCTTTCCTCGCCGAATCGGGGCTGGTCCTAAACAACGAAGCCCACGCGCTATTTGTGGGTGCCGTGCCTGATAACCTTTATCAGGCGCTCACGCTGCTCCAGCGACGTGCGGAAGGCGACTACACGCCCGACACGACGGCAGAGAGTTTCCCAGCCTTCATCGGGACCCGCGTGGGGAACGCAAATGGGCTCGATTGTTGGCAACTGTTTGAAAGCTTCGTCAACGCGATAAGGCCCGCAGAATTGCGGAGGCCTTAAAGGCCGGCCACCGGGGGGCCGCTGGTGAGGTTTTGGGCTGGCAAGCAGGGTTCAGTATAGCGGGCCTTACTATCGCCTCAATGCCTGTCCTCGTAATGACCGTCAGAGGGGACGGGGGTGGCATGGTCGAGTCTGGTAATATCGCAAGGATTTTACGCTCACCTTCTTTCAAGTTCGTTCTGATCGGCATTTTGGTGTTCGCCATCTCCGTGCTTCTCGCCCTGGTATGGGTCCTGTTGTCGGAGCGGCAAAGCCGGGCGTCGGCCGTACAGGACGAAATTGCAAAAGATTGGGGCCGCGGACAGCGCATCCTCGGTCCTTATCTAATCGTACCTTACACCGCGAAGGCGAGGATCATCGACGCTGGAAAGCAGATTGAGGTCGAAAAAGAACGTCTTGCAATATTTCTGCCGGATACACTCAACGTGTCAGCCGACGCAAACACCGAGATCCGCAAACGGTCGATTTATGATGTCACTGTTTACCGATCGAACATTTTGATGGAGGGCCATTTTCCCGTTGTAAACATCGGACTTGTGGATTCGAACGCGGTTGCAGCGCGATGGCAGGACGCAATTCTTGCACTTGGCATTAGTGATGTTTCCGGCTTGAAAAATAATGTGGAGCTCGAAACGGATGGCGGCAAGACGATCGCTTTTGAGCCAAGTATTGGAATCGAAGCAACGCATCATTATCCCGGCATCCACGCCCGGTTAATGCCCGGTGGCGAGCAAGCGGGAAATCAGGACCCGCTCAGGACTAGGGCGCGCACTAGCTACAAAATCAATCTTGTCCTAAATGGGTCATCCAATCTAAGATTTGCACCTACCGGACGCGATACAGCTGTGTCCATTAATTCCGATTGGCCGCATCCAAGTTTTACCGGGTTTTTGCCCATTTCACGGTCCATTGCAAACAGTGGTTTCACTGCGGCGTGGCGCGTTCCTCATCTCGCGCGCAGCGTTCCGCAATCCTGGTCTGAGAGCAGCAACAATATGACGCTCGACCGCTTCACTGCCGATATTGGCGTAAACCTGTTTGTGCCGGTCGATTTTTATAGCCTCGTCGAGCGGGCTCTGAAATATGGCTTCATGTTCATCGCCGCTGTCTTTGGTGGTGTATTCGTTATGGAGTTGTTGTCCAAACGGCGCGTGCATCCGATCCAATATATTTTTGTCGGTCTCGGCATGATCATCTTCAATGTGCTGCTTCTTTCTCTTTCAGAGCATATTGGCTTCGCGCTAGCCTACTTTTCTGCATCTGCCGCCACCAGCGTTATGATTTCAATCTATGTTGGCAAAGCTTTTCATAGCCCCTACCGTGGCTTCATTATGCTCGGCATTTTTGCTATCCTTTACGGATTGCTCTATTTTATTTTGCAACTGGAAGACTATGCGCTTTTGGCGGGTGCCCTTGCCGCGTTTGTCCTGCTGACGGCGACGATGTTTGCTACTTTGCGGGTGAATTGGTCCGGGGATGAGCCTCAGCTGTCCTCTTCCTGAGGTCGGTCCATTTGGTGAGGACTGAGACGATTGGAGTGCGCGGGTTGACGAGACCAGCGAACCCGCACGCCGATCCTCGTGCTAATCCCAGACTTCATGGTTAGGTCGAATAGTGCCGTCGATTGGCCGCGCAGTCCAACCGTTCCATCGTGCGTCCCATTCGAGAGTTGCCTCCATCTCAATCTCACCGATCATGTAGATGGTCACCTTCATGCCCTCGTGTGGACCACCGGGTATCTTGGCAAGGTCCTCTCTCGATTTATCAAGCCCGAGACCGTAGTTGTTGGTTTCAGTTCCCTCATTGCTGTCAAAATAGATGCGGTTCATTGGGTAAATGCGTCCTGTTTTGCGCTCAAGCATATGCTAGACTTTCGCTACAAAACTCCATTACAAACGCAAATCGGTCGCGGGGAAATAGTCAAGTCTTTTCAGTGCTTGCTGGGCATGTTCGCCGTTCCCACCCAACTGTACCAGCGGCCCTGCTCGTCCTCCCACCACCCCATCCATGGCGCCTGACAGGCGAGCCAGCGATAACGCGGAACCGAAGCCGGTTTCGTGGGTTGCTCGCGTTAGGCAAGGTAGGCATGGAACGAAAACGTATTCCGCGGCGCGGCTTGTTCGAAAGCGAGCGCAGATTCCGCCTGTTGGTGGAAGGGGTCGTCGATTTCGCCATTTACATGCTTGACCCCAACGGCCTCGTCACCAGCTGGAATGCCGGCGCCAGGCGCATCAAAGGGTTTGAAGCGGAAGAAGTCGTCGGCCGGCATTTCGGGATGTTTTACCTGCCGGAAGATCGCGAAGCCGGGTTGCCACAGCAGTCGCTCGAAACAGCTCGCGAGAAGGGAAGATTCGAGGCGGAAGGCTGGCGGCTACGCAAGGACGGCACAAAGTTTCTAGCCTCGGTCGTCATCGACGCCATCTACGAAGAGGGCGAACTAATCGGCTTCGCCAAGATCACGCGCGACATGACCGAACAACACAAGGCCGCGCAGGCTTTAAAGGAAAGTGAATCTCGCTTTCGTCTGCTGGTCGGCGGCGTCACCGACTATGCGCTTTATATGCTCGACCCCAATGGGATCGTCACCAACTGGAATGCCGGCGGCCAGCGCATCAAGGGGTACCTGCCGGAGGAAATCATCGGTCAGCATTTTTCACGGTTCTATTCGGCGGAAGACCAGGCGGCAGGTCGGCCGGCACGTGCTTTGAAATTGGCTCTCGAAAACGGTCACTACGAAGAAGACGGCTGGCGCGTACGCAAAGATGGTACGTTCTTCTGGGCAAGCGTCGTTATCGATCCTATTCGCGACGATGAAAATAGACTGATTGGCTTTGCCAAGATCACCCGCGATATTTCAGAGCGGCGCGAGGCTCAGATCCATCTGGAAAAAATTCGGCGGCAATTGGCGGAATCGCAAAAACTGGATGCATTGGGTCAGCTTACCGGCGGCGTGGCGCACGACTTCAACAATCTTTTGATGGTCATCAGCGGCAGCGTTCAGGCGCTGAAGAAAATCGTGGCCGATGATACCAGAGGCTTGCGAGCGGTGCAGGCGATCGAGTCGGCTTCGCGGCGAGGGGCTGCCTTGACGCGTCAACTTCTTACCTTTGCACGCAGACAGAACGTGAATCCCCGAACCGTCGAACCGGCTGAGCGCATTCATGCGGTCCGGGACATCCTCGACACCGGACTGGGCGGTTCGATACAGCTTCACGTCAGTGTCGCCGACGATACTTGGCCAGTGACGGTCGATCGTTCCGAATTTGAAACCGCACTGGTCAATCTCGTCGTCAATGCACGCGATGCCATGCCGAGCGGCGGATTGGTTACCATTCGAGCCGGCAATATCCGCATCGACGATGGCGTCCGCAAGGGCGACTACGTGGCCGTCAAGGTGCAGGACACCGGCATCGGTATTCCTCCCGATGTCATCGCCAGGGTATTTGATCCATTCTTCACCACCAAGCCCGTCGGCAAAGGCACTGGTCTCGGACTTTCGCAGGTGCATGGCTTTGCGCATCAGGCCGGTGGCACGGTCGCCGTGTCGAGCGAACTGGGAAAAGGGACGACATTCACCATCTGTCTGCCGCGGGGCGAAGCCGAAGCCTTGCCGGCAGAACAGGGCGCAAGCTCGATCGGCAGCGGCACCGTGTTGCTGGTCGAGGACAACCCCGACGTGGCGACCGCGAGCGCCGGCCTGCTCGAGCAGCTTGGCTACGCCGTTCGCTGGGTTCCCGACGCCGAGGCGGCTCTCAAAGAAGTTGATCGCGACGGGATTGACCTTGTTTTCAGCGACATCGTGATGCCGGGGAAAATGGATGGTCTGGGCCTGGCGCGCGCGATCAAGCAGAAACGTCCGGGCCTGCCGATCCTGCTGGCGACCGGCTATAGCGAGGCCGCCCGCAACGCGCGCCCCGATTTTCCTATCCTGCGAAAGCCGTTTCAGCTGCATGAGCTGAGCCGCGCCCTGATCGAGCTTTCTCGTTAGCGTCCCCGGCCAGCGTGGCAGTTTCGCGACACTCTGGACATCTCCGCTTCGCCGCCTTGCCAATCCCCTTTCATTCACCCACTATTCGTGACGTCAACGGTTTCGGGGGGAATCATGTTTGCGATCCGGTCCAGGAATTTCCAGTTCGGTTTGATGCTCGCGACGGCGCTGTCGTTTTCGATGCTGCCGACGGCGGGCGAGGCCTATACGCCCGAGCAGCAGGCGGCCTGCACCGACGATGCGTTTCGTCTCTGCGGCTCCGATATTCCCGACGTCGACCGCGTCACGGCCTGCATGGTCCGGAAACAGGATCAACTCTCGCCGGGTTGCCGGGTGTATTTCAGACCGGCTGAGTCGGAGTCTGCGGTGAGGGCGGGGATGCCTATGCGAAAGACCGCCAAACCGTGAATTTCTAAAAAACCCGCCAATCCAGGCGAGATCAGCCGGCCTCGCGCTCGCATCGCTGACCCGCCGGAGCAATCGGCACATCGCGTCGGACGGCCGCTGCGGTAGGGCCGTATAAATACCGGCTCGTCCGAATACGGATCGTGACGTATATGCACTTGCAGTGCTTCAAACGGCGCAAGCCGGGATGACGTCAGGCAGGACTGGTGCGCATGGTGCGGTCGCGCCGAGCCGCTCGACCGGCCTTCGAATCCCAGGCGGTGGGCCCGGCGTAAACCGTGCCTTTTGCTGCAGTCCGGCTAACACCACGGCCTGCCGCGATGCGCTTCGGACTCGATTTGTTCGCCCGCGACCTGAAGTCTCTTGTGGATTGCCGCGCGCCAGTGCACGGACGGGTAGAATGCGACCAAATCGAGCGTCAGTGCATAGCGCGTCGCTCAACGCCTCCATCAAGCGCTCGCCTGATTCGATTTTTCCGTGTCTGTCGCGACACATGGTGTGACTCAAAAGCCCACGCCTTGAATAATCCGGGGCTTCGCCTCAATTGGCGCCAAATTTTTCTTTCACGAATCAGCGTGGTGATTCATTTTCGCCTCCTAGGGTCAATCTGGAGGCTGAGGTATGAACGTCATTGTTTTTGCATCGCGTAAGGGGGGCTCGGGAAAAAGTACCCTGGCGGCCCATCTCGCGGCGCATGTCCATAAGGCAACGAAACCCTGTCTGCTGGTCGATGCGGACCCGCAGGGGTCGTTGACGCTCTGGCACAAGCTGCGCGGTACCAACGAACCGCCGATCAAGACTGCCGTCAATTCCGTCAGCGGGATCGTCGCAGCTGCGAAGCGCGACGGCTTTGAATGGGTGTTCATCGATACGCCGCCGAACCTGTCGGCCGTCGTGGAAGATTCCATCAGGAATGCCACCATGGTGATTATTCCGGCGCGGCCGGGAGTGTTCGACGTCAACGCCGTCCAGGAAACGATCCAGACCTGCCGCACGGCACGCAAGCCTTATGCCGTCGTCATCAACGGCGCGCCGGCTTGCAGGGACGACGTCGAGAGCCCGATCGTCACCATTGCGCGCGAGGCGCTGATCAAGTTCCGCGCGCCGGTGTGGGGCGGTCAGATCACCAACCGCGCCGATCTCCTGATGGCGCTCGGCCATGGCGAGGGGGCACGCGAATATTATGCGGAAGGCCGAGCGGCCGCGGAAATCGCTCGCCTTTGGTCCGCAATCGAACGCTCGGTAAAGGCGATCCGCGGATCGGCGTCGGCGACCGGCGCGATGCACAAGCAGGCGGCGTAGCCTCAATTGCGCCAGCTGCCGCTCCGGAACGCGTAAAACCCAGCGCGTTCTCTCGTGTCATGACAAAGCGTCATCCCCGCGTGAGCCGAATAGCGCTCACGCGGGGATGACGTTTGTGCGCGTCAGTTCACCATCATCAGGTAGAACACAACGACCGGCGACAGGCTCAGAATCACCGACCAGATGCCGACCGCCCAGAGAATATCCTCGGTCGAAAAGCCCTGTTGTTCAGGGAATGCATTGTTCTGAATATTCACGACGCCCCCGCGGTTCTGTTCTCGCCGCACTTTGATACGCCTCGAATTCTAAAAAGCTGGTGGCAAGATCGCTGGCATTTGACTGCCGGTGCTACCTGGAATTAACCAGGTTCACTCGTCTCGTTCGGTCAGCTTCCCATCAGCAGCCGGAACGCCAGTACCGGCGCCAGGCCGAGCAGCGCTGCCCACACACCGAATGACGACACCAGAAGAACATCCTGCGCTCTCTGGGCGCGCTCGCAGACCGGATACCTGTTATTTTGCCCGGCTTGGCTGGTCATTGTTTGCTCCCCCGTCTTTTGTTGTGGAATTACGATAAGCCCTAAATTTTAAGGATCGGGGCGCTGCGTCGTTCGGATTTGCAATGCCGGCGTTATCGCGGATTAACCAAGCGGCCAGATCACGCCCCCCGATCGCGGCCTGCACCTGCGGCGGACACCGCCACGCGCCGTTCGATTTCCAGATCGAGGCGCGTTGCGAGTTCGGCGCTCACCCTTGTCATCGGCAGGCGCAGCTCTGCGCTGTCGATCAACCCGATACGCCACAGCCAGTATTTGATCGGCGCCGGGCTCGGCTCGGAAAACAGCAATCGGGTGAGATCCGCCACCGACCGCCAGCACGAGCGCGCGGCGTCGTGCTCGCCCGCCGCCTGCAGGCTAAAGACCGTTGCGAAGGTTTCGGTTTCGATATGCGCGGATGCAAGGATGCCGCCGTCGGCGCCATCGACCAGCGCCTCGTAATATCGAGCGTCCTCGCCGGTGAGCACGGCGAAGCCCGAGAGGCGGCGGCGCAAGCCGCAGCATCGCCTCATTGCCGAGATTGACACCGGTCCGGTATGGAATGTTGTAGAGCATGACAGGATGGGCAGCGCGCTCGGCGAGCGCCGTGAAGTGGAGTTGCATTCCGTGCTGCGACGGCCGCGAATAATGCGGGCAGGAAATCAGATATCCGTCGATCGGCCACGGCGCGGTTTCGTCCAGCGTGTCCAATAATGCCCCGGTGTTGCTGCCGGACAGGCCGAGGCAGATGGCGCGCGCAGGACCCGCACGCATCATCTCGTCCCGAACCGCGAACACCAGCCGCCCGGTTTCCTGGCGCGTGAGGGTAAGGCTTTCGCCTGTCGTGGCGGCGAGGATCAATCCATTGACCGGCATGGCCGCGTAATGCCGCACCAGCCGCCGCAGCGACGCCTCATCGAGCTCGCCATCCCGAAACGGCGTGACCAACGGCAGCCACAGGCCGCGCAGGCAAGATGCAAGGGAGGCTCGCAGCGAAGATCTGATTTCGGTCATTGATCTGTCTCCTTGGGTTGAGCCGGAGACGGGACCATAAAAAACCCCGTCCAGACGGCGGGGTGTTGGGATCTGACTTAGGCGAGGTGCTTGGGCGAGGTGCTTGGGCGAAGTGTCTACCGCGCGCGTCGATCTCCAGTCCCCGGAAGGGGACCTTTTTTCGACAGCGCTGCGATGCACATATTCGTGATCATTCGCGGATGATGCTCGGCGACACGGAATCTGTCAATGGCTGGAACAACGCAGCGTTGCACGCGCATTTCATCAAAAAAGCCCGGCTCAAAAAAAGCCGGGCTCGAACGAGCCCGGCTTAAGGTATTGGCCACGTGAGGCCGACACAATCACCTTCCAAGAGGGATTACTGAGCGTCCGCGCCACTGGAGGAGGGGGACATATGCGCAACGCGAATGCTCAGCGTGGAAGCATTATGATCCGCGTTGGCGCCCTGCAGCAACCGTCCACGCCGCATGTCAGTCATGCGGAGATCGGGGGCAAAGTTCAGGACGGCCAGCGCTGCGCCTTGCTCACCACGAAGTCGCGGAACACCTGCACCCGCGCCACTGTCTTCAACTCTTCGGGATAGACGAAATAGGTGTCGATCTGGACCGAGTCCGATTCGCCGAACAGCTGCACCAGGCGGTTATTTTCCTCGACCAGATAGTCCGGCAGTGCTGCAATTCCCAATCCTTGCTGGCAGGCGCGGACGAGGCCGAGGATATTGTTGACCTTGAAATAGGCCTCGCGCGGACCGGAGCCATTGCGGCCGGCATCGATCAGCCAGGAGCGGTTCTGCAGGTGCTGCGGGACCTGCGAATCGCTCAGCATGATGATGCGATGCGCGTCGAGGTCGTCGAGCGTGCGCGGGGTACCGAAGCGCTTGATGTATTCCGGCGAGCAATAGGCATGGAAGCCGATCGAGAACAGCTTGCGCTGGATCAAGTCGGGCTGCGTCGGCTTGCGGGTGCGGATCGCGACGTCGGCCTCGCGCATCGAGAGGTCGAGCTCCTCGTCGGTGACGATCATGGAAATCCGGATCTCCGGATAAAGCGCGGTGAATTCGTGGAGCCGCGGAATCAGCCAGTTGATGCCAAGCGCCGGTGGCGTCGTGATCTTGAGATCACCGCTCGGCCGCTCGCGGCTATCGGTCAGCTTGGCGCGCGCCGCCTGCAACTGCATGAACACGTCATGCGCGGTGCGAAACAGCAGATCGCCCTGTTCGGTGAGAATGAGGCCGCGGGCATGGCGATGGAACAGCGATACCGCGAGCTCCTGCTCCAGTGCGCTGACCTGCCGCGAAACGGCCGATTGCGACAGCCCGAGCTGCTCGCCGGCGTGGGTGAAGCTGCCCGCTTCCGCCGCTGCGTGAAACACTTTCAGCTTGTCCCAATCCATGTCGGTAAATCCGTCGCGAGTTCGAGCCATGACTATTCTGCCGCCGCGCGATCGCTCGCGCGAAGAGCGAGAAAGCGTTCGGCTTCGAGCGCGGCCATGCAGCCAAGGCCTGCGGCCGTGACTGCCTGCCGGTAGGTTTCGTCGGCGACGTCGCCGGCAGCGAATACGCCGGGCACCGAAGTCGCGGTCGAATTCGGCGCCACCTCGACATATCCGGATGGTTTCAGCTTGATCTGGCCGAGGATCAGTTCCGTTGCGGGGGCATGCCCGATCGCGATGAAGACGCCGTCCGCCGGCAGTTCGGTCAGCTTGCCGGTTTTGACATTCTTCAGCCGGACATGGGTGACTTTGCTCGGATTCTCGGTACCGCAGATTTCGTCGATGGCGCTGTCCCAGACCACCCTGATCTTGGGGTTTTTGAACAGGCGATCCTGCAGGATGCGCTCGGCGCGGAAGTGATCGCGGCGATGCACGATGGTCACCTGGGAAGCAAAGTTGGTCAGAAACAGCGCTTCCTCGACCGCGGTGTTGCCGCCGCCAACCACCATGACTTCCTTGCCGCGATAGAAAAATCCGTCGCAGGTCGCGCAGGCCGAGACGCCAAAGCCCTTGAATTTTTCTTCCGAGGGGGTGCCGAGCCAGCGCGCCTGCGCGCCGGTGGCGAGGATGACCGTTTCGGCAAGATAGACGTCGCCGCTGTCGCAGGTCAGGCGGAACGGCCGCTGCGCGAGTTCGAGCCTGGTGACGAGGTCGGTGACGAGTTTGGTGCCGACATGGGCGGCCTGCTTTTCCATCTGCTCCATCAGCCACGGGCCCTGGATCACGTCGGCGAAACCCGGATAGTTTTCGACGTCGGTGGTGATGGTGAGCTGGCCGCCGGGCTGGATGCCCTGGATCAGGATCGGTTCCAGCATCGCGCGCGCGGCGTAGATCGCCGCGGTATAGCCGGCCGGACCGGAACCGATGATGACGACCTTGGCGTGGATGGGGGCAGGCATTAGGGCAGATCCCTTTCTTAAGGGAATTTGGCAGGGAGGATCAGCGCCTAGGCGGAATACGCCCGGAAAGGCATCGCGGCGGCGCCGAAAGTGTCAAATGCAAGTCTAGGATATCTGGCAAGCCATGCAAGAATTGCAATCCATATCGGCAATTTTTCCCCGCTTGTAGACAAAATGGCGCGTCGCCCGCGCAATAAAATTGCGCAAAGCCCGCCGGCTGCGCTAAGAGTGTTGCCGCTATCTTCCGCAAAACTCAGTCAGCCCAGGACCTGAACCCGCGTGTCGAAGAATCTTGACGAAATCGACCTGAAAATCCTCAGCGAAATCCAGGCCGACGGCCGAATCACCAATGTGGAACTGGCCAAACGCGTCGGCATTTCTCCTCCGCCCTGCCTGCGCCGGGTGCGGACACTTGAGGAGGCCGGCTATATCAGGGGCTACCGGGGATTGTTGGACCCGCGCCGGCTCGGTTTCGATGTCACGGTGTTCGCCTCCGTGCATCTGTCCAGTCAGGCTGAGGCCGATCTGCGCGCGTTCGAGGAATTCGTGCGCGCCGAGCCGCTGGTGCGGGAGTGCTGGATGTTGTCGGGCGAGGTCGACTTCATTCTGAAATGCGTGGCGCCCGACATGGCGACGTTTCAGGATTTCGTCACCCATCTGACGGCGGCGCCGCATGTGCGCAATGTCAGGACATCGCTGGTGCTGCACAATTCGAAATACGAGGCGGCGGTGCCGCTCGATCTGAAGGTTCCGGGCTAGGGCGGCCATGTCGGGGGCGATGCAGCGCGGACGCAGGAAACTAAAACCGGGATCGTCACGCAGGTTCGATTGTCGAATGGCTCCTGCTCGGTGTGGCTTCGTGCAGCGCCGGGGCACGTGCGCGCAAAAAACCGCGTTGCGAGCAACGCGGGTTTTGTTGTTGCAGGGCGTCCGTGCTCAGCTCCTCTTGCGGACGATCGTATCGAGGCTGAACGGGCCGCCGCCCGCGGTTGCAAGATAAAGACAGGCGAAGCAAAACAGGATTGCTGCGGTTCCACCGTTGAGGAGTGGATGAAATACCGGCGCACCGACGCCGTTCTTGAACATGTGACCCAAGAAATAGGCAAACGCCATTTCGCCCGCAAGGACGAAGGCCACCGGACGGGTGAACAGTCCAAGCAGGAGCAACCCGCCGCCGACCAGTTCCAAAGCGCCAGCGGCTGCGATCAGCGGTGGAATTTCCGCAAAATACGGCAGCGCCGGATATTTGAAGAACTTGGCAATGCCATACTGAAACAGCAGCAAGCCGGTAATAAAACGAAACAAGCTGAGAGCCGTCGGCTGATATTTGGCGAAGGTTTGGTCCATGTCATGTCCCCTGTTTGACACATCAAGCTTTAGCATTTTCGCGGCCGGACGTTAGCGGTCACGGTCGTGCAGTGGAAACACACTAACCTGTGAAATATTCCTGGCCGGGATCAATAGAGCCGGCACCATTTGCAGCGCAGCAAAAAGCCGCGCAGTCCGCGCGGCCTTTTTCGATGCGATGGCTCTTCAATTCGAAAATTTCATCGCCATTCTAGAGCATGTTCAACGGGGTTGAATCATGCTCGTCGGCCATTTCTTTGTTTGAGCATGATCTTTTCGGAAAACCGGTTCCCACTTTTCCGGATCATGCTCTAGCGCCACTCGACCTTGGTGATCTCATAGGCCTTGGCGCCGCCGGGGGCGACGACTTCCACGGACGCGCCCTTCTTCTTGCCGATCAGCGCCCGCGCCAACGGCGAGGTGATGGAGATGCGGCCCTTCCTGGCGTCGGCTTCCGGCTCGCCGACGATCTGCCACACCGTCTTCTTGTCGGTGTCTTCGTCGACCAGCGTGACGGTCGCGCCAAATTTGATGGTGTCGCCGGAGAGCTTGCTGATATCGATGATATCGGCGCGCGCAAGCTTGTCCTCCAACTCGGCGATGCGGCCTTCGTTGTGGGCTTGTTCTTCCTTGGCGGCATGGTACTCCGCGTTCTCCGACAGGTCGCCATGCGAGCGCGCCTCGGCGATATGTCCGATGATGCGCGGACGCTCCACCGACTGGCGCTGCTTCAATTCGACCTCGAGGGCGGCATAACCGCCGGCGGTCATCGGAACCTTTTCCATCATCTGTCTTCGTCCTTTAACTTCATGCGGACCGATCCGCGGGCCACGCATAAGCGCCGAAACAGAACACCCCCATGATTGGCGAGTTCCAATCACAAGCGATTCATTGCCGATCGCCGCCGGACGCAAGATCCGGTCAATGATCAGGTTTCGGAAAAATAACTCTGCAGCGTGCGGACCTCGAGGTCCCCGCCCAGATAGGCGCGGATGCCCTGTGCGGCCGCCACGGCACCGGAAAGAGTGGTGTAATATGGCACTTTATGCAAGAGGGCAGCGCGCCGCAACGAGCGGCTGTCGGCCAGCGCCTGCGGCCCTTCCGTGGTGTTGAAGACCAGCTGGATGTCGCCGTTGGTGATGGCGTCGACGATATGCGGCCGGCCCTCCAGCACCTTGTTGACCTTTTCGGTCGGTACCCCGCGATCGGCGAGGAAACGCTGGGTACCCGAGGTGGCCATGACCTTGAAGCCGAGCGAGAACAACAGCCGCACCGCATCGACGATCCGGGTCTTGTCGATCTCGCGGACGGAGACGAACACGGTGCCGCTGCGCGGCACGCGGGTGCCGCCGCCGAGCTGGCTCTTGGCGAAGGCGACTTCGAACGAACGGTCGATGCCCATCACCTCGCCGGTGGATCGCATCTCCGGACCGAGCACGGTATCGACGCCGGGGAAGCGGGCGAACGGAAATACCGATTCCTTGACGCCGACATGATCGAGCCTGCGCTTCTTCAAATTGAAGTCCGAAAGCTTTTCGCCGGCCATGATCCTGGCCGCGATCTTCGCTACCGGCAGGCCGCTCACCTTGGCGACGAACGGCACCGTGCGCGAGGCCCGCGGATTGACTTCCAGCACGTAGATGTCGCCGTCCTTGATGGCGTATTGCACGTTCATCAGTCCGACCACGTCGAGGCCGAGCGCCAGTTCGCGGGTTTGCCGCTCCAGCTCGGCAATCATCTGGGCGTCGATCGAATGCGGCGGCAGCGAGCAGGCGGAGTCGCCGGAGTGGATGCCGGCCTCCTCGATATGCTCCATGATGCCGACGATGAAGGTGTCCTTGCCGTCGCATAGGCAGTCGACGTCGATCTCGATGGCGTCGGACAGATAGCGGTCGAACAGCAGCGGGTTTTTGCCGAGCACGGTATTGATCTGCCCGGTCTTGTCGTTCGGATAGCGCGCCTTGACGTCGGCAGGCACGAGTTCCGGCAAGGTGCCGAGCAGGTAATCGCCGAGCTGGGTTTCCTCGCGGATGATCTGCATCGCGCGGCCGCCGAGCACATAGGAAGGACGCACCACCAGCGGCAGCCCGAGGTCTGATGCCACCAGCCGCGCCTGCTCGACCGAATAGGCGATGCCGTTTTTCGGTTGCTTCAGGCGCAGCTTGTCGAGCACGCGCTTGAAGCGGTCGCGGTCTTCGGCGAGGTCGATGGCGTCGGGCGAGGTGCCGAGGATCGGAACATCGGCCGCTTGCAGCGCGTGGGCGAGCTTGAGCGGGGTCTGGCCGCCGAACTGCACGATCACGCCGCTCAAGCTGCCGTTCCGCTTTTCGGTGTCGATGATCTCCAGTACGTCTTCGGCAGTCAGCGGCTCGAAATACAATCGGTCCGCGGTATCGTAGTCGGTCGATACCGTTTCCGGATTGCAGTTGATCATGATGGTTTCATAACCGGCGTCGTGCAGCGCGAAGCAGGCGTGACAGCAGCAATAGTCGAATTCA
>WNFW01001438.1_pt1 | contig 15980 bp, 17 predicted proteins | sample 5400131 | NCBI WGS metagenome assembly WNFW01 (sample SAMN13153362, study PRJNA577476) | soil metagenome | isolation source: 20 cm soil or saprolite under grassland replicate 1 | place: USA:California | collected 2016-06-15 | reverse complement strand
TTCATCGGCTTCGGCGCACACCTCGCCCTGCGCCCCTCCAGGGCGGCCGCGGTCCGCCTCCACCTGGCGTCGCTCGGCTGCCTGGCGCTCCTGCTGGCGGCGATGGGCGCTGACCGGCTGGCCTGATGGGAGAGGGATCTTGCGACCGCTGGCTCGGGCAGCGAAACGTCACCGCGAGCCACGGTCCGGCCCGGCGCCGTAGTTGTATGATCTGCGGCGGCGGCCCACCGCGGCCGAAGGCGGTGCGCTAGCCGGGACAGAGGAGCGTCCATTGCGCGTGGCTGATGTGCGAGGTGTTCGGTCTGGAGCCGTGCTGGCGTCCACGCGCTCAGGAGGGTCTTCGACTTCGGGGAGGAGAAGGTTGAGGCCGGCTTGAGGATGAGGTCCCTGGGCTGGCGGTTGCTCGCTGTCCTCTTGGCGGTGCTGGCGGTCAGTACCGCGATCGGGCTTTACGTCTACCACTACCTGCACGCGCCGAAGGCTGTCTCCACCCGGACGACCGGGCCCGCTCGGGCGAGCCTGACCCTGGGGACCACGCCGGCAGCCGGCAGCCTCGGCGGCAGCAAGTCATGGGTCTCCTACCTGGTGCGCCAGAATGGCAAGTGGGGCCACACCACGGTCTTCACCGTCCCCGCCCACTCGCTCGTACACGTCACGATCTACAACTTCGACGGCGCCAGCGGCCTGCGGAACCCGTTCCTCTCCCAGGTGCAGGGCACGGTCGGCGGCACGATGCGGATCACGGGACCTTCTGCGCCGGCGAAGCCGACCGACGTCATCAACCCCGACGACGCCTCCCACACCTTCACCGTTCCGCAGCTCGGGATCTCGGTGCCGCTGCTCGGGGTGCCTGACAACGCCAAGAACCAGTGCCCCGAGATGCCGTGCTCGCTAAGCAGGGCGCACGAGACGATGAGGTTCACGTTCCACACCGGCAAGCCGGGCCGTTTCCGCTGGCAGTGCTTCGTCCCCTGCGCCGCCGGCTTCATCGACGGGTTCGGGGGACCGATGCAGACGATCGGCTACATGGACGGCTTCCTGCACGTGGTCTGAGTCCCAGCGACCATGCGAGAGCCGTCACACCTGCGCCGCATCCTGATCACCTGGATCGTGGCGAGCGTCATCCTGACGCCGATCATCATCCTGGTCGCCGCCCCGGGGCTGCCTCCGGGCGACTCGAGCAATCAAGCTTCGGGCCAGGTCGTCGATAACACGGTGCTGCTGGGGATCCTGACGCCGATCGCCACGCTGATCGTCGTCTACTTCGCCTACTCGCTGCGCGCCTTTCGCCACCGCGATGGCGAGCCCGACGAGGGTGTGGCGATCCGCGGCAACAGCCGCGTCCAGCTCACCTGGATCGTCGCCACGAGCGCGGTCGTGCTCGTTGCCGCCGTCTACGGCACCGTACGGCTCTTCAGCGACGGTGGCGCCGGTGGCGGGCAGGGATCGAACCCGGTCGCGAAGCTCACCGGGCACCCACTCCAGGTCCAGGTGATCGCCCAGGAATGGGCGTTCACCTACCGGTTCCCGTCGTACGGCGGCGTCGAGACGCCCCACCTCGAGCTCCCCGTCGGCAAGGACGTTGAGTTCCACGCGACTTCGCTCGATGTGATCCACTCGTTCTGGGTCCATGATCTCGGCGTCAAGGTGGACGCCAATCCGGGCGTCGACAACATCGCCTACATAAAGCCGACCGAGACCGGCAGCTTCGACCTCCGCTGCGCCGAGCTCTGCGGGCTCTTCCACGGGCACATGTTCGACACCATGCAGGTCGTGAGCGATGCCCGATTCGCGAGCTGGATCCACGCCCAGGAGCGCCTGTTCGCGCCCGCCAAGCGGAATCTCCCGCGCTACAACATCCACTACTACCCGAAGCCCGAAAGGAGGGCCGGATGACCACGGCAGAGGGCCGGATGAACGCACAGGCGATCGACCGCGGGGCTCGGCGGCGGCTCCTCGGCTTCAACCTCCTGACCGGGATCGTCCTTGGCGTCGGCGGCTTCTACCTCGGCTGGTGGATCGGGCATCAGATCCACGCCCCGAGCCTCGACTACATCGCCGACACCAACCAGAACGACGTCGCGTTGATGCTCGGCTACGCGTTCTTCACGCTCGGCTTCGTGCTCGGACTCGGCTTCGGCCGCTACCCGCTGCGCCGCCTGCTTGGCCACCCGCCGTCCCATCGCGAGAACGAGGAGGGCGGGATCGGCCGCTACTTCGGGCTCTGCACCGACCACAAGGCCGTCGGCATGCAGTACCTCGTCGGCATCGGCGTCTTCTTCTTTATCGGCGGGCTCAACGCGATGCTGATCAGGGCCGCGCTCTTGCGCCCATCGCCGCAGCTCTTCGGCGCCGGCAACTACCTGACGATCGTCGGTCTGCACGGCGCGATGATGATGGGGGTGATGAGCTCGGCCGTGCTCGGCCCGTTCGCCAACTACTTCATCCCGCTGATGATCGGCGCCAAGCGGATGGCCTTCCCGCGGATCGAGTCGCTCACCTTCTGGCTGCTCATGGCGGCCGGGATCATCTTCGTGTCGACGATCTTCTTCGGTGGCTTCCCAACCGGGTGGACCGGATACGGCCCACTCAACGACCAGGCGAACTTCGGGTTCGACTCCTACATCTTCTTCTTCGCGCTGGTCGGCCTCTCGATGACCCTCCTCGGACTCAACCTGATCGCCACCATCGTCACGATGCGGGCGCCCGGCATGACCTGGGGGCGGTTGCCGATGTTCGGCTGGGGCGTGCTCAGCACCTCGGTGCTCATGGTCCTGGCGGCGCCGGTGCTGATCGCGGCGCTCCTCATGGTCGCCCTCGACCGAAGCCTCCAGACCTCGTTCTTCCTCGCGCCCGGCGGCGGCAGCCCCTATCTGTTCGAGAACCTCTTCTGGTTCTTCGGCCACCCGGAGGTCTACGTCCTCGCCCTGCCCGGCTTCGGGATCATCCTCGAGCTGCTGCCGGTGTTCACGCGCAAGCCGCTGTGGGGCTATCGCCTGGCGGTCGCTGGAATGCTCGGGGTGACGCTGCTGAGCTTCTTCGTCTGGCAGCACCACCTGTTCGTGAGCGGCATCAACTCCGCGCTGCGGCCGTTCTACATGCTCTCCACGGAGGTCATCTCGATACCGACCGGGTTCATCTTCCTGTGCGGAATGATGACACTGTGGCGCGGGCGCATCCGCTACACGGTGCCGATGCTGTTCGTCCTCGCCTGGTTCTTCAACTTCTTCATCGGCGGCATCTCCGGCTTCTTCCTCTCCGATACGCCAAGCGACATCTCGACCCACGGCAGCTTCTTCGTTATGGCCCACTTCCACTACACGATCATGGGCGGGCTGATCTTCGCGTTCTTCGCGGCGATCTACTACTGGGTGCCGAAGATGACCGGGCTGCGATTCAACGAGCGACTGGCGAAAATCCACTTCTGGTCGATGTTCATCGCCTTCAACTCGACCTTCGGCCCGCTGTTCGCGCTCGGCCTGATGGGGATGCCGCGGCGGGTGGCCACGTATCCCTCGCACCTCCAGGCGCTGAACGACTGGGTTTCGGTGTCGGCGTTCGTCCTCGGCGCGTCGATGCTGGTGTTCCTCGCCAACGTCGTCTACTCGATGCTGTTCGCCCGCAAGCCCGCCGAGGCGAACCCGTGGCGCTCTAAGTCGCTCGAGTGGCAGCTCCCGACCCCGGTGCCCGTGCACAACTTCGACCGCATCCCGGTCTTCGACACCGACCCCTACGACTACGGGATCCCGCCGACGCCGGTGCGGCCGGCGCCGGCTCCCGGAGTGGCTGCCTATCCGGATCGGCAATGACCGACCACGCTCGGACACCTGACGAGCCGCTCGCCGAGCCGCCCGAGCTCTACGAGCGGAACCTCTGGGTCGGCGCTCGACTGCTGGGCGGGGCCACGATCCTCTTCTTCATCTCGTTCGTGTTCGCCTATTTCTATTTGAAGTCGTTCAACAACAACGACAACTGGCGCCCGCCCGGCATCGACCCGCCGGGCGGCTACGGCGCCGCGATCGTGATCCTGTTCGTGGCGAGCGCCGCCGCGTTCAGCTACGCGGCGTGGGCGGGGGGGCGGAACCGGCCGTGGCTCGCCGCCGTCGGGCTCTCGCTTGCGCTGGGGCTGGCAGGCGTCGTCGTCCAGGGATTCGAGTACACGGACCTCGGGTTCGGCCCCGAGGACGGCGGCTACGCGAGCGTGTTCATGGGCTGGACGATCTTCTTCGCCTTCCTCGTGCTGCCGACGATGTACTGGGTGGAGACTATGCTCGCGACCGGGCTTCGCAAGCGGCGATCGGCTGACTACGTCCCGGCGGGGATCGGCGCTGCGGCGTTCTACTGGAGCCTTTTGGCGGCGATCGGCGTCGTCGCCTGGTTCATCCTCTACGTCCTCTGAGACGCGAGGATGCGCGCGCTGGCGATGCTCGAGCCCTGGACCAGCGACCCAGCCCTCGCCTGGGTGGTCGCCGCCGGCGCGCTCTATGCGATCGGCAGCCGGCGCCTCACGCGGGCTGGCCCGACGGCCACTCAGCGCTGGCGCACGGCATCCTTCGTCGCCGGCCTGGCCGTGATCGTGCTGGCGTTGGACTCGCCGATCGACGACCTCGCCGACAAGCTCCTGTGGGTCCACATGGTCCAGCACATCCTGCTGCTGATGGTGGCCCCACCGCTGCTCGCGCTAGCTCGGCCCTGGAATCGGATGTGGCACGGATTCCCCCTCCAGCTGCGGCGGCGAGTCTCGCGAGCCGTAGTCCAGGGCCCGCGATGGGGCCCGGTTCGAGCCTCGGCCGCGCTGCTCGCCGGCGGCGTCGCCTCCTGGCTCGCCTTCAACCTGACCCTCGTCGCCTGGCACATTCCCGCCGCCTACGACCTCACCCTCCGCTCGCAGCCCGTCCATGCCCTCGAGCACGCGATGTTCTTCGCGGTGGGTCTCGTGTTCTGGACCCGCGTGATCGACTCTCCGCCCTGGCGCTCGGCGCTGCCGGCGACGGCCCGGGCGGCCTGTGTGGGCCTCGCGCTCATCGTGAGCTGGATCCTGGCGATCGTCCTCGCGGTCGCCGGTTCGCCTCTGTACGCCCCCTACGCCGCCGAGGCCAGCCGACCGGGCGGAATCTCCGCCCTCGCCGACCAGCAGCTCGGCGCCGGCGTGATGTGGGTGCCGGGCTCGATCCCGTTCGCGATCGTGCTCGTGGTCATCATCTACCGGTGGCTCGAGCCGAAGCGCCCCCGCCATCCGGAGGGCGTGCATGCGTTGCCCGGCAGCCCCTGACCGAAAGGAAGGCGAGCGTGTTGCCACAACCGATTCTGTCCCTCTCGACCGTCGGCCAGGGCATCCTCACCCTGGTGATCCCGCTCGGGACCCTCCTGCTAGTGCTCGCCTGGCATGTGCTCATGGTTCGCCGCCGCCACCCGGAATAACGCTGGCGAGCGCTAGGCCCTGCTATGCCGAGGCCTCCGCCGGCGCCGGATCGAGCCAGCCCCGCCAAGCGCGGAGCTGCGAGCGCATCCTCGACGCGGAACGCGGGGTCGTGCTCCACGTTGAGTTCACGACCGGCCGGGCTCCCGGTCGCCCTACCCGAGCATGAACGGCTCGGCGTAACGAGACGCCCGCGACGAGCGCGTTCGATTCGCTGAGCGAGGAGGACCGCCAGAAGCTCCGGCGGGGCGGTCGGCCGACCCGGTTCCAGCCGACGACGGCCGTGCTCGCCGACGCCGCGTTATCCGACCCCGCGTGGATCTTCGAGCGCAAGCTCGACGGCGAAGGCTGCCTCGTGTTCCGCTCGCGCGGCGGGGTGCAGCTTCGATCGCGGACGGTGAAGCCGCTCAATCGCTCCTATCCCGAGCTCGTCGAGGCGCTCGCCGCGGAGCCACGCCAGGACTTCGTCGCGGACGGCGAGATCGTCGCGTTCAGCGGACGCGTGACGAGCTTTGCCCGCTTGCAGCGGCGTGTGCAGATCGCCGACGCGCCGCGCGAGGTCGTCAGGGAGGAGCCGGCGCTCAGCCCACGGCGCGCCAGAGCTCGGTGAGCGGGCCGCCGGGGCCATTCACCGGGTCCGTCTCCGGGAGCGGGACCGCCGCGATGTTCGCCAGAACCTCCTCGCGCTCGGCGGGGTCGCCGCGGCGGAGGTCCCACCGCATCCCGTTGGGATAGGCGCCGACGACGAGCAGGTCCGCGCTCCCGCCGGCGTTGCAGTGGCCCGTGCCGGCCGGCAGCACGAGGACGTCGCCGCGGGCGACCTCGAAGCGGCACCCGCTCGGTCCGCCCAGCACCACGGTGGCGGAGCCTCCGACGATGCCGAGAACCTCGTGGGCCGTGGAGTGGAAGTGGTGGAAGGAGAAGATCCCGTCCACCCAGCCGCCGAGCCAGCCGTTCGCTGCGAAGAGCTCCTGGCATCCGGGCGCCTCGCTGGCGCCCTCGACCTCGTGGTAGACGAGCACGGGCAGCCGGGAGTTCGGGATCCCTCCGGCGTCCTCGAACACGTGCGTCTCGGGCTGGGCCACTCGCCGAAGTTTGCTGCTTGGCCCCTCGATCGGGGTGCGCCGCCGCGGGCAAAATCCGCCGCGCTTGGCGCTTAATGACCAATATGCCGAAAGAAAGCGCCACCTCGGCGCGCGGAAGCGGTTGCGGTGGTCGACGATTTCGTCGACGATCGACACCACCGCGGCCCCTCGCTGGGCGTTCGTCCCGGCGATAGGTGGTCAAAACGCGCAGCGGGATGTCCGCCTACGCCGACAGCCGCCCTCGCTGCGCGATTTGACCACTCATGATGGGGAAAGATGCGCAGCGACTTGGGCGAGGGAGGGGATGTCGCCGCGGCCCGCTGTTCGAGCGGATCACCCGATGGGGCGCGCTCTAGGCGGCTGCCTCCGCCAGACGCTCGTCCATGCGGTCGAAGAAGGCGCTCCAGCCCGACTTCGCCCGCTCATATTGCTCCGGCGTCATGTGGCCGCGCTGCTCGAAGCGCATCTCGGTCCTGCCGTCGCCGAGGTCGACGAGCTCCACCGTCACGAGCTCGTAGACGCCCTCGTGCGGGCGGTCGGTGACGGTGAGGACGAGACGCTCCGGCTCCGCCACGTCGACGTACTCGCCCGCCCAGCGGATCTCGCGGCGCCCGGGGCCGGCGAACATCGTCGCTTGCCACGTCCCGCCGGGCCTCACGTCCATTTCGACCGAGGAGAGCGGGACCTCCGCCTCGGGGCCCCCGTACCAGTCGGCGAAGCGCTCCGGCTCCGTCCACTCCCGCCACACGAGCTCGCGCGGCGCGTCGAAGATGCGGACGATCGTCATCCCGCCCTGGTCGGAGGTGCCGGGAGGCAGCGGCAGCTCAGCCATCCGCCGCACCTCGCCGCTGAGCCCGCAGCCGAGCGTCGAGCCGGTCGAAGCTCCCCTCCCAAAACCGGCGGTATCTGCCGATCCAGTCCGCGGCGTCCTTGAGCGGCGCCCCCTCCAGCCGCGATGGCCGTAGCTGCGCGGCGCGGCCGCGCGTCACGAGGCCGGCGCGCTCCAGCACCTTGAGATGCTTGGAGACGGCCTGGACGCTGATCGTGAACGGCTCCGCCAGCTCGCTCACGGTTGCCTCGCCCCGCGAGAGCCGCTCCAGGATCTGGCGGCGGGTGGGATCGGCGAGAGCGGCGAACGTCGTGGTGAGCTGATCGAGAGGCACCTCTTCAACCAAAAGGTTGTTCAACCGTGAATTTGAATATGGTACCGCGGGGCCCGGCCGGATCGGCGGGGTCTCAGGCAATCCGAGGTGAGGAGAAGCCCCTATGGGAAGGATCGTGGTGACCGAGTTCGTATCGCTCGACGGCGTGATGGAGGCGCCAGGCGGCGAGGACTTCAAGTACAGCGGCTGGAGCTTCGACTTCGATCGGGGCGAGGAGGGCAACCAGTTCAAGTTGGACGAAGCCCTCGAGGCCGAGGCGCTTCTGCTGGGGCGGGTGACCTACGAGGGATTCGCCGCGGCCTGGCCATCCAGGGAGGGGGAGTTCGCGGACAAGTTCAACAACATGCCGAAGTTCGTCGTCTCGTCAACCCTAAGGGACCCGGAGTGGAGCAACACGACGGTGCTCAGCGGCGATGTGGGCGAGGAGGCCTCGAAGCTGCGGCAGGAGGTGGGAGGGGACATCTATGTCCACGGCAGCTGCCAGCTGGCACAAGCGCTGATCGAGAACGACCTCGTCGACGAGCTGCACCTGATGGTCTTCCCGGTCGTGCTCGGAACCGGGAAGAGGCTGTTCGGGGAGACGAGCGACAAGAAGACCCTGAAGCTCGCAGGCTCGAAGGTCGTCGGCGAGGGGGTCGTGATCCTGAACTACCAGCCGGCCTAGATCCCGAGCGGTCCGGACCGCGGGCCGCCGGGCGGCGGCCCGCGCTGCGCGCGTGCCGCCGCCGCTAGGCCTGGGCCGGGGCCGCCTGCGCTAGGCCCGCGCCGGGGCCGCCTGCGCGTTCGCCATCTCGACGTGCGCCCGGCTGTCGCGCGTGCGGATCAGGATCAGCGTCGCCACGAAGCCGAGGGCCGCGATCACCGCGCCGCCGAGGAACGCGCTCTGGAACCCATCCGTGAGCGCGTTCGGCAGCGACCCGCCGCTCGCCATCACGTGATCGGTTTGCGTGGTCGCGATCGTCGACAGCACTGCGAGGCCGAGTGCCCCGCCGATCTGCTGCGAGGTGTTGATGAGCCCGCTCGCGAGCCCTTGCTCTCGCTCCTGGACTCCGGACACCGCCGCGATCGTCGAGGTGACGAAGCCAAACCCGAGTCCGATCGCCGCGAGCAGCGACGGCCCGAGGATGTCGGTGACGAAGCCGCCGCCGACGGAGACCTGGCTGAACCAGACGAGGCCGAGTGCGACGAACGCCATTCCCGCCGCGAGGATCGGCTTGAAGCCGAACCGGGTGACGAGCTGCCCGCCGAGGCCGGCCGCGACGATGATCGTCAGCGCCAGCGGCAGGTAGGAGAGCCCGGCGTGGATCGGGCTGTAGCCGAGCACCTGCTGCATGTAGAGCGAGATGAAGAAGAACATGGAGAACAGCGAGGCGCCCAGCAGGATCCCGACGACGTTGGCGCCGGTCAGCGTCCTCAGCCGGAAGATCCGGAAGGGGACCAGAGGCGCCGCCGAGCGCAGCTCGATCGCGACGAAGGCCGCGATCAGCGCCACCGAGAGCCCGAGCAGGCCGACGATCTTCGTCGAGGCCCAGCCGGCGCTGCTGGCGTCGAGCAGCGCGTAGGCGAGGACCGAGAGGCCCGCGGTCACGGTCACGGCCCCGGCGGCGTCGAAGTGGCGGGTCGCCGACTCCGAGCGGCTCTCTGGGATCAGCCCCGGCGTCAGCGCGAGGGCGATCAACGAGACCGGGACGTTCACCCACAGGACCCATTCCCAGCCGAGGCCGGACGTGAGGATGCCGCCGAGGAGCACGCCGGCGGCGCCCGCCGAGCCCGCCACGGCGCCCCAGGCGCCCAGGGCCTTGTTGCGCTCCGCCCCGTCGCGGAAGAGCGTGGTGACGATGGAGAGCGCCGCGGGCGAGATGATCGCCGCGCCAAGCCCCTGCGCCGCGCGAGCGGCGATCAGCTGCCCCTGGTTGGTTGCGAATCCGGCCAGAAGCGATGCGACGGCGACGACGAGCAGCCCGGCCATGAAGACGCGGCGCCGGCCCAGCAGGTCCGCGGCCCGCCCGCCGAGCAGCAGGAAGCCGCCGAACGTGATCACGTAGGCGTTCACTACCCAAGGGAGGTTCGCCTCGGAGAAGTGAAGCCCCGTGCCGATGCTGGGGAGGGCGACGTTCACGATCGACGCGTCGAGGACGACGACGAACTGCGCCACGCAGAGCAGGATCAGTGCGATCCACCGGCGGTCGAGATAGTCCTGAGCTGTCGTCACGGCTTGGCTCCTTTCGGTTTGTCGTCCCGGCCTTTTCTGTGTGCCGGTTTTGTCCTTGAGACGAACAGGAGGCCCGCAAGGGGACAGCGAGCCGCCGATCCCGGTATCCTTTAATCGGAACCTGAGTTCCGATTTCGCTTAGTACTATACGGAATTGCGATTCCGTTTGCTATGACGACCGTCACACAGAAGAGGCCACCCTCGGGCGAGCGCCCGCGGAACCTCGAGAGAGTGCTCCGGGCCGACGCGCGCCGCAACCATGCGGCGGTGATCGCGGCCGCGAAGGAGCTGTTCGCAGACCAGGGTCTCGACGCGCAGATGCCCGACGTCGCGAAGGCCGCGAAGGTCGGGGTGGGGACGGTCTACAGGCACTTCCCGAACAAGGACGACCTGATCGCCGCACTGGTCGCAGAGCGCTTCGAGCGCCTCGCCGAGAAGGCGCGCGAGGGCGTCGAGGCGGAGGACCCGTGGGAGGGGCTTTGCGCGTTCATCCGCTTCTCCGCGCAGATCCAGGCCGACGACCGCGGCCTTTGCGAGGTGATGGGGTCCCGACCAGAGGTCATGGACGCGGCCGCGCGCGCGGCAGGGTTGCCGGAGCTCTGCGAGCGGCTCGTGAAGCGGGCTCAGGGCGCGGGCGAGCTGCGACGAGACCTCGTCTGGGAGGACATCCCGATGATCGCCTGCGGGCTTGGACGCATCACCCAGGCGACCGTGGGCCCGGCAACGGGCCGCTGGCCACGCCTCCTCGAGATCATCCTCGACGGCCTGCGGGCACCGGGGACGAGCAAGCTCCCGCGACTGGTGTAGGACCGGAGCCGCTCAGCCGAACAGCGGCAGCCGCCGACGCCTTGCCAGGCGGTCCATGCCCGCCTGGATCCGGCCCCTGACCTGCTCGTACTTCTCGTCGACGTAACGCTCGTCTGCGGCCCGCTCGGGGTCGGGATCGACCTCGACCGCCGGCTCGAACGCGGTCCGGATCTTCGTCGGCAGCGGGATGTCGGGCAGGATCGCCGGCGAGATCCCCCACGGGAGCTGGAAGGCGATCGGGAACAGCTTCAGCCGGGCGATGCGGTCGAGCTGCAGGACCTCGGCCAGCCTGCGGCCGCTCGCCAGCACCGGCATCGCGTCGGCACCGCCCACGGTGGCGATCGGGACGATCGGCACGCTGCTGCGGATCGCCAGGCGCACGAACCCGGTTCGACCGGCGAGCACCGCCTCGTCGCGGCGCCGCCACGTCCTCAGCGAGTCTCGCTCGCCCCCGGGCCACAGCGCGACGTCCCGACCAGTGGCGAGCGCGGCGGCGATGCTGTCGGGCGCGGCGGGAAGCACGCCCATGCGGCGGAAGTAGGCGCCGATCGCCGGCAGCGCCATCAACGCGTCGTGCGCCGTGCCGTGAAGCGGGCGCTCGCGGCCGAACCGGCGCCACCAGTGAACGCCCACCGTCCACGCGTCCCACACGAACGGCGCCCCGGAGTGGATGCCGATGAGGAGCGCCGGGGGGTCCGGCAGGTTCTCCCAGCCCTCGACCTCCATCCGGAACCAATAGTCGATCAGCGGGTTCCAGAAGTACTTCTGGCGCTCGAAGAAGTCCCAGTCGGGACCGTCGAGCGACCACTCGCCCGCGCGATCGGCGACCCACCCGGCGGCGCCCTGCTGGCGCCCGCGCCGGGCGGCCACCTTCTCCCGCGCCGCCTCGGCGTGACGCGCTCGCTGGCTCTGCCGCCCGCTGCTGCTCGCGCGGCTCGCCCGCTGCTTGGTCCCCGTCTGGGCAGCGGCCATCCCCATGGCCCTACCCATCGCGCCGAGATCTACGCGCCCGCGCTCGAATCCGCCGAGTCGGTCACGGCGCCGCGGCGAACAGCCGCCATTCGTCCGGGATTCCCTTCAACAGCGTCGTGCCGCGGTCGTCGAACCGAATCCCCGATCCCGCCACGAGGTCCTTCACGGTTCTCGAGACGAGCACCTCCCCCGGCCCGGCGACCGCACCTAGGCGGGCCGCGATATGGACGGCGATCCCGCCCACGTCGTCGCCGATCAGCTCGACCTCGCCGGAGTGGAGGCCGACGCGCACCTCGAGGCCGCCCGAGCGCGCCCCCTGCGCGATCGCTTGGCCGCAACGGATCGCGCGGGCTGGGCCGTCGAAGGTCGCGAGGCAGCCGTCGCCGAGGGTCTTCACCTCGCGACCGCGGAACCTCGCGAGCTCTCGGCGCACGGCTGCCTGATGAGCGGCCAGCAGCTCGCGCCACCGCGCGTCTCCCAGCTCCGCGGCGCGCTGGGTCGAGCCGACGATGTCCGTGAACATCACGGTGGCGAGAACCCGGTCGGGCTCGGGCAGCGAGCGGGCGCCCGTGAGGAACTCCTCGATCTCGCCGAGGACGGCGTCGGAATCGCCCGCCCAAGGCAGGTGGTCGATGCCGGAAAGCTCGACGTAGCGCGCATCTGCAATCCGCGAGGCGAGCTCGCTGCCGGCGCGCCAGTTGACGACACGGTCGTGCCGCCGGTGAAGGACGAGCGTCGGCACCTGGATCGTCGGCAGGACGTCCCGCACGTCGATGTCCAGGAACATCTCGAAGATCTGCTGGACCATCGCCGGGCTCGCGGCGGAGCGCTCCATCCGGGCGGTGAACTCGACCGTGTCGGGGTCGTCGGCGAGGCTCGGGGCGAAGAGTTCGACCATTCCCTGCGCCTGCTGCCCCCAGTAGGGCGCGATGAACTCGGCGGCGGACTCGCGAAGCGCGTCCGCGGGCGAGGCCCAGGGATAGTCCGGCGCCTCGGTGGTGCGCCCCATCGCGCCGTAGAGGACGAGGGCGCTTACCCGCTCAGGGTGCGTGGCCGCGAACAGGACGCTCGTCGGCCCTCCCTCGGAGATCCCGAGGAACGCCGCTCGCTCGGACCCAGCGGCGTCCATGACCGCGCGGACGTCGTCGATCCGCTGCTCCAGCGTGGGCACCTCGGCGACGGGGTCGGAGAGACCCGTGCCGCGCTTGTCGAACACGATCAGGCGGGCGAAGGAGCTCAGCCGCTCGAAGAACCGAGCGAACGCGCGCGACTCCCACTGAAGCTCGACGTGGGTGGCGAAGCCGAGCACCAGGACCAGGTCGATCGGCGCATCGCCGACCACCTGGTAGGCAATCGAGGCGTCGCCGGACTTGGCGTAGCGTGTCGGCGGGCGGCCCACGGTCGAGCTACTGGGCTCTATCGACCATCGATAACGAGGTCGATAGAGCCCACGAGGTCGAACGCGCTCGTGACGACGATCCTCACTGCGGATCACTTCCCGTCGCTCGAGCGCCCGACGCATTCCGGACGGCGGTCGAGCGGCTGCTCGGCTTCGGGAGCCGTGTGATGGCCTGAGAGATCGCGATGTTGACCGCCGCACCCCAGAGCGGGCGCTCGACGCGTGAGGCCGCGCGCCAGATGGCCTGGCCGACACCCTGCCAGCCGATCCCGACCGCACCGGCGAGCGCGGCTACGGCGGCGATGTTCCCGGAGGCCGTGTCGGTGGTCGCCAGCAAGACGATGGCCGCGGCGATGAGGGTGGCGATCATGGCGACGACGAACCACAGGTGCTTGACGACGCCCCACGCAAGTTCGGCAGCACGGCTCAGCATCTCGTGCACCGCCGCGAGGTAGTCCGTCGCCTTCAGCATGTCCACGCCCGCCTTCTCGCCCGACAGCAACCCGCGCCACAGCTCGGTCTGGCGGTAGAGAAACTGCCTGAAGGGCTCAAGGTCGCGCTGCCAATCGAACGGGTCGCCGTCGAGGTGCGGATCGGCCGCCCATTCCGCCCAGCGGGCGAGTGACTTCCGTACCGAGCTCGAGGCGTGGGCCGGCAGCGCCGTGTCGAGGTCAGCGAGCCAGATGTCGAGCTGGCGGATCCGCCAGTGGTCGAACCGGCTGGCGAGCGACGTCGCGTCGCCGACCTCGCACGTCTCCGCCATCGCGCGGCCGAGGCCGTAGGCCTTGCCGAGGCGAAAGTCGGCGGCGCTCAGCGTCTCCAGCGTCTCACGGTGCAGCGAGAGGACGCACCGGCGCAGGTCGAGTGGCTCCCCCGTCGCCGGATCGGCAGCGCCGCTGAAGGCCTCGCGCACGGGCGCCACCGCAGGGGCGCCCAACCCGGCCACGTCGATCCTCGCCGAGAGGCGGTGCAGGCCCGCTTCGATCTGCCGTATTCCCAGGTGCGTCCGCTGCGATTGGGTCAGGCTTCCGATTCCGGGCAGGTACTCGGGAAGGGGCCGTGTGTCGGGTCGCTCGTGATGCGGATCGCGGTAGAGCCCTGCGACCTGCCAACCGAGGGCGAACGCGATCGCCACGTCTGGGTCCTCGCTCGCCGGCGGGGCCGCCGCCGGCGGCGGGACCGCCGCCGCCGGCGGGGTCGCCGGTGCTGTCGGGGTGATCACTCGACCGAGCGGATCGTCCAGAAGTCGCGCGAGAGCGTTCCCTGCAGGAGGTAGGGATACGGGAGCGTGAAGTACCCGCGCATCCCCCACTTCGGCCCCCAGGAGTTGCGGACGATGAACCACTGGTTCGCCTCGTCGTAGCCAACGGCGAGCACGGCGTGGCCGCCGAGCTGCCGCTCCCGCGCGCGCGGAAGCGGTGCGTGGCCGGACTTCGCCACCTCCTGGCTTTCGAAGCTCTCATAGACGACGAAGCCGAAGACGAAGGGAAAGCCCTCCGCGAGGCAACCCTTCAGCTGGTTGAGCGTCTGCGTCAGGCGCAGGTAGCGAATCGCCTGGTGCTGCTCCCCTTCGTCGTAGCTCTTCTTCGACGGCTGGTCGCGGAACTTGTCGATCTCGTAGGGCCAGGTGGTCTCCTTGCAGGCGCCCTGCGTGGCGACGCTCTTCACCCCGTCGCGAATCTGCGCCCCGGAGTCGGCGTCGACCGTGCCCTCGATCTCCCGCTCGTTGTAGTAGATGAAGAGCCGCGACGGCGCGAACGGCCGCCGCTGCTTCTGCTTCATCTGGTCGAACTCGAGGGCGCCCCCGATCGCGTTTGCGGTGCAGCTTCCGAGCTGCCCCTGGTCGTAGACCTCCGGGCATTGCTTCCTGAGGTCCATTCGTCGCGGCAAGGCCACCAGCGCCTCGACGGGCGCGGCGTAGAGCATGTCGCGACCGTCCGGTATGTCCGGTGTCCATCCGTAACCCTTGATCTTCCGTGGCATCTGCTGCTCCCCTCCGAGCCCATCGCGGCTCCGTCTGGCGCGGCATAGGGCCGCTGCGATTTTCAGGCGATACTCGCATCGCCGGCCAAACCGTGTCAAGGGCCGCGGCACGATCGCTCCACGCGCCGCTGGTAGGGTCATCGCGCCGGCGCATGATCCTCAAGCAGTACTACCTGGGCTGCCTCGCGCACGCCTCGTACCTGGTCGCCGACCAACCCACCGGCGTCGCCGCGGTCGTCGATCCGCAGCGCGACGTCGAGCAGTACGTCGAGGACGCCCGCGCGCTCGGCTGCCGGGTCGGGCATGTGTTCCTGACGCACTTTCACGCGGATTTCCTCGCCGGCCATCTCGAGCTGCGCGATCGCGAGGGGGCGACAATCCATCTCGGCACCCGTGCGGACGCGGAGTTCGAGTTCGTGCCGATGGCGGACGGCGATTCAGTCGAGCTCGGCGCAGGGAGCCTCGAGGTGCTGGAGACCCCGGGCCACTCGCCGGAGTCGATCTCGATCCTCGTTCACGATCCAGGGCAGGAGGCCGATCCGTGGGCGGTGCTGACCGGCGACACGCTGTTCGTCGGCGACGTCGGGCGCCCCGATCTTCGCGCGTCGCTGGGCTGGAGCGCGGAGGAGCTCGGCAGCATGCTCTACGACTCGGTGCACCGGAAGCTCGCGCCACTTCCGGACGAAACGCTCGTCTACCCCGCGCATGGCGCCGGGTCGCTCTGCGGGAAGAACCTGAGCACCGACACCGTCTCCTCGATCGGCGTCCAGCGGCTCTACAACTATGCGCTCCAGCCGATGAGCCGCGAGCGGTTCATCGAGATCGTCACCGCCGACCAGCCGGACTCGCCCGCCTACTTCACCTACGACGCCGTCCTCAACACGCGCGAGCACCCGACGCTCGCCGACGCGCTCGACCGCCAGCTGTGGCCCCTGTCGCT
>WNFW01003189.1_pt1 | contig 15997 bp, 13 predicted proteins | sample 5400131 | NCBI WGS metagenome assembly WNFW01 (sample SAMN13153362, study PRJNA577476) | soil metagenome | isolation source: 20 cm soil or saprolite under grassland replicate 1 | place: USA:California | collected 2016-06-15 | reverse complement strand
CTTCAGTCATCCCGAGCCGCTGCCCAAATACGGTATTTCCGGATTCCCGAGCCTGTGGTGGTGGGACGCTGAAAAAGCCGCCAAGACCGGTGGACGCTCTTGAAGCGGTCTTTTCGCACGCCCGTGTTATCCCGCCGGCACGTGCTCGGTCTTGGCATTGGCGCGTTGAGTGCAACGCGGTTTCGGCCCGCGGTGGCAGACGATGGCGCTGAAGCCGTCCACGGGATCTCGGTGTTCGGCGACCTGAAATATCCAGCCGACTTTCATCATTTCGACTACGTCAATCCTGGAGCGCCCAAGGGCGGATTGTTTTCGACGATTCCCTCGGTGCGCGCCTATAATCAGTCGTATCAGACCTTCAATTCGCTCAACGCCTTCATCCTCAAGGGCGAAGGCGCACAGGGCATGGACCTGGTATTCACGGCGCTGATGGCGCGTGCGGGCGACGAACCGGACGCGATGTACGGCCTTGCGGCGAAGTCGGTACAGATTTCGGCGGATAGACTGACATATCGCTTCAGTATGCGGCCGGAAGCGCGGTTTCACGACGGCTCAAGACTGACCGCGCAGGACGCCGCTTTCTCGCTGACTACGCTGAAGACCAAGGGCCATCCGCTGATTCTGCAGCAGATGCGCGACATGGTGAAGGCCGAAGCGCTCGACGACGCGACGCTGGTCGTCACATTCGCGGAGAAGCGCGCGCGCGACGTGCCGCTTTATGTCGCGAGTCTTCCGATTTTCTCGAAGGCTTATTACGCGACCCGGCCGTTCGAGGAATCGACGCTCGATATCCCCCTGGGATCCGGGCCCTACAAGGTGGGAAGGTTCGAAGTAAACCGGTACATCGAGTACGACCGGGTCAAGGATTGGTGGGCCGCCGATCTCCCGGTCAGCCGCGGCACATATAATTTCGACATCGTGCGTTACGAATTCTACCGCGACCGGGATGTCGCATACGAAGGCTTTACGGCGAAGAACTATTTGTATCGCGAGGAGTTCACGTCGCGGATATGGGCAACGCGCTATGATTTTCCGGCCATCAAGGACGGCCGTGTCAAGCGCGAGACGTTGCCGGACGATACGCCCTCGGGTGCGCAGGGCTGGTTCATCAATTTGCGCCGCGAAAAATTCAAGGATCCCCGCGTGCGCGAGGCGCTGATCCAGGCGTTCGACTTCGAATGGACCAACAAGACCATCATGTACGGCGCCTACGCGCGCACCCATTCGCCATTCCAGAATTCGGACTTGATGGTGAAGGGGAGCGAGCCGCCCTCGCCGGAAGAGCTCAAGCTGCTCGAGCCATTTCGCGGTCAGGTGCCTGACGACGTGTTCGGTCCGGCGTTCGTGCCGCCGGTGTCCGACGGTTCCGGACAGGATCGGGCGTTGCTGCGCAAAGCCTCGCAACTACTCGCCGATGCCGGACTCCCCATCAGGGATGGCAAGCGGGTGCTGCCGAATGGCGAGGTTTTCAAAATCGAATTTCTCATCGACGAAGTGTCGTTCCAGCCGCATCATGCGCCTTTTATCAAAAATCTCGGCACGCTGGGGATCGAGGCGTCCTTGCGGGTCATCGACGCCGTGCAATACCGGGCGCGGCAGGAGGATTTCGATTTCGACCTGGCTATTCAGCGCTTCAGCATGTCGCCGACCCCCGGCGATGCGATGCGTCCGTTCTTCTCGTCGCAGGCGGCCGCCACAAAAGGTTCCTACAATCTGGCGGGCATCGCCAATCCGGCCATCGACGCGCTGATCGAGCACATCATCGGCGCCGACAACCGGACCGATCTGACAGTCGCATGCCGCGCTTTCGATCGCGTGTTTCGCGCCGGCCGCTACTGGGTATCGCAATGGTATCGCACCACTCACCCGGTCGCCTATTGGGATGTGTTCGATCATCCCAAAATCTTGCCGCGCTATCAGGTCGATAGCTCCGGCGTCGGGGAGCGCGTTTTTTGGTGGTACGACCCCGCCAAGGGCGCGAAACTCGAGCAGGCGAAATAATTCATGAGCGCATACATCGCCCGCCGCATTTTCCTGATGCTCCCGACGCTGTTGGGAATTCTGTTCGTATCGTTCGTGGTGGTGCAATTTGCGCCGGGCGGTCCGGTGGAGCGCGTGATCGCGCAGCTCAGCGGCGCGGACACCGGCGGGACCTCCAGGATTTCAGGCGGTGGCAGCGATTTCGGCGCCCGCGGTCCGGCCGCCGCGTCCGGCGACGCCGTCGGTTCGAAATATCGGGGCGCGCAGGGGCTCGATCCCGACTTCATCAAGAAGCTGGAGGTGCAATTCGGCTTCGACAAGCCGGCGCCGGAACGCTTCGCGCTGATGCTGTGGAATTTCGCCCGCTTCGATTTCGGCAAGAGTTATTTCCGCGATGTCAGCGTGCTGCAGCTGATCAAGGAGAAGCTTCCGGTTTCGATGTCGCTCGGGATCTGGATGACGCTCCTGACCTATCTGATCTCGATCCCGCTCGGCATCCGCAAGGCGGTCACGGACGGCTCGAAGTTCGATACCTGGACCTCGGCGGTGATCATCGTCGGATTTGCGATTCCCGGATTTCTGTTCGCGATCCTGTTGATCATCCTGTTCGCCGGCGGCTCGTTCTTCAATGTTTTCCCGCTGCGCGGGCTGACCTCGGACGGCTGGGCGCAGTTCCCCTGGTACTGGAAAATCATCGATTACTTCTGGCACATCACGCTGCCGCTGATCTCGATGTCGTTAGGGGCCTTCGCCACCATGACGCTGCTGACCAAGAATTCGTTCCTCGATGAGATCCGCAAGCAATATGTCATGACGGCGCGCGCCAAGGGCTGCGGCGAGCGGCAGGTGCTCTACAATCACATCTTCCGCAACGCCATGCTGATCGTGATCGCGGGCTTCCCGGGCGCCTTTATTCACGCCTTCTTTTCGGGCTCGCTCTTGATCGAAACCATCTTCTCGCTCGATGGGCTCGGCCTGCTCGGCTTCGAAAGCGTGCTGAACCGGGATTATCCCGTGGTGTTCGGAACGCTGTTCATCTTCTCGCTGGTCGGTCTCGTGGTCAACTTGATCTCGGATCTCGCTTACATGTGGATCGATCCGCGGATCGATTTCGAGGCGCGGGAGGTCTGATGACCATCATCGCGCCGCCTCCGGTCGAAGCCACCACCCAGTCGCCGCTCGGCGAAGTGGTGCCGATGACGCGCGGCCGGTTCGCTCCGTCGCCGCTCAACCGCCGCCGCTGGCAGAATTTCAAATCCAACCGCAGGGGTTACTGGTCGTTCTGGATCTTCCTGATCATGTTCTTCGTCTCGCTGTTTGCCGAACTGATCGCCAATGACCGTCCTTTCCTCATCAAGTTCGATGGTCATCTGTATTGGCCGGCGTTCGTCAGCTATTCCGAGACCACTTTTGGCGGCGACTTCGAAACTGCCGCGGACTATCGCGATCCCTATTTGCAGAAACTGATCGCCGACAAGGGCGGCACCATCGTCTGGCCGCTGATCCGCTATTCCTACGACACCCACAATCTCGACCTGCCGACACCCGCGCCGTCGAAGCCGACCTGGATGCTGACCGAAGCGCAGTGCAAGGAGGTGGTGCAGAAGAAGGGCCTGAAGAGCTGCCGCGACCTTGAATACAACTGGCTCGGCACCGACGACCAGGGCCGCGACGTTGTGGCGAGGCTGATCTACGGCTTTCGCATCTCGGTGCTGTTCGGCCTTGCCCTGACCATCATCTCGTCGATCATCGGCGTTGCCGCCGGCGGGGTGCAGGGTTATTTCGGCGGCTGGATCGACCTGGGCTTCCAGCGCTTCATCGAGGTCTGGACGGCTATTCCCTCGCTCTATCTGCTGCTGATCATATCCTCGGTGCTGCCGCCGGGTTTCTTCATCCTGCTCGGTATTCTCTTGCTGTTCTCATGGGTGTCGCTGGTCGGCCTGGTGCGCGCGGAATTTTTGCGCGGACGCAATTTCGAATACATCACGGCGGCGCGGGCGCTCGGCGTATCCAACGCCGTGATCATGTTCCGGCATCTGTTACCGAACGCCATGGTGGCGACCATGACCTTCCTGCCCTTCATCGTGTCCTCGTCGGTCATGACGCTGACGGCGCTGGACTTCCTCGGATTCGGCCTGCCGCCGGGCTCGCCCTCGCTGGGTGAATTGCTGTCGCAGGGCAAGGCCAACGTCCAGGCGCCGTGGCTCGGCTTCACCGGGTTTTTCGCAGTCGCCATCATGCTGTCGCTCTTGATCTTCATCGGCGAAGCCGCGCGTGACGCGTTCGATCCGCGCAAGACGTTCAGGTAGCCCGCATGGACGCCATCAACCAGCCTCTGCTCGATGTCCGCGATCTGTCGGTAGCGTTTCATCAACCCAGCGGCGCCTCGGTCGCGGTCGATCGTATTTCCTTTGAGATCAAGCGTGGCGAGTGCGTGGCGCTGGTCGGGGAATCAGGTTCCGGAAAATCCGTCAGCGCGCTGTCGATCCTGAAACTGCTGCCGTATCCGACCGCGTCGCACCCCTCGGGCCGCATTCGCTTCAAGGGGCGCGAACTGCTCGACCTCAGCGAGCGCGAGATGCGCAGCATTCGCGGCAACGACATTTCGATCATCTTCCAGGAACCGATGACGTCGCTCAATCCGCTGCATACGATCGAGTCCCAGATCGGTGAAATCCTGCAGCTGCACAGCGGCATTGGCGGCGCGACGGCGCGGGCGCGGACGCTGGAGCTGCTGACGCAGGTCGGCATTCCCCAACCGGAAACCCGGCTCAAGAGCTACCCGCATCAATTGTCCGGCGGCCAGCGCCAGCGCGTCATGATCGCGATGGCGCTCGCCAACGAGCCCGATCTGTTGATCGCCGATGAGCCGACCACCGCACTCGACGTCACCGTGCAGGCGCAGATCCTGGCCCTGCTCGCGGAAATTCGCGCGCGATTGGGCATGAGCTTGTTGTTCATCACCCACGATCTCGGCATCGTTCGCCGCATCGCTGACGTGGTCTGCGTCATGAATGGCGGCAAGATCGTCGAACATGGCCCGGTGGAGCAGGTCTTCACCGCGCCGAAACATCCCTACACCCGCGACCTGCTCGCCGCCGAGCCGAAGCCCGACCCGGCGCCGCCCCGACCTAATTCTCCGGTCGTGATATCGGCCGACGATCTGAAAGTCTGGTTTCCGGTCAAGCGTGGTCTGCTCCGCCATACGGTCGGCCACATCAAGGCCGTCGATGGCGTCAGTCTCGCGGTGCGCAAGGGCGAGACGCTCGGCGTCGTCGGCGAATCCGGCTCCGGCAAGACCACCCTGGGTCTGGCGCTGTTGCGGTTGATTTCGTCAGATGGTCCGATCGTGTTCCTGGGCAGCAATATCCAGGGCCTGCGTTTCAAGGCGATGCGGCCGTTCCGCCGCGACATGCAGATCGTGTTCCAGGATCCGTTCGGCGCGCTGAGCCCGCGCATGTCGGTCGGCGATATCGTGGCCGAAGGCCTCAGCGTGCACCAGCGCTCGCTTTCGGAAAGCGAACGCGAGACCCGCGTGATCAAGGCGCTGAGGGATGTCGGCATGGATCCGGCGACGCGGTTTCGCTACCCGCATGAATTCTCCGGCGGCCAGCGCCAGCGCATCAGCATTGCCCGCGCGGTGGTGCTGGAACCGAGTTTCGTCGTGCTGGACGAGCCGACCAGCGCGCTTGATATGCTGTTCCAGGCGCACATGGTCGATCTCCTGCGTGAACTGCAGCGCAAGCGCGACCTGACCTACATGTTCATCTCGCATGATTTGCGCGTGGTCGCCTCGCTCGCCAGCCATCTGATCGTAATGCGCGACGGCAAGGTGGTGGAGGAGGGCCCGGCTTCGGCGCTGTTCAAGAATCCGAAGACCGACTATACGCGCGCGCTGTTCGCTGCCGCGTTCCGGCTGGAAACCGCGCCCGACGCCGCCATTTGAACCCGTTCAGGCCAGCCGCTTGATCGCGGTGATTTCGCTGCCCGCGGCTTTGATGCGCGCGATGGCCTCGCCGGTGTCCTCGACCACGGTCGCCATGTGATGCGCGTTGGCGTGAACGATGGTGAGGGCGTCGCGCACGATCGCCACATGGCCGTTCCAGAACATCAGATCGCCGCGCCGCAATTTTTTCGATTCCGCCGGATTCAAGGTTCTGCCGAGGCCGTCACGCTGCATGTCGCTGTCGCGCGGACAGCCGGTGCCGGCGGCGTTCAACGACACCTGCACCAGACCGGAACAATCGATCCCAAAACTGCTCTTGCCGCCCCACAGATAGGGCGTGCCGACAAATTCCTCGGCGACCGCGACGAAATCATCCGCATGGCGATCGATCGGGCCGACATGCGGCAGCGGCAGATACCAGCCGTCGCGGCTGACGGCGAAAGGTCCTTCTTCGCGCGTCACGGTGATCATTGATCCCATCACAAGCGTCTCGACCGGCGGCAGCTTGATCGAGGGGCCGGGAAACGCGAAGGTTCGCAACCCCGTGATCCTGTGTGTCGCTGCCGCGCCGGGTTTTGCCAGCGCGCGATCCGGAAGCCAGCCGACATAACCGTCGCTGTTCAATTGGCCCCAGGCCCAGCCTTCGCCGTTGCGATCATAGATGGTGACGCGCTCGCCCTTCAGTGCTTGCGTCAGCAGCATGGCGTCCACGGACGGCGCCTCACGCAGCGGCGCGATGGCATCCGATACCTCGAATTGTTCGCCGGCGACGTAGCGCGCCGCCTTGAGCTTGCCTTCGAGGTATTTCGCGGCGAGATCAGGTCGGGCCGGCGTCAGGCGCGGATCATCCATAGCGTTCGCTCAGCAGTTTATAGATCGCGCGCGCGGCCTGGCATTCGCCGCCCTCGGGGCGCGCTGGTTTGGCGGTCGGCGTCCAGCCGTAGATATCGACATGCAGCCAGCTCTTGGCGGCATCGACGAAACGCTGCAGGAACAGCGCGCAGGTGATCGAGCCGGCGAATGTGCCTGACGGCGCGTTGTTGATATTGGCGACCTTCGAATCGAGCCAGGCATCGTAAGGCGGCCACAGCGGCAATCGCCACAATGGATCGTTCTCGGCTTTGGCGCAGCGCGCGACGTCAAGCGCAAGTGCCTCATCGTCGGTGTAAAACGGCGGCAGATCGGGCCCCAGCGCCACCCGCGCCGCGCCGGTCAGGGTGCCCAGATCGATCAGCAAATCAGGCTTGTCTTCATCCGCGAGCGCAAGCGCGTCGGCCAGCACCAGCCGGCCCTCGGCGTCGGTATTGCCGATCTCGACGTTGAGGCCCTTGCGCGAGGGGAAGACATCGAGCGGGCGGAAGGCGTTGCCGGCGACCGCGTTCTCGACCGCGGGAATCAATACCCGCAAGCGCAGCTTGAGCTTCGCATCCATCACCATCGATGCCAGCGCCAACACGTTGGCGGCGCCGCCCATGTCCTTTTTCATGATCAGCATGCCCGAGGATGGTTTCAGGTCCAGCCCGCCGCTATCGAAGCACACGCCCTTGCCGACCAGCGTCACCCTTGGGTGAGCGGGATCGCCCCAGCAGAGATCGATCAGGCGCGGCGCGCGCGACGACGCCATCCCCACCGCATGGATGAGCGGAAAATTCTGTCGCGTCAGATCGTCGCCGACGATGCAGTTGAAGCTGGCGCCGAAGCGCCTTGCCAGATGCTGCGCGGCCAGCGCGAGCTGCTCCGGTCCCATGTCGTTGGCCGGCGTATTGATGAGGTCACGTGCAAGTTCGGCCGCTTCCGCCATTCGGGTGATGTCGGCAACGTCGATGCCATCGGGCGGGACCAGTTTGACGTCGGGAGCATCGTTATTGCGGTAGCGACGGAAGCGATAGGAGCCGAGCGCGAATGCAAGTGCTGCAAGACGGGTATCGTGCGGCGCATTGGCGAAGCGATAGACGCCCGCCGGCAGCAGGCCGGGCAACGAGCCGGGCCGGAACAGGTCGCGGTATTTGCTGGTTTCGTCCTCGAGGCCAAAAACAACTTGCGCGATTTGGCCATCCGCAGCGGGCAACGTCAGGCACGCGCCGGGTTTGGCGGCAAAGCCATTGGCTAACGCGAACTGCCTGACGGGCGCGGCAAGATCCGCCGAGATCGCGTCCCATGTCGCCTTGGTCGCAAAGGTAATGGGAATGGCTGATGTGGCAGGCGCGGTCTCGAAAATGGAATGCATGCGTTTCTCGTTGTCCATTGCAGCGGAGGCGAGGCAGGATAGACACAGCAGCGTCATTCGCCCCGACGCTGCAGGCTTTTTCTGCTTCTACAATGGCTGACAATGCCAAGCCAGTCTGAACCGCGCTCCGGAGCAGCCGGGCCTGCGATCCACCTATCGACCGCAATTCCATACATTTCCGATCGGCGTCTGCGTCCAGCACGGGCCGAAGCCACCGCCGGTCCAGCGCCCGCGATAAAAGCCGGGACCTCCGTACCAAAAAACCGGTCCGCGATGTTGCGCCCGTTCCCATTCGATCCGTGCGGGCGAACGGTAGCCAGGCAAAAAGCCGTAGCCGTGCCAGCGACGCACCACATGACCTTTTCCCTGAACCGGAGCAGCAAAGCTGGCCGTGGCTGCGAACAGGAAAGCTACCATCGCGATCCGGCCGGCAAGATTTCGCAACATGGGCGTGTCCTGTTCCGCTCGTCCGGCGATCGCAGATCTCGGCCGCCAGGGGTCGATCGAGCGGCTGGTTTCAACCAGGTCAACGCGTAGGCGCGCTTGTCACGCCACGTCCAACCAATCGCCGCGCTTCCACTACACGCAGTTGCGGGATCGTGGTAGGCTATATCGGTCAAAAAAAGTGCGGGAAACGGGGAGTGCGATGGACGTTTTGTGGGACATTGTTGTTTCCATCGGTCACTTGATTGAGCAGGTGCTGGCCTACGTGGAAACTCACCACTGGATTTTCGGGGCTCTCGCCGCGGGATACATATTCTATCTTCACGACAGGGCGGTGCACGCGCGGTTCGACGCGCTCGACAAGCGGATCGACGAAGTCAGGAAGCGCCTCGCCGTCGAATATTGAGGGTTGGGCCGAGATCGGCGGCTTCCGGTTCCAGCTTTGCTCGCGAATGACACCCATCCCGGTTCGGCTCCGGCGCAATCCGGATGATGCCCGCAAGACCCGGCCGGCTTGCGCGCAGGCTGCCATTAACCTGACATCAGGCGGACATTAACCCGACATTAGGGTTAACGGTCTATTGCTCACGCATTCGGCCCCGACCCAATTCGCCTGATACCGTGAGTCAAAGCTCCATGTGCCAGCAGTCCAATGTTGCCCGGCTTCTTGCATCCGCAGCCGTGGCGGCGGTTTTGGCGGCGGGGCTCGGCGGTTGCCAGACCATGTCGGATATCACGGGCTCGATCACGTCGAAGCCTGAGGCCGGCCCGGATGCCGATCCGCGGCGCTCGGTGGAGACTTACGGCGAGCGCTACCGCGCCAACCCCAAGGACGCCGAGGCGGCGCTGGCCTACGGCCAGGCGCTCCGCGCCACCGGGCAACGCACCCAGGCCGTGGCCGTGCTCGAACAGGCCACCATCGCTCATCCCGGCAACAAGGCGCTGCTCGCCGGTTATGGCCGGGCGCTCGCCGACAACGGCAATTTCCAGCAGGCCTTCGATGTCCTGACGCGCGCCCATTCGCCGGATAATCCCGACTGGCGGCTGCTTTCGGTGCAGGGCACCACGCTTGATCAGCTCGGCCGGCATGACGAAGCGCGCCGTTATTACGACAGCGCCTTGAAGATCAGGCCCGAAGAGCCGTCGGTTCTGTCCAATCTCGGGCTGTCCTACGTCCTCTCCAAGGATCTGCCGAAGGCGGAGGAAGTGCTTCGCCGGGCCCATAGCAGCGGCCGGGCCGACGCGCGGGTGCGGCAGAATCTGGGCCTGGTGGTAGGCCTGCAGGGCCGCTTCGCCGAGGCTGAAAGCATCGTGAAGGCGGATCTGCCGGCAGAGGAGGCGGCTGCCAACGTCGCCTACCTGAAGCAGATGCTGAGCCGCAAAGACGGTCCGCGCCCCGGCACGGTGCCGGTGGCGGCCCTCGCCCGTCCCGACTGATCCATTCAAGCCGAATGTTTGCGGAATCTTGACGCAACCGCCGCCAGATTGGCGGGGCGTAACTGCCCAGCTGTGCACAGGAAGCGCCATGGCGAGAGCAGAAGCGTTGTCTTCTCCACCATCGGCAGCGCAACATACCAAGCATCGTAACAGTATTTTAGGAAGATCGAGCGAGAAGACAACTCTGGAGCGAATAATCGCAGCCCTCATGTAGTCTAGCGTGTTAAAGCGAGCGTCCGGACAAGATAATGCAAAATATTGTTCGCGTTTCAATTCAAGATCGAGCCAGCCCAATATCGCGCGAGGCTGCAATCCTGACACTTTTCTTGGCTGCTCTGGCGTTGACCTTGGCAATGTGGACGCAGCTCAAATTCACTGCCCTGCCAAATATAATGCCGCTAACCATGGGCGTCCTGGCGCTCGATATTCTCAGCCGGTTTGCTCCTCAAACGCATACCGTCAGAGCGGTACAATCCATGCTCTTCGGTGTGTTGTATCTGGCGATAACTTGTTTCTGCGGCATCCTCGCAGCTTATGCGACGCAGCGCCTCTCGCTTCCGCTTCAAGACCCATTTTTCGAACGCACAGATCTGGCACTCGGCGTGAACTGGTTTGATGTCGCGCACTGGGTCGATGACCGTCCGGTGATCCACGCGATCTTGAAGTTGGCTTATGGCACGATGTCAACCCAGATAGCTTTGCCGGTTGTGGTTCTTGCTTTCTTGGGCAATGCAGAAGAAGTGCGGCAGTATCTTCTCGGCTTCGCTATCGCACTGACCGTGACGATCATTATCTCCGCTTTCCTGCCCGCCGCCGGTCCGATAGCTCTCGTTGATCGAACAACCTTCCATGTGATGCAGTTTACCGGCGCAACTCCCGTCGATCACCTGATGCAGCTGCGCTCCGCTGGGCCGCTGACCATCAGCGACCGATTGGCCGGTATCGCTACCTTTCCCTCGTTTTGGCCACGTATCCAATTCTAGGCGATACGGCCGGCACAAAATAGCAGCGTAGCAAGGCAGAACGAGGCAAAGAGCGTTGCGCTCCGCCAAGCGTTCCCAAAAGCACTCCCTCGCTCGCGTTGCCGCCGTTCGCAGGACGTCCGGTGTGCTCCGAACCGCGTACAGCGCAGACCAGGCATGGAACTTGTTGCTGCGCTTTGCGGGAATGGCACGACGGTCGAAGGCGGGACTCAAGCATCTTCAAACACCATCCCGGCTGGCAGTATGGCCTGTTGCAGTCGGCAGGCCCTGTTGATAAGCAGCTTCCCGGCCACAAGCTGAGGCAGGTTCAACGCAGCACCGGCTGCGCCGAAACGCTCACTGATACGCCGCGATCTTGATGAAGGTCGGGCCCAGAATGACCACGAACAGCACCGGCAGAAAGAACAGAATCATCGGCACCGTCAGCTTCGGCGGCAGCGCCGCCGCCTTCTTCTCGGCCTCGTTCATGCGCATGTCGCGGTTTTCCTGAGCCATGACGCGCAAGCTCTGACCGAGCGGCGTGCCGTAACGTTCCGACTGCTGCAAGGCCAGACAGACCGATTTCACGCCTTCGACGCCGGTGCGCTTGGCCAGATTTTCATAGGCCACCTTGCGGTCCTGAAGATAGGAGAGTTCGGCCGTGGTCAGTGTGAATTCCTCGGACAGCGCGACCGACTGCGTCACGATCTCGGTGCTGACCTTGCGGAAGGCCACTTCGATCGACATGCCGGACTCGATGCAGATCAGCAGCAGATCGAGCGCATCGGGAAAGGCGCGCTTGATCGAGAGCTGGCGCTTCGAGATCAGGTTCTTCAAGAACAGCATCGGCGCCTGCAACCCGAGATAGGCCGCGCCGACGCACATCGCGATTTTCACAGGCATCGACTTCTGCATGTGCGAGATCACGAAAACATACAGCACGGCTCCCAGGAACAGCAGGATCGGCGTCACCAGCCGGAAGAACAGGAATGTGACGTAAGGCGCATGCCCGCGATAGCCGGCCATGATGAGCTTCTCGCGCGCGGCCTCCTGCGCCAGCCATTTTCCGAGGTTGAAATCTTCCACCACCTTGGAGACGAGCTGCTTCGGCGTCTGCCGCAGCGACACCTTCTCGTTCTTGCTGAGACGTTCGCGCTCCCGCTGCCGGATCCGCTCGCGTTCGCTGGCGACCGCCTTCATGCGTTTCGCCAGTCCTTCGCCGGCGAATAACGGCATGATCAGCGTGTAGGCGGTCGCGCTCGCGGCGATGGCGGCCAGCAGCATGGTCATGAACCGTGCGTCGTGGAGCTTGGCGATCAGAAAATCAATCATGCTGCACCGTCAGAAATCGAAATTGATCATTCGCTTCATCACGAAGACGCCGATGGACATCCAGATCACGCAGCCCACCAGCATCAACTGACCGGTCGAATTGATCCACAGCAACTCGATGTAGCTGGGCGTTGAGAGATAGACGAGCAGCATGACGATGGGCGGCAAGGAGCCAATGATGCCCGCCGACGCCTTGGCTTCCATCGACATGGCCTGAATCTTCTCAGCCATCTTCTTGCGATCGCGCAGCACCTTGGAAAGGTTGCCCAGAGCCTCCGACAGGTTACCGCCGGACTTTTGCTGGATGGCGATCACGATGCCGAAGAAGTTCGCCTCCGGCACCGGCATCCGTTCGAACAGGCGCTGGCATGCATCGCCAAGCGGCATGCCGATCGCCTGGGTTTCGATGATGGCCAGGAATTCGCCCCTGAGCGGCTCCGGGGCATCGGCGGCGACAACCTTGATCGACTCAAACAGCGGCAGGCCGGCCTTGATGCCGCGAACGATCACGTCGACGGCATCCGGCAGCCCCTTGAGAAAGGCCTTTTCCCGGCGTTTCTTCAGAAAGCTCAAGGCCCAGCGCGGCAGGCCGAAGCCCGCCGCGAACGCCAGCCCGACGGCTGCAAGCGATCCGCCGCCCGCCACCATCGCGATCGCAAAACTTGCGGCCGTGAGAACGCCGGAAATGATCAGGAATTTCTGGGGCGTCCAGTTCAGGCCGGCCTGCGTGAGACGCCTGCTGAGTGGAATCTTGCTTTCCTTCTGGCGCCGCGCCTCGAGATCCTTCAGCGATCCCTCGACCTGTTCGCGGCGCGAGCGCTGGTTCTTGTCGGCCTGGCGGGCGGCGGCCGGCTCCGCCTTGGCGACCGACGCCCGGCGATGCCCGGCCTTTCTCTCTCCCGAGAGCATCGGATAGAGAAAGACCCATGCCACGCCGCCGACGGTGATGGTGGCGAGAAAGGCTAATGCAAGTGCCTGGATGTTCATGGCCGTTCCTTAAACGTCCGCGATGACTTCAGCGGCATCGAGTGCCGCTGCAAGCCGCTTCTCTTCGCCGTAATACCGCGCGCGTTCCCAGAAGCGCGGCCGGCCGATACCGGTGGAGCGGTGCCGTCCGATGATCTTGCCGTTGGCGTCCTCGCCGACCATGTCGTAGAGGAAAACGTCCTGGGTGATGATGGTGTCGCCTTCCATGCCCATCACCTCGGTGATGTGCGTGATGCGCCGCGAGCCGTCGCGCAGGCGCGCGGCCTGGATGATGACGTCGATCGAGGCGCAGATCATCTCGCGAATGGTCCGCGAGGGCAGCGAGAAGCCGCCCATCGTGATCATCGATTCGCAGCGCGACAGCGCTTCGCGGGGGTTGTTGGCGTGCAGCGTCCCCATCGAGCCGTCGTGGCCGGTGTTCATGGCCTGCAGCAGGTCGAACGCCTCCGGTCCGCGGACTTCGCCGACGATGATGCGTTCAGGGCGCATACGCAGGCAGTTGCGGACCAGTTCGCGCATCGTGATCTGGCCCTCGCCCTCGATGTTGGGCGGGCGGGTTTCCAGCCGCACCACGTGCGGCTGCTGCAGCTGAAGCTCGGCGGCGTCCTCGCAGGTAATCACGCGCTCGTCGTGTTCGATGAACTGGGTGAGACAATTGAGCAGCGTCGTCTTGCCGGAGCCGGTACCGCCGGAGATCAGAACGTTGCATCGGACGCGCCCAATGATCTGCAGAATCTCGGCCCCTTCCGGCGTGATGGCGCCGAACTTGACCAGCTGATCCAGCGTCAGCTTGTCCTTCTTGAATTTACGGATCGTGAGCGCGGGGCCGTCGATCGCCAGCGGCGGAACGATGGCGTTGACGCGGGAGCCGTCGGCGAGGCGGGCGTCGCAAATCGGCGAGGATTCGTCGACACGCCGGCCAACCTGGCTGACGATGCGCTGGCAGATATTCAGGAGCTGCTGGTTGTCGCGGAACCGGACGCCGGTTCGCTGAATTTTGCCGGCGACTTCGATGAACACCGTGCCGGCGCCATTGACCATGATGTCGGAGATGTCGTCGCGCGACAACAGCGGCTCGAGCGGACCGTAGCCGAGCACGTCGTTGCAGATGTCGTCGAGCAGTTCTTCCTGCTCGGCGATCGACATCACGATGTTCTTGATCGCTATGATCTCGTTGACGATATCGCGAATTTCCTCGCGCGCGGATTCGCCGTCGAGCTTGGCGAGCTGGGCAAGGTCGATGGCCTCGATCAGGGCGCCGAAGATGGTGGCCTTGACCTGGTAGTAACTGTCCGATCGCCTGGCGTCGACGACCGGTGCGGGCGCCGGCGGTCTTGGCGGCGCGAGCGGCGGCGAGGCGACGGTGGGAGGCGGTGCCTCGCGCGGGGCGGCAGCCGGCGCGCCGGAGGAAGGCTCCGACGCACCGGCTGCGGGCCTCATCGGCCGCGAATCGCTTTCTGTTCCGCTACGCTTACCAAACACGACGGTACTCCACGCGGGCGCTTATTTTGCCCGCAACTTTTCAATGAGGGGCGACAGGAAAGACCCCCGCGGCTTTTTGGTCTCGCCGCGGCCTGTCAGCCGCTGCGCGATCTGCAGAAACATCTCGGTGGTGCGATGGTTGGCGGAGATCTCCGCGATCATCTGGCCGTTGTTGGCCGCCGAACCGAATATTTGCGGATCGAACGGAATCGTCACGATCGGCGGGCTCTCGATGGCTTTGGCGAACTCGCTGGCGTTGATTTCGGGCCGCTTCGGCACGCCGACCTGATTGAGACAATAGAGCGGCGTCCGGTCGTTGGGCCGCGCTGCCTTCAGGAGGTCGAAGATGTTCTTGGTGTTGCGCAGGTTGGCGAGATCGGGTGCGGCGACAATCAGGATATCGTCCGCGCCGATCAGGGCCCGCCTGGTCCACCCGGACCATTGATGGGGAACGTCGAGCACGATGCATGGCATGGTGGTGCGGAGCGTGTCGAAGATCGAGTCGAACGCATCGGTGCCGAAATCGTAGACCCGCTCAAGCGTTGCCGGCGCCGCCAGCAGGCTGAGATGATCTGTGCATTTCGACAGCAGGCGGTCAATGAAGGCGGTATCGACGCGATCGGGCGAGAATACCGCATCCGCAATCCCTTGCGGCGGATCCTGATTGTAGTCGAGACCGGCGGTGCCGAACGCCAGGTCGAGATCGGCGACGACGGAATCCAGCGCCAGATCGCGCGCGATCGCCCAGGCGACGTTATGCGCGAGGGTGGAGGCGCCGACGCCGCCCTTGGCGCCGACGATGGCGATGATGCGGCCGACGGCCTTGGCCTCCGGCGCCGAAAACAGATTGCAAACCGAGCGCACGACGTCCAGCGCGGTGACCGGCGCGATCACATAATCGCTGACGCCGCGGCGCACCAGTTCGCGATAAAGCGCGACATCGTTGACGCGGCCGATCACGACGACGCGGGTTCCGGAATCGCAAACGGTAGCGAGTTGATCGAGACCGGTGAGGATATCGCTGCGGCCTTCGGTTTCCAGGATGATAACGTTCGGGGTGGGGGCGGTGCGATGGCGATGGCGGGCCTGATTCAGGAACAGACCAAACAGGCCATCAACGGCTTGCCGGGCCTGTCGCAAGTGCCGGTTCTGGGCGCGCTGTTCCGCAGCCGCGACTTCGTCAACAACCAGACCGAACTG
>WNFW01005349.1_pt1 | contig 15999 bp, 17 predicted proteins | sample 5400131 | NCBI WGS metagenome assembly WNFW01 (sample SAMN13153362, study PRJNA577476) | soil metagenome | isolation source: 20 cm soil or saprolite under grassland replicate 1 | place: USA:California | collected 2016-06-15 | reverse complement strand
CTTCGCTCAGGTCGTACGTGTTCAGACAGATCCCGATCACTTTCGTCGGCCGCACCGGCGCGGCGGCACGCTCGTAAATCTCCACCAGCTCCGGGAGTGGCGGGATCTTCACCCACGGCTCACGCCCGTGGTAGTCGCCGATGTAGTCGCGCGTCGCCTGATGGCACAGGATCAGCGCGTCGGGACAGCACCCGTGCAGCAGCCCGAGCGTGACGCCGGAGTATCCCGGATGAATCAGGCTGCCCTGCCCTTCGACCAGGATGATGTCGGCATCCTTCGCCGCCTCGAGCACGAGCCATTCCGCCGCCCCGGCGATGAAGTCCGCCACCACCGCGTCCACGGCGATTCCCCACCCCTCGATGAAGATGCCCGTCTGCCCGGTGGCGACGAAGCGCGTGCGGTGGCCGCGCTCGATCAGGGCGTTCCGCAGCTCGACCTGCGCCGTCATCTTCCCGACGTTGCAGTCGGATCCCACGGTGTGCACGACGTACGCGTCGACCTCGGCCGCGAGCCCGTCGGCCACCGGGAGATTGGCGGGTGGCTTGCGGGCGTCGAAGATGCGCACGCCCCGCTCGCGGGCGAGCGCACCCAGCTCGGGATCGTCCCCGATGAACGTGTGCAGGCCGCTCCAGATCTCGAGCCCGCGCTCGATCGCGGTGCGCAGCCAGCCGCGCCACTCGGCCGGCAACCGGCCGCCCATCGGTGCGATGCCGATCAGCACGGCCGTGGCACCCAGGCCCAGGCCCCGCTCGAAATCGCCTACGACCGGCAGCGCGCCGCCGAACCCCAGCACCTGCTGTACGGTCTTGCCCGCGTGGGCCCGGTCGAACACCCCCACGATCCGCTCGGGCATGTAGCGGATGCAGCAGTTGGCCGTTTTCGACGTCATCGGGTCGAACTGCCCGTCGGCGAGGATGAGAAAGCGCTGGGTATTACGAGCGGGCATCAGGCCGCCGTCGGGGTCCTGGGCGTGCGGAACTCGGACGTGGTGCGGAGCACGGCGGGCTCGAAGTGCTCGGCGTCGCCGTAGATCTGGCCCTGTACGACATGTCGCACGACCACCATCGTCACGGCGAGCACGGGCACCGCGACCACGAGGCCTACGACGCCGATCAGCGTCCCCATCGTCAGCACGCTCGCGATCGTGAGGACCGGGGGCAGCGACACCTGCCGCTGCATGATACGCGGCACCACCACGTTCGCCTCGAGCACGTGCACCGCGACCCCCAGCACGATCACCGCGAGCACGCGCAGCCAGTCGCCCGTGCCCACGACGAACAAGGCGGGCAAGAGCGTCGACACCAGCGTCCCGAAGAACGGCACCACAGCCACGAGGCCGGTGAAGATGCCAAAGGCGAGCCAGTAGGGGACGCCCAAGACCCACAGCCCGAGCGCGGTCAGGATGGCCAGCACCATCATGGCGAGCAGCTGGCCCACGACCCAGGCCCGCAGCGTGGCTCCCAGGTCGTCGAGGATCCGGGTGGCGACGGGCCGGTACTTCGGCGAGACGAGCGACAGGATGCCGTCGCGATACAGGCGCGGCTGGCGCGCCAGGTAGAGCGCCATCACCACGACGCTCGCGCCCTCGACGAACAGCTTGCCCCCGGCGGTGACGTACGGCAGGATCGATCCGCGGAGGAACGTCGTCGCGTCGTCGATCAGGCCGGCGACCAGGCCGGACTGGGGATTGGCCAGTTCCGTATTGCGCAGCACCGGGTATTCGCGCGCCCACGCGGCGATCACGTTCTGGATGTTGGTGAGCGTCTGGGGCAGTCCCGAGATGAGCGCCTGCGTCTGATCGATGACCGGCGGCACCAGGAGGGCCCCGATTCCCACGACGGCGGCGAGCGTCGCGAGCACCGCGGCCGTGAGTCCCAGCCAGCGCGCCAGGCGGAACCGCCGCTCGAGCACGTCGGTAATGGCCGAGAGGTAGACGGCGCACAGCGCGGCGATGAAGATGAGGAGCAGCACCTCGACCACCCGGATGACGAACCAGATGGCCAGGGCGGCAACGAAGAGCGCCACGAACGTGGCGCCCGACAACCGCGAGGATGCAGACGGCTCAGTGTTCAGCGCTGCTGCTCAGGGGGAGGGGGGGACGTCGTCATCCTCGACCAGCTCCGCCTCCGCCGCTCCCTTGCCCAGCTGCTTCGATTGTTCGGGGGATCCGGCCGGGAGGAGTCCCATCTTGCGCTTGAGCTCGATCAGCTGCTGATCGGCGTCCGCTCGCACTTCCAGGCTCTGGAACTGCTTCACGAGCGTATCGCCCGACAGGTCCTCGTTCACCTCGGCCGCCGCGATCAGCTTGCGCTCCTCGTGCTCGATCTGCTCGGTCATGCGCTCGAACGTCTCGAACACGCTCTTGTCGCCGATCGACGACATCGTTTCCTGGATGCGCTTGTGGGCCTCGGCGCGTTTCTGCCGCGCGATCAGGATGTTCTTCTTGCGCTTCGCGTCTTCGATGCGGTCGTTCAGCTGGCGCAGCGACAGCTTGAGCTTCTCGGTCTCCTCGCGGTGTTTGACCCAGGTCTCGTGCAGCTGCACCGCGCCCTGCGCGTGCTCGTTATGCCGCAGCAGGGCCTGTTTGGCGAGGTCGTCCCGCCCCTCCTGCACCGCCAGCACGGCGCGGCGCTCCCAGTCCTCCGCGCTCTTCTTTTCCGTGTCCACCTGCGCCGAGAGACGCTTCTCGTCCGCGATGGCCGCCGCCACCTGTTGCTTTGCCTTCGCCAGCTGGCTCCGCATGTCGACGATCAGCTGGTTCAGCATCTTTTCCGGATTCTCGGCACGGTTGATCAGGTCGTTGATGTTCGACCGGAAAAGCGTCGAGAGACGGTCAAAGATTCCCATGAGAGCCCTCAATGTGCTGGCGGGGCGTCACTGTCCCGCGCCCAACTTACGCTCCCGCTGCTCGGCGAGCATGCGCTCGGCGAAATCTATGCGCTCGGCGAGCTCGGAGACCTGCCCCTGGAGGTGCGAGACCTGCGCTTCCAGCTCCGCTACCCGCTGGGGATCCTCGCCCCCGCTGCCCCAGCGCCGCTGCGCCCGCGTCCTGATGCGCTCGGCGATCGCCTCCCCCACCGGGGTCCGCAAGAGGCCGCGCAGCGCGACCCCCACCACCAGGATCACGACTACCGCGGCGACGATGGGCACGACCTGGTTGAACACGAAGTTCGGGTCCAACCCCGGGGGCATCGGCGGCATGGGGGTCTGCGTCATGTGGACGCCGTACGCCTTTCCCCCGGGCCCAGTTTCCCCGCGTCGCCTTCCCGCCCCTTGGCTAGCAATCGTTCCGTAAAATCTACCCGCTCCGCGAGTTCCGCCACTTCCCGTCGCAGCTCATCCACTGCCGCCAGTACCTCGTCGTGCGCTGCCCCCCCGCTCGCGTGACCCTGCGCCTTGAGCTTCGCCAGGTAGGTCCTGCTCAGGATGAACGCGATCACGCTCCCGAAGAACCCCCCGAGCGCAACGATGGGGATCAAGATTGCCAGCGCCCGGGGGTCCATCAACTCTTCGGCGGCACGAGCCGCTCTCCCTCGCGCTGCCTCGCGAGCAGCCGCTCGGCAAAGTCCAATCGCTCGGCGAGCTCCGCCACCTCGCGCCGCACCGTCTCGAGTTCCTGGTCGAGTGCGTCCTTGTGTTCGGCGAGCTGGGTGCCCACGTCGCCGCTACCCGGCGTCGCGCTCTTGCCGCGGATTCGATCGGCCACCGCCCGGCCGATCGGCGAGAACGCCATCGCGATGCACGCGCCGCCGCCGAAAATGAGGATCAGGGCAAGGATGTCTTCCATGTCCGTCAGCGCGGTCGGGCGAGCCGCTGGGCGTCGCGGTCCTTCGCGAGCAGGCGCTCGGTGAAGTCGAGCCGCTCTTCCGCCTCCGCCAGCCGGCGCTTGAGGTCGTCGACTTCGGTCAGCAGCCGCTCCGTGTCGCCGCTGGGGGGGACGCCGTGCTTCGCCGCCTTGAAGGCCAGCCATTGCTCGTCCGTCTTCGACCATCCGCGGATCCACTCCGCCAGCGCCTTCCCGACGGGGCCCGACAGCACGAGTGTCGCGCCGATGACCAGCGCCAACCCGATTACGCCCACCGCGGGTATCCACTCTCCCATACGACCGGTTCCTCCCTCTCGGTGAACTTACCGAGCTAGTGCCGTTCCAACTATACCCGACCGGCGCGCACGCACGGTGGCGTAGCGTTGGAACGGCACTAGTCGCCCACCGCCAGCACCTTACGCAGATATTGGCCGGTGAACGACGCCTTCACCCGCGCCACGTCTTCCGGCGCCCCCGCGGCGACCACGGCGCCGCCCGCCGCGCCCCCTTCCGGCCCCAGATCGATCACCCAGTCGGCGGTCTTCACGACGTCCAGGTTGTGCTCGATCACCACCACGGTGTTTCCCTTGTCCACCAACCGGTGCAGCACTTCGAGCAGGAGCCGCACGTCTTCGAAGTGCAGACCGGTCGTCGGCTCGTCCAGGATGTAGAGGGTGCGGCCCGTGTCGCGCTTGGCCAGCTCGGTGGCGAGCTTGACCCGCTGCGCCTCGCCGCCGGACAGGGTGGTCGCCGACTGGCCGAGGTGGATGTAGCCCAGCCCTACGTCGTTCAACAGCTCCAGTTTCGTGCGGATGCGCGGCTGGTTCTCGAAGAAATCGAGAGCCTCGGCCACCGACATGTCGAGCACGTCTGCGATCGACCTTCCTTTATACCGTACCTCCAGGGTCTCGCGGTTGTAGCGCCGCCCTTTGCACACCTCGCAGGGGACGTACACGTCGGGGAGAAAGTGCATCTCGACCTTGACCAGGCCGTCTCCCTGGCACGCCTCGCACCGCCCGCCCTTCACGTTGAAGGAAAACCGCCCGGGTCCGTAGCCGCGGATCTTGGATTCGGGCAGGTAGGTGTAGAGCTCGCGGATCGGCGTAAACAGCCCCGTGTAGGTCGCCGGATTGGACCGGGGGGTGCGCCCGATCGGGCTCTGGTCGATGTCGATGACCTTGTCGATGTGATCGAGCCCCTCGAGCCGCTGGTGCGCGCCGGGCATCACCTTGGCGCGGTAGAAGTGCCGGGCGAGGGCGCGGTACAGGATGTCGGTGACGAGCGTCGACTTCCCCGAGCCCGACACGCCGGTGACCGCGACAAACAGGCCCAGCGGAACCTCCACGGTGAGGTCGCGGAGGTTGTGCTGGCGCGCGCCGATCACCCTGAGCATGCGCTCGGGGTCCGGCGTCCGGCGTCGCGGCGGGACCGGGATCCGCAGCTCGCCCCGCAGATAGCGCCCGGTGAGGGAGTCGGGGTGCTCGAGCACGGCTTGGACGGGGCCTTCGACGACGACCTCGCCGCCGTGCCGGCCGGCGCGAGGGCCCAGGTCCACGACGTGATCCGCCGAGCGGATCGTCTCCTCGTCGTGCTCCACGACCAACACCGTGTTGCCGAGGTCGCGGAGCTCCTTGAGGGTGGCGAGCAACCGCGCATTATCGCGCTGGTGCAGCCCGATCGACGGCTCGTCGAGGATGTAGAGCACGCCGACGAGCCGGCTCCCGATTTGCGTGGCCAACCGGATGCGCTGGGCTTCCCCGCCCGACAGGGAGTCCGCAGAGCGGCCGAGCGTGAGGTAGTCCAGGCCAACGTTCCGCAGGAATCGGAGGCGATCGTTCACCTCCTTGAGGATCGGTCGGGCGATCTCCGGATCGAGGCCTGCCCCGCCCCCGGAGCGCCCATTCCCGCGCAGCGGGATGCTCTCGAAGAACGCCAGCGCGTCCGTCACCGGGAGGTCCACGACGTCGCCGATGTTTTTGCCGTGGAGCAACACCGACAGGCTCTCGGGACGCAGCCGCTTGCCGCCGCACGTGGGGCACGGCTGCTCGATCATGAACTCCTCGAGCTGCTCGCGCACGCTGTCGGAGGCGGTTTCCCGGTAGCGCCGCTCGACGTGCTTCAGGACCCCGTCCCAACCCGACTCGTACGCCCCGTGCCATCGCTCGCTGTCGTACTGGAAGGTGAGCGTCTTTCCCGGTGCGCCGGACAGGACGACTTTCTTGACGGTGCTGGGCAGGTCCTTCCAGGGCGTGTCGAGGTCGAACTTGAACGCGCGGGCGAGGCTCGGCAGGATCACCTTGCGCACGTAGCCGCTCGGCTCGCCCCACGGCAGGATGACCCCTTCGAGAATCGAAAGGCTCGGGTCGCCGAGCACCAGCTCCGGGCTCACCTCGCGTCGGGTCCCGAGTCCCGAGCAGTCGGGGCACGCACCGAACGGCGAATTGAAGGAGAACTGCCGCGGCTCGAGCTCGGGGAGCGAAAGCCCGCAGGCGGGGCAGGCGTAGCGCTCGGAGAAGAGCGTGGATTTGGCGCCGTGCACCACCTCTACGGTCCCTTCCGCCGCCTTGAGCGCCGTCTCGATCGAGTCGGCGAGCCGCGGACGGTCCGTCCGCCGCACCACCAGCCGGTCTACCACGACCGCTATGTCGTGGTTCTGACGGCGATTGAGCTTCGGGACCTGCGAGAGGTCGTAGGTCTCGCCGTCCACACGCACGCGGACGAACCCCTGCTTCCTGGCGGCGTCGAACACGTCGCGGAACTCACCCTTGCGACCGCGCACCAGCGGGGCGAGCACCTCGAGCTTCGTCCCCTCCGGCCAGGCGAGTATCAGGTCGGTAATTTGCGAGGCGCTTTGCCGCTCGATCGGGGAGCCGTCCTTGGGACAGTGCGGCGTGCCGAGCCGCGCCCACAGGAGACGCAGGTAGTCGTACACCTCGGTGATCGTCCCGACGGTGGAGCGCGGGTTGTGGCCGGCGCTCTTTTGCTCGATCGAGATGGCCGGCGAGAGTCCCTCGATCGCGTCCACATCGGGCTTCTCCATCAAGCCGAGGAACTGGCGCGCGTAGGCGGAGAGCGATTCGACGTAGCGCCGCTGCCCCTCGGCGTAGATCGTGTCGAACGCGAGCGACGACTTCCCCGATCCCGACAGCCCCGTGATGACGGTCAGGCTGGCCCGCGGGATCTCGACTGTGTGATGTCTTTGAGGTTGTGCTCGCGGGCGCCGCGAACGATGAGCGAATCGCTGGACATAGCCTTTTAGGCTAGATAGGGACCGGCCCGCGGGTCAACTCTCGGGTGCCGGAGGTTAGGGGAGGTTGTGGAGGTTGGAGAAGGTTAGGGGAGGTTGCTCCGCAGACGTGCCAACCTCCCCTAACCTCCATGACCTCCCGAACCTCCCCCAACCTCCTGGCAACCTTGCCTAACCGCAGTTGTCTCCCTACGTTAGCCCTCCCCATGCCTCCGACCGCGCTGGTGGTGCTGACCACGCTCGCGAACGATGCCGATGCGCGGGCGCTCGTCACAGCCCTCGTCGCCGCGCGGCTGGTAGCTTGTGGGACGCTCCTCACGGGCGCCCGCTCGATCTACCGCTGGGAGGGACAGTTGAGGGAGGAGGCCGAAGTGGTGGTCCTGCTGAAGACGGACGCGTCGAAGTGGGCAGCGCTGTGCGCCGCGGTCCAAGAGCGGCATCCATACCAGGTGCCGGAGCTGCTGGCGTTACCGGTGGAACGGGGGCTCGAGCGCTACCTCTCCTGGCTCGCGCGGGAGGTAGTCGGGTGATCCGCAAGCGCGAGCCGCGGTGGCAGACGGCCGCCGAGCGGGCCCGGGTCGCGGCCGAGTTGATCGAGGAAGCGGAATCGCTCACCGAGACCAGCAGCATCGCATCGCCGGCGGACGTGGCGCGCGCGGGCCTGCCCCCTCCCGTCACCGCCCAGCTCCCCTCGCCCCCGTCCGCTGCGCCGCCGGGGGATGCGCCCGCACCCGCCGCACCCGTGGCCGAGCCGACCCTGGACGACGCCCTCGCGGCCGACCCGGACAACGTCGCACTCCTGGTCCAACGGGCCGGGCTGCTCGCGGGCGCGTCGCATTACCGCGCGGCCCAGCAGGATTACGAGCGGGCGCTGCGTGTCGACCCGATTCACGGCCAGGCGCTCACGGGCCTCGGCGTACTGCTCTCGCGCCGCGGGTTGTGGAGCGAAGCAGTGCCTCACCTGCGGCGCGCATCGGAGCTTGACCCCGGCCGGGCGTCTGCCTGGTTTTATCTCGGCGAGGCGCTCAACCATGTGGACGAGCTCGACGGCGCGCTGGCCGCGTACGAGCGCGCCGTCGAGCTCGAGCCCCGCAACACGCGGGCGCTGTACGGCCTGGGGATTGTGCTCGACCGGCTCAATCGTCCCGACGACGCCACGCAGATGTATCGTCGCTCGCGGGAGGCCGCCGGCAGGTGATCCGTGTGGTCGTGGACGATCTCGCCTTCCTCGCGGCGGCGGCGGTCGTGCGTCCCGCCACGGCCCGTCTCGATCCAACCACACCGTCCGTCCGCCGACTCGAGACGGTAGGAGGCACGGCGTTCACGCGCGGGCTGCAGGTACACAAGGAGCTCGCGGTGGGAGCGGCGGTGGTGACCGCAGGAGGAGGCGACCTGCCGGCCGAGTTCGTCATCCACGCGGTCATCCAGAGCGACACCGAGCCGGTGACGCGCGACGGTGTGGCGCGCGCCTGGCGCGCGACCCTGCACCAGGCGCAGGAATGGGAGTTCACCAGCCTCACGGTGCCCCCGATCGGGACCGGGGCCGGCAACCTCTCGGTCGAGGACGCCGCCGAAATCATGGTGCCCATCCTTAAGACCCATCTCGGGAACGCGGTGTTTCCCGCGAGCGTATCCATCGTCGTGGAGACACCCGAAGAGCGCGACGCGTTCGAGGCGGCCCTCCGCCGCAGCGGAGCCGCAGAGTCATGACGCGCCGGACCTGGGCGGTCGCGATTCTGGGCGCGTGGGCCGCTTCACTGGGATGGCTGGTAAAGCGGGAATTCTTCCGCCCCACCGGAGCGCGGCTCGCGGAAGCGGCCCTGAGCGTACCGCCCGGCGCCGCCTATTATCGCCTGGACATCGGCGGCCAGCAGATCGGCTTCGCATCGTCCACGATCGATACGCAAGCCACGAGCATCGACGTGACCGACATCCTGGTGCTCCGGATCCCGGTCCTCGGCGCGCTGTATCGGACCGCGGCCATGAGCCGCGCGACCCTGTCACGAACCCTGCGACTCGAGCGGGTGGACGCGCGGTTCGAGGGCGACCTGGGCCGGTTTGCTTCCCGCAATCTCGTCGCGGGCGACACGCTGCTCATGGTGACCCTGCTCGCCGGCCCGGACTCCGAGACCACGCACGTCCCCCTGGCGCGCCCGATCGTGCTCCCGTCCCTGTTGCCGCTGCGGCTGGCATTCGGCGGCGAGCTGAAGCGCGGGAAGACGTATGCGAGCGTGGTGTTCGATCCGATACTCCTCGCCGAGCGGCCGGTGACGGTTCTGGTCGCGGCGGAGTCCACGCTCGTCGTCGCCGACAGCGCGGAGTACGACTCGACCGCGCTGGCGTGGGTGCCCGCGCGTTTCGACACCGTGCGGGCGTTCCGCATCGAGCAGCGCGAGGACGGGATGACGACGCGAGCGTGGATCGATGCGCAGGGCCACATCGTGCGCGCCGAGAACGCCGTGGGCTTCGTGATGGAACGGACCGCCTTCGAGCTCGCCTACACGAATTTCCGGCACCGGGACACGACGCGTGTGATGCGCGCGAGCGCCGCTCCGAGGCCCGGCGATGTCGTGGCGACGACCGCGCTCGCCGCGCGCGCGCGGCTGCCGCGCGACACCATGTCCGTGTTTCGCGTCCGGCTCCAAGGAGGAGTAGCCGGAGCGCTCGAACTCGGGGGCGGGCGCCAACAGTTGAGCGGTGACACCGTGGTGATCCGCCGCGAGGGCGCGGCGGCGCTAGCGGCCCGCTACCGTCTGCCGGCCCGCGACACGGGCCTCGCCCGCTGGCTCGCACCCGCTCCGTTGATTCAGAGCGACGACCCCCGCGTCCAGGCGCAGGCGCGCCTCATCCTCGAGCGGGAGCAGGATCCGGCACGCGCCGCCCGGCGTATCGCCGCGTGGGTGCGCGCCCACGTGGAGCGACGGTCGACGGCCACCCTGCCCAGCGCGGTCCAGGTGCTCGAGGCGCGCGTCGGGGACTGCAACGAGCACGCGGTGCTGTTCGTCGCACTGGCGCGGGCAGCCGGCCTGCCGGCGCGCACCGTGGCGGGACTCGTGCCCGTGGACGGACGCTTCTACTATCACGCGTGGGCCGAGGTATACCTCGGCGACTGGGTGGCCGTGGATCCGATGCTGGACGAGTTCCCCGCCGGCGCGGCGCACCTGCGGTTCAGCATCAGCGGTCTCGCCCGCCAGGCGGAGCTCGTCCGCCTGGTCGGGCGCATCAAGCTCGAGGTGCTATGATCCGACTGGAGAACCTGACCAAGCACTACGGCAGCTTCGTCGCCGTCGACGACATCTCGCTCGACGTCCCGCAGGGCGTGCTGTACGGATTCCTGGGGCCGAACGGTGCGGGCAAGACGACGACCCTACGGATGATCGCCGGCATCCTGCGCCCCAGCGACGGCCGGGTGCTCCTGGGCGGCGACGACGTGCAGCGCAACCCGCTCCCCGCCAAAATGCGCCTCGGCTTCATCCCCGACCGGCCGTTCGTGTACGACAAGCTGACCGGGGTCGAGTTCCTGCGCTTCGTCGCCGCGCTGTATGGCCAGGAAGGCGCGGCGGTCGAGCGGCGCATCGCCGAGCTGCTCGACGTGTTCGAGCTGGTGAGCTGGAAGGACGAGCTGGTCGAAGCCTACAGTCACGGCATGCGCCAGAAGCTGATTATCTCGAGCGCCCTCATCCACCGGCCGCAATGCATCGTCGTGGACGAGCCCATGGTGGGCCTCGACCCCAAGGCGGCGCGGCTGCTGAAGGACATTTTCCGTCAGTTCGTCGGCCGCGGCGGCACCGTGCTCATGAGCACGCACAGTCTGGAGGTGGCGGAGGCGATGTGCGAGCGCATCGCCATCATCCAGCACGGCAAGATCGTCGCGGAAGGAACCGTGGACGATTTGCGACGCCAGCACCGCGCCGGCGACGCCAGCCTGGAAGAGCTCTTCTTGAAGCTCACCGGCGGCGCGCAGGTGCGCGACCTGGTCGAGGTGCTGGGCAGCGGCGACAACGGCGGAGGACGGGCGACGTGACGCAACCCTCCCTCTTGCGGGTGCTCGAGCCCAAGTGGCGCACCGCGCTCCAGCGTCTGCGCGAGGAGCGCTCGCGCGGGGGTTCGGGCAAGCTGCTCATCCTGATCCTCGTGGGGCTGGCTTTCTGGGTCGGCGTATTCGCCATCCTCTACAGAATCCTCAAGTATTTCCGGGGCGTCGAGGATCTCGGACCATTGCTCGCCGGCAAGATCCTCGGGGTCGTGCTCCTCGCGTTCGTCGGCATCCTCGTGTTGTCGAATGTGATCACCGCCCTGTCGAGTTTTTTCCTGGCAAAAGACCTCGACCTCCTGATCTCGGCACCCGTCGACTGGCTGCGCATCTATCTGGCGAAGCTCGGCGAAACGATGCTGCACTCCTCGTGGATGGTCGCGCTCATGGCGGTCCCGATCTTCGCCGCGTACGGGGTGAGCTACCGGGGCGGCTTGCTCTTCATTCCGTACACGGTGCTGAGCCTCCTCCCGCTGCTGGTGCTCCCGGCGGTGGCCGGGTCGGCGCTGACCCTCGTGCTCGTAAACATCTTCCCGGCACGCCGCACCCGCGACCTGCTCTCGATCGTCGCGCTGGGCGCCGCAGGCGGCCTGATCCTTTTGTTCCGGCTGATCCGGCCCGAGCGGCTCGCATCGCCCGAAGGGTTCCGCAACCTGCTCGACTTCATCGCGGTGCTGCGCACGCCGACCTCCCCGTTCCTTCCGAGCGAATGGGTGACCCAGGCCATCATGAGCTTCCTGCGCGGTCAGCCGGACCTGCTGCCCATCGCCCTCCTCTGGTCCACCGCGGCGGCGTTCGTGACGCTGGGCGCGCTGCTCCACCGGCAGCTGTTCGCACCGGGGTTCACGAAGGCCCAGGAGGCCGCCGAGCGGTTCGTGCGGGGGAGCGTCTGGCGGGCTACCGTCGGCAGGGCGCTGGGCTTTCTGCCGGTCGCCAAGCGCGAGTTCGTGATCAAGGACATCAAGCTGTTCTTCCGCGACACCACGCAGTGGAGCCAGCTCATCCTGCTGGGCGTGCTTGTGCTGGTGTACCTGTTCAACATCAAGACTCTGCCGCTGCACCGCGGCGAAGCCGTGGGCTTCTTCTACGTCACGCTGGTGTCGTTCTTGAACCTCGGGCTCGCGGGGTTCGTGCTCGCCGCCATCGCGGCGCGCTTCATCTTTCCGGCGGTGTCGCTCGAGGGCCGGCACATGTGGCTGTTACGCTCGAGCCCGCTCGACCTCCGCGCGCTGCTGTGGTCCAAGTATTGGGTCGGCACCATCCCGCTCCTGCTCCTGGCCTTGCTCCTGACCGGCCTGACCAATGTGCTCCTCCAGGTGCGACCGTTCATGATGGTGATGGAGCTCGTGACCATCTGCGGGCTGACCTTGGCGATTGCGGCGCTGGCGCTCGGTTTCGGCGCGCTCTACCCGCAGTTCGAGACGGAGAACGCGGCCCAGATCCCCACGTCGTTCGGGGGGCTGGTCTTCATGATGGCAACCATCGCGCTGCTCGCCGCCGTGATCTTCGTGCTGTGGCAGGCCGTGTACCAGTACGTCCGAGCCGTCTTCCTGGGGCAGCCGGTGGTGGTGAACGGGTGGATGATCGGGTGGTTCACGGTAGCCGCCGCGCTGTGCGCGGCGGCCACGGCGGTCCCGCTTTGGATCGGGCTGCGGCGGATCGAGCGCTTCGAGTTCTAGCTAGAGGGGGAAGCTGAGCCCCGCCAGGACGTTGAACGAGGTATTGTCGGCGAACACGAACTTCGCCTCGAGAAACGGCTTGAACGGCCGCGCCACCCGGCCCTCCCAGCCCGCGAACAGGTTGGCGCCGGCGTCGCTCGCGCCGTTGGCATGCAGGTACGCGAACCCCGCACCGAGATAGAACAGACCGTACACCGTCGGGGGATGGTACTTCAGATCCGCGTTCAGCCGGAACAAGGAGCCGCTCAACCCCGGGTAGAACTCCGCCGATGGCACGAGCCCCCAGCGCCGCCCCACCGGCAAGTTCAGCTGCCCACCGATGAAGACATGGTCGACGTCGAAATCGTAGCCGATGCGGGGGCCCACGGAGGGCCGCTCCACCCTCACGGCACGCCCGCCCCGCACGCGCCGCTGGCCCTGTGCCGCCGTCGCCACCACGGCCAGCCCCGCGACGACGATCGCGACCCGCACTGTGAGTCTCGTCACACCGGCGCTCCCCGGTTGAGTGTCGCACACTGATACGGGAGCGCGTCACGAAAATCAAGAGCCGGCTACTCGATCCGATACGGAATCCCCACTTCGTTCGTCCGGTAGTTGTCCGCCGTTCCGAGCAACAACGTGGCCGAGTCGAGCGCGTCCACCACGAAGCGATCGATACCGCTGCGGCGCGCGATCCAGGAGCGCTCGTAGGTCCCGTCACCGTTGTCGGTCATCGGGATCCGCCGCCAAGTCGTCCCCAGCCGGTCGGCGTGGCGCACATGGAGGAACACGAAGCTCGCCGGCGTGAACCCAGAGCTCGTCGGGTTCGTCACGGCCGCCACCACCTTCACGGTATCATCGACATGGAACCGGGGGATGCGGTTGGTCACGTCGAACAACTCAGTGGGATCGGTGACCTCGATGAGCAGCGTGTCGTTGCGATAGACCTTCACGTCGCTGACCGTGACGGTCTGTCTGCTCGCATCCACCACGGTCCAATCCTGCGGCGAGAGCTGCACGGCCCGCCACCCGCGGGGCTCCGCGCGGTCGCGCACCAGTACGGCGCGCTGCGTCATGCGATCAGCCAGTGGCTTGGCGGTGGGGTTGAAGACGCCGTCGGCGGTCGTATCGACCAGGAACAGACCGGTGAAGGTGACGTCGTGCTCGACTCGGGCCGTGTCACCCTGAATCGTTACGTCCCGATGGTAAACGGGCCGTGGGCCACCCGGCACGACGCGCAGCCGACCCCAGAACGCCGGGGGCGCAGCGCCGACGGCCGGCGGGGCGGCCAGGTTGCCGGAGCCGGTGGACGTGGCTGCGGCCGTCGCCGCGGCGCCGGGGACGCCGAACTCGGTGTCGACCATGGCGCCGAGCTGGTCCGCCTCAGCGGCGAGCACTTCGGCCTGCTCGGACGCGGGCGCCGTGCCCTCGCCGCAGGCGGCGGCCGCGAGCCCGATCAGGGCGGCGGCCAGCGTGAACTGGACGGTCTGCCGCATGGATGCGCGTCTCCTGTCGAAGTCGGGAACGTCGAATCCGCACTCCGAGCGGGACAGACGCGTGACTGGTGGTGATGTTAAGCGGCGACCCGCGCCCCACACGAATGGCAGTAATGGGCCTCGTGCTCGAGCGCCGTGCCGCACCGCGCGCAGTAGCCCGGCGCGGTCGCGAGGCGGCGGCCGCATTCCGAGCAGAAGGCGGCATCGGATTCGGGGCGGGGACCGTGGGTCGGACAAGCGGGATGCGGGATGCGGGATGCGGGATGCCAGGCTGCACCGGAGGCCACGCTTCCCGCATCTCGCATCCCGCTTCCCGTCGCATCGGCGCGCAGGGCGACCAGCGCCTCAGCCGTGTATTTGTGTTTGAGTGCGTCGTAGTCCGCATCGGAGAGCTTGCCGGTCGCACGATCGAACTCGATCTCTTTCAGGGCGCGCAACGCAACGGCGCGGGGACTGAGGTCGTCGTCCGGGTCCTCGCCCTCGCTCACGTTCCCCGTTTCCCGATTCCCGTTTCCCGTCATCTCGGGTCGAAAGATCGGTCGCAGGACAAAATACACCGCGCCTGCGGCGAGCAGGATTCCCGCGATCAACTCGAGCATCACGGCTATACCGACAGTCGATCGAGCTCGCCGCGCAGGCGCTCGAGCTCTTCGGGCGTGCCGGCCGGGAGAGGCCGGGCAGGGACCGCTTCCGGCGTTGCGGTCCGCGCCCAGCGACGCAACACCAGCGTCAGCACCACGCCGGCGGCGACGATGAGCAGGGAGGGAACGAAGTAACCCGCCAGGTTGAATCCGCGCCTGGGCGGCGCCATGAGGATCGCGACGCCATGCTCGCGCACGAACTGGTCGATGATCTGTTGCCCCGTCATCCTCTGCTCCGCGAGCCCGACAACGTGCCGGTGCATGGCCGGGCTGACCGTGCACGTGAAGTCCGTGGTCCGGCAGGTGTACACGTCGAGGTTGCAGCCGCACGTGCAGTGGAGCTGCTTCTCGATCGCCTGGATGGCAGCGTCGTTGTCGGCGGCGGTGACGGGCTCGAGGGGCCTCCCCGCGCGAGCCGGGTCCCAGAGGCGGCCGGACGGTCCCGTGCCGGGGAGAGAATCGGGGCTTTGAGGCGTTGCCTGACGCCACGACGCTACGACGCTAAGAACGACCCCCGCACCGAGCGTCAGGAACTCACGCCGGTCGACGTACAACGTAGTGTCATAGCGTCGGGTGACGCTCATTTCCCTTCCTCCACCAAGCGCACCGAGTATCCGGCCTGCGACCGCTTGGCGGCCGGCGAGCCTCCCGGCCACATCACGATCAACCCCCCGAGCGCGACGATCATCCCGCCATACCAGACCCACCACACGAGCGGGTTGATGGTGAACCGGAACACCGCCTGCTCGGTGCCGTTCACCACGCCGCCGAGGACGACGTACAGGTCCTCGCGCAGATCGCTCCGGATGCCGACCTCGCTGGACGGCTGGAACGTCGGCCGGCCGAGCCCGTCCACGTGCTGGCGCTTCTCCGTCGTGAGGACGCCGAGTCGCTTGCCGTCGCGGCTCACGTCGAGCGTTGCAGCGGTCACCTGCCGGTTGAGGGCGTCGTACTGCGAGATCCCGAGGTGGGTGAGCCGGTAGGTCCAGCCGTACGGGCTCTTGATCGACGCGGACTCGCCGGGCCGCAGGCTGGCCTCGGTCTCGGTCTTGAACGCCATGCCGGCGAACGCGACGAACAGGATGACGATGCCGGTGTGCACGATGTAGCCGCCGTACC
>WNFW01004837.1_pt1 | contig 16006 bp, 16 predicted proteins | sample 5400131 | NCBI WGS metagenome assembly WNFW01 (sample SAMN13153362, study PRJNA577476) | soil metagenome | isolation source: 20 cm soil or saprolite under grassland replicate 1 | place: USA:California | collected 2016-06-15 | reverse complement strand
CGCGCGCAACGAAACCGCGCGCGAAAACCAGCATTGTTCTTTTCCAGCGCAAAAAAATTAAGTCAAAGGTGTTGATGATTTTTACGCGTCAACTGGCGACACTGATTGATTCCGGGCTGCCATTGCTGCGAAGTTTGAATGTTCTGGCAAAGCAGGAGCCCGATAAGGTGCTGAAAAACACAATTAACAAACTTGCGGACGCCGTGCAGGGCGGTAACACATTTTCAGACGCTCTTGCTCTGCATCCTAAGATTTTCAATGATCTGTATGTCAACATGGTGAAAGCGGGCGAAGTCGGCGGCGTGCTCGAGCTGGTGTTGAACCGGCTATCGGAATTTCAGGAGAAAGCCGCCAAGATTAAAAACAAAGTCGTCGCGGCGATGGTCTATCCGATGATCGTGATGACGATGGCGGTGGCGATCATGGGTTTTCTACTGGTGTTCATTGTGCCCAAGTTCGAAGCAATCTTCCATGACATGCTTGGCAATAAACCGCTGCCGGCAATCACCACGTTTGTGATCGAAGCGAGTAACCTGGTGAAGAACCATGGCCTGCTTCTGGTAGGCGGTGTAATTGCTGTTGTGGCCGCTTATAAATTTATTTCCCGCACGCGTAGCGGCCGATTCGTAATTGATCGTTTCAAACTGCGCATGCCACTTTTTGGCGATTTGAACCGCAAAACGGCAATTTCGCGTTTTTCGCGCACACTGGGGACGCTGGTCACGAGCGGTGTGCCGATTTTGCAGGCACTAAACATTACTCGCGAAACAGCGGGCAACGCGGCGATTGCCGATGCGATCTCGAAGGTGCACGACAGCGTAAAGGAAGGCGAGTCGATCGTGCAACCACTGGAAGCCAGCCGCGCCTTTCCGCCGATGGTGGTCAGCATGATCGATGTGGGCGAAGAAACTGGTCAACTACCGGAAATGCTTTTGAAGATTGCCGACGTTTATGACGACGAGGTTGATAACGCCGTGGCAGCGATCACATCGATGCTCGAACCAATCATGATTGTGTTTCTGGCGGTGATTGTCGGCACAATTGTTCTCGCTCTATTCACACCACTCATCAGCATCATCAGCGGCTTGCAACAGCAAACCTGACCGCCTCCGCCGGAATGACGAAGTTTGAATGACGAATGGCGAATCAATGGCGGAGCCCGAATGACGAACTCTAGCCGCCGCGACTTTTTCGACATTCGTCATTCTGTTATTCCTTCGTCATTCGTCATTCGTCATTCGCCATTCTCTGTTAAACGGGCTTTCACTCTCATCGAGCTGATCATCGTAATCGCCATCATCATTGTTCTCGCAGGATTAATCCTAAGCACAGTTGGCTATGTCCAAAAGAAAGGCGCACGTTCACGCACCGAAACCGAAATCGCCGCCATGTCCGCTGCTTTGGAAAGTTACAAGGCAGACAATGGAATTTATCCGCGCAACAGTGCTACCGATAATCTTGACGCTCGCGCCTCGGGAGATCCAACTACTTATCAGGCAGCTAGCCTCTACCTCTACGACTCGCTATTTGGTGCGACAAATGGAAGTCGTACTCCAAACAGCGGCGCGAGGTCGTATTTCGTCTTTAAGCCCAATATGCTCAGTCCGGCTGATCAAACGCAAAACGTGCAGTACATTCGCGATCCCTTCGGAAACAGTTACGGCTATTCAACGATTCAAGCGGCGACGGGAACCAGCACCGTTGGGTACAACCCGACGTTTGATCTGTGGAGCACCTCAGGTTTGACGACCGGGACGGATTCCACTCAGTGGATCAAAAACTGGTAGGGCGCGACCGCCGGGCGCGCCGCTCGAGCAACTTCATCCCTCGCTCGTGTGCACCACGATCTCGACACGGCGATTCGGGCTTTGTTCCTCGATTGATCCATTCGGCGATGCGCGAAATTTAGTCTGACCGTAGCCGCGCGTTTCGATTTGCCCCGGACTGATTCCCATCGCTTGGACCAGATATCGTTTCACGCTATCGGCGCGGCGTTGACTCAGATCGAGATTGTATTCGGGCGAGCCGAACGAATCCGTGTAGCCTTCCACCGTAAACGTCGCTTTAGGATTTCGCTGGATAAGTGTTCCGAGCTTTTGCAGTTGACTCATAGCGCTTCCTTGCAGCATGTCGCTGTCATATTCAAAAAGCTGGTCATCCGGCATTCGCAGTTTTGTACCTGACCCGAGCGGACCTTTCTGCGCAAGCAACTGATCCAAATCGCTGAAGCCGGGAGAGTGCCCTTTATTTGGTCCGGCGCTATCTCCAGGCATTTTGCTCGTGAAAGTGTTGGGCCGCTTGATCGTGGTACTCGTGGCAAGCTCGGTTCCACTAAGCGCTGGCTGCGGACGGCCTGATGCCGAACTGGTGTTGAGCAATGATTGTTCGTGCGTCGCGTTTGGATCGTTAGCGAGACTCTGCGCTGGCGATCGTTCAATTTCCGTTAGCACGGAATTTATGTCCGGTTGTTCCACTTTGGGTTGGTCGGGCAAGACGTCCCGCATGTCGTCCGGGATCGCCGCACTGGCTTGAATATCCTGCAATAGCTTGTCGAATGATTTCTTCTCGTCCGGCAACTGCACATCCGTGTTATCGGGGTTCGGCTTGGCGGCTGGATTGGTGTTATCGACACTGCTTTTCTCAACGTTCGATCCATCGACGCTCCTGACCTTGAACGTCGGAGTCTGCTCATTTCGGGCCATGGCGACTTCGGCAGACTGAAAACGCGTCCGGTAAAAATAAGCGCAGAGCGCGAGGTGTATTCCAAGGGAAACGATTAACCCAAACCAGAGCCAACTGCGCTCTTTGCCGCCCGTGAGCAGACCTTCGGTCTCGAAGCCGTCGAAATCGTTGAACTCGGAAACTCGCATTGCTTACCCGGCCCGAAACATATCACATTTCGACACGCCAGCCATCGCAAGGGAAAGATGGCCATTTGGCTGTCTTGGCAGACAGACTTCCCAGCTGTCGGTTCGCGGATTTGACAGGCTGGCAGCCTATCTCCCCGCACCACCGCTGCGCGTGCGCTCAACAAAAGCTCTGGCAGCGCGGCGAATTTCCTCTGCCACCCGCGCCTCGGGAGAAACAAACTTTGGGGTAAACCACGGGAACAAGCCGATCAAATCGTGTGTGACCAGAATTTGCCCGTCGCAATGCTCGCCTGAGCCGATGCCAATCGTGGGAATGCCGATCGCCTTTGTGATTTGCCTCGCGATATCGGCGAGCACAATCTCCAAGACGACAGAAAATGCGCCGACCTTTTCCACGGCGCGCGCATCGGAAATCAGGGCTTCTGCTTCTGATTGCGTGCGGCCCTTGATTCGATAGCCGCCTTCCTCGCGCACACTTTGGGGCAGCATACCGATGTGCGCCATGAAAGGAATACTTGCGCGCGTGATCTCTTCGATTTGCGCGACGTGACTCGCGCCGCCTTCGAGTTTAACCGCTTGCGCACCAACATCGACAAGTTTCTTAGCGGTCTCGACCGCCTGTTCGGGTGTGTCATAGCTATGGATCGGCATATCTGCCACCAGTAACGCGTGTTTCACGCCGCGGGCTACCGCGCGCGTGTGATGCAGCATCTCTTCCAGCGTCACACGGGTCGTATCCTGATAACCGAGCACCACCATGCCTAACGAGTCGCCCACGAGAATAATGTCTATACCGCTTTCATCCAGCAAACGTGCCGTTGGATAATCGTAAGCGGTCAGCGCGGTGATTTTCTCGCCGCGCTGTTTCATTTCGCGAAAATTTCTCATCGGAACTCTGCTCGGAAGATCAGCCGCTGATTTGAGAACGCAAGCTGCAGCCCCAAAGGCGGCCCAAAGACGCGTCGCTTTTGAAGCGCACCAGCCGCGCTCTACCAGTCATCGTCAGTGAACCGAACCACCTCACCAGAGTCCTCAAGCTCCACGAGCAAATCCCGGACAGTTTTCCTCTCGTTAGGCAAAACCAGGTCCGGCCGGATATCGGCGAGCGGTTGAAGAACGAATTTTCTCAAGTGGATCCGCGGGTGCGGCAATTGCAAACGCTCATTGTCCATCTTGGAGTCGCCGTAGTAGAGCAGGTCGATATCGATCTTACGCGATACGTTTTTCGGGTGATCGCGTTTGCGGCCTAACGACTCTTCGATGCGGATGAGTTGTTCGAGCAGGTTCACAGGATCGCCTGCGTAGTCAAACTCAACGACGGCGTTCAAAAATTCCTCTGCTCCCGGTTCGCAATCGACCGGTTTGGTCTCGTAAATCGCCGAAGAAAGAATGGGTGGTTGGACATGCGAAAGATCGGCAATTTGTCCTCGTGCCGCGCGCAAATTCTCGAGCCGATTACCAAGATTAGATCCCAGGGCAACTGCGGTTCTCATAGTAGCGCATGCGTCCCGCTTGCGATCCAAAAAAGCGCAACCCAGAGGGCCAGGTTACTATAGTCCCAGCACATCTTGCATGCTGTAGAGTCCAGCTGGTTTTCCAATGACCCACCCCGCTGCGCGCAACGCCCCACGCGCAAAAATTTCGCGGCTTGCTGCACGATGCGTAAGCTCAAGGCGCTCGCCGCGTCCACTAAAAACCACGGTGTGCTCACCAACCACATCGCCTTCGCGAATCGACTGAATCGGAATTTCGTTCTCAATTTGTTGCGCCGCTTTCAAAACGTCACCGAGCGTTTTGGCCGTCCCGCTGGGCGCATCTTTTTTCATTTGGTGATGCGTTTCGACAATCTCTGCATCAAAATCGCGCCCGAGCAGTTCGCCAGCCTTACGGGTCAACCAGAAGAGCACATTAACTCCGACGCTGAAATTAGACGCAAACACAATCGGCAACGACTGCGCGGTCTCTTCCAGCCTTACGGGTCAACCAGAAGAGCACATTAACTCCGACGCTGAAATTAGACGCAAACACAATCGGCAACGACTGCGCGGTCTCTTCAATAAGGCGCCGTTGCTCTTCAGAATGTCCCGTGGTGCCGATGACGAGTGACTTACGATAACCCAGAGCAGCATGGCAGATTTCACGGACAGCGTTCGCGTGACTAAAATCGATCACGACATCGCAATTTTTGACCGCCGACTCGATGGAATCGCCGAGATCGCATCGCGCGACGATTTCGATCTTCGAGTTGTCCCCCGCGAGAGCGGCAATCGTTTTCCCCATGCGGCCTGCCGCGCCCACCAGCAACACGCGCAGCGCAGACGTCTTCATTGCGACGGAACCCTCACCCTGCCCTCTCCCTTTGCAAGGGAGAGGCGGCGCTCACGACTCTTCTTGTGAAATTCGCATCGTCAGGAGCTTGTGCACTCCTTGTCTGCCGGCGCCGTAGTCCAGCGCAGGGCGGGAGGAGGGGCTTCACTTATTTCGTTCGAACTCTTCGAGGGTTTTTCGCAAGCGTGTCTGATTCACTTCCGTCATCTCGCATAACGGCAGACGCACTTCGCCCGACATCACGCCGCGCCAACCAAGCGCGGTCTTTATTGGCACTGGATTTGGTTCGATGAACAAATCCTTAAAAAGCGGAAACATTTGATGATGCAATTTCCTGGCCAATTTTGCATCGCCCGATTCGAAGGCCTTAACCAGCGCGCAAACTTCCAGCGGAAATAAATTAGAAGCGACGCTCACAACCCCGACCGCGCCGACCGACATGAACGGCAACGTTAGCGAATCGTCACCACTCAAAATCGTAAATGGCTCTGGCAAACGCATGCGCAATTCGCTTATGCGCTCGACGCTCCCGCTGGCTTCCTTGATCGAAACAACATTCCTGCATTCCTCCCCGAGACGCGCCACCGTATCGGACGAAATATCCACGCCACATCGTCCAGGAATGTTGTAGAGCACGAGGGGTAAAGAGGTACTATCGGCAATCGTTTTAAAATGGCGGAACAAACCTTCTTGACTCGGCTTGTTGTAATAGGGGGCCACCAGCAGCGCGCCATCCACGCCGAGTTTCTCGGCCATCTTTGTATCGGCTACTGCGTGTTGCGTGACGTTGGAGCCTGTGCCGGCGAGCACCTGGCAACGTTTGTTCGCAGTTGCAATCGCAAGGCGGATCAGTTCTTCGCGTTCTTCGTGTGAGAGTGTCGGCGATTCGCCAGTGGTGCCGACTGCAACAATTCCGGTAATGCCTGCGGCGATCTGTGCTTCGATCAGTTTCTCAAATGCGGAAGTGTCGATCCCACCATCACGGAAAGGCGTGACAAGCGCAGTGAATGTGCCGCGAAACATCTTTTTCTAAGCCACAGATTTACACAGATGAAACACAGATTACGAGGTAGCAGTCAGGGCACGGGCGGCCGCACGCCCTCCCGTCCATGTGTGTCGATCTGTGTTCATCTGTGGCGAATCAAATCCCCCTAAATCTCGATCATGCCTTCAAAAACGAACTCGGCTGGGCCTGTCAAGGTAACGTTCTTAAACTGCATTCCGGTTTTCTCAAACCCCACCTGAAGTTCGTTTCCACCACGCACAAGTACATCGATGGGCCCCCTCACGTTTTCGGTAGAGGCAAAGATGAGTGCGCTGGCCACCACGCCGGTGCCGCACGCAAGCGTCTCGTCTTCCACCCCTCGCTCATAGGTGCGCACTGCAATTTTTTTGGGTCCGCGCTTCTCGATGAAGTTTACGTTGGTGCCTTTTGGCGAAAACATTTTGTGGTTTCGAATGGCTGCACCTTCCCGGCGTACATCGATATCACTGACTCGCGAAACCGGGATGACCACATGCGGCACGCCGCTGTTGATAAAATGAACGGTCTTATCCTCATCGGCGAGATGAACCTTGACCTCGAGCCGTAAGTCCGTCGGCTCGGTCATTTGCAGAGTGACCAGATCATCGATCAACTTCGCTGAAATGACGCCGGCCGGAGTCTCAAATGAAATCTGGTCCTGAGCCACCGCAACTTTGTTTGCAAAACGGGCGAAGCAGCGGGCGCCATTGCCGCACATTTCCGCTTCTCCGCCATCGGCATTAAAGTAGCGCATCCGAAAGTCGGCATGGTTTGATGGCTTTTCGAGCAGTAAAACTCCATCCGCGCCGACACCGCGGTGGCGATCGCAAAGACGCGCGATTTGTCCGCCATTCAGATGGATGTCCCCTGCCCTGTTATCGATCAGAATGAAATCGTTTCCCGCGCCGTCCATTTTTGTGAAACGCAGCATATCGTTTCGTTTAGCATACGTCGGCTCGCAACGCCACCGCCGCGACCGTGGCGCCTCCGCCGGTTGTCAATGTCGACCCGACTCTCCCGCTGCGGGATTATTGTTATCAAATTAAAGTGAGAGATTCCTCGACTCCGCTCGGAATGACAAAAAAAAGCTGCGGGTATTCCTAGTGTCGAAGAACCAGACGCCATTGCCAAATGGGATTTTGGCGCTTACTTATCCCGCGTGAAAAATCTCGGAGTGGCGGTCCTGTTCGCGGTTTCAGCGCTGGCTGCCCGCCCATCTTTCGCCGAAGATTACAATAGCTTGGTCCTTGACCAGATTAAACAAATGCCGCAAGGCGGACGTTATTCCGTTTCGCATTTCGCAAAGATTCGCCTTCAATCGTCTGCGCATTTTGAGTCCGGCAAATTTTTCATTTTGCCTTCGGCGGCGTCGCCGAGTTTCTGTTCGGGCGCAACGTATCTGGTCTTCATCAGAACGATCGAGGGGTTGCGCGCGCGAGGCGAGCTGCACCTCGATTACTCCACATTGGAGCGGCTGATAATCCGAGATCAACGCGACGGCGAAGGCATCTGGGGCCGGTGGAATGCAAATGGGCCCGGTACGGCTCGCCTTTTTCACGAGCTGCAGCTTGGACAGAACTTCGATAACTTCGATCAGGCGAAGCCGGGCGATTTCATGAAAATTTTCTGGTCGCGCCAAGTGGGCAAAAGCGAGCATGGACATTCCACGATTTTTCTCGGCATGGAGAACCGGCTAGGCGTGCAATATGTCCGTTATTGGTCGAGCAACATTCCATCCGGCTATGGTGAGAAGAGCGTTCCGCGAAGCAAGATCGCCTACGCCATTTTTTCGCGGCTCCAGAACCCCGTTAATCTAGCGCGAATCAATAACGCGCCTTTTATCGATACATATTTGGCCTCTCTTCTCCGAAGCCGCTCCAGTATAGCCGAAGCCGGCACGAAATGCGGATTGTGATAGAGACAAACGCGGGCCGGCGCGACTTGGGCGTACGTGTTAGGGTCAACGCGCTGCGTTGACCGGACGGCTCAGCGCGTCGCTCCTACCAGCTGCGCACCTAAATGGTGCTTGCCTCCGTGCAGGCCGACCTCTAGAACGGAGCAATGTTGATCGAAGCCTTCAAACGCCATTGGTGGGTTCCTGTGATACGGGGTATCGCTGCAATTGTCTTCGGAATTATCGCGTTCGCGTATCCTGGTTTAACGGTCGCAACGTTGGTGCTGTTTTTTGGAGCCTGGGTGCTGATCGACGGCATATTTCGCGTTGTAGGCGCGATTGGTCATCATGCTTCCGATCCGGAGTGGGGGTTCCATCTTGTCATCGGAATTCTCGGGATCATCATTGGATTCCTCACATTCCATGCGCCCCAAATCACGGCGCTGGCGCTAATCACCTATATTGCGGCCTGGGCGCTTATGATCGGTGCAACAGAGATCGCGGTGGCAATCAAACTTCGCCGGGAAGTAAAAGGCGAATGGTTCCTGATCCTTATGGGCCTGGCATCGATCGCCTTCGCGGTGATGCTATTGTGGAACCCGCTGCCTGGTGCTCTCGCTTTGGTGTGGCTCATCGGGTGTTATGCGATCGTATTCGGAATCCTCGGCATCTTTTTTGGGTTCCGCTTGCGGAGCCTGCGGACTCCGCTTGCGGCTTAGCGGGATGTTAAAACACTGCGAACGCGCTCTGTTTTCTTATTCTTATTCCCCCTCTTGCCCCAACACCATTGTAGGCACTTTTTCGCGCAACCAAATCGCCGGCCGCTGGTTTGCTAAAGAAAATACGACTTGGTGCCATTGATTGGGCGAAGTACTCTACGGCGCTAGAATATGAACCTTCGGATGGTATCCGGCGAATCTCCGACGGCAAAGGCGAGCCAGACTTTCCTCCCTTTATGAAGAAGAGGGTTTCTATCGCAAGAGCGCGACGGGTCCGGCAGTCGCCGGACTCGGGTCTCAATGGGGACAAAATTGATAGCAAGCGACTTCTAGCAGCCTTGACCGCATTTAAGCGTGGTGATTTTTCGGTGCGCCTGCCAGACAACTGGACGGGTATAGCCGGTAAGATCGCCGACGCCTTCAATGACGTAATCAGAACGAATCAGCGCATGACGCAGGAGCTGGAACGCATCGGGCGCGAGGTCGGAAAGAAAGGCCGGATTACACAGAGGGCGTCACTTTCCGACGCGTCTGACTCCTGGGCTAAGGCGATCGGATCGGTCAACGATTTAATCGGAGACCTGGTTCGTCCCACAAATGAAATGGCGCGTGTGATCGGGGCGGTTGCGAAAGGAGATTTGTCTCAAACCATGCCGGCTCGGATCGAAGGCCAGCCGCTCGAGGGAGAATTCCTGCATACGGCAAGAATCGTAAACGCGATGGTTGAGCAGCTGGGCGGTTTCGCGTCGGAAGTGACCCGGGTGGCGCGCGAAGTAGGGACGGAAGGCAAACTCGGCGGCCAGGCGAAAGTCAAAGGCGTTGCCGGCACTTGGAAAGATTTGACGGACAACGTGAACCTCATGGCGTCCAACCTCACTTCACAAGTCCGCAATATCGCGGCGGTGACAACGGCCGTAGCGAATGGCGATCTTGCGAAGAAAATCACAGTCGATGTGCGCGGTGAGTTCCTTGAATTAAAAGACACCATCAACAAAATGATGGATCAGCTTCGCGCCTTCGCCGCGGAAGTGACCCGCGTAGCGCGCGAGGTCGGCACCGAAGGCATTCTCGGTGGGCAAGCGAAAGTCGAAGGGGTATCGGGCACGTGGAAAGATCTGACCGACTCGGTGAATTACATGGCCTCCAACCTGACCTCACAGGTTCGCAACATTGCGGCGGTGACAACGGCAGTCGCGAAGGGAGACCTATCCAAAAAAATCACCGTTAACGTCAAGGGTGAAATTCTGGAGCTGAAAAACACCATCAACACTATGGTGGATCAGCTTTCGTCCTTTGCCTCGGAAGTGACACGCGTCGCTCGCGAAGTTGGCACCGAAGGAGAGCTTGGCGGCCAGGCTGATGTGAAAGGCGTCGCCGGCACGTGGAAGGATCTTACCGATTCGGTAAACTCAATGGCGGGCAATCTGACAGCCCAGGTTCGTAACATCGCCGAAGTGACGACTGCTGTGGCCAAGGGCGACCTCTCGAAGAAAATCACGGTGGATGTTAGAGGAGAGATTCTCCAGCTCAAGGACACGATCAACACGATGGTGGACCAACTCCGTTCCTTCGGGTCGGAGGTCACGCGTGTGGCGCGCGAAGTCGGCACGGAAGGAAAACTCGGCGGCCAAGCCGCTGTCGAGGGTGTCGCTGGAACATGGAAGGACCTGACTGACTCGGTGAACTCCATGGCCTCAAACTTGACCGCGCAAGTTCGCAACATTGCCGACGTAACAACCGCTGTCGCCAAGGGCGACTTGTCAAAAAAAATCACTGTGGACGTGCAAGGCGAAATCCTGGAGCTCAAGGACACGATTAATACGATGGTGGATCAACTCCGCTCGTTCGCGTCAGAAGTAACGCGGGTGGCGCGCGAAGTTGGCACGGAAGGGAAACTCGGTGGTCAGGCGGACGTTAAGGGTGTCGCTGGAACCTGGAAGGATTTAACGGACAACGTAAATCTTATGGGAGGCAACCTGACGAGCCAGGTGCGAAACATCGATGCGGTAATTGCAGCGGTGGCAAAGGGCGACTTGTCTAAAAAAATCACCGTGGACGTGAAAGGCGAGATTCTGGTTCTGAAGAACACAATTAACACGATGGTGGACCAGCTTTCTTCGTTCGCCGCGGAAGTTACGCGCGTGGCGCGGGAGGTCGGCACCGAAGGCAAGCTGGGTGGCCAAGCCGATGTCAAAGGCGTCGCCGGCACATGGAAGGATCTAACGGACTCGGTGAACTCGATGGCCTCCAACCTCACTTCGCAGGTTCGCAATATCGCTGCTGTGACGACAGCCGTCGCGACGGGAGATTTGTCCAAGAAAATCACCGTTGATGTCAAAGGTGAAATTCTCGAATTGAAAGACACGATCAATACGATGGTGGACCAGCTCCGCTCGTTCGGGTCGGAGGTCACGCGTGTGGCGCGCGAAGTCGGCTCCGACGGCAAACTGGGTGGCCAGGCTGATGTGCGCGGCTTGGCAGGGGTATGGAAAGACCTCGGGGACAATGTCAACTTCATGGCGTCGAATCTCACGACACAAGTGCGCAACATCGCTGCTGTGACCACCGCTGTCGCTACCGGTGATCTGACCAAAAAGATCACGGTGGATGTTAAAGGCGAGATTCTTGAATTGAAAGACACGGTCAACACGATGGTGGACCAGCTTTCATCTTTTGCCGCGGAAGTGACGCGTGTGGCGCGCGAAGTCGGTACAGAAGGTAAACTTGGTGGTCAGGCCATGGTCAAGGGAGTTTCGGGAACGTGGAAAGATCTTACGGACAACGTCAACTTCATGGCGTTCAACCTGACTGATCAGGTCCGCGGCATCGCCAAAGTGGTGACGGCTGTCGCCAATGGCGATTTGAAACGCAAACTGTTCTTTGAAGCCAAGGGCGAAATTGCAGAGCTCGCCGACACGATTAATAGCATGATTGATACTCTTGCGACGTTTGCCGATCAGGTTACAACTGTGGCACGCGAAGTTGGCATTGAAGGAAAACTCGGCGGCCAAGCCAACGTGCCCGGCGCCGCCGGCACATGGCGCGACTTGACCGATAACGTTAACCGCCTGGCGGCAAACCTAACGACCCAGCTTCGGGCCATCGCTGATGTTGCGACCGCAGTCACGAAGGGCGATCTCACGCGCTCGATTCAAGTTGAAGCGCAAGGCGAGGTTGCGTTCGTCAAAGACAACATTAACGAAATGATCCGCAATTTGAAGGACACTACATTGCGGAACGAGGAGCAAAATTGGCTCAAAACCAATCTCGCAAAGTTCACCCGCATGCTGCAGGGGCAGCGCGATCTGTCGACCGTTGGTAAACTAATCTTGTCAGAGCTTGCCCCGCTGGTTTCGGCGCAACAGGGCGTTTTGTATGTAGTGGATAGTTCTGATGGAGAGCCCGAGCTCAAGTTGCTGGCCAGTTACGCGTGCTACGGAGGAAATGGCGCAAAGACTCGTTTCAAATTCGGTGAAAGTCTGATTGGACAAGCCGCATTGGAAAAACAGCGCATGCTCCTGATCGACGTACCGAATGATTATGCAAAGGTGCGTTCCGGCTTAAGCGAATTTCGACCGATGAACATCGTGGTGCTGCCGATCCTATTTGAAGGCGAAACAAAGGCGGTCATGGAACTTTTATCGCTGGAGCGCTTCAACTCGACCCACCAGGCGTTTCTCGATCAACTGACAGAGAGCATCGGTATCGTCCTGAATACTATCGAGGCAAACACGCGGACGGAGAACCTGCTCAAGCAATCGCAGTCGCTCGCGACCGAGCTCCAGAATCGTCAGGAAGAGTTGCAGAAGACGAACCTGGAGTTGGCAGACAAAGCGCGTTCGAACCTCGCGAAAGATCAATTTCTCGCAATGCTCAGCCACGAATTGCGCACTCCGCTTACACCGGTGCTTGCATCTGCCCTCGCCCTCGAGAACGCACCGGATTTGCCGCACGATATTCACGAATCGCTGCAAATGATTCGCCGAAACGTTGAGTTGGAAGCCCGCCTCATCGATGATTTGCTTGATCTAACGCGCATTGATAAGGGCAAGGTGCAGCTCAATTTTGAAGTCGTTGACGCGCACACGCTGTTGCAAAGTGCCCTTGAGATTTGTCATGCGGAAATCGATCGAAAAGATTTGGCGTGTGAACTCGGCCTTGGCGCACAAAATGTCCATCTGCGAGCGGACCCGGCGCGGCTCCAGCAGATCTTTTGGAATCTGATAAATAACGCAGTGAAGTTTACGCCGAGGGAAGGGCAAATTTTTATTTCCACGAGCAACGATCCCAGTGGACAACTGCGTGTTCAGATCGCTGATAGCGGCTTGGGAATTGAGCCTGAATCGCTCCCGAAAATTTTCGATGCTTTTGAACAAGGCGGCCGCACAGAGCTGGGAGGTCTGGGTCTCGGACTTGCCATCAGCAAAGCGCTGGTTGGAGCGCACGGAGGGACTATCACCGCGGAAAGCGCCGGTCGAAACAGAGGCTCGACGTTCACGCTGCGTTTTCCCACCTGCGAAAAAGCAGAGGCCAAAGTCGCGCCCACTCTTTCACCCAGGACGCCGAAACGCGAGGCCGTGCGGATTCTACTTGTTGAAGATCACGAAGATACGAACCGGTCGCTTACGAATTTGCTGCGGCGGCGCGGTTATCACGTGCAATCGGCGCTGGATGCCCGATCCGCGCTTGATCTAAGCGAGAAAGAGCAATTTGATGTGCTAATCAGCGATCTGGCTTTGCCGGATGGCAGCGGGATCGATTTGATGCAAACACTGCAATCAAAGGGTCCGCTTCTGGGAATTGCTCTTACGGGTTTCGGAATGGAAGACGATATTCGTAAAAGTTACGAGGCCGGATTCAAGCATCACCTCGTTAAGCCAATTGACCTAAACAAGCTCGATTCGCTCATTCAAGAGAGCGCAGCCGCGCCGGCGACGCCATAAAATCCATTCCCTGCGGAGTCAACTCGAGAAAGTACAGAAGTCCCTAAAAGTTTTCTGGGTTGGTCACGAGCAGATTGCTGTATTTTAATTCCAAGAGTTACATGGGCCTGTAGCTCAGCGGTTAGAGCAGGGGACTCATAATTCAAGAAAGAGTTTTTGCGTCCGTTTTCACCGGCTTGCGCACCGTTGCTGACGCTAGGTGTTCAGCCATTTCGCCTTTGCACCGCGTTACGCAGAATTGCGCCGTTTTACGCCGAAAAATGTTCGGGCCGTAGAAATCGACCGTGAAAAATTCACTCGCTTTTTGGCAGTGCCTGTTTGCTGTCTGCGCTTTGCGTTCCGCTGATCTCCGCGACCAGCGCGGCGTAGCGCGCGCGTAGCAGGTCAGGTAGCAGGTCAGCGTTGAATTGCAGATTCACTTGCATTGGAATTTCGCCAGTCTCGCCTAAGAGCGCGAGAAGCTTGTCGGTTGCGATCCCGGCTGTCGTGCCAGCGTCGCGGAGACTCGCTTTGCCTGCGAGTTCTTCCATGCGTTCGGCTGCGATTTCCGCCACGTTGCCAAAGATCGACACCAAGCGTTGTTTTCGCTCAGCTATTGCGACAGCCTCTCGCTCTCTGATTTTGCGAACCGTGTGCGTGGAAACGCGGTGCCGCTGGGCGATGTGTTCAATCTTGGCGTCCGGCTCGGCTAATGACCGGACAACAGCCCGGTAGGTCTTCGGGCGGGTTCGCGCGACCCGCTCGGCAGTGAAACGATCGTGGCCGTTATTTGCCTGGATTATGTTCACGCGAACAGGTAAGCTGTTTTCGAGCAAAATGCAAAGGCTTTGACGTGACAATCATCGAAATCAGACCATTTAGAAACGGCTGGCAAGTGTACGAGGGCCCCGGGGTTCAGCCCGTATTGATTTTGTCATCTTGTCGAAACAAAAGTGGCCGCCTAAAAGGACGGCCACTCTTGTGTTGGAAACTTTTTGGAGCTGCTAAATCTTTAAGAACCGCCGCGCCATACCAAGCGCACCGAGGGCTGCACCCAGTAACATTACCGTGGTGCCGCCGTCCGGAACACCGGGAACGCCTGGGCCAAAGAGCTTCCACCTGGTAAGACGCATTGTACCGGTCGCGGCAGGAATCGTGATATCTCCACTTAAATTACCGATGTACCAAGCGTGCCCAACGCTGTCGACTCCCGTACCGTATTGCGCCAACAGGTATGAATATATGCCGCTGCCAATAGTTATATTTGTGCCGTGACCGGTTAGATCAAATACGGCAGGTCCGGGCAAGGGGCCAAAATTATTACCATCGCGAAAGACGACGTGTCCGAGGAATGGATCAGAGGTCGAAAGGGCCATGCCAATCATATGATTGAGTAAAGCTGTTCGCTGAGCAACAGTACCCTCACCGGAGAAAACCCGACCCAGCGTGTGCCCGTCATTAAAGTTAAGGACGGTAACGGCTTTGGCGTTTGGGCTGAATGCAAGCATTACGGCGCAAAAGGCCGCGGAAAGGATCGCCAGTTTTTTTGTCGAAATTCTAGTTACTTTTATAGGGAATTTCATGTTGTGAACTAAACTAAAACAGCAGACGCTGTGCCAAGATTTAAAGCATTATTAAATAATATCTTAGGTATCTACCTATTAAAAAGTTACATCATGATGTAATCTCTTGACTTTTGCTGCCTCTGGCACCGAATCGAAAAGTATTTCGACGATTCCGCGCCAGGAGCCCTGAATGGAATGTGGCGTAACACCACGGGCGAAGGAGATTACAAAGGTGTAATCGGAAAACGTAAGGATTCTCGACGTTTGCTCAGTTCTATGGCTAATTTCGACGGCTTCCAGCGGCACACGATCCGGGGCGGCGGATCCTCTATGATTTCCGTGGTTGCCATGCCTAGAGGAAAAAAGGCGGAGTCCCGGCGTGTGAAGTATTGGGAAAAAATCGCCGACAATCTCAGCAAAGCCCGGGTGGAGCTGGGGCTGTGTCTCAGCCGTGGATTATCGCGGGCGAACGATCTTCGTTGCTGACGCCCATTGTGGCGATGGTCAACGCTTCATTCGCGAATCTGGCCCTCGCCGCGGATGATGTACTTGTAAGTCATTAGCTCTTCGAGTGCCATCGGCCCACGCGCGTGCAGCTTGTCGGTGCTGATGCCAATTTCCGCGCCAAAGCCAAATTCGGCGCCATCAGTGAATCGCGTCGATGCGTTCCAGTAAACTGTCGCG
>WNFW01003490.1_pt1 | contig 16006 bp, 16 predicted proteins | sample 5400131 | NCBI WGS metagenome assembly WNFW01 (sample SAMN13153362, study PRJNA577476) | soil metagenome | isolation source: 20 cm soil or saprolite under grassland replicate 1 | place: USA:California | collected 2016-06-15 | reverse complement strand
CAGGACGTAATGATTCCGGGTCGGCAAGACATGCCGTTTCGTCTGTACACGGTGGCCGAAACGAAGAAAACGATCCGTACCAGCGGCGGAATGCAAATTGTTCCCGATTACACGATTCAAAACGCCCCACTGCCAAAGGTGATTGTCATTCCCGCGCAAAGTCGACCGAGCCCGGCGGTATTGGAATGGATTAGCAAATCTTCGAAAACTACCGACGTCACCATGTCGGTCTGCACAGGTGCATTTGTGCTGGCAAAAACCGGGCTTTTGAACGGCAAATCCGCGACCACGTATCATGGCGCGTTTGGACGTTTTGCCATGCAATTTCCGGACATTCAGCTCAAGCGGGGCGCGCGCTTCGTCGAGAATGAAAACCTCGCCACCGCCGGTGGTCTTTCTTCCGGAATCGATCTCGCGCTCCGTGTGGTCGAGCGCTATTTCGGTCGCGAGGTTGCCCGAAAGACCGCGTACGACATGGAATATCAGGGACAAGGCTGGATGAATCCCGATTCAAATCAGACGTACGCGACGGCGCCTGTCTCGACTCCCGAGCACCCGCTTTGCACGGTGTGCGGAATGGATGTTGACCCGGCAACCGCGCCGAAATCTGTCTTCAAGGGCGCGACTTATTACTTCTGCTCAGAAGACGACAAGAAAACTTTCGACGCGGCGCCGGAGAAATTCATTAGCGCAGAAAAGAAGCTCTAGCTGCGAACAGTGACAGGTGATGAGTGACGAGTGATGAGTCGATATTGGTCAGATACGATTCTTTCCTCTCCTCGCCGATCGAGGAGAGGATGAAGGTGAGGAGTCGATGAATCAAAGTCCACCTCGTGCAACGCGTCGGATTGTATTCGTGGCGGGACCCGGCGTCGAGATTCTCGACCTGACAGGCCCGCTTCAAGTTTTCGCCCGCGCGTCGGAAATCCACACCCGGGCAAATCCCGGATCGCCTGCAATCTATTCAGTCGAAGTGGCCACCATTTCTTGGCGTCGCTCGGTGACTGCCAACTGCGGTCTGCGCATCACCGCGGATAAAACCTTTCGGGAAGTGCGCGGAAAGATCGATACCCTGCTCGTCGCCGGCGGCAACGCGATCGAACAAAATGAAATCAATGCGGAGGCTGTGCGCTGGTTAAAGAAAATCTCCCCACGAATCCGGCGAGTCGGCTCAGTCTGCACTGGCGCAATGCTATTGGCCCGAGCCGGTTTGCTCGACGGTCGGCGCGCCACGACTCATTGGAACTGGTGCCACACTTTAATCAAACGCGCACCGCGTGCGACGGTCGAATCCGATCCAATCTTTATTCGTGACGAAAATGTTTACACGTCAGCCGGTGTTACAGCGGGAATGGATCTGGCGCTGGCATTGGTCGAAGAAGATCACGGTTCGCGACTCGCTCTGCAGGTGGCGCGAAATCTGGTGCTCTACTTGCGCCGGCCCGGCGGCCAATCGCAGTTCAGCGCTGCGTTATCCCTGCAACTGACAGATCGAAAACCTTTGCGCGAATTGGAAGCATGGGTGCTCGATAACTTGCACAAACCGCTGACCGTGCCGGTGCTGGCACAGCGCGTGGCGATGAGTCCGCGCAATTTCGCCCGCGTCTTCACTAAAGAAATGAAAACGACGCCTGCGAAGTTCGTCGAACGCCTTCGGGTTGAAGCTGCGCGCCGCCGGCTGGAAGAAAGTCACAGCAGCATGGAAATGATCGCCAGCGAGTGCGGCTTCGGAAACGTCAATTTAATGCGCAATGTTTTTCAGCGAGCGTTAAAAATTCCACCCGGCCACTATCGCCGCCACTTCCGGCACGCGAAACACTCTTTAGACAACAACACCAAAAAGAAAAAGTAAGCACGACTCCCGAACCTCTGGATTGTATGATTGGAGGTGATTCATAGCTGTAACTTTACAGGCAGCACCACGGCGTAAATTTTCCCAACGACCAATGAATCGCGGGAATATTTTCGCCGAGTTAAAACGGCGCAACGTCTACAAAGTTGCGGTTGCTTACATCGTCGCTGGCTGGGCGCTCGCCCAGGGAATCGCGCAGGTGTTGCCCGTGTTCGATGTTCCAAATTCGGTAATCCGATTGATCGTGTTTCTAATTGTCATCGGCTTTCCTTTTGCACTGATTTTCGCATGGGCATTTGAAATTACTCCGGAAGGAGTCAAACGGACGGCAGAAGCTGACGCGATGCCGCGATCGACGCGGCCGCGGAATCGTACCTGGCTTTACGTCGTAGTTGTCGGAGCCGCGATATCGGTCGCGTTGTTTTTCCTTGGCCGTTACACGGCAGGAAACAGGACAATGTCGCCGGAAGGTAGGAAATCAATCGCCGTCTTGCCGTTCGCCAGTTTAAGCGAAAACAAAAGCGACGCTTACTTCGCCGAGGGCGTCCAAGACCAGATTCTGACCAATCTCGCGAAGGTCTCCGATTTAAAGGTGATCAGCCACACCAGCGTGCGTCAATACAAGACCGGCGCCGAGCGCAACATGCGCGAGATCGGCCGGCAGCTCGGCGTCGCTTACATCATGGAAGGCTCAGTCCGGCGTGTCCGTGATCGCCTTCGCATTAACGCCGAATTAATCGACGCACGCACTGACGCGCATGTATGGGCCGAAACGTACGATCGCACCGCGGCCGATTTGTTCGCAATCCAGAGTGAGCTGGCTCAATCGATCGTCAACCAGCTCAAAGCCAGACTTTCGCCGAGGCAAAAGGCGGAAATCGAAGAGCGGCCAACCCAGGATCTGGATGCCTTCGAGCTTTACGTTCAAGCGAAGGCAATCATTGACAGTTATATCAATGCAACTGACGTGCGGGCGGAGTTGCTCCAAGCCCTGAAATCGCTCGATGAAGCAATCAAACGCGACCCGAACTTCGTCTCCGCGTACTGTTATGCCGCGCGGGCGAACGATCTACTCTACTTTTTCGATCTCGATCCAACCCCACAGCGCATTTCCCTCGCAGATTCTGCGGTAAAAGCCGCGCTAGGGCTTCGCCCGGATTCAGCTGAGGCGCATTTCGCACAGGCCGATTATTTGTTTCGGTGTCAGCGGGACTACAATCGCGCTCAGGAAGAACTCGCCATCGCGCGTCCGGGTCTGCCGAACAGCTCGCCGTTCCTCATTCTCTCCGGTTATATCAATCGACGACGCAACCATTTTCCCGAAGCGGAACGCGATTTCTCCACCGCCTTCGCAATCGATCCGCGAAATCCGAACGCTTACAATCTTCTGGCCGACACGTACGTTCTCCAACGCCGGTTTCCTGAATCGGTTCGCGTTTATGACGATGTGCTTGCTGCCGGAGAGCAGGTGCCGATCGTCCTGTTCCGACGAGCCTCCCAAATCTTACATGGGACCGGCGACTCTCGGCCTCTGCGAGACATTCTGACGAAATTTCCGGACATGGAGGTTGCCGGCGGCCAAACGTCGTATCGCGTTTGGATGGCAATGCTCGACGGCAACTACGCCGAAGCGGAACGGATCCTGACCGCCTCGCCTCTACAAAATTTTCAGGACGTCGACTTCAGCTTTTATTTTCCAAAGAGTTGGTACCAAGCGATGATTGCGCGCGCAAAAGGCGATTCAGCCGGTGCAATGGCTGCGTTTCGCAAATGTCGAGAAATTCTGGCTCAGCGATTGGTCGTCAAACCGGAACACGCGCGCACGATTGCTGTTCTCGCTCAAGTCGATGCGGGCTTGGGCCAGAAAGATTTGGCCATCAGCGAAGCGCAACACGCGATCGATTTGATGCCCATTTCGAAAGACATTTACGACGGCGCGTTGGTCCTCGAAGGTCTCGCCCAGGTTTACACATGGAGCGGCGACCGCGATCGCGCGCTTGAGGTACTCCAGAAACTTCTGACCATGCCGGGCTACGTAAACTACGGCCGCCTGAAGTTACACCCGCTCTGGACTCCACTTCGTGGCGATCCGCGCTTTGAAAAGATCGTCGCTTCTCTTGCGCCGAGATAAATTGATTTTTGGTCTGGGTTAGTTCTCGGTCGATGCGTGTTAGGTGCGAAAAATGTTGACGGAAGTTGTGGATCCCGATTCGATGGGACACATGAAAACGAAAACTTTTGGATTGATCCTATCTTTCTTCTTTTTCGGATCGGCGATCTGTTTCGCCGCCGACCCACACATGGGCACGTGGAAACTGAATGAAGCGAAATCGAAGATCACACCCGGGACAGCGAAATTCACGACCGTGACTTTCAAAAATACGTCGGGAAACATTGGAGTGACTGCCGACGGCATGGACGCGAACGGGAAACCGATGCACGTTGAGTGGTCGGGCAAATTCGATGGCAAAGATTATCGTGTTACCGGCGACCCGAACGCAGACACTCGCGCCTATAGAAAAGTGGATGATCGGACGCTGGAAGTGACCATTAAGAAAAATGGGAAGGTTACCGTTAAGAGCAGGACTGTGGTATCCGCTGATGGCAAAACCCGTACTGGCAATGTGTCTGGAACGACTCCCAATGGGAAAAAGTTCAAGAACGTCGCGGTTTACGACAAACAATGAGCGGAGGGCGGTCACCACGAAGCGACTGTGACGACGGACCGCTGAAGAGCTGACAAGTCAGGTCGTTATTTCGTTACCCGCGCTTCGAGCGTAAACCACGCTGGATTCAAGTGTCGCAGCGGCGCTTTCAATTTTTCAAGCTCTTGCGGGGGTCCGTGCACTTCGACGCGGGTCAGATCGGCCACTTTGAGCATCTCCGTTAGTAGCGCCCTCACGTTGTCCAGATGAGCAAGCAGTCCGTTGGCGCTCTCATACGCTTCGCGGCAGAAAATTTCGTCGCCGTTGATGCTGAACCCGAAGAAAAGATTTTCCTTCTCCGTTGCAGTTTTCTCGACGAAGCGCGACAACATCATCTTGACCGAGTCGAGTTTCCCGGGATGCGCTTTGAAATAAGGATGAAGGCTGACGAAGTGCGACTTCATATTGCAAATAGCATTGCGCACTTAAATGCCCAACGCGGAGAGAAGCGTGGAATATCGGTTCACGAACGCCGCCAAATCCGGATGCGACGCTTCGAACTTTTGAACGGATTCCTTTAGTTCGCGCACCGCTCTCTCGACTCGTTCCGGGCGTTTGTTTTCGCGAGCTGCTATCTGCGCTGAAGCTTCGACAGACTGGCCGATGCTCTGAGCATCCTCGGGATGCGTTTCCGCAATCTTGGCGATAGCCGGCTTGAGGTTCGCGAGTAATGCCAGCAGCTCCGCCTTCCTCTCGGCGGGAATATGATCTGCCGCTTCGATCGCTGATTTAATTTTCTCAGTCTGTTCGTCGTTCATGTATGAACATCATCGTGCGTCCACGTTCTCACAGTTTTCCGGGGAGAAATCGCCAGCGGTATCTGTTGCTCCATTTATCAAGCGAGCTCAAATCAATTTTTTCACAAATCTTGAGAGCGCTCGGGACGATCTCTGTACGCCATGATTCCATTCGACGAGGCACATCGCGCGGTGCATTACCCGCCGGACCGCCGTTTTCGGATCTGGATTCGGCCGTTGGGCCTCGCCATCCTTGCCGTCATCGTACTGCTTCCTGTGATCCTCGCCTGGATCCAGGCAGCGATGTTCGGTCTGCCGGATATCCCCCCATCGTCGGTTTCTGCCGAAGCAACGGCTTCGGGCCCGCATGGATTTCCGGGCTGGGTACGGTGGAGCCACTTTTTCAACATGCTCTTCCTCTTCATGCTGATGCGCAGCGGGTTCTCAATTCTAATGGAACATCCGCGGCTCTATTTAAACGATCACTGCACGCCGGGCACTGAGTGGTTACGATTGACTCCGATAAAGGTTCCGAAGGACAAACTTTGGACCGCGAAGGAAGATGCGCGCTACATCTCGCCGATTGTAGGCACGCCAGGTTATCGGCACACGGTGGGGCTGGCTCGATCCTGGCACTTCCTCACGGTTTACGGATTTGTACTGACGGGTGTCTTCTTTGTTTGCGCATGCCTGACGAGTGGCCACTGGCATCGGTTGGTGCCTGCTTCCCTGAGCGTGTTCCCCGAGGCCTGGAAGTTTTTCGTTTATTACGCCAACCTTCGGCTTCCGCCCGAACCAAACTCCTTCTGTGCCTATAACCCGCTCGAGCAACTGGCCTATGCCGGAACCATCTATGTGATGGCTCCGCTTTCCATCTTGACTGGCCTCGTCATGTCCCCGGCGATCGTCAATCGGTGGCCGGTTTACGGCAAACTGTTTGGCGGCCGGCAATGCGCACGTTCGATTCATTTCCTGATTCTGGTTGGGTTCACTCTTTTTGTCGTCGCCCATGTGGCGCTGGTCGCTCTAACTGGATTGCGGCGGAACATGAATCACATTGTTCTGGGAACAGACGAGGCTGGTTGGACTGGCTTGGCGTTGGGAACGATCGGCTTGACCGCAGTAGTGATTACATGGATCGCGGCTCACTACATATCGTGGTACTCCCCTCGCCGCGTGCAACGCACTTACCGTTTAATATCCGAACCGTTGCTATCGGTAACTCTCGATCGGCTGACGCCGCCGAAAAGAATTTACAGCCCGAGTGATATTTCGCCCCGCCTGTGGCCAAACGGGAAACTGCCAGTGCGCGACGATTGGAAACAGATGGCAGCGAACGGATTCAAGGACTTTCGATTGAAGATCACCGGATTGATCGACAATCCGATGGAGTTATCGCTCGAACATCTGCGCGCGATGGCAACGGAGGATACTACTACGATGCAGCATTGCATTCAGGGATGGTCGGGCATCGCCGCCTGGCGCGGAGTTCTGATTCGCAAGCTCGTCGAGCAGGTTAAACCAAAACGGGACGCGAAGGTGCTGGCATTTTATTCATTTGGCGAGGCGCTCTTTGGCGGCAGTTATTATGACACCCAACGCATCACCGATGCGATCGAACACAATGCGATCCTGGCGCTGGAGATGAATGGAGCGCCGCTGACCGACGTTTACGGAGCGCCTCTCCGGCTTCGGATCGAAAACCAGCTTGCCTACAAAATGGTGAAGTGGATTGAACGAATCGAGTTTGTCCAGTCGGTGGAATTTCTCGGCAAAGGCGAAGGCGGATCGAGCGAAGATGACGATTTCTACGATGTGCTGCCAAATATCTAATGCCGCCAACTCGCTGAAATTGATGCATCGCTAATTATACAAGATTAGTGGTCGAGAAGCGATTCCAGGGGGAGATCTAGATCGAGATGATCTATAGCCACGCCCCTGTGGGGCGTTTTCATCTCCGGAAGGGCACGTTCGGACGGCTCACAGCTTAGTGGCCACAGAGAATTAGGCGCGATCGATATAGACAATCTCTCCTTGATAGGGCCAATCCTCTGCTGATTTCACAAGTCCAGCGCGCACCGGATTTTCACGGACATAATTCCACTTCTGCGCGTAACTCTCATCGCTTCGTAAGACGTGATCGAAAAATCCTTCCTCCCAAAGCTGCCTCGTTGCACGAGACGACGCGGCGGCCTTTCCCTAAGCTTGTTTCAAATGGCCGACCCAAGAGCCTAATCTAAAAACCTGGTTTCCGCGTACGAACAAATGAACGTGATCAGGCATTATCACATAACGGCCAACGGCGATGTTAAACTCACGCTGAGCACGCTCGGAATAGGCGACGAACGCCGTGTGAACGTCATCGCGCGCGAGGTAAGCCTTCCGCAAGTGAGTGCAAAAAGTGACAAAATAAAGAGGGCTCGTATCAAAGACACGGCCGAGACGCGGAGGGCGGCGTCCGAAATCCTGCTTCACGAGGAAACCTGTAGCCACGGCCCTGCGGGCCGTCCAATCGCAACCACTTACTCTGCCACTCAATGACCGGCCACAGGCCGGTGGCTGCAACATTTGTTTGGCGCCGCGGCTACAGCGACGGATTTATAAGATCGATTCGAGCGGAAGATCCGGATCGAGGTGATTTGAAGCGAGCCAGTCGCGATTGAAAAGCGTTGACTGATATTTGTGGCCCGAATCGCAAAGAACGGTGACGATCATTTGACCTGGCCCGAATTCTTTGGCCAAGCGCACCGCACCGGCAACGTTAATGCCGCTTGATAAGCCGAGGAACAAACCTTCTTCACGCAGGAGCTGGTAAACGATCGTCAGGCCAGTCTGATCCGGAATGCGATAGGCGTGATCGACCTTGATGCCTTCGATGTTCTTTGTGACACGGCCCTGACCGATTCCTTCCGCGATGGAATCACCGTCGTTCGTGTCCAGATTGCCATTGGTAAACCATGACCACATCGCCGCGCCAAATGGATCGGCGCAGATAATCTGAATGTTCGGATTTTGTTCCTTCAGATAACTGCTCACGCCGGCAAGCGTGCCGCCCGTGCCGACGGCGGCGACAAATGCCGTGATCTTGCCTTCCGTTTGTTTCCAGATCTCAGGTCCGGTGCTGAGATAATGCGCGTCGCGATTAGCCGTGTTATCGAACTGGTTCGCCCAGAACCAGCCACGCTCCTCTGCAAGGCGACGCGCGATATGATTGTAATTTTCCGGATCTTTGTATGGCTTTTCCGGCACAGCTTTTACTTCTGCGCCGAGCGTACGCAGTAAATGCATTTTCTCCGGCGACTGATTATTCGGAATCACGATAACGGTGCGATAGCCTCTGGCGCGCCCGATCACGGCAAGACCGATCCCGGTGTTACCGGCCGTTCCCTCAACGATCGTTGCGCCTGGCTTAAGCCGACTCGCTGCCTCCGCGTCAGTGATGATTCCGTAGGCAGCTCGATCTTTCACCGAGCCGGCCGGATTCATGAACTCCGCCTTTCCGAGAATCTCACAACCAGTCAGTTCAGACAGGCGCCGCAGTCGAATCAACGGCGTGTTCCCAACGTATCCATCAACTCCGAAAGCTTTCGGGGTCGATGCCCAGTATTTCGCAGTCATCCGATCTGAATCCCTCTGGAAATTGTTAAGCCACGTCGCCCTTTTCGATAGCCACTTTCTTTGCGGCGCGGCGATTTACGCTTTCCAATAATCGTAAGCGCACGCGGGGAAATCGTTGGAGACGGCGTGCCCTCACGCCGTTAAGTCGAAAGTTTGAAACGAGAGACGGCCTGTGGACAGGCCGTCTCCAGAAAGCCACGGCCCATCGCGCTAGGTGAACCACGCTGCCTTCGCGGCCAGCGCAGCATCTACATCTGGGAAAATCCAAAATATTCGATCAAGCCGCGAAGTTTCCAAAATCGAGCGTATGGTTTCCTGCACACCGCTCAGGAAAAACTTCCCGCCATACTCTTTAACCTCTCGCATGGCTAAAATAAGCGCCGCGATCCCTGCGCTATCGATATAAGTCGCGCGGGAAAGATCTATCACTATTCGTTCCGGTTTTTTCTTGATCATTGCGTTAAGGGACTCTGTGATGGCAGGCGAAATGTGCAGATCGATATCGCCTTCAATCGCCAGGACATTCGCGCGGTCCTGACGCAGCACCGGCGTGGCTGTAGAAAAGTTTTCTCCCATTCAATCCTTTCATCGTGACTCCATTACCGTTTGGGCGTATCGGTGCGTCAAAATCCTAGGTGTGTTAGCAGAGTCTCGAATTGTTGCCGATTTTGACTGGCCGTTGGAGACGGCGCGCCCCCGCGCCGTTGAATCGACAAACAAGAAAACGGCCTGGGGGCAGGCCGTCTCCAGAATTTCGACGATGAGGTGATTTCAGAAACTGAGCCAACGCCTGCCTTGCGATATTGGTATGTGGACTCAAATGCCATTCGTCTATCAGACCTGAAGGTGGGCGCCATAATCAACACCTCGAGCGGAGGGTGCGATCTGGATTCTGAGCAAAAGATGCTGGCACAACTCAAGAGTGCGGGCATTGTCGGCGCCAAAATATGGTGTGGCGAAGCAGATCAAACGGAGCGCGCGTTTGCAGAGGCAGGCAGGCAGAAGCTCGAGATGCTGATCGTGCTCGGCGGCGACGGCACCATCCGGACAGCCGCACAAGCATGCGCTGCAACGAATTCCTTCCTTATTCCGCTCCCGGGAGGAACGATGAACATGCTCCCTCAAGCATTGTATGGAGACGTGTCGTGGGAAGAGGCGCTCAAAAACACACTTGCTGCTCCTTCAGTAAAAGTGCTTTCCGGAGGGCGTGTCGCGGACAAGCAATTCTTTGTTGCCACCATCCTGGGTGCGCCCTCGCTTTGGGTAGAACCCCGCGAAGCTATACGCGAAGCGGATATTGTTGCTGCCATCGAAAAAGGGAGCGTCGCTTTTCAAAAGATGTTTGAGACAAAGGTGCAGTATCTAATCTCAGAGGAAGTGAAGGGTGAAGCTGAAGCCGTAGCCATTATCTGCCCCCTCATATCGGAAGAAATGGCCGACTCTGATCAAGCGCTTGAAGCGGCTATCATTGATGTGGAAAGCGCCGGTGAAGTGATCGGCTTCGTCACTAATGCCGCGTTTGGCGAATGGCGCCATAACAAAAACGTATTCCTCATCAGGACGAAGCGAGTAAGTGTGGAATCAAGCAAAGATATCCCCGCAATCCTCGATGGGGAAAGAATCAACCTGGGCCGAAGCGCCCGGATCGAATTCGTTTCAAAAGCGGTCAAAGTGATTGTGGCTGGCAACAACTAGCTGCGCCGCTGGAGACGGCGTGCCCTCACGCCGTTAAATCGACAGATGAGGCGAAACGGCCTGTGGGCAGGCCGTCTCCAGAATTTCGGTATTTACTCCGCTCGACTCTTATCTTCCTTCTTACTTCCTACTTCTTACTTTCCGAAGGGTATTGGCGGTCTGCTGGTCGTCGAGTGATACCGTCAGATTGGTCCACACGATGAGCGTCATGTCGTTGGCCAGGTCGTAGCTGATTTTCGAGTTGTAGCCAGGGGTCTCGCCGCCGTGAAAATAAATCGTGTTCGGTCCCCAGCTAAGTTGGGCGATACCGTACCCGTACTTTTGGCCCTTGGGCTTGCGCGGATCTTCGGGTTGCAAGCTGCCGAACCAGCGCCGTTGATAATCCGCGTTGAAAACCCTGCCGCCAACCAGTGCCTTGATCCAAGTGGCGAGATCGTCACAGGTGGAAATGACACCTCCAGCGGCCGCGGCGTTGGAATGGTTCACGTTCGTATAATCCTTCGGCAGCAGTGTGCCAGCTCGTGCCGCAGCCTGAACCTCGGGCGAGTAAGGCGGTTCGCCCACTAATGCGACCGAGGAGCTGCCATACAGGTACCCGTGCGAGTACGGTTCGGGAATAGTGTTCACGGTGCTGGAGGGAAGCTCGGTGTCCTGCATATTATGCGGACCGAACAACCGGTCGTGCATTACTTGCGCCAGCGGGTTGCCTTCGACTTTTTCAGCGACGAGACCGAGAAGCGCATAGTTGGTGTTATTGTACTCGTACTCTCTACCCGGCGGGAAATTGGCTGGGTGCGCGAATGCAATTGCCAGCAACTCGGCGGGAGTCCAAACCCTGGCTGGGTCTGTGTCTATGGTCTTCGAGATTATGGGATCGTTGGTGTAATTGTAGAGGCCGCTGCGCATTTCCAGCAGCTGCGCGATGGTGATGTTGTCGCCGTTGGGCACGCTCGGGACGTACTTTGAGACTGGATCGTCGAGACTGAGCTTGCCTTCCTGGGCCAGCAGCATGATCACCGCGGCCGTCATCGTCTTGGTATTCGAGGCGATTCGGAAGTGGGTGCCGGCCCCCGGCGGGCTTGTAGCGCCTAGTAACGTGGTGCCGTAGCTGACCGTGAATTCGCCTTGGGGTGTGCGCAAGAAGACGACGGCGCCGGGGATCATGAGTTCCCTGGCGGTCGTCTCCACCATGGTCTGCAGCGCAGCCTGATCGATTCGCTTGAGTGCCGACGGTCGTGATTTTGTGCACGACAACAAGAGTCTTGTCACGCCTGCCAGCGAAATGATCGCTACAAAGGCGAGGGCAATGATCTTGAGTTTGGTTTTGATAGTTCTATGGATTGCGCGCGCCGCCCAGGTCGCACTCTCCTACAAGCCTCGTCTGCCCTGAATCAGGTTAATGATGAGGACAATTACGGCAATTACGAGCAGGAGATGGATCAAACTGCCGCCAATGTGGCCAATAAAGCCGAGAAGCCAGAGCACGATCAGGATAACAATTATAGTCCAAAGCATGGTATTCCTTTCGGTTCGGTGAAACTTTCGTCGGCCTACTTATCCAGCGGCTTATCTATTCACCAAGCTTTTTCGGAACATCGAATCGAAACAGCACCGTGATTTATAGGTGCGGCTTCATCACCCGTGTCGCTGCCGTTTGACTCAGGTGTTGTCTCTCGTAGTGTTCGGGGCTCGCCTTTTCGGGAGGGCTCCCTTCAATGGATAAGATCCGTAATATCGCCATCATTGCGCACGTCGACCACGGCAAGACGACGCTTGTGGATCAATTGCTGCGCCAATCGGGAACGTTTCGTTCCAATCAAAAGATCGAAGAGCGCGTAATGGATTCGATGGATCTCGAGCGCGAAAAAGGAATCACGATTCGCGCAAAGAACGCGGCTTTTCAGTGGAACGGCTATCGGATCAACATCGTCGATACACCCGGCCACGCCGATTTCGGCGGCGAAGTCGAGCGGATTATGAAAATGGTAGACGGCGTGCTGCTGGTCGTCGACGCCCATGACGGACCGCAGGCGCAGACGCGCTTTGTCTTGCGCAAGGCTCTTGAAAACAAACTCAAGCCGGTCGTTGTCATTAACAAGATCGACAGAGAAAACGCACGGCCCCATCGAGTCGTCGACATGGTGTTTGATCTTTTCGTTGAGCTGAAGGCAACAGACGAGCAGCTTGATTTTCCCATTATTTACGCCAGCGCGAAGAACGGTTTCGCCGCGCGCGAGCTGTTGGCTACGGCGAATCCGTCCCATGGCGGACACGAAAATAATGCGGGTATGTCTCCCCTCTTTAACGCGATCGTGCAACATGTGCCCCCGCCAAAAACCTCAAGCGAACCGTTTTTCCAAATGCTCGTGTCGAACCTGGATTATAGCGATTATCTCGGGAGAATCGCGCTGGGGCGGATCGTGAGCGGTGGTGTCGCCGTCGGCGATTCGATCGTCTGCATTCACCGCGACGGCCGCCGCGAACGAGCTACTGTCACCGCGCTTTTCACCTACGCTGGATTGGAACAGGTCGAAGTAAAGCAGACGACCGCCGGCGACATCGTTGGGCTAACTGGCTTTGAGGACGTTTACATCGGCGAAACGCTGACAGACCGCGAGGAACGCGCGCCGCTTCAGTTTGTCGATATCGATCCGCCAACAATTCGCATGCAGATTCTGGTTAACGATTCGCCGTTTGCCGGACGCGACGGCAAATTCGTGACTGCGCGGCATCTTCAAGAGCGGCTGGTTCGTGAAACGCGTGGCAACGTTTCCCTTCAAGTTAACGATACCGAAACCGCAGGCGCATTTGAGATCAATGCGCGCGGCGAAATGCAAATCGCCATCCTGGTGGAGCAGATGCGGCGCGAAGGGTATGAACTGATGGTGTCACGGCCCGAGGTGATTTTTGGTCGAGCTGAGGACGGCACCGTGCTCGAGCCGCTTGAAAATTTGTATGTTGATCTACCGAATGAAAATCTCGGCGACATTCTACAATCCATTGCCAATCGCAAAGGCGAAGTTGTCGGAATGGATCATCATGCCGCGCGCGTGTCGATCGAAGCGATCATCCCGACGCGCGGTTTGATCGGATTCGAGACTGACCTGGTGAACCTGACTCGCGGTGAGGGATTAATGAGTCATCTTTTTCGCGAATACGCGCCGTTCAAAGGCGAGATTGCCGGACGCAGACGCGGCGTGATGGTATCGATGGAATCCGGGCTCAGCACTGCTTACGCACTTAACAATATTCAGGAGCGCGGCCGGCTTTTCATTGGGCCGCAGGAAGACATTTACGAAGGAATGATCGTGGGCGAAAATGCGCGCCCGGAAGATTTGCCGGTCAATCCATGCAAGGAAAAGCATCTCACCAACATGCGCAGCCAGGGCGAAGGCAAAGGGATTCAACTCGAAGCGCCGCTCCGGATGACCCTGGAGCGCGCGATCGAATACATCGATATAGATGAGTACGTGGAAGCGACCCCAAAGTCACTTCGCTTGCGCAAGCGCATCCTGGACGCCACCGGACGAAAACGCGCTGCCGCGTAGTGCTCTCCCTAGCGCGAGTGCAGAAAGTCGTTAGTCGGAAACAACGCAGATCGACAGTCGCTTCCTCTTACTTCTGACCGCCGGCTTCCGCTTATGCCTTATCGTAAACTGCCTTAGACGTAAACTTTTCCCCGTTCGCGTCGGTGCCGTTTACGGTGACCGTACGTGATTTGCCGTCTTTCGAGACGGTGATGTGGCCGGTCCACATTACCTTGCCATTTTTCATCGTCGTGATGTCGTTGGTGTAATCGTTCACCACTTTATAGGCGGCGGAATCCCAAGCCAGATTCCCCTTCGCTTTGTAGGCTCTGCCGTCCCATTTCCCAACCCAGACTCCCTGCGTCGGTTTTCCGTCTTTGTCCATGCCATTGACAGCCACTCTGATTTTATCCCCCTGCTCCGAGTAAGTGACAGTCGTGCTCTTGCCCATTCCGGGCGCCAATTTCGATTTTGCCTCGTTGAGTTTCCACGTCCCCATCTGCGGGTTCGCTGCAAAACATGCCACAATCGCCGCAAACGATAGAGCTGTAACAACTGCTGTGATTCGAGTTTTCATTTGTGCTGGCGATTCCGGCAGAAACGCGTTTCGACGTCAACATCAATTCCAGACTATGCGCCGACGACAGTGTCCCCCTTTATGATTTGTTTCAGAAAAATCCTGCCGAACTCTAATTAAAGAGAACCACGACGCCGGGGATCAGAAGTTCCTTGGCGGTCGTGTCCACCAAGGTCTGCAGCGCAGCCTTGTCGATTGTCTTGAGTGCCGACTCTTGTTCTCTTTGGCACGACGAGAGTCCTGTTAGGGGCGCCAGTGCAACGCCCGTCATAACAGCGACAGCCACGACCTTGAGGTTGGTTTTCATATTAGACGGAATTATTTTCCGATTCTAATTAGGCTACGATGCTCGCAGGCCGAAACGAGGAAAACAAAGGAAAAGACTCACGTTACCTCTGAGTAATCTACACATTACAACCACGCGCTTTACCGTGTGTCTAGAGCGCGAACTTTTCGATTGGTGGCAACAGGGCGAGTGCCTGAACCATCAGCTGTTCTACAATCGCCTCCGCATTCGATCTCGTGGCCGGGTGCCACCACCGGTGCCTATTGGCGGTCGCGGTTACCTTATCGTCGCCTCGTTGAACAACCAGCCGAACTTGAGTATCCGAAAAATGGAACTTGGGAGCAAGCAGATTGGCCATTCTCATGAGTGGGTGTTTGTCGACAGCGTAAGCGAGCAACACGACCATGTACTCACGCTCGGGCGAGTCACGCCCTGGCCTGTTGGCCAGAGCACGCGATTCACCTTCGGGTCTACCGGAAAGCAAACCAAAGAGATTAGCTGCACTGGTTGTTGCTTCGACAGATAGGGCTGCGTCACACAATTGCGCCGTGCGCCGATGCTGCAGGGCCACCGCCAATTTTACCGCTGCCCTCGCATACGCTCTTAATTCCTCGTTCGATGAGCCGCCGAGTTCGGTCGCAATGGAAGCGTCTAGCATCCGCTTCGCATCTGTCTGGCTAGGAGCAACTCCATCGGTAGCTCCATGTCGATTGGGATCATAGATCGCTTGCGCGAGCGAGATAAGCACTTCGCGACATAGCAACCCGATGCCTTGGAACTGCTCCTCTGTCGCAGCGGAACCCAAGCGAGTTCGGAGGTCATCTATTCCGCGATCGACTCGCGACCACGGATTGGAATGGTCGGACGGAACTGTCACTTCGATTCGTGATTGGGCGGAGGTGGTACAAACATTAGTGCTATTTCTGCCTCCATTGAGGCAGTTTGCCGCGGAACGCTGCAGGACGTCAACCGCAATTCCGGGCTAAACTTCTGCCCAAAATTTCCGAAA
>WNFW01001435.1_pt1 | contig 16008 bp, 11 predicted proteins | sample 5400131 | NCBI WGS metagenome assembly WNFW01 (sample SAMN13153362, study PRJNA577476) | soil metagenome | isolation source: 20 cm soil or saprolite under grassland replicate 1 | place: USA:California | collected 2016-06-15 | reverse complement strand
CCACCTCGAGATACCCGACGATGAGCATGAGGCCGAGCAGGAAGACGAGCACGTCGAGGTCGATCGCCGCGTAGGCGTCCCGCAGCGGCAGCACCCCGCAGACGACCATCGCGACCGCGCCGAGCAGGCTGGCCGCCGGCCGGTTCAGCCGCAGGAACGGCAGCCGCTGCACGGCGATGAGCAGATAGGTCGCTGCAAAGATGAGGAGACCGATCGTCATAGAATTGCGGATTGTCGATTGCGGATGGCGGATTGGAGCAACCGGCACTGGTCCCTCAAATCCGCAATCCGCAATGCGAGATCCGCAATCGTCATATCTCCCAATTCGAGAACAGCACACCGCGGCCGGCATGGGGCTCCGGATATCCCTCGTAGGTCATCCGGAGGTCGGTCCAGCGGACGCGATAGCCGCGGGCCACGAGCCGGCGGAAGGCGTCGTCGCAGCGGGTCTGGCATCGCACGGCGACGCGCCGGATGCCGGCGCGGGCCGCGGCGGCTTCCGTCGCCGCGATCGCGGCATCGAAGGCGCGCGGGTCGCGGGCGGCGAGCTTGAGCACGCGCACTTCGTCCTTCGGCCGGCCCTCGGCGAGTGGCGCCGAGTGCCACAACACCAGTGCGTCGAGCCCGTCGTCGCCGTCGACGAGCGATGTGTCGCCGAGGCCAAGCTCCGCGGTGAGCAGGATCTCGCGCGTGAAGTCGTACCCCCGGGCGAGCGCCGCGACGAGCTGGCGCGCCGCGTCGAGGGTCGCGCCGCCCGCCGGGCCCTTGCGCTGCGACAGCAGAACCGGCGCCTGATGCCCGCGCGTGACGATGTCGTTCGTCAGCGTCACCGTGAGATGACCGGGGAAGAATCCGAGTCGCGCGTAGAAGCCGATATTCTCCACGGTGCGGGGCATGGTCTCGAGACCCAGCGTCGCGACGTCTTGCTCGAGCAACCAGTCGAGCGCGGTCCGGACGATGGTCTTCCCCACCCCGGCGCCCTGGCGGTCGGGCCGCACCGCCAGGGGTCCCATCCACCCCTCGGCGCCCGAGCGGTGGGCGATGTTGAAGGCGACCACGTGCCCTCCCTCGTCGCGCCACAACATCGCGCCCGGCCCGGCGTCGAGCAGGGCGTAGCGCCACACCTGAGGATTGAGGTGCGGCACGCGCACGCCCACGAGCCCGTCGCGGCGGTAGCGATCGGTGAACGCGTCGGCGAAGACACGGTTCAGCCCCTCGGTGTCACGCTCGCCGGCGGGCTCCGGCCCGTAGACCTGACGCTCAGGCAGCCACGCCCGCATCGGCGGCTCCCAGGGTGGCGGTGTCGTCCCGGACCATGCTCGCACCGCGCGCGGGGTCGAAGTCCACGCGGATCACGCGATCGAGGCCTTCTCGCACCTGCTCAATGTGCGTGATCAGGATGACCTGTGGGAAGCGGTCGGCCAGGCGGCGCAGCAGGCCGACGACGTGCAGGCGCCGGGCCTCGTCGAGCGAGCCGAAGATCTCGTCGAGCACCAGCAGCGACAGCGGCTGGCCCGCCCGCTCGGCGATCATCTGCGAGATCGCGAGCCGCAGCACCAGGCTCGCGATGTCCTCCTCGCCGCCCGAGATGACTGGCTTGGGTACCCCGCCCTCGAGGATGGTGAGCGTGTAGTCCTCCGTCAGCTCGAGCTCGTCGTAGCGGCCGTCGGTCAGGTCGGCCAGGAAGCCGGAGGCGAGCTCGGCGATCTCGGGGCGCATGCGGGCATTGAGCTCGCCCCGCAAGTCCGAAAACGCACGATCCAATTCGTTGTGGAGGCGCTGGCGCCCCTTGAGCGCAGTGATCTGGCGCTCCCGCTGGGCCCGCTCGGCTTCCCGTCGCTTCGTCTCCGCCAGGTCCTCTTCGGCGCGGGTGAGCTCACCGCGGGCTTCGACGACGGCCAGCTCGGCCTCGCGCAGCGCCCCCACGGCGCGATCGTAGCGGTCCTTCGCCTGCCGGTACTCGGCGTCCGAGAAGCCCTCGGCGCGGACCGCGTCGGTGAGCTCCCGCACCCGATGCTCACCGGTCGAGAGCTGCTGCTCGGCCCGCTCCGCTTCCTGCACGAGGCGCTCGGCGCGCCGCGCCCGCTCCTCCAGCGCCGCGGCCTCGAGCGCGACCGGCTCGAGCTTGGCGAGCTCGGCCCGGACCGCGTCGTGTCGCGCCGCGTCGTAGCCCGCCGGGCGGGCGGTCAGGCGGCGCTCGACCTCGGCCGCCCGCCGCCGCGCGCCCGCGAGCTCCGCGCTCGCGCGATCGCGCTCTTCCAGCTGCGCCCGCAGCTCGCCCGCCCGGGCGGTGGCGCCGCGGCTCTCCTCGAGCACGCGGTCCCGCTCGGCTTCCGCGTCGAGCAGCTTGCCCGGCGACGGAGCGAGCTGCTCGAGTCGCTGCCGAAAGTACTTCCCGTCCCCGGTAATCACCTCGAGCTGCGCGTCGAGCAGGGCGAGCACACCCGCGTATTCCGGCCCGAGCGGTCGCTTGCAGGTGGGACACGTCCCCTCGGGACCGAGCCTCACGATCTGATCGCGCTGCTCTTTCACCTCTTCGTACAGTTTGAGCAGCTCGGTGCGCTTCGTCTCGGCATACTGCCGGTCCCGTACCCACACCGTGCGCTCCTCCTCCGCGACCCGCTCGACCGCCTCCAACCGCTCGTGCAGTCCACGCGCCGCCGCATCCGCCCGGGCGAGCGCCTCCGGCACGTCCCCGAGCTCGGTGAGGCGACGCTCGAGCATGCGTATGTTGCGGGCCAGCTCGGCAAGCTGCGCCTCTTCCGTGCGCCGCGCCGCCGTCTCACGCTGCAGCCGCTCGAGCGCCGCGACCTCCTTCTTCAGGCGCGCCACGGGGGCGAGCTCCGCGCCGAGCAGGCGTAACTGCTCCCGGGCGGCGAGCGCGTCCGCGAGCTCCTTGTCGAGCCGCTGGAAGTCCTGACGGGACGCCACCACGGCCTGCTCCGCCATCCGCCGCTCGCCGTCGAGCGACAGGGTGCGCTCGCGCCGCGCCATCCACTCGTTCCAGCGCGGCTCCTCTCGGCCCAGTGCGGCCTCGGCGGCCCGGCGCGCTGCGTCCACCGCTTTCGCCGACGCCCGCGCCCCCGCCAGCCGCTGCTCGGCCGCCCGTCGCGCGGCGGCGAGCCCGGCGACGTCTGGAAGACCGGCCTCCAGACCGCGCACCTCCGCGGCCGCGGCGTTCCGGACTTCGCGCACCCGCTCCTGCGCCTCGCGCAGACGCTCGTAGCCCAGCACGCGCGACAGGAACGCCGCCCGCTCGGTCTTGCCGAGCGCGGCCATCACCGCCAGCTCCTTTTGGCCGGTGAAGTACGTGTTGAAAAACTCGTCGTGCGTCATGCCGAGCGTGCGCTCGAGCTTGTCGGTGACCGCTTTGAGCGAATTCGCGATCACCTGGCCGTCCTGATGGAGCGCCGCGGTGGAGAGGCCGCGCGTCACGCGGTACTCGTGGGCGCCGAGTCGGAACTCGAGGTCCACTTCCACGCCCGCCCGGCCTTTCGCGCCGAGCCGGCGGATCGAGTCCTTGTCGCCGCGCACGGCCTGCACGCCGTACAGCGCCCAGGCGATCGCCTCGAGGATGGTCGTCTTGCCGGAGCCGTTCGGCCCGATGATGCCCGTGATGCCCGGGCCGAACTCGAGCTCGGTATCGGCGTGCTGGCGGAAGTTCACGAGGCGGAGCCGCAGCAGTTGCATCAGGCGCGACCCTCCTCGGCCCCCCCGCCATCCACGTCCGCATGCGCGACGTACTCGACGCCGAGTCGCACGAACTCGGCGCGGTCCAGGTCGGCGTCGAGCGGCCGATGCTCGAGGAACTCCTGCACCGTCTCGGGGAGCGTCTGGCGACGGACGGGCGCGCCCGCCGCCTCCACGCGCTGGACCTCGGGCCGGCGCAGATCGAGCTGGAAGTGAAGCGCGCGAGCCTTGTAGGCGCGAATCGCGGCGTGATCGAGGTCCCGGGCCGTGGCCCGCGACACGTCGAACACCAGCTGCCGCACGATCTGATCGTCGATCGCCGGCTTCGCGGCTGCGACCGCGGCGACGATCCGCTCGTCCAGCTCTGGAGGCGTGAGACCCTTGCCCTCGATCGGCGGGAGGTCGACGTGACGTCGCACGGGGGCCACCGGTCGGAAGCTGACACGAGAGCCCGGCAGCTCGACCAGGAGGTAGCCCTTGCCGCGCCGACCCTGCTCGTCCTCGTCCTGCAGCTGGCCCCAGGGGTTTGGGGGCACGTACTCAAGGCTCCCGGCGTACCAAGCGTTGGCGGCGACGGGATGTGCCACGTTGTAATGACCGAGGGCCACGTAGTCCCACTGCGCGGGAGAGAGGTCGTGCACATCCAGCAAGGCACCGCCGTATTCCGCCGTCCCTCGTCGCTCTCCCACGCCCGGCAGCTGCCCATGCAGCAGCAACACGTTGAAGGTGGTCCCCCGTAGCGGCCGCAGCGCCGGCCGCTCAGACTGGACGATCGCCTGGTGCGGCACCGCCAGGACGGAGCAGTCGAGCTTTGGGAAGGCAACACACCGCGCTTCATCGACCACGACGTGGATACCAAGGGCTTCGTACAACCGGAGGATCGTCCCGGTCTCCATGGATCGGGGCGTGTCGTGGTTGCCGGCGATCATGACGATCGGAGAGTCGGGGAGTCCCGTGCGCAAGCGATGCAGCTGCTGGAACAGAAACAGGATTGCGGGATTGGTCGGCCGGACGGAATGGAAGATGTCTCCCGCGAAGACGATCAGGTCCGGTCGTTGGGCCAGGAGGTCCTCCACCGCCCGGCGGAACGCCTCGGCGACGTCGGCCTCGCGTTGATTCCCCCCGCGCGGCGTCTGCCGGTCGTACTGGCGGAAGCCGAGGTGCAGGTCGGCGAGGTGCGCGAGCTTCACCGCGTCACTTGTCCTGGGTGAGCTGGAGCGACGTCTGCTGCGTCATGGCCATCGTCGTCTCGGGTTGACCCGCGCTCCCGCTCTTCATCTTGATGGTCCCGCCCATCATGGCGCGCACCTGAGCACTCCGTTGGAGCGAGTACACCTGCTCTCCGGAGAGACTGCCGGAGAGCCGGAGCGTGCCGGTCTGGGGAGCCCCGCCTTCCCCCTGCTGCGTCAGGGTGATCGGCTCGTCCGGGAAGTGCGTCTCGATGCCGAGCACGACGGAGGTGTCCGCCCCGGCTATCTGGATCTCCTTGACGGTGATCCTGGTCAGCGACTTTAGAGGACGGCTCGCGTTCAACGCCTGGCGGCCGAGGGGCAGCTCGTGCTCCGCCACCCAGGAGTCGCCGACGCCGACCGGCCCCTCGGGCAACGGGAACGCCATGGCTTTCAAACTGGACCCCAGCTGCTCGGTCACCGGAGACGCAGCGCCAGTGAGCCCCGTAAAGGCGGCGCTGAGCACGTGCATCCGGTCGTCGTACACGACGTCGCTCCTCATCCCGCGCATCCGGTCGAGGGCCGGCCGCATCGCGCCCGCGCCCATCCCCGGGGCGTCGAGCGAGGTGGAGTCGAACGTCACCGTCACGGCCACGCCGCCCGGCGCCGGGCCCTTCACGAGCTGCGTGTAGTACATGCGCATCCGAAAGGTTTGCTCGGGCACGGCGCCCATCGGCCCGCCTTCGAACCGCATCGCGTTCTGCTGATCGAGAGCGTAGTGGTAAGCCGCGCCGGCCGGCGGATGGTAGCGCAGGGTGATCTTGGGGCCGCTCGCGCCACCGCGGCAACCGCCGATCGTCGCGAGCAGCGTGGCGGTGCAAGCGAGCGCACGGGCAGGGGGCATTCGATGATTCTCCTATCGGCTCAGTAGGGCTCGTCAGAGATCGAATTGAGCGGCGGCACGCTCTCGCGCTGCGTCGCGGGAGCGGGCGCGACCCGGCCGCCCAGCTGCTTCTTGAAGTGCGCGAGCGCGTCCTGGGGTCGGGCCTGGCGGGTGTGCGCGAGGGCGCGACGCACGTCCTCTTCCCGCCGGTCGGCGATCAGGTCCTTCACCAGGTTCGGCCGCACCCGCCGGTCGAGCTTCACGAGCTGCCGCACTACCGCGTCCTCGAACGGCAGGTCGGCCGCGGGCGGGAACCGCTCCACGCCGTCCCGGCCGCGCAACACCGCCGGCCGCGGGAAGCGCACGAAAATCGGCTGCGTGAAGTGCGGGTGGCGCACCATCAGCTCGCCGATCGGGAGCGTGGCGAGCTTGATCTTGATGGCGGGGGAAAGCACCTGGTAGCCGGGCGTTGCGAGCTCATCCGAGTCCATGCGGCCGAACACGATGGTGCCCGCGTTCCCCACCACGCGCCGGTGCACCTGCGAGCGGAATTGCTCCGCCCCGAACAGCACCAAACCAAGGTAACGCCCGCGCTCAGAGATATCGAGCAGCATTTTCTTCACATAGGTCTCGGGACCGTCGCCCGGGGCGTACTTGTTCAGCTCGTCCACGAACACGACGACGGCATCGACGCCCAAGGCGCGGCGCTCGAGGTGCTCGCGCAGCTTCGACACCGCACGCGCGAACACCAGATCCTGGCCCAGCGGGTCGACGTTCGCCACGTCGATCACGTACACCGCGCGATCCTCGAACCCGCCCCACGGCAAATCGTTCGACGGGCCGTCGTCGGTCACCAGCCCCTTGCAGCGAGTGGAGATGTTCGACAGGCGATTGCGCACCTTGCGGATCGTCGCGATGTGGTGCGTACGCCAGGTGTCACTCCGCCCGGCGAGCTCCAGGCCGTCGAAAATCGACCGGAACAGCCGCTCCAGGTCGGCGAAGGTGACCACGCGATGCGCCCCGCCGAACCCGTCGTCGAACTCCTTGTCCACGACGCGGTCCGACAGGAAGTCGATGAAGGCATCGGCCTTGGCATCGATGTCGTCCCGGTTGAGCAACACCTCGGCGTAGTCGAGCACCTCGCGCAGTCCCCAGACGAGCGGCTCCACGTCGCCCACCAGCTCGGCGTGCGTGCGCAGCGTGTTCAGGTTCACCCCGTCGGCCTTGAAGGGGGCGTAATAGCGTACTCGCTCGAATGGCTGTGCCCGGACGGCGAGCCGATCGTAGCGACGGCGGTCCTCGTCCTCGAGCGCGCCGGGCTGGTCAAGGAAACACAGGTCCGGACCCTTCACGTTGAAGCACACCGCGGCGATCCGGCCCTTGTGGGGCGGGAAGTGCTGGAAGATGGACCCGAGCAGGAACTCGACCGCGCTCGTCTTGGTGGCGAGCCCCGAGACCCCGGAGATGTTCAGGTGCGCGGCCTCCGGCCCGAGCAGGAAATCGGCATCCAGGTAGACCGGCGCCTCGAGCCCACCCGACGTGTAGAGACCGACCGGGATCGCGGTGGGTTGCGCGCCCCCGAGATAGGCGTCCATGCGGAGCGCTTGCGCCACGTCGACGTCGCTCGCGACGTGCACCGCCCCGAGCGGGACCGGCTGCAGCGGCTCTTCGGGCTGCTGGCGCAACACGGCCGCGGTCCACAGCCGGATCTCCTGTCGCACAGTCGGGCTCTCCGCTGCGCGCGCCGGATCTCCCTCCGCGCCTACGACATCGTGGAGCGGCGTGGCCAGGTCCGAGTAGGCGAACCCATCTGTCACAACGCCCCACACCACCCTTCCCCCTTCCCCCTTCCCCGGCTGTTCCCCGGTCGCCTCGACCCGGACGATCGCCCCGATCCCGATGCTCGTCTCGTTGGCGGTCCAGAAATGGAACTGGTGCGGGGTCGCGGGCTGCCGCTCGGTGGCGACGACGCGACCGATGGGGGGAGGATCGCGTCGGTCGATCACGATCCGGTCCTCGGAAGGCGGGATGCGGGATGCGGGATGAGGTCGCGCGGGGCGCGCGCTCTCAAGTAGGTCTCCACGTCATGGATAGGATAAAGTAACCGATCCCACCGCCGGTCGGGGGTCGCGAGCGGGGCGCGCTCGTCCACGAGCCACGCCGAGACTCGTGACGCGAGCGCGACTGTGTCGACATGCGCACGGGCTTCCACGCGCACCAGACCGTACAACAGATCGTTCCCGTGCCACGGCCACAGGCGGAGGTACCAGGAATAAATCTCGCGGCGCGCGCCACGGCGCTTCGGCCGGAACACGCTGGTGCGGTGGGCCGCCGGCAAGGTCAGCGCGCGCTCCAGCTCCGGACCTGCGAAGTACTCGGCACCGTGACTCTTCACGACGCCCAGCGTGCGCGGGTGCGCGGACAGCGCCGGGGAATCGGAGAGCACTCCGTCCACGACCAGCCATTCGTCCGCGCCGAGGGCCGTGAGCCGCTGCTCCGCCAGCCGGCGCTCGAGCGCGGCGCGCACCTTTTGCACTTCGGCTCGCGCTGCGGGCAGAGCCCGGGCAGGCTGGCCGGCGTCATCCGCGGAGATCTCGACGACCCGCACTCCCGTCCCCTCGAGCGACCCGCGCACGGCGGCGGGCAGGTGATCGAGGCGCGTGATGGCGAGCTCGTCCGCGTCCTCCGCGACCGTGCGGGGGCGGCGATCGGCTCCCCGGAGACGGATCGCGGCGGCGACGTACGCCCGCACGATCGGCGTGACCCCCGCGTACCCCACCACGCGCCACTGCTCGATCCCGTCGAGAAACTCGACGGCCGCGGGGGCGAGCCGCCGCACCCCGGCCAGCGCGTGCACCCGGAGCTCTTGGTCCTCCACCGGCTCGGCGCCGGTGAACTCCTCGAGATCGGCGCGGCCGATGCTCGCGTCCGGGACGTAAGAGGCCGGCACCACCCCCGCCGCGAGGATCGCATCGACCCAGGAGCGCGACACGGTCAGCGGGTCCGCAGCGACCAGCCGAGGTAGGTCACGCGCAGATCGTCGGTGAGTACTCGCCGGCCGATACCGTCGCCCGCCCGCTCGACGCCTTTCATCTCCTGTACCACCATATCGTGGCGAGCGAGCGCGTGGCTCAGTTCCGCCGGGGTGATGAAGCGTGCGAAGTCGTGGAACCCCTCGGGCATGGTATGCTGCACGTACTCCTCGTCCCACACGACCTGCAGGAATCCGGCGATCGTGCGGTTGTGGGTGAGAAAGCCGAGCCCGCCGCCGGGCGCCAGCACGCGGGCAATGCCTGCGATGGTGCGCTCCAAATCGTCGACGTGCTCCAGCACGTCGACGGCGAACACGAGGTCGAAAGTCCCTTCGAGGCCGGCGCCGCTCAACTCCTCGGCCGTGCCGCGGCGATAGTCGATCGTAAGACCCGAGCGCCGCGCGTGCTCCCGCGCCGCCGCAAGCGACCTCTCCGACGGGTCGATGCCGGTCACGGTCGCCCCCTCAGTGGCGAGAGTCTCGGCCAGGATACCGCCACCGCACCCCACGTCGAGGGCACGCTTTCCTCCGAATCCCCCGAAGACCCGTCGGAAGTATTCGACCCGCAACGCGTTCAGCTCGTGCAGCCCAGCGAAGGGGCCGGTATCGCTCCACCACACGCCGGGGACCCGCTCCACCAGGCGCTCGTATTTCTCGGGCTCGGAGAGGCCGCCGAGGCGAGGCAGCTGGTGGGACATGGAGGAAATCTACGGCGTCGAAGAGGATGGTGGAGGATGGAGGAGGTTGGTGGAGGTTAGAGGAGGTTGGGGGAGGTTGTTACCGACCCAAGGCCTGATACAGTTGCCACGTGAGGAACCGGGCGCGGGCCTGGCCATCGTTGAGGGCACACCATTCCTCGTCCGGCAACAGACCAGCTTCATGAGCGAACCGCAACGCGTACCCAACCTCGCTGAGCGAGGAAAGAGAGATGTCCAGGAAGCGACGGAACTCCTTGCGGCTGCGACGTGCAGATCCTTCGACGATGTTCGCCGCGGCGGAAAACGCGGCGCGCCGTGTTTGCGAGGTGAGCCCGTAGCGTTCGTCATCGGGGAACCGTTTTGTGACCCGGTAGACCGCCAGGGCGAGCTCGTGGCATTCACGCCACGCGTGAAGCCTTTCGTACCGTGACATGCGCTCCAAAATACGCGGAGCGCGCGGGGGGCCTGGGACCATTTTGGCGCGCGGAAAGTCATTACACCGCGCTCAACCTCCCCGAACCTCCTCAAACCTCCTCAAACCTCCCTAACCTCCCCTAACCTCCCTAACCTCCTCTTAGAAGCTCAACCAATGACTCCACTTGACCAACAGCACGTTGGTCGGCGCCGCGCGGAACAGGGCGAGGGCGTCCCGGCCCAACCGAAAGGCGGGGTCGCCGCCTTCCGCCTCGCGCCCCTGCGACCAGACCACGAACAGCGTCGAGCCGGACCGATACTCCCAGCGGAGCACGGCGTTCGAATGGAATCGCTTCACGTTGAACGCAGGGTCGTCGAAGCGCAGGTCGACCGTCCCGTCTGCGTCGAGATCGGCTTCGTACACGTCGCCCCGCCGCACCGGCGTGAACCGCCGGAAGCGCCTGGCATACGTACCGGCCCTCGGATCCACCACCTCCTTGAAGTCACCGTAGCGGGCTGCAGAGAGGAAGGGCTGGGCGTACAGCTGGAAGGTGAGGGTGGGCGAGAAGGCCACGTCGACTCTGGTAGTGAGCGCGGTGGTCGTCCAATCGATGCCGCTCACCACGTAACGCGGGATCGCGGACGTGCTCGCCTGGGCGACGTAGAACATGTCGCTCTTTTCCCGAGCCAGGCTCGGGCCGAGGGCGACCGAGATACCGCCGGAGGGCCGCCACGAGAGCATCGGCGTCACCGAAGCGGACCAGGTCCCCGGGGCACGCGCCCGCCGGGCCTGAACCGTGGCGTCGAGTCGCAGCGCCCCGCGCCACGGCGACCAGACGTTGGCGAACGTGGTGTAGAAGCCGTCTTCGGCGAGCAGCGGACCGCCCTGCAGGCGCTGCGTCAGCGCCGGCAAGCCGACGCCCAGGCGGATGAATCCGCCCCAGAAGTTGCGAAACTCCCCGCGCAGGTCGAGGTTCGCCTGCGTCCAGGTCCGCTCGCCGGCGAACGTCCACCACGACCAGGTGTTCGCGTACACCGCCCAGCTCGAGAACAGCGGGCCCGGCTGCGTGCGCTCGTGCCCGACCCAGGTGAAGTTCTCGATCCAGTCGGCGCGGTGCTCGATCCCGAGATCGTTGACCTCGAAGCCCGGCGAGCGCGCATAGGTTGCGTTCCCATAGCGCCACCGCCCGGTGATGCGGTGTGCCTGGAGCCGCAGCCCCCAGCCGGCGAGTGACGTGCGGGTCGAGTCGAGGGTCAGGTGGCTCGCGTCGGGCCGCTGGAAGTAGTGGGCGGACGATTGCTGGGTCACGGCGATCGCGCGCGTGCTGCCGCGGACGTAGGACCCGAACACCGCGCCGAAGATTTCATGGCTCACGCCGGCCGCGCCGCCGAAGCGGTGGCGAAAATCGAGCGCGGCGGCGTACCCGGCGGTGCGCACGGAGTCCCGAACGGCGCCGCTGAGATGGAACCGGTCGGTCGCCGTGCCCATGATGCCGAGCGCGCTCCGGCCCGCGCGCAGGTCCTTCTGCAGGCGGACCACGGCGTAGTTGGCCGCCGGCTCGATCTGATCGCGATACGCCGCGCCGAGGCTGTCGCGCACGTCGGCGTACGCCGCCTGTGTCACCGCGTCCAGCACGCCGAGCGACCAACCACCGCGTGTCTTCCCCGACAGCTTGACCGCGCCGACGATCTCGGTCGTCCCGGGCGCGCGGGCGTAGCCGCCGCGCTCGTCCGCGGCGACGTGCGGCGTCCGGCCGATGCGGCGCGGGTAAAACAACACCTCGCCCGGGCTCTCGTAGATCGACATCTGAAACAGGCCCGCGCCTTCGACGAAGAAGGGACGCTTCTCCTGGAGCGTGGTCTCGAACCCCGAGAGGTTCACCTCGGAGGGGTCGGCCTCGACCTGCCCGAAGTCCGGATGCAGCGTGAGATCGAGCGTCAAGCCGGCGGGCATCCCGAGCTTCGCGTCCGCGCCGACTGTGGCCGAGGCCAGCGTCGGCTGGAAGAGTGGATTCGCACGGTCGCCGGGCGCGCGGGTCAGGCTCGAGCGCGCATAGGGGAGCACTTCACGGCGGCGGGGCGCCGGCAAGTCGTCGAGACCGGTGAGGTCGCCGCAGCGAGAGACCAGGCGTCGCTCCCCCTGGGGCACGGGGGCCCAGCTCGACCATTCCTGCCGCCGCGCCACGTCGCGGAAGAAATTCACGCCCCAGGTCGTGGTCTCGGCGTCCGCCTGGCGCGCCTGCCGCGCCCCCCGTCCCGCCCCGCGGGCGTCGTAGTGCAGCTGGGACAGCGGGATCCGGAACTCCGCCGTCCAGCCGAGCGAGTCGCGCGCGACCGCGACGTCCCACACCGCGTCCCAACCCATATCGGCTTCGACGTCGTCGTAGTGGTAGATGTCGAGCTTCACGCCCGCGGGGTTGACCACGAAGTGGAAGGCGGTGCGGTGGTCGTGGTAGCTGTCGAGCACGACGTGCAGATAGTCCGAACTGGCCCACACGTCGCGGCGCGTGAGCGGCGCCACGATGCTGGCGGGGTTCTGGTACGCGCGCAGCGCCACGTATACGGCGGCGTCCGTGAACAGCACGCGCGCTTCGGTGCGGTCGGTCGCGGGGCGCCCGTCGAGCGGGTAGTTCTGCGTGAAGTCGGTGGCAACGGGAGCGGCGGCCCAGGCGGGGTCGTCGAGCCGGCCGTCGATCGTGGGCGGGGGGACGCCGGCGGGCCGTACGGCGCGCAGCACCCGCGGACCGGCGGGATGCGCAGGGGGTCCGGCCGGTCCGCGCGGAGCGACAGGCGCGACGCCGAGCCAGAGGGCGACCAGAACGGGCCACACCATCGGGGAGCTCCTCGTTCTACTAACTGTTTAGTAGAACGTACGGGCCCGCTCCCGCCCTGTCAACTATCTTTCTAGTAGGTAGAGCCCTAGCGCGTCGTCGGCCCCGCCGCCTGCCCCGCCGGGAACCCCAACGCCTCGAGCGCACAGTGGAGGCTGCTCGGCTCCGGTAGGAACGCCGCCGCCCCGATCGCCAGGACGGCCACCACCGCCAGCACGCCACCGGGCGCCTGGCTGCGACGTCGCTCACACATCACCCGCAACCGCTCCTCGAGCGAGGAGGGCGGCATCGACAAGGCGGGCATGGGCACGCCACAGGTCGCCGCCCGCGTCCCCGCTTCCAGGAGCACGAGGCCGTACGTCCGCACGTCCGACCCGCGCTCCAGCACCCGCGCGTCGCAATCGACTTCCACGGCGAGCCGCAGCCGCCGCGCCAGCCACCACACCACCGGATTCCACGGCTGCACCAGCAGCGCCGCGAGCGCGAGCAGCAACAGGCGCGGATCGCGGGCCCGCTGATGCTCGAGCTCGTGCACCAGCATCAGCTCACGCACGCGATCGTCGGCGGCGAGGGCCCAGCGGGGCAGCACGATCGTGCCGCGCCCGAACCCGAACACCGCCGGCCCGTCCGATTCCGAGACGAGCACCGCATGGCCGTCCACGACGCCGGCGCGCCAGGCGCGGCGGCGGCGCAGCAGCCGCACGATCGCCACCGCGAAGCAGGCGGCGACCAGCGCCGACGACGCCCACAGGGCGCTCGCGATGAGCGGATTCCAGCGGTCGAGCGGATTGTACGCGTCGAAGAACGCGGCGGCGGGCGCCGCGAGCCACGGCGCCGATTCGGCGCGCGGCAGCAGGTACGGAAGGATCCCGAGAGGTGTGACGCGGCCGACCTCGCTCATCCCCACGCTCGCGAGTAGTGCGAAGGCCCACACCCACCGGGTGGGCCGGCCCACCCGCCGCGCCACCAGCTCCAGCGCCTGTGCGGCCGCCGCGGCGCAGGCGGCGAGCAGCACGCTGTAGAGGATCCAACCCAGGATCATTGGCGGGCCTCCTTCAAGCGCTGGTCGAGGAGCTGGCGCATCCGCTTCAATTCCTCGGCGGAGAGCCGGCGACCGGAGACGAGTTGCGTGAGCAGGAGCTCGGGTGAGCCCGCGAAGACCTTTTCCGTAAGGCGCCGCAGCGCGCTCTGCCCGGCGGCGTTGCGCGCCACCAGTGGCACGTAGCGGTGCGCTTTCCCCTCTTCGCGGTGGCCCACGTACCCCTTCCCTTCCAGGGTGCGGAGTACGGTGAGTACGGTGGTGTAGGCGAGCTCGTCGTCGATGCGGTCCCGCACTTCGGTGACGGTGGCGGATCCCAGGTCCCACAGGATCGCCATCACGTCCAGCTCTCGCTCGGTGAACGTCACGTCCATCGCGTCTGCTACGAAAAGGATAGTTGAACCTACGGCGGGGGCGCGAGCGTGTCAACTACGACTTTAGTAGCTATTACCTCCACAACCTCCACCAACCTCCCCTACCCTCCTCAACCTCCGCTGCTCAAGCGGTCGCCTCCACGTTCGGAAAGGGCGGTACGTCCAGAAACCATAGCCCCGCGAGCCGCGAGTTCTTGTCTACCTCGACGAGCAGGAGGTCGGCCACGCGGATGACGGTGGCGACCCGCTGGCGCCCCACGCGGATGTGGAGCACCGACTCGGACTGGTTCTTCTCCACCGTGAGCGCGGTGTCCACCTCGACCGCGGCCACCCGTGGCTGCGACTTGCGGCCCGGGAACACGACGCGTCCGTCCTGGGCCGGCTCCGGGATCGCGAGGTCGTCGCGGGTGCGGATGTCGTCGGGCCACGTCACGATGTCCACCCCGTGGATGCAACCGCCGGCGACATCGATCACCACGAACGAGCCGTCGCCGCCCTCCAAGTCCACGGTCCCGTTGAGTCCCGTCGCCTTCCCGGTGCCCTTACAGGCTACCGAGAGGATGTCGGTTTCGGGGTCCCAACGATAGCTCACCTTGGGCAGCTTACCCGTGAGTGGCTCGATCCGGGCTTCGAAGTGCATCGGGAACTCACCTTCCAGCCTGCGCGGAGGGCGGGTAATATAGGCCGCACGTTCAGGAGGAGCTAGGACGATGCGGCGGCGGGACTTTATGGCGGCTGGCGCCGCCGTGATTGCGGATTGGCGATTGCGGATTGCGGATTCCTCCCCGCCCAATCCGAAATCCACAATCCGAAATCCGCAATCTACCCAGGATCCTTCCCTCGGCCCGGAGGTCTTCCAGCGCCGCCTCGAGCGGGCCCGGGCCGAGCTTCAAGCGCGCCGGCTCGATCTCCTCATCGCCACGCCCGGCACCAACTACGAGTACCTCACCGGCTACAATCCCGGCCGGAGCGAGCGGCTGATCGCCCTGCTCCTGCCGGTCGCGGGCGCGCCGGCGGTCGTCTGTCCGGCGTTCGAGGTGGAGCGCATCAAGCGCCACAGCGTCATCACCGAGCTGCACGGGTGGGACGAGCAGGATGATCCCCACACCCTGGTGCGCGACACGGTGAGGCGGCTCACGTCGCGATCGGGAAGCGGCACCATCGCGCTCGAGTCATCCACCGCGTACCAGACGTTCCTGCGACTCGGGCGTGCGCTCCCGGGCTGGAAATTCGTGGACGCCGCGCCGCTGACGGAGCGCCTGCGCGTCATCAAGTCGCCCGAGGAGGTGGCGCTACTGCGCCGGGCGATCGCGATCACACAGGACGCCATGGCGGCGACGTTCGCGCAGCTCGCGGTCGGGACCAGCGAGGTCCAGGTAGCGCAAGCGCTATCGCGGGAAATGGAGCAGCGCGGCGCGCCGGGAGGCGGGCTCGTGCAATTCGGCCCGTCGAGCGCGCTACCGCACGGCGGCCCTGCCGGCCCCGTGCTCGCACGCGAGGCCGTGGTGCTCATCGACTGCGGCTGCCGCGTGGGCGGGTACACCTCCGACATCACCCGCACCATCTGGTTCGGCGATCATCCGTCGGACGAGTTCCGCAACGTCTTCAACCTGGTACACGACGCGCAGACCGCGGCGATGGAGCTGGGGCGCCCGGGCACGCCGTGCGAGGAGATGGACCGTGCGGCGCGCAAGGTCATCACCGCGGCGGGCTCCGGCCCGTTCTTCACGCACCGCCTCGGCCACGGGCTCGGCATGGATGGCCACGAGCCCGAGTACCTCGTCGAAGGCAACAAGACGCGTCTCGAGCCCGGCATGGTATTCACGATCGAGCCCGGGATCTATCAGCTCGGGAAGTTCGGGGTCAGGATCGAAGACGA
>WNFW01008149.1_pt1 | contig 16022 bp, 13 predicted proteins | sample 5400131 | NCBI WGS metagenome assembly WNFW01 (sample SAMN13153362, study PRJNA577476) | soil metagenome | isolation source: 20 cm soil or saprolite under grassland replicate 1 | place: USA:California | collected 2016-06-15 | reverse complement strand
CCCGCTGATCCGCGAAGCTGTAGCGGCCTGGAGACCGCCGGCACGGTCGAACTCCCGTTCCTCGCGCACGGACTTCAACGGGGAAATGGGGAAGGGCCACTTCTCCGTCGACTGAGACACCTCCCGCTGGCGTCGGCCAACGACCGAAATGGGGCAATTGAGCCATCGCCCCGCTGCTGGCCGACGTCTCAATTGCGCCGAAAGCGGACTAGGGGCACCAATTCCGTACATCGCACCCTTCTGACCTAGTCCGGGTGCGACCGGAAACTTTAGCTCGCGCGGGTTGGCCGAAACAGGTGGCGTCAGTTAGGCAATCGAGCTCATGTACCATTTCGATCACCCGGTCGACCCCACTCTGAATGCTGAGAGCAAATTAAGCGGCGCTGGGATGACGGCTGGGTGCATGGCGGCATGCTGCTATCGGATTTCGCCCATGTATAATAGAAACAGCCTTGGGCACGGCAGTCGACGGGTTCGGGGTCAGGCTTGACCGGGTGGCTTGGCGGCGCCCGGTCAAGCCATTGCAATGGCTTTGAAATGGCAACTGTCCTCGCCACGCTAACCGCGCTTCCCCGCTGCGGGTCGTTACGAGGCGCCGACCACCGATTCGGCGGATATTAAGCCTCGAATCAGTTTTTCACGTTCCAAACAAAATAATTCTATTGCTGACAAGTCCTTGCACGGCAACGTCAATTCCGACGGCGGGACGATCACGATCTTGCGCGGTGGTGGTAAAGGGGCGGACTCTATTGCATCACCAGCTGCATCAAGAGGTTCGTGATGCATAAAATACTGGTCCTCGCGGCTGCGGGATCGGTTTTACTTGGAGTAACGGGCAGTAATGCCGCTGAACTCCTATCCCCTCCCGCCGCTCCGGCCGCAAGAACGGCGGCCGTCACAACATCGGCCCCGCCCAGCGGGGTGTCGCAGGTGCCCGCGAAAGGGCCGCCTATCCTGCTGGAAGCGGGCAAGGGCACGCTGATCCGGCTGCCGCGCCCAGCGGCGACCGTGTTCATCGCCAACCCGGATGTCGCCGACGTGCAGGTCAAGTCGCCGTCGATGATCTATGTCAACGCCAAGACGCCCGGCGAGTGCGGGAATCGCTGCACGCACTCATTCCCGGCGAGAACGTGGCCGTCGAGTCGGTCGACGGTTCGCTGGTCCTGAAGGGCAATGTGTCGACCGCATTGCGCGCCGAAAAGGCGAACGCTCTCGCGACCTCCATCGCCAACGAGGCTAAGGGCAAGGTCGTCAACCAGCTGTCCGTCGCGACGCCGAACCAGGTCAACCTGCGGGTCAAGATCGCTGAAGTCAGCCGCACCGTGCTGAAGGCATTCGGCGTGAATTGGTCGAAGAGCATCGGCGACACGCAATTCAATACGAGCAATCCGGTCACCGGCGGCCAGATCGCGAGCAGGAATACGATCACATTCGGGTTCGGTGCCCCGGGCAGCCGGATCGAGGCTCAGGTAGATGCTCTCGCTCAGGAGGGCCTGCTGACGATCTTGGCCGAGCCCAACCTGACCGCGACCAACGGGCAGCCCGCCAGCTTTCTTGCCGGCGGCGAATTTCCGGTTCCCGTGGCCGGGTCAGCCGCTAACGGCATCGCGACGATCACCGTGGCCTTCAAAGAATTCGGCATCAGGCTCGATTTTACGCCGACGATCATGGACGCGCAGCATGTCAGCCTACGCGTTCGCCCCGAGGTCAGTGAGTTGACCAACACGGGTGCCGTCTCTGTGCCGATAACCGCGAACAACACTGTAACGATTCCAGCCCTTACGGTGCGGCGAGCGGAGACGACGCTCGAATTGGGCAGCGGCGAGAGCTTTGCCCTTGGCGGCCTGCTGTCGCACTCGCTCGAGCAGGACATCTCGAAGGTGCCAGGGCTCGGCGACATTCCGATCCTCGGACAGCTGTTCCGTTCCAGTCGGTTTCAGAAAGGCGAAACCGAGCTGGTCATCATCGTGACGCCCTATCTGGTCAAGCCGGCGCCGACCGTCGCGTCGTTGCAGAGTCCGACGGATGGGTTCGTCACACCGCATGACGTCCAAACGATCATCAACGGCGCTACCTACCGGCAGACGCTCCCCGCGGGCGAGAAGGTCCGGGTCGCTCCCGGAGCCCAGGGATTAGTCGGCCCGGTCGGGTTCCGGTTGGATTGAGGGAGGGCGCCATGAACATGAAACCATACCCACTGCTCGCAATCGCCTTCCTGGCGCTCGCCGCGTGCCGGCCGGCGGCCACCGAATGGACTGAGAACGAAGCCTCGAAACGGATCCGCCTGGACAACGCATCGGTTGCGGTCAATGTGCGGTTCGCGCCGGGATCCGCTCATCTGCTACCGGCTGATGCCGCGCGGCTGCGGACCATGGCGGCAACGGGCGCAATCCTGCCCTCCGACCGCGTCGCGGTCGCGGTGGGAGGAGGCCCGGCGCTTGCGGAAGCCCGCCGCGATGCGATCTCAGCCGCGCTGTTGCCTTACGGGGTCGTCACGAACCCGTCGGCATTGGCCGGCGTGGCGACAAACCACGCCGTCGTCGAAATCGGACGCTATCTCGTCACGACGCCGGCCTGCCCAAATTGGAGCAAGGCGTCGGGAACCGATTTTTCGAACTCGTTCCCGAGCAATTGGGCCTGCGCCAATCAGACGAACCTTGGCCAGATGGTCGCCAACCCGTCCGATCTCGTCGCAGGTCAGCCGCTCAGCCCGGCGCTCGGCCCGACCGAGGTTGCCGCGGTTGACCGGTACTTGACCGACAAGGTCAAGCCACCTCGCGCGTCAAGCTCGGCTGGTGGCGGCGCCACTGGCGGCGGCGGGGGCGGCGGCGGCGGCGGATCTTCGGACAATACAGGGAGTCAGTAATGAGTGCAGTCGCCGCAGTCGCCGAGAAGCCGTCCGCGCCAGCCGCGGATCGCGTAGGCGTCATTGCCATTCTTCAGGATCAGCCCACGCTCGAACGCATCCAGGCGATCGTGCGCGAGCTGCATCTCGATGACGAGTTGAGCCTCGAACCGACGCTCGACGCGGCACTGCGGCGCATGCGCGAGGGCGAGAGCCCGCGCGTGTTGATCCTCGACCTGAGCGACTCGGCGGCGCCGATCGCCGAACTCAGCGCAGCGCGCACGGTTGGCGGCGAGGACATCAAGATCGTTGCGCTCGGCGTGGTCAACGACGTCGCGTTGTTTCGTGATCTCCTCGCCGCGGGCGCGACCGATTACGTCGTTAAGCCGGTGAGCCGGGAGGCCCTTGCCGCGGCGCTCGAAAAACGCAGCGCCGCGACAGCGGGCACCGGCGGCCTGGGTCAGGTCATCGCATTTATCGGCAGCCGCGGCGGCGTCGGCACGACCATGACGGCGGTGTCCTGCGCCTGGACACTGGCGGAGAAGCATAATCAGCCGACCGCGTTGCTCGATCTCGACCTGCATTTCGGGACTGTTGCACTCAAGCTCGACACGGACCCGGGGAGCGGATTGTCGGATGCGCTCGAGCAGCCCTCGCGCATCGACAGCCTGTTTGTCGAGCGGGCGATGGTGAAGGTCTCCGAGAATCTACGCATCCTGGCCGCCGAAGCGGCCATGGCGCAACCGCTGGCGGTCGATCCGGGCGCGATCGACGTGCTGCTCTATGAGCTTCGCCGGAAGTTTGCCTGGGTCGTGGTCGATCTGCCGCGGACCGTCACCCCGACTCAGCGCGTCGTGCTCGGCGCCGCCAGCCGCGTCGTCGTCTTGTGCGAGCGCAGCCTGGCCGGGCTGCGCGACACGATCCGCCTGCAGACGTTGCTGCGCGAGCATGCGCCGCAAACCAGCCTCTTGATGGTGGAAGCTGGCGCGTCCGGCGAGCGTGCGACGGTCGCCAAGGCCGAATTCGAAAAGGCGGTCGGCAAGTCGCTCGATGCGGTGCTGCCCTATGACGCCAAGTCGGCGGGCGCGGCGACCAATGCCGGTCAGCCACTGCCGCTCGCCGCGCCGCGCAGCCCGGTGGCACGCGAAGTCGACAAGCTGGTCGCGGCCATTACCGCCAGCCCGGCCCAGAAGAGCAAGAAGCGCAAGATCTTCGGAATCTGGTAAATGGTTACGCTGTTCAAACGGCCGGGCGCCGAGGAGGGCCTCGACGCGCGCATTGCCGGGCTGCGGCGGGCGCGCGGCGAGCCCGAAATCGCGGAGAAGACCGCCCCTCTGCCCCCGCCGGCGGCGGAGAACGCGGCCGCACCGCCGCTCGCTCCGGCAATGCCGGAAGCGGGGGCGCCGTCAATTGCTCCAGCTTCGAACATCCCGGCCCCGATTCCGCCGGCGGCATCGACAGCGCCCGTATCAGCGGAGGACGCGCTCACTGTCGCGCGCGAAGAGCTGGTAGCACGGCTCAGCGCTGAGATCCGGCCAGAGCGGCGTGCGCTGCTCAGCCGGAGCGACCTGGCAAAGCTCGTCAGCGGCGCGGTGCAGGCCTATTTCGTGCGGCACGCGATCGAATCCAATCCGCTCTCCCGCCGCGACCTGATCACCGACATTATGCAGGCGCTGATCACCGGCCCTGGACCGGCGGGTGCAGCCGCGCCTGAGGGTGGTGGTTCAGCGGGGCTGCGCCAGCTGCCAGGCCGAAAGGCGGCTGTCGAAGCTGCCAAGGCGCAGATCCAGCCGCTTGTGCTCGAACACATGGACGTCGCCGCGGCGGCGGAAATGCCGCGCGCTGCGTTCGAAGCGCAGCTCACCGGCTGGGTCAAGGAACTGCTCGCCGAGACCAAGATCCAGCTGAACTTTGTCGAGCAGCGCGAGCTCGTCGACTCGCTGATCGCGGACATGCTGGGCCTCGGGCCGTTGGAGCCGCTCATCGCCGACGAGACCGTCAACGACATCATGGTCAACGGACCAAAGCAGGTCTATGTCGAACGGCGCGGCAAGCTCGAACTGACCGATGTTCAGTTCCGCGATGACGCCCATCTGATGAATGTCGCGACCAAGATCGTGACTCGCGTCGGGCGGCGCATCGACGAGGCGCGGCCGCTGGTCGACGCCCGCCTGCCCGACGGTAGCCGCGTCAACATCATCATCCCGCCGCTGGCGCTCGATGGCGCCTCGATCTCGATCCGCAAATTCTCGAAAAAGAGCATCACCCTGGACACGATGGCGGCGGGCGCCAGCATCTCGCCGGCGATGGCGACGGTGTTGAAGATCGCCGCGCGTACCCGGCTCAACATCCTGATCTCAGGTGGCACCGGCTCCGGTAAGACGACGCTGCTCAACGCGCTGTCGCGCATGATCGACAGCACCGAGCGAACTGTCACGATCGAAGACGCGGCCGAATTGCAATTGCAGCAGCCGCATGTCGTACGGCTTGAGACGCGTACCGCAAACCTTGAAGGCACCGGCGAGATCACGATGCGCGATCTGTTGAAGAACGCGCTGCGAATGCGCCCGGACCGGATCATCATCGGTGAGTGCCGCGGTGAAGAAGCGCTCGACATGCTGCAGGCGATGAACACCGGCCATGACGGTTCGATGTCGACGATTCACGCGAACACGCCGCGCGAGGCGCTGACTCGTCTCGAAAACATGATCGGCATGGCCGGCATCAACTTGCCGTCCCGCGCCGTGCGCACGCAGATCGCTTCGGCGATCCACATGATCTGCCAAGTGAACCGCATGCGTGACGGCCACCGCCGCATCACGCACATCATTGAGGTGGTGGGGATGGAAGGCGACATCATCACCACGCAGGAATTGTTCACGTACCAGTTTCAAGGAGAAGGCTCGGACGGCAAGCTGCGCGGCTCGTTCGCGTCGAGCGGCATACGCCCGGCCTTCCTACCGCGCGCCGAATATTTCGGTCTGGACCGCGCGCTGCTCGAGGTGATCTGAGCCAAAGGACAAAAGCGCGGCGCTGCCAGCGGCGACAAGGAAGTGCGCTCGTTGTCGATGCGCGGAAACATCAGCAAGATGGACCAGGTCGCGCGGCGCTGGATGCCGCGCCGCGAATTGCTGGTCGCGCGACTGGAGCGCACCGGCCGTTCGATCACCATCGGCCGGTACATGGTCTTCACGATCATCCTGGCCTGTACCATCGCGGCAGGCATCGCCATTGGTGCGGGAGTGCCGGTGGCGCCGAGCCTGCTCGTCGGGCTCGGGCTCGGGGTTAGCATTCCGCACATCGTCATCGGAAAACTGGGCAAGCGGCGGGTTGCGGCCTTCATTAACCTGTTCCCCGATGCGATCGACCTGATGGTGCGGGCGCTGCGTTCCGGCCTGCCGATCAGCGAAGCGATCATCATGGCAAGCCATGAAATTGGTGACCCGATCGGCTCTGAATTCCGCACCATCGAGTCCGGGATGCGGCTCGGACGCGATCTCGAAAGCCTGCTCTGGGACATCGGCAAGCGCATCGATGCACCGGAGTTCCGCTTTTTCATCATCGCCCTAAGCGTGCAACGTGAAACCGGCGGTAATCTCGCCGAGACGCTGAGCAATCTCTCCGACGTGCTGCGCCGCCGGCGCACGATGCGCGCAAAAGCGCGCGCGATGGCGAGCGAGGCGCGCGCCAGCACGATGATTCTGGGCTCGCTGCCATTCATCGTGACGGTCATCCTGATGACGACATCCCCCGGCTACATCATGCCGCTGTTCGGCGACATTCGCGGGTTGGCGCTTATCGGGCTCGCCCTGTTCATGCTCGCGACGGGCATCGGCATCATGGTCAGAATGGCAAAGTTCGAAATATGAACACTCGCGTCGCAGATTTCCGGCTCCAGGATTGGCTGCCGTATTGGCTTACCGTCGATGACCTGATCGGCGCGCTGGCGGCGCTGGCGGTGCTTGCCGCACTGATCGGCGTTTACAATGCGCTGCGGTCGCACAACCCGTTCGAGCGCCGCTTCCAACAGATCGCCCAGCGAAAGGAATCGTTGCGGCGCGAGGCTCTCGATACCACCCGCACGCGGCGGCGGATGGAATCCGGGAGCCTGATGAGCGAGGCTGTCAAGCGGCTCAACCTCCTGCGCTCGCACCACGCGACCGAAGCGCGCTTAGCGCTGGCGCAAGCGGGACTGCGGACCCGCGAGGCGATGATCCGCTATCTTTTCGCGCGCGCCTGCATGCCCTTGATCTTTGCCAGCGCGATGGTCGCCGACTCCTACGGCGCGCACGTGTTGCCGATACCGCCGAACTATCGTTGGGCGGCGGCGTTCGGGGCGGCGATGTTCGGTTTTTTTGCGCCGGGTGTGTTTATCAAGAACCTGATCACGAAACGGCAGAAGCAGCTGCAATTGGGCTTGCCCGACGCGCTCGATCTGTTGGTGATCTGCGCCGAGGCTGGGCTCAGCCTCGATGCTTCGCTGACACGGGTGTCGCGAGAGCTGGAGCCGACTTGGCCCGAGATCAGCGAGGAATTCGGCATCACGTCCGCCGAGCTGACCTTCCTGCCGGAGCGCCGGCAAGCTTTCGAGAACCTCAACGGACGCACCAATCTCAGTTCCATCCGAGGCGTGGTGAATACACTGCTGCAAACCGCCAAATTCGGCACGCCGCTGGCGCAATCGCTGCGCGTCCTGGGGGCGGAATACCGCGAGGCGCGCATCACGCGCGCCGAGGAAAAAGCGGCCCGCCTGCCGGCCATGCTGACCGTGCCGATGATCCTGTTCATCCTGCCAACCTTGTTCATCGTGCTGCTTGGGCCGGCGGCGCTCAACATCGTCGATACATTTTCCGGCAAGAAGCAATCGCAGACGACGACCGTCAAATCGAACGGCTCCGGCTCAGCATCGTCGAGCGGCCCCACGACAGTCGTCGACAAATCTAAGCCGGGATCCTCATCCGGCGAGTCGTCGTCGTCGGCAGGCAGCACAGTCATTATCGAGTCGAACGACAGCACAGCGTCCGAGCCCGACGCATCGCTGGTCCTCGAAAAGAATGCGCTGCGCATCATCGATCCAGTCGTCGTCGATATCGACGCGCGCAAATTGCGCACCGGCTATCAGCACCGCCTCGCCATCGTGCCTGCCGACACCTCGGACAAAGTCACCGATGCGGCGGCGTTCGCCCGCGATAGTTTTCCGGTCGAGGCGTCCCGCCTGCGGGTCTATGCCGCGGCGCATAGCGCGGGCAAGAACGAGGTCCGCCTCTATTACATCCCGCATTTCGGCAACGCGCTCGTCGTGGCCGCTCGCGCGAACATTGATGTGACGGGGGGCTCGCCCGGCGCGACGCAGGTAAGCCAGCTGATCCACGAGGCGGGCACGCTGGGCGCGGCCGCGTTTGCCAGCAATTACCGCGACCGCGGTCTGACGATCGAGGGCCAATTCGTGCGCAGCGAGCCGCACACCGCCGACGAGCTCGCTTCCTTGGCGCTTCTGCGCGGCGTGATCGATCCCGGCAAATCCTACGCCGCGATCTTCCTCGGCTGGACCCAGCGGCAATCCACCCCCGGCAGCGGCCCCGCCGAGGTGCTCTGCCTCGTGCCGGCAGACGATCCGACACTGCAGGCGCGGATGAGTTCGCTGCGCAGCGGCGAGCCTTTGTTGGTCCGCGGCAGCCCGACCGGTTGGGGGGCGCTGTTGAAGACCTCGGCAGTCATCCTGCGATCCTGTCAGGTGGTGCCGTATCCGGAGATAGACGGCGCAGAGTGTCATAGGCGGCAAGATTGTGCTGCACCGCCGCCGGTTCGAGATCCATCGACGCAAGCTTAGTCGCAGCCACGCGATCGCCCTTCAGGCCATAGATCAAGGCCAGCGTCTGCCGCTCGCGCGGCGTGCCGTGTGGTCCCGCCGCCACAGGCTGCAGCCGTGTGATGGCCTGGTCGTAATCGCCGGTGAGCGCCAGCGACAAGGCAAGGTTCAGTGACAGACCAGGATCACCCGGCGCCAGTTCCAGGCCGCGCCGGTAGCGCGCCTGCGCCTCGCCGTGCTGATCGATAAAATCGTCCGCGACGCCGATCAGCATCAATAATTTCGGGTCGTTCGGCGTCTGCTCAAAGGCGAGCGCCAAGGGCTGCCCGGCCAACTCTGGGCGCGCGGTTCTCAGGTAAGCCCGGGCGACTCCCCGCAGCGCCTCGGGATCGCGCGCTTCGCGCGAGAGCGCCGAATTGAACGCGATGATCGCCTCGTCGGCCTGCCCCATCTCCAGGAGCGTGTTGCCGGTCGCAATGAACGGCGCTGTCGCGTTCGGCTCGATCGAGCCGGCGCGGCGGTAGAGGCTGAGCGCGTTGGAAAGATCCCCGCCGGCCCGTGCCGCGGCGCCGAGCCGCATCAGTGTCTCATAATTCATCGGCACGCTGCCGGTGCGCCCCTCGGTCGACGAAACATCGAGCCGGTCAGCCCCCCAACGATCAGGGTTCCAGGGGATGTTCTCACACCCGGTCAGCGACACGGTCAGCGCCAACAGCGCGCAGGCCGCAACTCCGGAATTCTTGTTTCTCAGTGGCATAGCCCCCTCGTCCGGCACGATGGCAATTCCCCCTCACCACGACCGGTATCGGACGCGAATCATGAAAGGCGACGCGCGCCGCGTCGAGAGGCGCTACAAGTTTCGAATTAATTCAATACGTTAATAGTATAATCCAAGTAATTTTAGGAATTCGCCGATAGGGAATTGGCGCGAATCGGGGTGGCTGCACTGCAACTATCAGTGTATCTCCTGCGCCACGCCGACGCGCTCAGCGAGGACGCGTTCGACCGCGGCCAGTGCCGCCTCGGCCTGCTCAATGTCGGGACCGCCGGCTTGCGCCATATCGGGGCGGCCCCCGCCGCCTTTGCCGCCGAGCGCCGCGGCACCCGCGCGCACCAACTCGACCGCATCGAAGCGGTTGGTCAGATCGGGGGTGACGCCAACCACGATGGCGGCCTTGCCTTCGGCGCGCGACACGATCGCGACGATGCCGGAGCCGATGCGCCGTTTCAGATCGTCGGCAAGCGAGCGCAAATCGCGGCCGGGCACATCGTCGACGAGGCGGCCGTCAAAGGCGATCGCCCCGATCTGCTTCCCGTTGGAGCGGGCCCGCGATTCGCCGTCGCGCGGCTGTCCCGCACCTTGTCCGCCGACGGCAAGGGCGCGCCGCGCTTCCGCCAGTTCTCGTTCAAGGCGGCGGTTCTCGTCGAGGAGCCGCGCAAGACGGGCCGGCAATTCGGTGGGGCTCGTGCGCAAGGCCGCCGCCGAGTCGCGCAGTGTTCCTTCCTCCTGTGCGACATAGGCCTCGGCCGCAGCCCCGGTCAGCGCCTCGATGCGGCGTACGCCCGAGGCGACCGAACTCTCGCCGACAATCTTGAACAGGCCGATATCCCCGGTACGGCGGACATGCGTACCCCCGCAAAGCTCGACCGAAAAAGGCGGAATGTCGCTGCGCTCCGGCGCGGGCGCCTCCCCCATCGTGACGACGCGCACCTCTTCGCCGTATTTTTCGCCAAACAGCGCGAGGGCGCCCTCTGCCACGGCATGCTCCGGGGTCAATAGCCGGGTGCGCACTTCGGCATTGGCGCGGATCTGCGCGTTGACCTCGGCTTCGATGACGGCGAGGTCCTCAGCGCTCAGCGGACGCGGATGGCTGAAATCGAAGCGCAGCCGGTCAGGCGCCACGAGCGAGCCCTTCTGCGTCACATGCTCGCCGAGACGATGCCGCAGCGCCTGATGCAAGAGGTGCGTCACCGAATGGTTGGCGCGCAACTTACGGCGGCGCTCGCCCTCGACGCGCAGTTCGACGGCATCGCCGACCCGCAACGCGCCGTGCGTGATCCGGCCGAAATGGACGAACAAATCGCCGGCTTTGCGCTGCGTGTCAGAAACCGCGAATTCGCCGCCGGTCGCGGAGAAGATCGCGCCGGTATCGCCGACCTGCCCGCCCGCTTCGCCATAGAACGGCGTCTGGTTGACGATAAGCCCGATCTCGTCACCGCTCTGCGCTTCGGGGACACGCTCCTCGCCCTTGACGAGCGCCAGGATCACGCCTTCGGCGGTTTCCGTCTCGTAGCCGAGAAATTCGGTGGCGCCGAGCTCGTCCCGGAGCGCGAACCACGCCGTCTCGGTCGCCGCTTCGCCCGAGCCGACCCAGGAGGCGCGCGAGCGCTGTCGCGCCTCGCCCATCTCGCGGTCGAACCCGGCCGTATCGACGCGCATCCCGTGCCCGCGCAGGATGTCCTCGGTCAGATCGAGCGGGAAGCCGTAGGTGTCGTAGAGAACAAAAGCGACGCTGCCATTGAGCGTCTTTCGATCGTGCGAGAGCCCCGGGCCCGGCTCGCGGCCGTAATTACCGGTTTGCTCCTCGAGAAGGCGCAGTCCGCGCTCCAAGGTCTGCTTGAAATTGGCTTCTTCGAACCGCAGCGTCTCGGCGATCAGCGGCTGAGCGCGCAGCAATTCGGGAAAAGCGGCGCCCATCTGCTGCACGAGCGCCGGGACCAGGCGCCACATCAGCGGGTCCTTGCAGCCGAGCAGATGCGCGTGCCGCATCGCGCGCCGCATGATCCGGCGCAGCACATAGCCGCGGCCCTCCTTGCTGGGCAGCACGCCGTCGGCGATCAGGAACGACGAAGCGCGCAGATGATCGGCGATGACTCGGTGCGACACCGCATGCGGCCCGTCGGGCGCAACCCCGGAGGCCTCGGCCGAGGCCGTGATCAACGCGCGGAACAGGTCGATATCGTAGTTGTCGTGCTTGGCCTGGAGGACGGCGGCAATGCGTTCGAGCCCCATGCCGGTATCGATCGACGGCCGCGGCAACGGCAGGCGATCGCCGCCCGGCTGCTGCTCGAACTGCATGAAGACGAGGTTCCAGATCTCGACAAAGCGATCGCCATCCTGATCAGGCGTGCCGGGTGGTCCTCCCGGGATCCCCTCACCGTGATCGTAGAAGATTTCCGAGCAGGGTCCGCACGGGCCGGTGTCGCCCATCGCCCAGAAATTGTCGGAGGTCGCGATCCGGATGATCTTTTGCTCGGGCAGTCCGGCGATCTTGGCCCACAGCCGCGCCGCATCATCGTCCTCGGCATAAACCGTAACGAGCAGCTTATCCTTCGGCAGCCCGAATTCCTTGACGATCAGGTTCCAGGCCAGCTCGATGGCCCGATCCTTGAAATAATCGCCAAACGAGAAATTGCCGAGCATCTCGAAAAACGTGTGGTGCCGCGCGGTATAGCCGACGTTTTCGAGATCGTTGTGCTTGCCGCCGGCGCGCACGCATTTCTGTGAGGTGACGGCGCGCTGGTACGGCCGCTTCTCGACGCCGGTGAAGACGTTTTTGAACTGCACCATGCCGGCGTTGGTGAACAACAGCGTCGGGTCGTTGCGCGGCACGAGCGGGCTCGACGGCACGACCGCGTGATCGTGCCGGGCGAAATAGTCGAGAAAGGCCGCGCGGATGTCGTTGGTGGTCTGCATCAAACCGATTGTGGGGGTTCCGCCCGGCCATGCAAGGGGTTCGCGGCCAATTGCCTGGCAGGGCAAACCCGGGTTTGCTGCATTTGCAGCGGGATTTGCAGCAAACCGATCGCCCTCACCCGGCTCGCCGTACGGGCTCCACCCCGGGAGCAGGCCCCGGGCAGGCTCTCCTCTGCGCCGCGAGAGCGGAGCTTTCCGGTCCGGGGCAGCCTATCGCGCCTGCATCTGCAGGGAATTTGCAGGCGACGCTACTCCTCGGCGGCGACCTCGCCCGGCGACGCTGCCATCATCGCATCGGCGACGGGGCCGGCATTGCCGCGGATCGCCTGCTCGACCTGCTCGCCGATCTGCGGGTGCTCCTTCAGATAGGTTTTGGCGTTCTCGCGGCCCTGGCCGATGCGCTGGCCGTCATAGGAGAACCATGCGCCGGATTTTTCGACGACGCCGGCCTGGACGCCGAGATCGATCAATTCGCCGCGTTTCGAGATGCCCTCGCCGTACATGATGTCGAAATCGACGACCTTGAACGGCGGCGCCATCTTGTTCTTGACGACCTTGACCCGGGTCTGGTTGCCGATCACCTGGTCGCGGTCCTTGATCGCACCGATGCGGCGGATATCGAGCCTGACGGAGGCATAGAATTTCAGCGCCTGGCCGCCGGTCGTCGTTTCCGGGTTGCCGAACATGACGCCGATCTTCATGCGGATCTGATTGATAAAGATCACCATGCAGCGCGAGCGCGAGATCGAGCCGGTCAGCTTGCGCAGGGCCTGGCTCATCAGGCGCGCGTGCAGCCCCATATGGCTGTCGCCCATCTCACCTTCGAGCTCGGCGCGGGGCACGAGCGCGGCGACCGAATCGACGACGAGGACGTCGATCGCACCCGAGCGCACCAGCGTGTCGGCGATTTCGAGCGCCTGCTCGCCGGCATCGGGCTGCGAGATCAAGAGATTGTCGACATCGACCCCGAGCTTCCGCGCATAGGCCGGGTCGAGCGCGTGCTCGGCATCGATAAAGGCGCAGGTGCCGCCGCCCTTTTGCGCTTCGGCGATCACATGCAACGCGAGCGTCGTCTTGCCCGAGCTTTCCGGCCCGTAAATCTCAACGACGCGGCCGCGCGGCAAGCCGCCGATGCCGAGCGCGATATCCAGGCCCAAGGAGCCGGTCGAGATCACGTCGATGTCAGAGGCGGCCTCGCGCGAGCCCAATTTCATGATCGAGCCCTTGCCGAAGGCGCGCTCGATCTGCCCCAGCGCCGCGTCCAAAGCCCGCTGCTTGTCCATCATGTCCCTGTCCAACAGCCGCAACGCGCTCTGCATGATCCCGTCCTCCTTATTTCACAGGCGGCTTAGCCGTGCAACGCGCCGCCGGAGGCCCTATGTACATGATTTGTTCTCGGGTTGCAAGAGGGAACAGAACCGCCCCGCCGCGGGCCGGAGAGTGGCGGAACGGGCTTGATTCTTGCGGCTAAAGCCCCATGCTTAATGCGCCTCTTCTTTCCCTTAATCCGCCGCGGAGCCCTCCGATGTTCATTCAGACCGAGCAGACGCCGAATCCGGCCACGTTGAAGTTCCTGCCCGGCTGCGCTGTGATGGAATCGGGAACGGCGAATTTTACCGATCCGCGCTCGGCGTCGCGATCGCCGCTTGCCGAGCGGCTGTTCGCCCTGCCGGAAGTGACCGGCGTTTTTCTCGCCGCGGATTTCATCACCATCACAAAGAACGGCGACAGCGACTGGCCTCAGCTGAAGCCGGCGGTCCTGGCCGCGATCATGGAGCATTTCACGGCCGGGCGGCCGGTCATCCTCGCCGAGGCGGGCGAGGATGCGAACGCGGCGGAAGGCGGCGAGGAAGACGACGAGATCGTGACGCAGATCAAGGAATTGCTTGAAACCCGGGTGCGTCCCGCCGTCGCGATGGATGGCGGCGACATCATCTTCCAGGATTTCGAGGATGGCGTCGTCTACCTGCACATGCAGGGCTCTTGCTCGGGATGTCCGAGCTCGACCGCGACGCTGAAGGCCGGCATCGAGAACATGCTGCGGCATTACATCCCGGAAGTGCGCGAAGTCTGCGCAGTCTAGTGTGCCGAATCCGAAATTCGCTGTATCTCGGGCCTGGCTTTGGGCGAATTTTGGATTCGAAAGCACACTAGCAACTCATTGAAAATCTAGTGTGGTTTGGATTTGAAGTTCCCAAACGCGGCTGCCATCGAAATGATGGGAACTTCAAATCCACCACACTAGTAGACCGCCGCGGCCGGGGCTCACCCGGCCAGGAAATTTCCGTGACATCAGGTAGAGGCGCCGGACTCACCCTGCTCGCCATCGAAACGGCGGGTTCGGCGTGCTCCGCGGCGGTGGGCCGCGGTTCGGTCGTGCTCGTGGCCGAGCGCCAGGCCATGCGCTACGGCCATGCCGAGGCGTTGATGCCGATGGTCGACCGCGTCGTGGCGGCGAGCGGCCTGTCGCGCGCGGCACTGGATGGCATCGCCGTCGCGGTGGGACCCGGCGGTTTTACCGGCATGCGGGTCGGGCTCGGCGCGGCGCAGGGGATCGCGCTGGCGCTGAAGGCGCGGCTGATCGGCGTCACGAGCTTTGCCGCGGTTGCCGCAGCTTTGCCGGCCGGCACAGGGGCCGCGCTCGTCGCGCTCGATAGCCGGCGCGAGGATCTTTACATTCAGCTCTTCGATCGGGCTTCCGGTGTGCCGCTCGGCGAGCCGGCCGCAATCATGCCGGCGGCTCTCGCAGAGCATGTCGGCGCGCTCGCCGGGAATTCCCGGTTGTTGATTGCGGGTGACATCGCCGAGATTGCGGCAACTGCGCTCGCTGGCCGCTTTGACACCGAGATTGCGGCGGAGTCGGCGCCCGATGCGCGCGGCGTGCTCGCGGCGGGATTACGGCAGATTGAGCGCAAACCGGCCGATGGCCCGGTCCGGCCCCTTTATCTGCGGCCTCCCGACGTCACAATGCCAAAGCAGCAGACCCCGCTCGCGACGGCGCGACGGTGATTTGCACGATCACGCCTCTGCCGACGGGCGCCGCCGAGCCGCTCGCGCTCCTGCATGCCCGGTGCTTTCCCGAGGAGCCGTGGGATGCGGAGGCGCTTCGCCGCATTCTCGCGCTGAGCGGCGGATTTGGCCGGCTCGCCTGGCAGGGCGATATGACAATCGGCTTTGTGCTGGCGCGCGACCTCGGCGATGAGTGCGAGATCCTGTCGCTCGGGGTAGTGCCCGAATCGCGGGGACAAGGGGTTGGACGGGCATTGCTGCGCGCCGTCATCGACGAGGCGGAGCGGCAGGGGCGGCCCTCAGCCGTGCTCGAAGTCGCCGCCGATAACGCCGCGGCGCGTGCTCTTTATGCCCGCGCTGGCTTTGTCGCGGTCGGCCATCGGCCGCGCTATTACCGGCGTGCCGGCGAGGTGGTCGACGCGCTCATTCTGCGGTGTCCGGTGAGCCGCGAACCCGCCTCCGACCTGATCTGATCTGAATGGCGACTTTAAGTTTGTTTCCGATGGTCTCTCGCGTTATTGGCAAGTTACGGCGCGCTCCCTAATCATAAAAGAATAACACGGCCAGCTATTGCGCCGGAAAGCCTCCTTAATTAAATTCGACAGTCACGCTTATTCAGGAACAGAGATATGGAAAGCACAGAACAGCCGCACGATTTGCTG
>WNFW01001584.1_pt1 | contig 16023 bp, 13 predicted proteins | sample 5400131 | NCBI WGS metagenome assembly WNFW01 (sample SAMN13153362, study PRJNA577476) | soil metagenome | isolation source: 20 cm soil or saprolite under grassland replicate 1 | place: USA:California | collected 2016-06-15 | reverse complement strand
CGTACTCTTTTCATAAACCGGCTCCTTTCGCTTGTGGCTCTGCGTTGGGTTTCAACCCGATTCACAGCGTAACCCACGAACTGCGAACCAGGAGCCGGTCGTTTCATTCTGACTAAAAGACTTACGCCGCTGCCAACGTTTTATGTATTTTCCAAGACACCCTGAAATGGTGCTGTTTAGGCCTGATCTGGTGGCGTTGTTTTCCAATTCAGGACCACGGGAAACAACTAAGTGTCACTCCTGCATCGACTTACGTTTTCTTCTGAACGTCTGTATGCTTCGCTACTGAACCTCGCGAGGGTTCAGATGCCGGTTCAAGGTCCGATAGGCCAGTTCAAGATTCTAAAGAGCTTACGTGGCCGACTCTTTGTCCGTCTTTTCCAAGTCAATACGGGAGAGGCTGCTCAGGCCGCTCATTTGGCTTAAACAATTACACAGTTTGGGTAGAGCATTCGGCTCGCAACCGAATGCTGACGGCTGGCCCAGGGAGCCAACGCGAGTTTCTCCAATTCCGCTCGCCCCTGTTCGCTCCACAGTTTTGATTTCCAGCGGTGGCCTTCGTTCATCGCTAGAGCCTGCAGCTGATTCAAGATCCGTGTGCGCATTTGTACCAGCCGATGCCGGTGCCCCAGCAGTTGACGCACATCGAGATTTTCCGGACTCGGTACCCAGATTCGCGGCCAAGACTAGGATTCCAGTGACCACCGTTCCTTCTGCCAGTATGATGTCGTATACCCCATCGAACATCGGACGAATCTCGCTAATGCGGGCACTGTTCACGATGGCCGATTTCCGCACTCGGATGAAGTGGTGTGGCGCCAGCTTCTCTTCCAGGTGTGCCAGGGTTTCCCGCAACAGGTGACTGTCGCTGGCGGTGTGTATGCAGGCATAGTTTCCCGTGGCTTCGATCCACAAAACGTGGGAAACGGGAACAAAGAAAATCCGCTTCTTGTCCTTTACCACAAAGCGTTCCAACGGGCGGAGACTACGGAGGGATTGGAGCAGTGGTTCGAGACCTCGATTTGCGTTCCTGGACTGTTCGAGGACCTGGCGTGCGTGAACCAGGGCCTTGGCAAATCGCTCCTTATCATACGGTTTCAAGAGATAGTCAACAGCGTGCACTTCGAATGCACGAATGGCGTGCGCATCGTGAGCCGTGACGAAGATATATACGGGAGCGGGGCCGGTCGATGGCTCCACATTTTCGATGACTCCAAAACCATCCAGATCAGGCATCAGCACATCGAGAAAAACGATGTCGGGATGAAGTTCATTGATCTGCTCCACCGCACTTATTCCGTTCGCCGCCTCGCCTACAACTTCAATGCCGTTGTGTTCGGCCAGATAGCGACGGATACCGCGGCGGGCGATCGGTTCGTCATCGACGATGAGGACTCGTGTCTTCATGCGAACTCCTCAGTGGAATGGTGATGATGGCCTCACAGCCTCGACCGTTGCCCCCGGTAAGTTCCAGCGACGACTCGTCCCCGTAGAGCTGTTTCAAGCGTGACTGGAGGTTGGCGAGTCCGACGCCGAATCGCAGGCGCGATCCCGGTGCCGGACCCGGGCCATCATCGCGGACGCAGAGCCAAACTCTGCCGTTGTGGCGTTTGGCAGCGATCTCTAGCCGGCCTGCGGCAGAATCGACGCTGATGCCGTGCTTGATGGCATTCTCAACCAGTGGCTGAAGCGCAAGACTCGGTACATAGACTGCGAGAAGGTCAGGTGGCACGTCCATGTGAACTTTCAAGCGATCATGAAAGCGTGTCTGTTCGATCTCCAGATACTTGCCGACGAACTCGAGCTCGCTCTGCAAGGTGATCTCGTTCTCCCGCCGTTCGAGGGCCATGCGCAGCAAGTCGCCGAGGCAGACTAGCAGATGGCTCGCAGCATCGACGTCTTCCTGCATCAGGATTCCAATGGTGTGAAGACTGTTGAACAAAAAGTGCGGATGTAACTGGCTCTTAAGGTTCTCAAGTTCGGCATGGGAGAGCTGCGTCTCCAGTTGCGCCGCTATAGTCTGGCGCTCCATAGCGGCCTGGTAAAAGTGGATCGACTGATACAATCCCACAACTAACCAGTACGTAAGCATGCCAGTAAAGCTCATAGATAGAACACTGACTGCGAACGGCGGGAGAAGGCGCAGCACGCCAGGATCAGTTATGCGAAAAACTGACCGCAGAAGTCCACGGCTCAGAAAGTATTCGGTGACTGATGCCAGGGGAGCCATCATGAGCGACGTGATTGTGTGGATCGCTATATGAGGTACAAACCTCGGCCCCGTCAACGGGAACCGTTTGGCCAGACCAATCACAAGCGGTGTGTACGCCGCCCATACGTACCAGTAGACAAGTTCGGGCGCACCCACGATCACCCAGCTGACGTGGATACCCTGTACCTTCACCAGCACGATCCTGCGCACGGCAAACAACAGTCCTACAATCGTCCACGCACAGAGGATCAAAATCCATCTCGTCCGTCCCATATCTGGTGTGGCCTGCAGCAATAGGTGTGTCGACCCTCCGGCACGGATTATAGCTGAACCTTCGAAGGAGACATCACTGAGGACAGGGCCGTCGAGAGCGCCAAGTTCTCTCGGCAAAGCAATTTCACCGGTCCACCGGTCCAGGTTTGCGAACCGGCAATCGGGCAGTTGCTGGCAAACGTGCCAACCCCACGTCCATCGCAGCTGTAGAAGGGCCTTTGTCTAGGTTGATTGGGGAGAAAAGTAAGGAGCTCAAGACTCCACGTGCTGCCATCCCAATGTAACGAAGCGTTTGAAACGGAAGGTACAAAGTCTTTGTCTTTGGCCCCCAACCGCTCAGACGTTTGTGCTGGATACCGCTGCCACACTTTGAATTCCGGTTTTGCCCTGTGAACGGATCCGTGGCAACAGTATTTGACGGCCAACTCTGACCGCTTGTCTCATTTCGGACGCCGCTTGTCACTTTTCCTGCAAACACTGGTTTTTCGCGGTATATGTTCCGTGAGCAGGAGCATCGCCAAGAACGTATTGGCCTTGGGATGACGCTGTGGCCGACAGGGCGTACAAGAGGAGAAGAAGCGAATGAAATCGAGATTGGCAACTACATGAATCTGGGGGCGCGCATTCTGGTCTGCACGTTACTGGCGGTAATCGTAAAGGCTGCAGCCGGGACGCAAAGTGCTCCTGCCGTCAGTCCAACAGAAGCGCGAAAAGCGATTCAAGCGCGTGTGGCGCTGGACAAGAAAACAATCGAGAGGATGCTGGCTCCGGATTTATACGTCCAAATTCCCGACCGAAAACTAACACGGCAGGAGTTTATCGATGCAATCTTCTCCCGCCCGTATACCTTAACTCGATTTGACGCCACCGTGCTCACGGTCGAACCCAGAGGCTACGACTGGGCGGCGCTCGTACTTGAGAAACTAGAGGGCGAGATTAAGGACAACAGTGGCAAAACGAGCAAGATCTACGTCATGGGGGTTGTACGGGATGGCTGGGGAAAATTGAACGACAACCAGTGGACCCTCCTATGGTCCGAGCAACTGGGCCAGCAACTGTGGGAGGAGGAGATTCCGCCGATCGCAAACTGGTAAAGGAGTTTCCAAGTGATATCCTCCGCCGGTCCCGATTCAGCTAACAATTGCTGTTGTCGGCGGTAATCTGATTCTTGCCGAAGGCTATATACCCCCAAGTCTGACATAACAATGGCAAAGCATTCTCTTTGAAAATGCAAGCTGAAATCCAAACTGAAATGAGGACAAAATGAAGAGAACTTTCGTGATCCCTGCCTTGCTGTTCCTCGCCGCGTCAGCGATTGCACAAACAACGTGCGCGCAATCAAAGAACCCGGTAAGTACCGCCCTGAGAGACATTCTGCCCGGCCGGCAGAAAAACACCGTCGCAGCCGTCGAAGCCATGCCCGCCGAAAAGTTCGGTTACAAGCCCAGCGCCGACCAGATGACATTCGGCCGTCTCGTTGTCCACATGGCCGAAACGAATAATCTGCTGTGCGGCAAGGCGGCCGCCGTCCCTGCTCCCATGGTCGAGGAGGCGAAAGACACGGACTCGAAAGACAAGCTCATCGTCGCGCTCAAGGCCTCCTTCGATTTCTGTTCCGACGCGCTGGCGAATATGGACGATTCGCAGCTAGCGGAGACCACGGAAGGATTCGGCGGAAAACAAGTTACACGCGCCTGGTTGAGCCTGATCCTAGCCGGTACTTGGGCCGACCACTACGCCGAAGCCGCAATGTATCTGCGCCTGAACGGTGTGTTGCCGCCGACCGCCAAGAAGTAAGAGCGATGCTCCCATTTGAAAAGCTGTAAACGTCGAAACGGAGATCCGGACGAAGTGACCAATCTGAGGACTTGATTCATTGGAGGAAGGAAATCATGGAAATACTATTCAATGATATCCGGTACGCCTTCCGCATCATGCGGAAGAGTCCCGGCTTCACTCTCATAATCATTCTCACGCTGGCATTGGGAATTGGGGCGAATACATCGATTTTCAGCATCGTAAACGCGGTGCTATTGCGTTCCCTGCCGTACTACGACCCCGGTCGTTTGGTGAAGATCACTTTCAACAATCCTGGAATAGATTTGCGTGACCTTCGCTTCTCAGTTCCTGAGTTGGAAGATTTGAAGTCAAGAGCGGATATCTTCAATGAAGTGAGCGTCGTCTTCGCTGGTAGTACCGACTTGACCGGCGGCAAACAACCGGAACATCTTGAAATGCTCGAGGTGAGCCCCAACTATTTTTCCATGCTTGGCACAACACCAGAAATCGGGCGGTTATTTGGTCCGCAGGATTTTGCGCTTGGTTTTGCGGAAGCAACTGTGATTAGCGATGGCTTGTGGCGCCGCTCTTACGGCGGCGACCCGAATATTCTCGGGAAGCGTCTGAGGATGGACAACGATCCGTACACGATTGTGGGAGTAGTTCCTGCTGGATTTCACCACCCCGGGACGACGGTTGCGAAGGATGTGGAAGTGTGGGTCACGTGCGGGTACAGCGCGGATCCTTATCCGAAACCCGCGCGAAACGTGAGGGTGCTGCCCGGGGCAATCGGACGGCTGAAACCTGGCATCGATGTAACGCAGGCTCAGGCGAGACTGACGGCAATGGCCAGCGAACTCCGAACTGACTTCCCGAATGATTATCCTCCTGAGGCCAAATGGTCCATCGAGATCCAACCTTTGCAGGACGCACTCGTAGGCAATGTGCGTCCCCAACTGGTGGTATTAATGGCCGCAGTAGTCCTAGTCGTGCTAATCGCATCCGTGAATATCGCAAACCTTCTACTGGCTCGCGCTTCAGGAAGACAGAGAGAAATGGCACTTCGGATGGCGCTTGGGGCTGGCCGTACCCGCATGGTGCGCCAGATGCTGACGGAGGCTCTTGTGCTTTCCTTTATCTCGGGTGTTGCAGGCGTGCTCGCGGCGAAATTGACCTTGAGTTTCATCATTCACTTTGTTCCCGCTTCAGTTCCCCGGCTTGCCGAAGTGGGCGTCGACCGGACGGTGCTGCTTTTTGCTCTTCTGATTTCCATCTTCACCGGAATCATATTTGGGCTCGCTCCAGCTTTCCAGGCAATGAAAGCCGATATGACTGCCGCAATTCGGGAAGGTGCTCAAGGCTCCGGTTACAGCGCTAAGACATTCCGGTTGAGGAGTCTGCTGATTGTGTCTGAATTGGCGCTTGCTGTTGTGTTGATGGTTGGAGCCGGCTTGCTCCTGCGGACTTTCTGGGGACTGCTTCAGGAGAATCCGGGTTTCAATCCTTCGAGAGTAGTTACTGCAAGCGTCTACCTACCGGTACCGAACGATCCCAAGATGGATGTGTATGGAGACTTCTCGAAAAGGACATCTTTTATCAGAGACGTCATCCGGCGTGTGGCCACGATTCCAGGAATCGATCGGGCCGCCATGACCTCGGATTTGCCCGGCGCGCGTCCAACAACAACCGCCGCACTGGTGATTGAGGACCGCGCGGCCGATTCATCGCAAGGGTTAACAGCGGAACTAATTCGAGTGAGTCCCGATTATTTCATGCTGATGCAATCCCCATTGATTCGTGGGCGTTTTTTCCTTGAAAGTGATGAAGGAGGAAAGCAGGAGGTAGCCATCATTGATGAGACTACGGCGCGACGCTATTGGTCGGGCATTGATCCTGTCGGCAGGCGCTTGCGGTTGGATCGAAACACGGGATCACAGCGGGGAAATCCCAGCCTTCCTTGGGTAACCGTAGTCGGCATCGTCAAGGATATGAAGCAAGACGGACTTGACACAGATGGTGTCCCCCACATATTCAGACCTATCTATCAGCAATCAGGGCGGAGGAGTCAGGACATGAGCGTGGTGGCGAGGACGCCTCTGCCCACATCACTCCTCGAATCGAAGATTCGGAGTGAAATACAAGCTGTCGATCCTGGTCTGCCAGTATTCAATGTCCGGTCAATGACCGATGTGATGGATGTTTCTATTGCTCCGCGCCGATTCTCGGCGGAATTGGTTGGAGTGTTCGCCGCCGTCGCGATGCTTTTATCCTCCATTGGCATCTATGGATTGCTGGCTTACATGGTTGGACAGAGGTCTCGTGAGATTGGAATCCGAGTCGCCTTGGGAGCCCAGCGGCCTGATATTCTCAAACTCATTCTCGGCAAAGGGCTATTGCTGGCCGGTACTGGAATTGCGATTGGATTAATCCTTTCTGCAATCTCAGCACCGATGATTGCAGGTCTTCTGTATGGCGTTCATCCGATTGATGTGATCGTCTTCGTCACAGTCCCGCTGATTTTGTTGGTTGTCGCCTTTCTGGCGACTTACATTCCCGCTCGTCGTGCGACTATGGTGGATCCAATCATTGCCTTACATGAAAGCTAGAACTGCGAGGCTAGAAACGTAACCGACTGCCAAGGAGAAGAAACAAGCTTTGGTGCGGCAAGCTAGGCGAGGAGATTACCACCGCCGAGGGGAAACAAGCGGCACGCAGCGTCGCCATCGAATTACTTGCCACTCTTCAGGCCGCCATCGCCGATCTGAATGACGTTCGACGGATTGTGAAACTTTTGGTCTTCGTCAACAGTGGGCCCATTTTACGGAGGCCCACATGGTCGCCAATGGCGCTTCCGAATTGTTCATCGAAGTCTTTGAAGAGCGAGGACCCCATGCGCGCAGCGCCGTGGGCGTGTCGCAGATTCCATTTGGTTGCTGCGTTGAGATCGAGATGGTTGTGGAGGCATTTGTATCGGAAAGTGCATGCGAACTGTGAAATGCACACGCAGAAGAAACAGAGTGGTTATGAGCCTAAGAGCTTCGCTGTTCCAGGTAGGACCATGATGGGAGCATAATTTGCCGCGCCCGCTATCCAGCAAAGTCCCGGCGTGGTTCGGGCGGAAGTTCGACCTCACCTTTCCGGCGGACCAGTACCCCAACGTTTGTGTCCGCCTGTGGGGCACGCCCGCACGCCTGGAAGAGATAATGCGCAAAGTGACGGGCGATGTGTTGGTCCGCAAACCGCAAGAGAAGTGGTCAGCCCAAGAGCACGCAGGCCACTTGCTCGATCTCGAACCTCTATGGATGGCGCGTGTGGATGACTTCCTTACCGACCGAGACACACTCGCCGTCGCAGACCTGGGTAATCGCAAGACCCATGAAGCCAACCATAATACCCAAGAATTGGCGGAGATTCTGGCTGGATTCCGCACAGCGCGGCTTCGCTTAGTGGAGCATCTGGGGACATTTGAACCTGACGTTTTTGCGCGAACGAGCCTGCATCCGCGTCTCAAGCAGCCCATGCGGCTCGTGGATCATTTGTATTTTGTTGCCGAGCACGATGACCATCACCTGGCAAAGATATCGGAGTTGATCGATACGCATTTCCCAAAAGGATAGGAGTGTAGCACTTGATTCGGTCCGGGCTGAGGTTGCGGAACGTCTTTGACCTGCCGCGAACTGCTCACAGCGGGAACGACCGCGGCTGGCATATCATTTCCTCCTACAGCGATTCGATGCGAGCCCTTTTGGGTCAGTGCATGATTTCGGATGCCCAACTCGCCAATCACACGCCTATGCTGAGGTGCACGGTCAGGTGGCGAATTGTCGGCATAACCGGAAGTAATCGCCGCAAAACGCTGGAGCCACTGAAATCGAGCACCATTGTCGAACCTGTGGCGATCGTGCACGGCTGATTTGTTCTGTTCCGCTCTACGTGCTCACATAGTTCGTACGATCCCGCTCCGATCTTTCCAGTTCAGTAGGCCAGCCTTTTTGTGCCGCTCATTTTTCTGGGCACTGCTCGGGCTAATTCCTGCGTCCTGCAGCTTCGCGGCTTCTGCTTTCCCGGCTCCGCCCTCAACATCATTGGGTTCCCTCCCATAAAGCAGCCGCTCGCTTTGGAAGCAGAAGCCTTCGCCTCTGGGTGCCCCAGATAAATGGGGCAGAAAAAGGAGACATTTTCATGTCCTACTTACATGTTAAGTAGAATAGCTTCGGGCTGAAGTTCGACAGCCGACGTTTCCGACATTACAGCATGGTTTGTCTTGCGCTGGCCACTCCCGTAGCGAAGACCTGCGACGCCGGAGGCGGCGCGCTTAGGTCGTAGCGGAGAGAGTGGCCAGGGACGAATTGTTGGGCGAATCTCGTCCGAGCGCGTACCTTGCGAATGCCGCCGTCTGCAACATCTGCTTACTACCCAGGTTGCTCGTCATACGACCACAATCGCGGATTTGACCCAGCCGAATCTCCGGTAAACGCTGCGCGACTTGGGAGTGTCGTGAACTTTAATTGTCTTTCGCCGATTTGAAAGCGAAAGCGGGAGGAAGCTCTATATTGAGCCAGTGCAGCGGCTGCCAATTAGGACTCCTCCCGCATCATGAGTTTGCTGCGGGGTTCAACAGTTTGCTGCGGGCTTCAACGACCTCGTTCAACTTGGGTGTGGGCTAGTCCTGATCCGATCCGATCTTCCAAGCGTCACTACGAGTCGTGTCTAAGATCGGCTTTGTGGCCCCGGGAGGGGTGATTTCAGCAACGACCGTGTGGATTGCGCGGCCGCCATTGGTCACTACTAACATGAGTTTAATGACTCCTGTGGAGCCGGAAGGAACGGGCACGTTCAAATCGATTTCCGCGCTGCCCGTGCAATCGGCGTTCACCGTGTATGTGCCGGTCTCACCCATTTGAAAATGAAACCCCGTCTGAGAATCGCCGTGGCCAGGCGTAGGCACTCCACTGTTCATCACGAAATCCTTCTGCGTGAGATTGCCAGCACCGTCGAAGTGCACAATGGCTATCCCCTTCACCGGGCTTGTGGTGCCATCGGGTTTGGGCTGGTCTCCCAAAATGGTAAAGCCATAATCGCCCTCGAGGGTAGCGTTGCTACAGACGTTGTTAGCAGAGGCGGGGATGACACCGAACGCAAGCAAAAGGGTCAGCACCGCGAAGAGCCTACCCCGAAGCACAGCCGAGGCACTGACACGTGCGGAATTTTTCAGGTTTATCTTTTTCATGTGAGTTCCTTTCAGGTCTACAGATGAACTTGGTACTGCTTCTGCGGCACGCAGCATTCACTTATCGAATAGCAGTTGGCAATGGAACGGCGCTGAATCCTGGCTGACATCTATCTGACATGGCAAACGAAAGATGCTACGAGACTTGCAGTAGAACTTAACCGCTTTCGCAACATCGCCAGGATGTTACAATCTGCCGCAAGAGGTGTCTTCCGTGTTGTCTCGGAACACAACGGGAACTCTCGCCCGTTTTGGCCCCTTTGAGTTCGACTCGTCAAACGGCGAGCTCCGAAAACATGGGGTCAAAATCAAACTTCACGGGCAACCCGTGGAAATCCTTACGCTCCTGCTGGCGCAGCCGGGAACCACCGTGACGCGCGAGAAATTGCAACGAAGACTCTGGCCGGACAACACTTTTGTTGATTTCGAGAGCAGCTTGAACGCTGCCGTTAAACGGCTTCGGGCCGCACTTTCTGATTCGCCCGACAAGCCCAAGTTCGTGGAAACTTTGGCTCGCCGGGGCTATCGCTTCATCGCCCCTGTCGAGATCGTGGAGAATAATGGACACCTCACGGAGCGGGTTTCCAGCCAAGTCGACATCGTCCCCACAAAGCGGACTTGGTCTGGTAGAAAGACGGTGCTGGCTGTCGGCGGACTCGCGCTGGTCGCAGGCCTAGCCCTCGCAATTTGGCTGGCGGTCTTCCGAATAAAGGCGAACGTAATCGATTCCCTGGCAGTGTTGCCTTTCGCCAGCGACAGCACCGACCCCAGCGCCGAATACTTGAGCGATGGCATTACGGAAAGCCTCATTAACGATCTCTCGCAATTCCCCAACCTGCGCGTGATGGCACGCGGCACGGTGTTCCGCTACAAGGGAAAGGATTCCGACCCCCAAAAGGCTGGCAACGATCTGCGCGTTCACGCTGTGCTCTCGGGCAGATTGCAGCAGCACGGGGACATGCTGATCGTCCAGGCAGAACTGATCGATGTTACAACCGGCGCGCAGCTCTGGGGTGGCCAGTTCAACCGCAAGGTGGAAGACGTTCTTGCCCTCCAAGACGATCTTTCCCGGGAGATCGCAGAGAAGTTGCGGATGCGGTTGACCGGCGATGAGAAGCAGCGATTGGCGAAACGCTACACGGAGGATGCCCAGGCGTATCAGTTTTACCTGAAGGGCCGTTATTACTGGAACAAACGGACCCCGGAAGGGGCACAAAAGGCTGTTGACTACTTCCAGCAAGCTATCAACAAAGATCCAGCGTATGCGCTGGCCTACGTTGGCTTGGCCGACGCCTACACCACCTTCTCGTTTTTCAATGTTGCTCCGCCCCGGGACGCCATGCCTAGGGCGAAGGCTGCAGCTACGAAAGCGCTGGAAATCGATGACCATCTCGCAGAAGCTCATGTCTCACTGGGATACATCAGCTTTAACTACGACTGGGATTGGTCGGTCGCAGGTAAGCATTTTGAGCAAGCCCTTATGCTGAATCCGACCTATACAAAAGCACACAACTTTTATCCCCTTTATCTCGGCTCTCGTGGGCGGTCGCGGGAAGCCTTGGCCGTGGCGAAAAGCGCCCTGGATCTCGATCCTGCTTCGCCTTCTGTCAGCCATTACCTGGCGGTGCAGTTTTACATGGCAAGGCAATTCGACCAAGCAATTGAGCAGAGTCAGAAGACGATCGAAATGGATCCGAATTTCGCTCTGGCATACCAGGTGCTTGCGCAGGCGTATCTCGCGAGAGGAATGAACAGGGAAGCTGTGCCAGTGTTGGAGAAGTATTCAGTAGTCACCCGAAGCGGCACTGACTCCGTTGCCCTTCTCGGATATGCGCACGCTCGATTAGGGGAGCGAAGCCAGGCGCTACAGATGCTCGACGAACTTAAGGCGGCTTCCAAGAAACACTTTGTACCGTCCTTTTTTTTCGCCCTGGTTTATGCCGGGCTGGAAGACAAGGATCAAGCCTTTTCATGGCTCGAAAAAGGTTACGACGAACGGTTCACTCGTTTTGCCTATCTTAAACTTGAAGCGCTCTGGGACCCGCTGCGTTCCGATCCCCGTTTCTCCGACCTGGTACGGCATGTCGGAATCCCGCCGTAACGGGTGGTTGGTCGGCTTTAGTGGCCAATCGTGATGCCCGCGCTGGCTTAACTCATTCTTAGCTTGCAGGTTACGAGCGCGTGCACAGATTGGACCACTAAAGCCGAAAATTAGCGGCCAAACTGTTTGATTCTTAAAGCACTTACGCTAAAACATGAGGCTCAAACAGATTTGGCCGCTAATTTTTAGCCATACGGAAGTAATCGCCCAAAACGGTGCCCTAAGTCATCGGCGACTTCCATCGAGTTGCGGTCATGCACTCTAGCCACATCGCCCAGCGCATTTCCCACAGCCATCCGGCGCTCACGTCGCAGGAGCCACTTGAATCGAGCACCATTTTCGAATCTGTGGTGATCATCCCACAGCTGACTTTTTCTCTTCCGCTTTACCTGCTCACATAGCCCGGCCGATACCGCACCGATCTTCCCAGTTCAGTAGGCCAACCTTTTTCTGCCACTCATTTTTCTCGGGCCACTGCTTCGGACGAATTCCCGGCTCCGCCCTCAACATCATTGGGTTCCCTCCCATAAAGCAGCCGCTCGCTTTGGAAGCAGCAGCCTTCGCTTTTGGCTGCCCCAGGAAAATGGGGCAGAAAAAGGAGACATTTTCATGTCCTACTTGATAGTTAAGTGGAATAGCTTTTGACAAGAGATTGCCTTGATCCGATGCCCCGTTAGTCCAAATGGGTCTTGATGTGTCACTGGCGTTCCCGGAACGAAGGCCTGTGACGCCGTAGGCGGAGCGATTAGGCCGCAGTGGAGGGAGACGCCAGTGAGTCGGGGAGGTTAACAGGATCCTTCCCCCTTGACAGTCTAGGAGAGCAGATTTATATTCCTAGGTCATCTAGGAGAGATTGCTCCGTGGACAAGCAACTGGACGTTCTGCAAGGCACGCTGGACATGTTGATCTTGAAGGCCGTTTCCCTTGGGCCCTTGCACGGCTACGGCATTCTGCTGCGTATCCAACAGATTTCGAAAGATCGTCTAGAGATTCAGCAGGGCTCGCTTTATCCCGCGCTGTATCGCCTGGAACACCAGGGCTGGATCACCAGTGAGTGGGGCGAGTCGGAAAACAATCGAAAGGCGAAGTATTACCGGCTCACCGCGGCCGGAAAGCGCAGGCTGCAAAGCGAAGCCGAAAAGTGGAACCGCATGGCAGAGGTCATCGCTGGAATCCTGCACACGAGACCAGAGGAAGTATGACTTTGTTGAGTCGCTTTCGCTCCTGGTTGCGCGCCATTGTGCGGCGCTCTCGCATGGAAAGCGAGATGGATATGGAGCTGCGATTTCACATCGAGGCATTCGCGGAGGATTTGGTGCGCAGCGGCGCGCCGCGCCAGGAGGCGCTACGGCGCGCACGAGTGGAGTTTGGCGGATTTGAGCGAGCCAAGGAGGAGTGCCGCGACGCCCGCGGCGCAAGCCTCACCGATAGCCTCATCCAGGATTTGCGCTTCGGCCTACGCATGCTGCGCAAGAATTCCGGCTTCACTTTTGTTGCCGTCTTCACCCTCGCCCTCGGCATCGGCGCCAACACCGCCATCTTCAGCCTCATTAATGCTGTGTTCCTGCGGTCTTTGTCAGTGCCCAATCCTCAACAGCTTGTTCTGGTGGAGTGGGCAGGGCGTAAGGAGCCAGACACGGTCCAGTTTGCGCGTTACAGCAGTTGTCCCGTGGGTGCAGCGGGGTCGTCATCGTTGGTGGCCGGTTGCTCCGTCTCGCATCCGATGTTTGAAGAGATCCAATCTGCCCACGACGTTTTCTCCGGTGCTTTTTCGTTCGCCCCAGCGATGCTGACACTCAGGGTGAATGACCGTCTTCACCAACTCGGGGCAACGTATGTCTCAGGTGATTTCTTTTCCACCATTGGCTCACGTGCAGCCATGGGCCGCACCATTGAGCCGTCAGATGACGTTGCCGGCGCGGCGCCGGTAATCGTCCTCAGCCACCGTTTCTGGCAGACCGAACTCTCTGCTGATCCAACCATCATTGGAGCGACGGCGCTAATCAACGGAAAGGAATTTCGAATTGTGGGCATTGCTGCCCGCACGTTCCCCAAGCTCGATGCAGGATTACCCGAGGATTTCTGGCTGCCGCTTGCTTCGCAACGAACTGTCACTGCTGGAGCGCCAGATCGAAACGACGCACGGTCGTTGGTGCTGGAAGTAATCGCAAGGTTGCAGCCGGGCATCTCCATTAGGCGGGCCGAGGCAGAGTTGAACGCCATATTTGTGCGTACGGCGACCAGTGGACCAGCGCCCATTTTCAAAACAGAGGACGCACCAAGAGCAATGCTCGGAAGTGCAGCCCAAGGTCTCGCGTCGTTGCGCGCGAGATACTCCAAGTCGCTGTCCATTTTGATGACGGCCGTAGGGTTGGTCCTCCTGATCGCATGCGCCAATGTCGCGGGCCTGATGCTTGCCCGCTCCTCTGGTAGACAGAGAGAAATGGCGGTGCGTAATGCGCTTGGCGCCGCACGCTCCAGGATCATGCGCCAACTTCTGACCGAAAGCGTTTTGGTATCTGCTGCCGGTGGGGCGCTGGGAGTGGTCTTCGCTGTGGTCGGGGCAAAGGCCCTGGCCACTTCTATAGCCAAGAACTGGCCCTTCCCGATCCAATTCGAGGTCACCATCGACTGGCTCGTTCTCGCCTTTACGCTAGTTGTCTCCGCCGCCGTCGGCATCCTTTCAGGACTCGCCCCAGCTCTTCGAGGCTCGCGCGTGGACGTCGGCCCAGCGCTTAAGCTTGGCGGCCAGTCGGGTACAACTTCGAAACAGTCGTCTCGCCTGAGCAACGGCCTCGTTGTAACACAGGTGGTCATTTCGATTTTGGTCCTCGTGGGGGCAGCCCTGCTCGGTCGCACACTGCTGAATCTGGAGACGACAGATGTCGGGTTTAACAGTAGCAACGTTCTTCTGTTCCAAGTGAACATGAGGGCTAGCGGCATTACGGCATTCGATGATCCACGATTCGATAAGTATAACCGCACGCTGCAGGAGCGCTTTGCCGCCTTGCCTGGCGTAAGCTCTGCAAGCTATTCAATCATGCCGCTACTGGGTGGCGGTAGGTTTGGCGGCAATTTCAGAATTCCGGGCGCGCCCGTGTCCTCTGCGTTTACGGAAGACATATTTCTGGTGGGACCAGGATTTTTCGAAACGATGGGGATACCGCTGCTGGAAGGCCGAACGTTCACGAAAGCGGATTTTGAGGCGCCAACCGAGCCGAGGCCAATCGTCGTCAATAAGTCGTTCGCGAAAAAGCTGTTTGGAAATGCAAACCCCCTCGGGTGCAAAATTAGCCGGAGCACAGGCCCTTCGCAACTTGTTCAGCTACAGGTCATTGGAGTTGTCGGCGACGCAAAAGCCGAAAGCGTTCGAAACGAAACCCGGCCGATTGCTTTCATTCCCGATATGTATGGTTCGCCGACCTTTGAACTGCGTACGCAAGGCGATCCGAAGGCGCTCGTTTCGATGGTTGAACAGGCTGCGCGCGACGTAAACCATGATTTTCTGGTCTTGCGCGTGATGACCCAGTCGGAGCAAATCGACAGGACGATATATCAGGAGCGACTTATGGCGACGCTGTCGATGCTTTTTGGTCTTCTAACGCTTGTGCTTGCTTGTATAGGCCTGTACGGACTTGTGGCTTCTGGGGTCGTCCGCCGGACGCATGAAATCGGCGTACGCAGGGCGCTCGGCGCACAGCCGCACGAAATCCTGTGGCCGATCGCAAGGGCTGGCCTCGCGCTGACTTTGGCAGGTGTCATGATCGGTCTTGGGGTCGCGGCTGGGGTCACGCGCTACGTGGCAAGCCTTCTGTACGGCGTCCGGCCCACGGACTCATGGACATTTGTAGGCGTTGCGATTCTGCTAGGTACAGTCGCGGGCTGTGCGTGCTATATCCCCGCAAGACGGGCGATGCGAGTCGATCCGATGGTGGCGCTGCGGTACGAGTGATGGAAATCCTGCGAAGCAACCCGGAGGAAGTATGAGGCTGTTGAATCGGTTGCGGTCCTGGTTGCGCGCCATGCTGCGGCGGTCTCGCGTGGAAAACGAGATGGACGCGGAACTCCGTTTCCACATCGAAGCCTTCGGCGAAGATTTGGTGCGCAGCGGCGTGCCGCGGCAAGAGGCTTATCGTCGCGCCCGCATCGAATTCGGCGGCATCGAGCAGGCCAAAGAAGAATGCCGCGACGTCCGCGGCGTAACCCTACTCGAAATTCTGCTCCAAGACCTGCGCTTCGGCCAGCGCATGCTGCGCAAGACCCCTGGTTTTACTACAGTCGCTGTCCTCACTCTCGCGCTCGGGATTGGCGCAAATGCCGCAATATTCAGCTACATCGACGCTTGGTTTATCAAGCCGCTGCCCTACCCACAACCAGACCGGCTGGTGATCTTCGAGACGCAGGACAAGAAACACGGATGGACAAGCG
>WNFW01006147.1_pt1 | contig 16024 bp, 16 predicted proteins | sample 5400131 | NCBI WGS metagenome assembly WNFW01 (sample SAMN13153362, study PRJNA577476) | soil metagenome | isolation source: 20 cm soil or saprolite under grassland replicate 1 | place: USA:California | collected 2016-06-15 | reverse complement strand
GCGCGGCCGGCGTGATGCGGCCGTGGTACATTCATCTGACCCTGCCGCGGGAGGCGCTGCACCGCCGCATCGCCCAGCGGGTGGATCGCATGCTCGCCGCGGGATTGGTGGAGGAGGTGCGCGCGGCGCTGGCGGCCGGCGTCGCGGCGCAGGCGCCGGGTCTCGACGCCGTGGGATACCGCGAGGTCGTGGCGATGCTGGAAGGGCGCCTTCCCGAGTCCGCGTTGCACGACGCGATCGAGCGCGCGACGCGGCGCTACGCGAAGCGGCAGGAGACGTGGTTTCGGAATCAACTGCGCGATCAGACGTCAGACGTCAGACGTCAGACCGACGAGGTGTGGACGCTCGATGCGACACCGCCCCCTGAAGATCTCGCCGCCACCATCATCGGCATCACCTGTTATCCCACGTATGGCGGCTCCGGCGCCGTGGCCACCGAGCTGGGGCTCGAGCTGGGGCGGCGCGGCCACGAGGTGCACATCATCTCGTACGCGAGTCCGTTCCGGCTGCGGGGGGAGTTCGCGCAGCGGGTCACGTTCCACGAAGTCGTGCCCGCCGACTATCCGCTGTTCGAGCACTCGCCGTACGCCCTGGCACTCGCGGTGAAGCAGCACGAGGTCGCCCTGCGTGAGGACCTGCAGCTGATGCACGCGCACTATGCGATCCCGCACGCTGCGACCGCCTGGCTCGCGAAGCAGATGCTCCAGGGCGAGCGGGATTTGAAGGTCGTGACGACGCTGCACGGCACCGACATCACCCTGGTCGGCCAGGACCCGTCGTACTTCACGATCACCAAGTTCTCGATCGAGCACTCCGACCGGGTGACCGCCGTGTCCGAGTATTTGCGGGAGGAGACCTATCGCGCCTTCGGCTGCGTGGGCTGCGACGTGCGGGTGATTCCGAATTTCGTCTCGACCGCCGACTTCCATCCGTCGCCCGACGGCTCGTGGCGCCGCTCGCTGGCTCCCGCGGGTCACAAGATTCTCGTCCACGTCTCGAACTTCCGGCCGGTGAAGCGCATCGCCGACGTCATCCGCGTCTTCGCGGGCGTGCGGCGGGCGCTCCCCGCGACCCTGGTGCTCGCGGGCGACGGGCCGGAGCGGGACCTGGCGGAGCAGGAGGTGGATCGCTTGAAGCTGCGCGGCGACGTCCGCTTCCTCGGCAAGGTCGATCAGGTCGCCGAGCTGCTGCGGGGCGCGGATCTGTTCCTGCTGCCGTCCGAGAGCGAGTCGTTCGGGCTGTCGGCGCTCGAGGCGATGGCGTGCGGCGTGCCCGTCGTGGCGACCCGCCAGGGCGGCCTGCCGGAAGTGGTGGTAGAGGGCGAGACGGGCTATCTGGCGCCCGTCGGCGCGGTGGATGAGATGACCGAGCGCGCCGTCGCCCTCCTCAAGGACGGCGCGACCCACGAGCGGATGCGTCAGGCCGCGGCGGCCCGCGCCCTCGAGTTCTCCGCCGAGAAGATCGTGCCGCGCTACGAAGCGCTCTATCAGGACGTGCTCGGTGCGTGACGTGCTGCGGCTCGTCCGCGCCCACAACCTCCTCGTCGCCGCGGCCGGCGTGCTGGCCGGCGGCTGGATCGCGCTCGGCGCGCTCGCGACGCCCAAGCTGCTGGTGTTCGCCGCGGTCGCGGGCGTCGCGTTCGGCGCGGCCGGCAACGCGATGAACGACATCTGGGATGCCGCCGCCGATCGTGTGAACCGCCGTCCCATCGAGCGGCCGCTCGCCGCGGGGCGCCTGGCGCGCGGCACGGCCGACCTGTGCGTGGTCGGTGGAGCGCTGCTCGGCCTCGGCGCCGCGGCGCTCGTGGGCGGGGCCGCCGTGCTGGTCGGCCTCGGCGCCCTCGCCGTGCTGCTGGCGTATTCGCCGATCCTGAAGCGGCGCGGCGTCGCCGGGAATCTCGCCGTGGCGCTCGTGGCGGGGCTGCCGCTCGAATACGGCGCCCTTGCCGTGGGGCGACCGGCCGCCGGCGTCGTGCCCTGGGTGCTCGCCGCGTGGCTCCATCTGGTGCGCGAGATCGTCAAGGACCTGGGCGACGAGCCGGGCGACCGCCTGGTGGGGCGTCGCACTCTCCCGGTCGTGATCGGCGCGCGCGCCACGGCGCTCCTCGCCGCGGGGCTGGGCGTCGGGTTCGTGGCTGCGAGCCTGGCGCTGCCGTGGGCGGCGCGCTACGGCGCGGCGTATTACCTCATTGCGCTGTTCGCCCAGCTCGCCGTCTTGCTCGTCGCGCGCCGGCTCATCGCGGGCAAGCGGGAGCGGAACACCCTGCTGCTCAAAGGAGCCATGCTGGTGGGCATCGTGGCGCTCGTGGCGGGGAGGATCGCCTGACCTTCGACGGCGTGCCGGCGGGGGAGCTCGCGGCACGGTGGGGCGTGCCGCAGTGCGAGCTGTTCCGGCAGCTGCCCTCGACGCTCGACGCGATTCACCAGCTCGGCATCCAGGGCGCGCCCGTCGGCACCACCGTGATCGCCGAGGAGCAGACCGCCGGCCGCGGCCGAGACGGTCGCACGTGGCATTCTCCGCCCGGGGGCGTCTGGCTCGGCGTGCTGTTCCGCCCGCAGCATGCCGTGCCTGGCACCGTAGCGATCCGCGCTGGCCTGGCGGTCGCGGACACGGTGGATGCGCTGCTGGGTGGCCCGGTCGCCCGTCTCAAATGGCCCAACGACGTGCTGCTCGACGACCGCAAGCTCGCCGGGATTCTGTGCGAGGGACGCTGGCAAGGGGAGCGACTGCAGTGGCTCGCCGTCGGCGTCGGTGTCAACGTTCGCAACGCCGTGCCGCCCGCGGTGGCGAGTCGCGCCATCGCGCTCCAAGAGCGGCTCCCGGACGTGCGTCGCATCGATGTGCTCGACCGGCTGGTGCCGGCGCTGGTCCGCGGCGCGACGCTCGACCCGGCGCTGTCCGAAGCGGAGTGTGCCGCCTTCGCGCTGCGGGACTGGCTGCGGGGTCGCCAGCTCCGCTCCCCGGCGGCCGGTCGCGCCGGCGGGCTCCGTCCCGATGGCGCGCTGCTCGTGGATCTCGGGGCGGGGACGATCGGCGTGCGCGAGGGCCATGTCGAGCTCGCTTGATCTGTCGTGGCGCGCCCGGCTCGCGCTCGCGCTGGCCCTCGTGATCACCGCGGCGGGTCTGCCACGGCCGGAGGTGGCGCGCGGCTTCGCCGTGGGCGCGGCGTGCGCGGCGGCGCTCATCTGGCAGGGCAACGACGCGCTGCTCGCCCGACTGTGGCGTGACGACCGCGCGGCCTCGCTGGCGCTGCTGGCGGGGGTCGCGGCCTGGGGCGGCGCGGTCGCTGCCACGCGGCAGCGCGCGCTGTTGCGCTGGTACGCCGTGGCGGCGGCGGCCGCGCTCCTGCCGGCGATCCTGCTCATCGCGGTGCTGCGACCGGCGGTCCCCGCGTCCGGCTTCGCCGCGGCGTTCGTCTTCTTCCTCGCGGCCGACACGACGGTGGCGTTCGTGACCGAGGAGCTCGCCTTCCGGCGGGCGCTCGTGGGCCCGCCGGATTCCGCGGGTCTCGGGACGCTGGCGCTCACGGCGTTCGTGTTCGGCGTGTGGCATGCCGTACAGCCAGGGTACGGCGCTGCCCCGTTGGGGACGTTGCTCGGCACGGCGTTGGGCGGATTCGTGGCCGGGTGTGTGTACGCGCTCTCGGGCTCGCTCACGGCGGCGGCGCTGTACCACGGCCTCCACAACGCACCGCTCAAGGCGCTGGGCGACGCGCCGATCGTCACCGGTCGCGGCGGTCTGGCGAGCGGCGTCGCGCTCGCGGTCACCGCGGCGCTCGCGGTGGCGCTCGGGTGGATGGTGTGGCGCCGTGGCGGGCGCGACCCGGCGGGCCTATCTTAGCCCGCCCATGCTCCTCGCCATCAACATCAACAACACGGAGACGAAGGTGGGGCTGTTCCGGAGCGACAGCCTCGAAGCGCATTGGCGGCTCACGACGGCTCCGGCGCGCACCCCGGACGAGTGGGCGGCGGCCTTCACGGCCTACCTGCTGCAGGTGGGACGATCGACCCAGGAAGTGCGGGCCGCGGTCGTCGCGTCGGTCGTACCGCCGGTGACGCAGGGCATCTGCGAGGCGGTCGAGCGGGCGACGACCATTCCGCCCGTGATCGTGGACGGGCGCTCCGCGCTGCCCATCACCCTCGACGTGGACGAGCCGCTCAGCGTCGGGGCCGATCGCATCCTCAACACGCTGGCGGCGTCTCAGCTGTTCCGCCGCGACACGATCGTCGTGGACTTCGGGACCGCGACCACGTTCGACTGCATCACGGGCGACGGGCGGTTCATTGGAGGCGTGATCATGCCCGGCGTGCGCACCGCGTCCGACGCGCTGATCCGCAACACGGCGAAGCTCCCCGCCACCGAGCTGACGCCTCCCGAACGGGTGATCGGGCGACGCACCGAGGAGTGCATCCGAGCCGGCGTGCTGCTGGGAGCGGCGGAGGCAGTGGACGGCCTGGTCCGCCGCATCAAGGCCGAGTGGCCGAACGGCGGGACGCCGTACGTCATCGCGACGGGCGGGCTCGCCAGCCTGGTCGCGCCGCTGGCGCGCGCGATCGAGGCCGTGCACCCCGATTTGACGCTGGCGGGACTCCGGATCGCGGCCACGGCGCTCGGTCTCAAGTGGTAGCAGGTGGCGCGTATCGCGGCGGCAGCGCGTGGCGACGCTGGGGCTACGGCCTGTTGCCGGGCGATGGGTTCTCCTACCTGCTGCATCTCCGGCCGGCTGAATGGCCGATCATGGCGGCCCACACCGCGTTGGGCTACCTGCTGGCGGTGGGTCTGCGGGGAGCGGGGAGCGGGGAGCGGTTGCTACCCGCGGTGGGGGCGCTCGTGCTCTGGGTGGTATGCCTGAACGGCGGCACGCTCGCGATCAACTCGGTGTTCGACAAGGACGAGGGCGACATCGGCTACCTGGTCGCCCCGCCACCCATCCCCAAGCATCTACTGGCCTTCAGCGTCGCCTTGCTCGCGGGCGGCCAGGCACTCGCGTTCACCCTGCCCACTCCGTTCCGCTTCGCATATGCGGTGTGTTTCGCCATGTCGCTGCTGTATTCGGTGCCGCCATTCCGCTTCAAGGCGGTGGCCGGGGTGGACTGGGTGATCAACATGTGGGGGTTCGGCACGTTGACGCCGTTTGCAACATGGGCCGCGACGGGACGGGTGCTCGACCTGGGCCACGCCCTCATCTTGCTCGCCTTCTGCCCGCTGTTCGCCGGGCTCTATCCGCTCACCCAGCTGTATCAGGTAGACGAAGACCGCCGGCGTGGTGACCGCACGCTGGCGCTGCTGCTCGGCACGCGCACGAGTCTCGCCGTCGCGATCGCGTGCGTGCTGGCGGCGTTTGCGCTGCTGGCGTGGGCTGCCACCTGGTTGGAGGTCGGCCGCTGGGGCGGCCTGCTCGCCCTCCCCCTCGCAGCCTGGCTCGGCGTCCTGGTGCCGTGGTATGCGCGCCACGCCACGTGGAGCGCGACCGAGCATCAGCGCGCCATGTATCGGGCCTTGACGGCCTGGGCGGTGACGGATCTCACCGTGCTGGCGGTGTTTGCCCGATGACACCATGGGTTTAGATTTGGGCGGAGATCACTCCGCTTCGCAGACCTGGGGGAACATGTCGGCCACCGCCACAGCCACCGCGTCGGACCGTTCGGACTTTCGCACCGTGATGGTTGGCGGCACCCAGGTGGGGGTGCTCACCGCAGTCGCCGTGGTGGTGTTTCTGTTCGTGTCGCGCCAGGTGACGGCGGTGGTGCCGCAGCGGGTCCTCGAGGCGCTGGTGGTGCTCGCGACGGGCCTTGCCGTGAGTTTCCTCCCCGCCCGCCTCACTCAGGCACGCCACGTCGAAGGTATCGCGGGGGCCGCGGCGATCGGGCTGTGGGGCACGGTCGTGTTCACCGCACTCGACATCGTGTTGCTGCGGCCGTTCAAGGCATACCCCTGGACCTGGGACGCCATCGGGGGCGGGAGTACCTGGTGGTACCTGCCGATCTGGTGGATGCTCGGCACCTTCCTCGCCTGGACCGGCGGCATCGTCAGCGCCACGCGCGCGGCTCGCGGCGAGTCGTCGCTCGCCGGCGCCGCGACGCCGGTGCTGCTCGGCGCGGTGGTGCTGGTGGTAGTGGCCCGGCTCGCCCGGCTCGGCCTGGGACTCGTCCTTCCGGCCGAAGCGGGCGCCGGCTTCGCCATCGCGCTGGCGGCGCTCGCCGTCGTCGCACTCGCCCGCAAGCGGTAGGGACGGCGGGGAGCAGGCGGCGCCGTGCCACGCTGGTTCGCGCATCTCCTCATCGTGTTGGGCTGGCTCGTCACCCCGCTGCTCGCCTGGGGCGCTTCGTACGCGGGGTTGTGGGTCGGCGCCCTGGTCGGTACCCGCTTCACGGCCCCGCTCACCATGCTGGCCGTAGCGGGGATCGGCGCCGCGCTGTTCGGATTCGCGGCGCTCGCGATGTGGGTCCGGTTCATGCGGCGGGCGCCGCACCTGTTGTCGCATCACATGGCGCCGCGTCCGTCCCAGGAGCAAGCCGCCGTTGCCGCGGCGGACTGAGCTCGTTCTACTCCAGCTGCTCGCGCTCGCGCCCGTCGCGCTCGGCGCCCAGGGGAGAGACGGCGGGCGCGGCTTCGAGTTCCACGTCGGGCGATGGTACAACGGGAACCGCGCCGACACCTACGAATTCCGCACCAGCAGCCGTCTCGGCGCCGCCTTCACGCACGGGTTCGGGGTCGCCGTCGTCGTGAACGACACGCTGGGGCACCGCCGCGCCTTCTATGGAGCAGGCTACGAGATCCAGGCCTGGCGCGGCCGGAAACGCGTCGGCCCGTACGCCCTCGCCGGTCTCGCCGCCGGCTGGTCCACCGACACCACGAGCCACGAGGTCGCCGCGCAGTGGACTGTGGGCGGCGGCGTGGAGTGGCGCCCCTTCTCCTGGTTGGCCGCCGGCGCCGAGCTGCGGTACCGCGTCGAGGACCGGGGACTGCGTGGCTTCTGGCGCACGGGAAATGGCGCGCGCACGGGCGTCAGCGCCGCGCTCGGGATCGCGATCGGTGTGGGAGGGGTGACGCGGGGCAGGGCGACGGGTGGCACGGGCGCCCCCCCCGAGCTTCCTCCACCCGCGCCTCCCACGAACATCAGCGGCAATGCGGTCGATGTCGTGCAGACCGCGCTCGAATCGCTCGGCACCCCCTACATCTGGGGTGGTTCCGCCGACAACGGGTTCGATTGCTCCGGGCTCGTGCAATACGCGTACGGCCAGCATGGGATCCGGCTGCCGCGCATGAGCCGCGACCAGGCGCACGCCGGCGCGGAGGTAGCGCCCGTAGTGGACGCGCTGCGACCGGGCGATATCCTGCTCTTCTCCGCCCGGCCGGGCTCGGGAGTGACGCACGTCGGGATGTACGTCGGAGAATGGAAGTTCATCCACAGCTCGACGCGCGGCGTGAAGCTGTCCCGGCTCGACGTCCGTGACCCGGAGGGGGCGTACTGGCTGGATCGCTGGGTGGGGGCGAGGCGAGTGATCCCATGAAGCGACTCGGTATCGCCTTCACCGGCAGCGCCCTTCTTGCCTCATGCGCCCCCGCCATCGGGTACCGCGCCCCGGGGTCGGTCCGGGCGTACGATATCCTCGTCACCCGCAAGGATTCGCTCAGCCGGGAGATCGGCCGCGGACTGAAACGCCGCGGGTACTCGGTCCGCACCGCGGTGAAGGGCGGCGGTGGGCCCACCGCGTACCTGCTCTGGTTCACGCAGCGGGAACCCGAGCCGGGTGCCCCGACCTGGCTGTATATCCGCCTCGCCGATACCCGCACCGGTGCGATTGTCGCCGCGGTGTCGGCGCCGCGGGACTCCCTGGGAGCCACGCTCGAGGCGCGGGCGCGGGCGATCGTTGACTCGCTCACCCGACGACCCCCTTGACAGATGGCAGCCAAGCGGAGAGATTCCCCGCGGTTCGTTTAGCACTCACTTCGCCAGAGTGCTAATCGTAATATACCACAAGCACTTACATAGCACCGCTGGAGGTCTGGCATATGGCTACTGCGACCGCGAGCAAGACCAAGCTGAAAGTCTTCCCCCTCGCTGACCGGGTGGCGATCCGGCCGATCGAGGAGACCGAGCAAATGAAGGGCGGGCTGTACATCCCGGACACGGCGAAAGAAAAGCCGATCCAAGGCGAAGTGCTCGCCGTGGGGCCCGGCCGGCGCGAGAAAGGGGAGCTTGTCCCGCTCGAGCTCAAGGTAGGGGACCGCGTGGTGTACGGGAAATACAGCGGCACCCAGGTAGAGCTGGAAGGTGAAGAGATCATCCTGATCAAGGAATCCGACGTCATTGCCAAGCTCGGCTGAGTCCTAGGAGGAACACGCAATGCCTGCGAAGCAACTGGAGTTCAACACTGAAGCCCGCGCCCGTTTGAAGCGGGGCGTGGATCAGCTGGCCGAGGCGGTGAAGGTCACGCTCGGCCCCAAGGGTAGGAACGTCGTCATCGACAAGAAGTTCGGTAATCCCACCGTGACCAAGGACGGCGTGACCGTCGCCAAGGAAATCGAGCTGGAAGATCCGATCGAGAACATGGGCGCCCAGATGGTGAAGGAAGTGGCGACCAAGACGTCGGACCTGGCGGGCGACGGGACGACCACCGCGACCGTGCTGGCCCAGGCGATTTTCCGTGAAGGGCTCAAGTCGGTCACGGCCGGCTCGAATCCGATGTCGCTCAAGCGCGGCATCGAGCGCGCTGTGGAGGCAGTCGTGGAGGACCTGAAGAAGATTTCGGTCCCCACGGCGGGACGGAAAGAGATCGCCCAGGTCGGCGCCATCTCGGCGAACAACGACAAGGAGATCGGCAACCTGATCGCCGAGGCGATGGAGAAGGTGGGCAAGGACGGCGTCATCACGGTGGAGGAGGCGAAGGGCCTCGAGACGACCCTCGAGACCGTGGACGGGATGCAGTTCGACCGCGGCTACCTCTCGCCCTACTTCATCACCGATCCGGAGAAGATGGAGGCGGTGCTGGAGGACGCTTACGTCCTGATCCACGACAAGAAGGTCTCCACGATGAAGGACCTGCTGCCGATCCTCGAGAAGGTGGCGCAGGCCGGCCGGCCGTTGCTCATCATCGCCGAGGACGTCGAGGGTGAGGCACTCGCGACGCTGGTCGTCAACAAGCTGCGGGGCACGCTGAAGGTGTGCGCGGTCAAGGCGCCCGGCTTCGGGGACCGCCGCAAGGAGATGCTGATCGACATCGCGGTGCTGACCGGCGCGCCCCAGGTCATCTCCGAAGAGATGGGCTTGAAGCTCGAGAACGCGGTGCTCAATGACCTCGGGCAGGCCAAGCGCATCGTGATCGACAAGGACAACTCGACGATCGTGGGCGGCAAGGGCAAGCGCGACGCGATCCAGGGCCGCATCAAGGAGATCAAGGCGGCGATCGAGAAGTCGACCTCGGATTACGACAAAGAGAAGCTGCAGGAGCGGCTCGCGAAGCTGGCCGGCGGCGTCGCGGTCATCAACGTGGGCGCGGCTACCGAGACCGAAATGAAGGAGAAGAAGGCCCGGGTGGAGGACGCGCTGCACGCCACCCGCGCGGCGGTCGAGGAGGGCATCGTGCCGGGCGGCGGCGTGGCACTGCTGTTCGCCCAGAAGGCGCTGGACCGCGTGAAGGGCACGGACGACGACGAGAAGATCGGCGTCGACATCGTGCGGCGCGCGCTCGAGGAGCCGATGCGGATGATCGCCCAGAACGCGGGCGCCGAGGCGTCGATCGTGGTCGGCAAGGTGAAAGAGTCGAAGGACAAGAACTTCGGCTACAACGCCCAGACCGACTCGTTCGAGGATCTCGTGGCGGCGGGGGTCATCGACCCGACGAAAGTCACGCGTACGGCGCTGCAGAACGCCGCATCCATCGCCAGCCTGCTCCTCACGACCGAGTGCGTCGTGGTGGAGAAGAAGGAGAAGGAGAAGGCGCCGCCGATGCCGGGCGGCGGCGGTGGCATGGGCGGGATGTACTAAACAGCTAGGCGCGTAGACGCACAGACGCACAGAGCGCCCCGGGAGCAATCCCGGGGCGTTTTGTTGCCGGTCACTACCTACAGCGCTCACCAGGGGAGTGTGACGGGACGCACCCGGCGCGCAGCTGTATGGAATTTTGACACCCAGGTGATGTTACAATCAGGTAGCATATAGCATCTATATGCTATACCATGAGTCCTTGTTGCACCTTGCCCGATGTCGTGGATATTGACGCTGTGAAAAAAGTGAACGGGCCTGGTTCTGAGGCAGGCTGGCAGCGGTATGCCCCTTGCCCATGCTCAACGCCTGTCGGCACCCGTTCTCAAACGCTGGTTCAGGAGGCGCTCGTGCTCAACTTGTCGATCTCGCGCCGGTCTCGGACCGCCGGGTTCACGTTCATCGAAATGCTGCTCGTGTTCGTGATCATTGGCATCATGCTCTCGATCACGGTCAAGTCGGTGCGTGGGACCTGGGTGGCGAGCTCGCGGCGCTCGGCGAGCCGCGAGGTGACGAGCTACCTCTTCCGGGCCCGCGCGATCGCGATCCAGCAGAGCCGCACGGCGTGGCTGGTGCGCAGCGGCAACGTCCTGAAGATCATGGTCGACTCCTCGGGCACACCGGTTCGGCTGGGCACTCAGATCGACATGTCGGCACGCTACGGCGCCACGCTGGGCGCGCCGAGCGGCAAGGATACGGTCCAGTTCGACCCCCGCGGGTTCGCGGTCTACGTGGCGCCGGCCCCGAAGTTCACCGTGCAGATCGGCGCTGCCACGGACACCCTGTGCATCACCGGCCTCGGTCGCATCACTACACGGAGTTGCCCATGAACCAGCGCGGCTACACCATCGTCGAGCTGTTGGTCGCGGTCATGATCTTCAGCGTCGGCCTGTTGGCTATGGCGGGGACGGCGTCGGTCATCATGTCGACGCTCACCAGCACGCAGTCGCGCACCATCGCGGCGAGCGTGGCGGAGTCCCGCTTCGAGCGGGTCCGCGCGACCCCGTGCCTCACCCGCGCCGCCGGCACCGGCTCGGCCGTGAGCCGCGGCATCTCCGAGGCCTGGACGATCGATCGCCTGGCCCGGGCCGATGACGTGACCGTCAACGTCACCTTCTTGAGCAACCGTCGCCAGCGGACCGAAACGTTCCGGAGCTTCCTGCCATGCTGACCGTCCACGCGCCGACCCACTCGACCCGCCGAGCCGGATTCACGCTCGTCGAGCTCATCATCACCATGGTGCTCGTGCGATCGTGTGCACCAACAACGGAGCCGGCCTGCTCTCGACCGTCCCGCGGGTGCTTGCCAGCGGCGCGGCAATGACCAACTGGACCAGAATCCCGGCGGTCGGGGACTCGGTCCTCGTCTACAATGACTCAACCATGGTCTCGTCTGCGGACGACGCTTGGATGGCACACCGGATCAGCGTGGTGACGACGATAACCAGTGCAGCGAGCGCCGGTGGTTGTCCGGTCGCGACCGGGCTGACGCAGGCGGGAGATCTCACGGCCGGCAACCCGAGCTACCAGCTCACCTTCAATGCTGGGGCGAGCCCCAAGATCCTGGTGGGCTCGGGGATGCGCTTCTTCCGCAAGGTCCACTACAGCGTCTATCAAGCGCCGGACGGCAAGTGGTATCTCGGGTTTTTCGAGTGCAGGCCGGCGTGCAATGCGATCCAACCGATCGCCGGACCGTTCCGGCCGTACTCGGCCAGTGGGACGAGCGGCGTCCAGTTCGCCTATTACGACGCCACCGGCACGGTCACGGCGAACCGCAAGCTGGTGGCGCGCATCAGTCTCGTCGTGCGGGGGCAGGGGGCGGGGCAGATCAACCTGAGCGGGGATGGCGCCACCGCGTTCGGCGATTCGCTACGTATCGAAGTCGGGCTGCGCAACCAGTGAGCGGCGAGCGGCATTTTCTTAAGAAAGAGGCACGTATGCATGCGACGATAAAGTCGGAGAAAGGCATGGCGCTGCTGATGGCGCTCGGCGCCATCGTGATCATCGGCGTGCTGGTCGGCGGCGTCGTGTTCGTATCGACGCAAGACTACCGCATCGGTGGCAACACGGTGCGTCAGACGCGCGCCGCCGCAGCCGCCGAGCTGGGCTTGAATCGCGTGCTCCAGGACTGGAACCCTGCCAACAACCAGCGGCAGGTGGGCAACCCCCTCATCATGTCCTACACGGCGCCGCGTGGTGCCAGCGCGCGGGTCACCATTACGAGGGTCTCCACCGTGTACTTCTGGGCGGTCTCGGAGGGCACAGCGGGAGCGCTGGGGAGTCAGGCGACGGCCCGGCGCCGCTACGGCACGTTGTTCAAGCTCGACATGCCCAACATGAACTTTCAAGGCGCGATCACCACCCAGGGCAATACGACCATCAACGGCAACGTGACGGTGAACGGCAACGACGTCCCTCCTGCTACCTGGGGCGCGTGCGGGAACGCCCTGCCGTCCGTCGCCGGGGCGGCGATATCCCCCACGACGACCGCGACGGTCAACGGGAGCGTGAGCCTCTCGGGGAGCCCGCCCGTGCTCACCACGCCCACGGCCGGCGACACGAACACCTACTTCAACTACGGCGGCTCGACCTATCAGTCGCTTGCGGCGGCGGCGACCTATACGTACGCGGCCAACTCGGTGCTCAACGGCGTTGGACCCCTCGTGGTCGGCGGCGTGTGCCAGGCCAGCTTGAATCCGCCGAACTGGGGTGAGCCGACCCACGCGACCCCGGCGGGGGCGTGCGACAGCTACTACCCGGTCATCCACGCGCTGGGCGACTTGAGGCTCACGACCGGTCGCGGTCAGGGCATCCTGCTGGTGGACGGGGACCTGTCCATCGCGGGTAACTTCTCGTTCGATGGAGCGGTCATCGTGCGGGGCGGGCTCAAGATGACGGGGACCGGCAACAAGATCGTGGGCGCCGTGATGTCGGCGAGCGTCTCGGTGGACGACAACGTCGCGCTCGCCGGGAACACGTCGATACTGTACTCCTCCTGCGCCCTCATTTCTGCGCTCTCGGCGAACACTTACCCCAAGCAGGCCAAGGAGCGCGGCTGGGTGGACGTGTACTAACGGCTAGACGCACAGACGCACGGACGCACAGACGCACAGACGCAACAGGGGCTGTTCACCTCTGTTGCGTCTGTGCGTCTATGCGTCTGTGCGTCTAGTTTGTTGCCGGTCCTACTATCTTTGCCCTCATGCCGGCACCCTCCGGTGAGCGCACGACTTTGTCGCGCGATCTCGCGGACTTCCTGATCGAGCTTTCGATCGCGCTGCACAAGCACGCCATGTATCCTGAGGGCCATCCGTCCCTCGCGCCCGCGGCGGCTGGGGTGACGCGGCGCGCCGAGCTGTTGCTCGAGGACCGTACCACGCTCTCGCTGGGCGTTGCCCGACAACAGCTGGTGATCGAGGGCGTCGCGACCGATCCAAAGCACCCGGTGCTGGCGGAGCTCGCCGCTCGACTACACCGTCACCACCTCGGAGCCGTGACGTTCCGGCGGGGGGTCGAGACGGCCGAGGTGGCGAGCGTCCTGAAGACGCTGGCCGTGGACGCCGAGCGCAGCGGGCAACCGCTCGGACTGGGCGCGCCGGAGCGGTTACGCGCCTGGGCGCACGCCCAGCTGCATCCCCTCACGTACGAGCGGCTCGAGCTGGTGGAAGAAGACGCTCCCGCATCCGAGCGCGGGGCGCGTGCCGCCCAGCTCTGGGTCGGTCTGGCCCGAGCCGCCCTCACGGCGCAAGCCGGGAACGACGACCAGCCGACGCCAACCGAACCGGCCGTCATCGCCCGGGCGATCGACGAGCACCCCAGGACAGACGCCGCGGCTTACGATCAGGTCATCGTCGGCTATCTGCTGCAGATCGCCGAGGAGTTGAAGACCGCCGGCAGCGCGGATGCCGTGGCGCTGCGGCGCCGCACGTCGCGGCTGATTCGCGCCCTCAAGCCGGAAACGCTGCGGCGGCTCGTGGACATGGGCGGCGACTTCGTGCAGCGGCGCAAGTTCGTGCACGACGCGACCGACGGTATGGCGGTCGACGCGGTGCTCGAGATCGTCCGGGCCGCCGCGGAGTCGTCGCACCAGACGATCTCGCACTCGCTGGTGCGGATGCTCTCCAAGCTGGCCGCGCACGCGGAGGGGGGGGCGCCCGAGGTGCGGCCCCAGGCGGACGCCGCGTTGCGCGACCAGGTGCGCCGGCTGCTCGAGGGCTGGACGCTCGCGGACCCGAACCCGGACGCGTATGGCGCCGCGCTGCAGCGCATGGCCCGGGCGGCGCCGGCGCGCGCCGCGACCGGGGGCGAATACTCGACCGAGCCCGATCGCATCGTCGCCATGGCGCTCGAGGTGGACACCGTCAACGCGCACGTGCTCGGCGCGGCGGATCGCGTGGCGCAGGAGGGGCGGCTCGGCCCGCTGCTCGATGCGCTGGCCGAAGTCCCCGAGTCGCAAGGGGCCGCGTCCCAGGTGTGGGCGCGCCTCGCCACCGCGGACGTCGTCCGACAGCTCGCCACGCGCGATCCGGTGGACTTTAAGACGTTGGAGCGGCTGGTGCCCCGGGTGGGGCTCCTGGCGGCGGCTCCCCTGCTGGATGCGCTTGCCGCGGCGGAGGCGCGTGGGGTGCGCCGCGGCCTGCTCGCCCAGCTCGCCAGGATGGGGCCGGAGATCGCTCCGGTCGTGATCCCGCGGCTCGAGGACTCACGCTGGTACGTCACCCGCAACATGCTCGCGCTGCTGGAGGACCTGTCGCCGCTCCCGCCGGGGTTTTCCGCGGCGGCCTACTTGCGCCACGCGGACGCCCGCGTGCGCTGGCAGGCGGTGAAAGTCCAGGTGAAGCTTCCCGCCGCGCGGGACGAGGCGCTGGCGCTCGGTCTCCAGGATCACGATCCCCGCACGCTGCGGCTGGCACTCGGCCTGGCAGTGGCACTCCAGAACTGCCCGGACAGCGCGGTACCGGTGTTGGCCGGACGCGCCACGGACCGCGCGCTGCCGCCCGACGTGCGGACGCTGGCGGTGCGGGCCCTGGGCCACGCCCAGGCGCCGGCGGCGCTCACGACGCTGCTGCGGCTGGCCTCGACCGGCCGGACACTGTTCGGACGGGAAAAACTGCCGCCCAAGTCCCCGGAACTGCTGGCCGCCTTGGCCGGGCTCGCGAGCGGGTGGCAACAGGATCCGCGGGCGCGGGCGCTGTTGCGCCGGGCCGCGGATTCGAGCGACCCCGACATCCGGGCTGCGGCAGACGCGGGCGAGCGGCGGAGCGCGTCCTGAGCGGCCCCGCGGGTTTCCTGTCGGCGTTCGCGCACGCCCTCGCGGCGATGACCCTGTACGGCGCAGGGCATCCCGCGCGCGAGCGCGCGATCGACGACGCGTTCCAAGAGCTGTACGACCTCCAGTCCGCCGCGCCCCATGCGCTGTTCACCTTCCTGGGCGATGAGATCGTGTTCGGGAACCTGCCGGTGCGTGAGCTCAAGGCGTGGGATTGGTCCCGCCGCCTCGCCCAGGCCGGCATCCAGCGGCTCGAGTTCGCCGATCGCGTGAGCCGCGAGGAATTCGAAGGGTTCCTGGACGACGTGCTGGCCCGCTTGACGCTCTCCGCGATCGACACGTCGGAGGCGCATCAGCTGCGCCGCTCGAGCATCCGCTTCGGGTCGGTGGGCGTGAAGGGCGACGCCGGGCAGGCCGAGCCGGCGGTCGCGACGGCGACGATCAGCTACTCGCTGGGTGAAGAGGCCGACACGGTCCGCTGGTTTCAGGACGCGGTGAAGTCCCAAGGCGTGGTACCGCTCACCGAGGCGGAGGCCGTGGTGCGGTCCCTGTCGATCGCGATGCACAGCGACCGCCAACTCGTGATCCCGCTGCTGCAGCTCAAGGAGTTCGACCAGTACACGACCACTCACTCCATGAACGTCGCGGTGTTGACCATGGCGCTGGCGGAGCACCTGGGGTTGGGAGCGCGGGACGTGCGGGCCTTCGGCATCGCCGGCCTGCTGCACGACATCGGCAAGGTCACGATCCCGCTCGACGTGCTCACCA
>WNFW01001429.1_pt1 | contig 16033 bp, 11 predicted proteins | sample 5400131 | NCBI WGS metagenome assembly WNFW01 (sample SAMN13153362, study PRJNA577476) | soil metagenome | isolation source: 20 cm soil or saprolite under grassland replicate 1 | place: USA:California | collected 2016-06-15 | reverse complement strand
TGGCGGAGGAAGCCCATCTGGAGTTTCGTTCGACAGGATTTTTTCGCGCGATTATGATGGCGCTTCTCGTGGGCGCTGGTTTTTACGTTCTCGCCGTTGCCGCGGTGGCCTACGTTGCGCCTTGGCAAGGTCTGATTGGAAAACGATTCGCAACCGCGATCGCGTTCGAACAGGCGCTGGGAGCCCGGTGGCCCGTCCGATTGATTCTGGTCATGGCCCTCTTCGGGCTGTTTCAATGTTTCAACGGCAACTTCGTAGCCGCGAGCCGTTTGCTGTTCGCCTACGGCCGCCGCGGGACCATTCCTCCGCGCTTCGGCGAAGTTCACCAAAAATTTCTGACGCCTTCGGTCGCCATTCTCGGAATTACGGCTGGAACACTCGCAGGGCTGCTGCTCGGCGACGCGCTCCTGGTTCCTGTCACGGAAGTTGGTTCGATGGCGTCCGCCCTCGGCTGGCTGGCAGCTTGCTGGTCGTTTTGGCTGGTAGAAAGGAGGATTTCTCTGCGCGCCGTGACGGGACTTGGGATCGTCGTATCGCTGTTACTTTTCCTGATGAAGGTCTTACCTGTAATTCCTGGCCATTTTTCGCCCGCCGAATGGATTGCCCTGGGCATCTGGCTTGCTCTCGGCACCATACTCCATTGCCGCCCCCGTCTCGCTCAGGTTTAGAATCGAGCTCCTGGCTGGCCTCTTATGATTTGAATGCTCGGGAGCGGTTTGTATCCCCGCTCGGAACAACTCTTGCCCCAACGAAAAAGCCTACAACCCCCAAATGTGTCTCGATGTGAACAGATATCCGCCTTCCACTTTCTTAACATGGTGCCTGCGGGGGACGGGGCGGGCTACGGGTACCGAGATTCAAATCTCCTCAGAAGAGGCAACAAGATGAAGCCAAGTACTGAGAATGAAATCGCAGGCAAGGTTCACGAAGTGAAGGGCGCGATTGAGGAAAAGGTGGGCCAACTGACGAACGATGCCGACTTGGAAGGCGAAGGCACTGGCGAAAAGATAGACGGGAAGGTCCAGAAGAAAATCGGCCAGGTGGAGAAAGTCCTTGGGAAATAGATTCTTTCCCGTGCAGCGGGATGGGCGGCGGTTGGTGGTTGATAGGGCATGCCGAAGCAGCATTTAGAAACCTATCGAGGACGCAGCGGTTAAGAAACCAGCTATGGAGGACGGACACGATGAGTCAGAATAAATGGACAAGCAAGTTCACTGCATTTGCCGTGGGGGTTGGGGCAGGCGCGCTTCTTGCAATTCTTTTTGCACCGGCTTCGGGAGAGGAAACGCGTGAATATCTCACCGGCCCGTTCAAACAAGGTTTAGATGGTGCGGCATCGACAGGAAAGCGCTGGACTCGCCGTGCGCAAGAGACGGTGGACGACGTAAAGGTAAAGATAGCCGGGGCGGTTGAAGCCGGCGGAAAAGCATACCGCACAGCAAGAGATGCCTGAGTCTTTCGTCAGACGATCCGGTCCTGAAGACCGGGTCAGCTGGGGCATTCGCGCCGGACCAGACCATTTGATGAAATCCATCCTCCATCTACACCGGGGACGAAGGCATGCCGCGATCTTCCCGCCAATAGGAGTGTGATATCAGCGGCCCGCAAGCGCCGCTCTGCCGTAATGTATACTCACGAGGGAGCCTTACCCTTTCCATTGATGATTCCTTTTCTCCATCTTGGGCCGCTCACGATTCCGACCTTCGGCCTCATGGTTGCCACCGGACTGTTGGCCGCCGCGTATCTCTTGCAAGCAGATTTTGACCGCCGCCGCGCGCAATTCGTGAGCGGCTACCTAAAGAGCGACGGCAAGCCGAGCCATCACGACGAAGGGTTCCTTATTATTGGCATCGCCGGACTCGCCGGCTTGGTGGGAGCACGTCTGTATCACGTTTTGGAGAGCCCCCGAGAGTTGCTAGCCGATCCGTCGGTGCTGATCAGCCGGTTTGGGTTCGCCTGGTTCGGTGGGTTCCTTGGCGGTTTTGTTGCGCTTGTGTTTCTGGCGCGGCATTACGGGATTCCGGCGCTTGAATTCATGGATCTATGCTCGCCGGCAGCAGCGTTTGGATACGCCATCGGGCGCGTTGGCTGCTTGTTGTCTGGCGATGGCGATTACGGCGTTCCGACGACGCTGCCCTGGGGCATGAGTTTTCCCAACGGCGTCGTGCCCACGACGGAGCGCGTGCATCCGACGCCGCTCTATGAGTTTTTTATCTGGCTGGCGATCGCGGCGTTCCTGTGGCACATGGGGAAGAAATCAATAAGTGGCGCACGGCCCCGGGGAGAAATCTTCTGTGGGTACCTCATTCTGACGGGTGTGACCCGATTCTTGATTGAATTCATCCGCATCAACCCGCGATCGTTTTTCGGTCTTTCAAATGCGCAGGCGGCTAGTCTGGTGTCGATCGTCGTCGGCGCCATCCTGCTTTGGAGTATCAGAAGCCGTTTGCGCACCCGAAAGGAAGGAGATCGCATCACATAGCGTGCTGGCTAGCGGAGGGAATTCTTCGAGCCTCCATTCCGGATGTGTGACCAATCAGGCCGTTACTATAAGACCATGCTTCGGGACGCTTCAGGCATTCCCGCCTAGAATCATTCTCAATTGTTGCTAATTTTCTTCACTTTAAGCGCTTACACTCCTTGACGGATACCGTCTGTCCATGTAGAAACAATATCAAGGCCAACGCCGCGTTCAGGGGCTCGGCGTTTATTCGCAGGCACAGTCCTTGTGCCTCAACGGGGGACGGGGGAATCCATGACATTTCTTCGAAGCATAGCCATTTTTCTATTCGCATTCGCTGCGGTGGGCGTTGCATATGGCCAATCACAGGAAGGCCGCATACTGGGCACGGTGACCGACCAAAGCGGCGGCCTCGTCAAGGGCGCGCGCGTGACCATCACCAATGTGGATACGGGAGTGGCGCGAACGCTTGAGACCAATGACGCGGGCGATTTCGTTGCACCCAGCCTGCCGCCGGGCCCCTACAAATTGGTCGTTGAAGCGACGGGATTCAAGAAAGTAGAGCGCAACGGCATCCGGCTCGAAGTGGCGAAAGATATTCGCCTGGATCTGACGATGCAGCCCGGCAGCGTAACGGAAACCGTCACCGTAACGGAGCAGGTGCCGCTGGTCGAGACCACCAACGACACGCTTGGCGGAACGTTTGCCAACAAGTCCATCAATGATCTCCCCCTAAACGGCCGCGATTTCCAGAATCTGGTGGTATTGAGACCGGGCGTGCAGCGGAGCAGCGGCGGCGGGTTTCTGTCCATCAGTTCGAACGGCAACCGGCCAGAAGACAATAATTTTATCGTCGACGGCACGGATAACAACGACCCCTATTACGCCACGACCGTAATTAACGCGGAGGGAGTGCAAGGAACTCCGGGCAGCATTCTTCCCATCGACGCGATTCAAGAATTCAACGCGCAGGAAAACCCGCCGGCAGAGTACGGCTGGAAGCCAGGGGCAATCGTTAATCTAGGCATCAAGTCCGGCACGAATGATGTTCACGGAACGGCCTACGCGTTTGAACGCAACAACGCCTTCGACGCGCGCAATTACTTTAACCCCGCACCTGATCCAATGCGTGCCTTGCGCCAACATCAGTTTGGCGGGAGCATTGGCGGACCGATTATCAAGAGCAAGACTTTTATTTTTGGCGCGTACGAAGGGATTCGTGCGCTCGTGGCGAATTCGGAGACGCTGAACAGCCCTTCCACAGTCACCGCCGGGGGGGATTCGACCGTGAGTATCCCCGATGCAGTCGCGAGTGTGCAGGCCGCCTGTGCATCGATCCCCGGTACCTGCGGCGTGAACGCGCTGAGCACGACAGTAGCAACCCTCTATCCCGCTAACACAAGTGGCACGAACCAATTGAACGTGGGATTCCCCAATCACAACCGGAACGACAACTTCATTATCAAGGGCGACCACCACATTAACGAACGCCACAGCTTGTCCGCGCGCTATTTCTTTGGCGACAGTCTGCAGATCGAGCGTGACATCCCCGTGTTGCGGGTGGAGTGGCAGTCTTCTTCGCAGCTCCGCGCCCAGGTCTTCGGCTTGAATTACACCTGGGTGCCGAATTCCACCTGGGTGAACGAAGCACGGTTCGGTTACGACCGATTCTGGCAGGCTATCCTAACGGTGGATCACGCCGCGAATCCTGCGACCGTGTATAAAATCAATACGGGTGTAACCGACCCTGTCAATTTTGGAATGCCGGAAATTGATGTGGACGGCTTCAATCCACTTGGCGGCAATCACGGCTGGCCCTTGCTGACCACTCCCAACCAGACCTACCAGGGAGTGGACAATATTTCCTACACGCGCGGAAAGCACACTTTCCGGTTTGGCGGAGAATTCCGTCACGGGAGTACTGACAATACCCGTGACCGCTACGGGAAAGGTCGTGTCCGGTTTGCCGGCGGCGAGCTAACAATGGCGTGCGGCAGTTGTCTTGGGGTGGACGCAAGCGGAAATCCGATTCAGAGCACCTCGTTGGAAGACTTTATCGCGGGTCTGCCGCGCGGAACGGAAACGGGAAAGACCGGCGGCCGCATTTTTATCGGCAATTCAGGGCGCCATGTCTCGATTAACTCGTTCGGCGGATTCTTTCAAGATGACTGGCGCGTGACTCCGCGGCTGACCGTCAATGCGGGCGTGCGCTATGACCTGAACACGGTAATCAAGGAGAGCCAAGACCGGCTGGGCAATTTTGACCCCGCAACCGGTATCCAGCAAGTGAGTCATGGGATCAGTGCGCCGTACAAGGGTGACCACAACAACTTCGCACCGCGTTTGGGAATCTCCTGGGATCCGTGGGGGCACGGCAAGACGGTGGTGCGCGCCGGTGGCGGTGTGACTTATGAGATTCCGCACCTTTCGCTGTTCTTGGGACAGAACGGAGTGGAAAACGCTTCGACGGCAGGGCTGAACGTGATTCCGACGGCGGCCTCCACGGGAATTCCCGGTGCCAACGGAACAATCGCGGCTTCCGCCGTTAACCTGAGTGGCGGCTTATTGAACTGGTCCGTCGCTGGGCCCGTCTTCCAGCCCACGATCAACTGCAATCCTGTGACCGGGGGCACTCCGTGCGACATCCTCGGTGTTGCGGGGAACCTACGCACACCCTATGTGATGACGTGGAACTTGAACATCCAACAACAGCTGACGCCGACGACATCATTGCAGGTGGGTTATGTGGGCAACCGCGGCGTCAAGCTCTATGGTGTCCGGGATATCAACCAAGTGGATCCAAACTCGCCGGCAGAGAACAGCTATGATGCGCAAGGTAACGCCGTAAACGTATTCAATTCAAGTGGTGTTCTAATCGCATGCGGTAATTGCGAGCAAGCTGGCAGGCCACTGAACTTGCAGTTCCCATATCTGGAGTTCGTCAACTTCCTCGACAATGGGTACACGTCCATCTATCACGGGCTGCAGGTGACGCTGATGCAGCGCGCATGGAAGGGCCTGAACTTCGTTGCAGGGTACACCTGGGCACACTCAATTGATGATGTATCACTTAATCGTGCCCAACAGCCGCAGGATAGCACGCGTCCTGGTTTGGAACGCGCTAGCTCGGACAGCGACCTCCGGCATCGCTTAACGCTGGCGCTGACCTACGAAGTACCTTCGAGAAAGGGCTATGGGCACTTGCTCGAAGGCTGGCAGCTCAACTCCATCGTGACCATTCAGGGTGGTTTGCCGTGGAACCTCATCGACGGGAACGTCAGCGGCAGCGATATCAGCGGGACGGGGGAATTTGCCGACCGCTGGAACATCACCGGAAGTCCGGCGAATTTCAAACCTTCGACTTCCGGAATTCCGTTCTTAGATCCCAGTTTATTCACCCTCGACGTCAATGGGCATGTTACTGGGGGGACGAATGCCACGTCGAATACTTGCTTTTCGGTCGCTGGGAGCCAGGGGGCGAAGGACCAGCTTGCCAGCTTGGGATGTTATGTGGCGGGATCTTCGGTCCTCACGCCGCCCGCCTTCGGCACATTTGGGAACATCGGCCGGAATCCTTTCCGCGGTCCGCGGCTGGACAATTTAGACTTCTCCGTCGTCAAGACGACCAACCTGAGCGAGCGTGTGAGTGTCCAATTGCGCGCGGAGTTCTTCAACTTCCTCAACCACCCACACTTTGTGAACCCGAACACACAAGGACTGGTGGATCCTTCCGATCCAACTTCCTTTGGTTTCATTTTCAATACGCCAGACGTGGCGGCGGCGAACCCGGTGATTGGTACTGGCGGGCCGAGGAACATCCAGATCGGATTGAAGTTCCGGTTCTAGCCGAGAGTTTCAATCAGAAACAAACACACGCCGGAGCTTGCAATCCGGCGTGTGTTTTGACAGGACTCCGGGGCGCGCTTATTACTTGCTACGGCCTATCCCTTTTGAGATAACCCGGGCCACGCCTACGGCTCCTGCTTGTAAATCTTTCCTTCTTTCATCACAAACTTTACGTTTTCCAGAAGAAGGATGTCTTCGAGCGGATTCCCCGAAACCGCGATGATGTCGGCGTACTTTCCAGGCTGGAGGGAGCCGAGGAGTTTCGACTTGCCGAGGAGATCGGCGGCGTTGCTCGTGGCGGACTGGATGGCCTGCATCGCTGTCATGCCGTACTTCACCATGAACGCAAACTGGCGCGCGTTGATGCCATGCGGGCAGACGCCCGCATCCGTGCCGAACGACATTTTCACGCCTGCGCGGACAGCCTTGGTGAAGTTGCGGCGCTGAATCTCACCCAGGTCGCGGTCGTGCTCCAGAAAATCCGCAGGCAGCTTGTTCTCTTTGGCCGCGTCCTGAATGCATTCCTCATCGTAGATATCCATGTCGAGGTAGGTGCCGTGCTCCTTGGCGAGGGCGATGCCTTCGTCGTCGATTAGAGTGGCGTGCTCGATGGAGGCAACCCCCGCGCGGATGGCGTTCTTGATCCCCTCTGGCGCGTGCGCGTGGGCTTCGACGCGCAGACCAAAGTTGCGCGCTTCGTCCACTGCGGCCCGCAGCTCTTCGAGCGTGAACTCGATCGATTTCGGATTGCTTCCATGGGTGAGCACCGCGCCTGTGGAAAGAATCTTGATGTGATCGGCGCCACGGTGGGCAAGCTGGCGGACTTTCTGACGGACTTCCCAGGGACTGTTGGCTTCGCCGAAGTGAAGATCCCAAGGGAGCTGAATGTCCGGCGCGAGACCGGTCATGGCGCCCGCACCCTCGCTGATCGTGAGGTAAGCGCCGGCCACGAACATGCGTGGGCCGACCACGATACCCTTGGTGATCGCGTCGCGCAAGGCAACATCGTTGAAAGCGCGATAGACGCCGACGTCGCGCACGGTCGTGAAACCGGCAAGAAGTGTGACGCGCGCGTTGGGAATGGCGGCGTAAGCACTTTCGGACGCGGATTTTTGCAGCACAAGGAGCGGTTCGGCGTTGCCCAGGTCGGCAAGGTGCGTGTGGCAATCGATCAGTCCCGGCAGAACAGTCATTTTTGACAGATCGATCACCGTTGCGCCTGCGGGAACGGACAAATTCTCGCCCGTTGCTTCAATTTTGCCGCCGCGCACCACGAGCGTCTGATTCATCAGCATCCGGCCTGCGTCTACGTCCACGAGCTTTCCCGCGCGAATTACGGTAAATTGCGGAGAGGAGGGTGTTTGCTGGGCCGGTGAAACTGCCGCAGAAGCAATCAGCAGTAAGGCGGCCGAGGCGAGTTGCTTGAGCACAGATGTCCTTTCGCGGATGCGGGATGCAGTGCTGACGCCAAGAGTTTTATGCAGATTGTGCCTGCGCATCATACTCCGCGGCAGGGCTTACTTCAATTTTGAGCAGCCTGACGCACATGTGAAAAAAAAGACGTCCCGGACGGGGACATCCAGGGACTTGTGGGCCAGGAGATTTGACGAGCGCTAGAGCATCTGCCGCAAGACGTATTGCAGAATGCCGCCGTGATGATAGTAAGAAACTTCCTCCGGCGTATCCGCGCGCGCGATCGCCGAGAAGGTTTTTAACTTTCCGCCTCCCGATTTAGCATGCACGGTGATTGGTTTTTTCGGCGCAAGTGACGCGACACCCTCGATCTCGAATATTTCGTGGCCCGTTAAGCCAAGTGATTCGCGGTTTTCTCCCGGCTTAAATTCGAGCGGGAGCACCCCCATGCCGACGAGGTTGCTGCGGTGGATGCGTTCGTAGCTTTCGGCGATGACCGCGCGCACGCCGAGCAGCCGCGTGCCTTTTGCCGCCCAATCGCGCGAAGAGCCGGAGCCATATTCTTTTCCGGCGATGACCATCAGGGGCACACCGGCCTCGCGATATTTCACCGCAGCATCGTAAATCGACATCTTTTCGCCGTCCGGAAGAAAAAGCGTCCACCCACCTTCGGTGCCAGGAGCGAGCTGATTGCGCAGACGAATATTTCCAAACGTGCCGCGCATCATGACCTCGTGGTTGCCGCGGCGCGCGCCGTAGGAATTGAATTCATGCGGCTTCACACCGTTGGCGATGAGGTATTTACCAGCCGGCGATTCGGTGGGAATCGAGCCGGCCGGCGAAATGTGGTCGGTGGTGACGCTGTCGCCAAGAATGGCCAGCACCTTGGCGCCGTGAATGTCCGCGAGCGCTGGAGCTGCCTTCGGCATGTTTTCGAAAAACGGCGGCAGCTTGATGTACGTCGATTTTGGATCCCACTTGTAGATATCACCTTTGGGAATGGGCATGGACTTCCAGTGCGCATCGCCTTCGAATACTTCGCTGTATTGCTTGCTGTATTGCGCCGTAGTAACGGAAGAACGAACGGTTGATTCGATTTCTTGCGGCGTCGGCCAGATGTCTTTCAGATAGATCGGTTTGCCCGCAGGGTCGGTGCCGAGCGGTTCGGTGGTGAGGTCAAGGTCCATGCGCCCCGCAAGAGCGTACGCGACGACCAGCGGCGGCGAGGCCAGATAATTGGCGCGAACCAGCGGATGAATGCGGCCCTCAAAGTTGCGATTTCCGCTGAGCACGGCAACGGCGATCAGATTGTTATCCTTGATGGCGGCGCCGATGGCCTCCGGCAACGGACCGCTGTTTCCAATGCACGTGGTGCACCCATAGCCGACCAGGTGAAAGTTCAGTTTCTCGAGATAAGGTGTCAACCCCGCGGCTAGCAGGTAATCGGTCACGACTTTCGAACCGGGCGCCAGGCTGGTCTTGACCCAGGGCTTGACGTGCAAGCCACGCTCGACAGCTTTCTTCGCCAGCAGGCCAGCCCCCAGCATGAGTGAGGGATTTGAAGTGTTGGTGCAGCTGGTGATGGCGGCGATGACCACCGCGCCGCTCGAAAGGTCAAAGGAATCGCCGTTGTTTCGGACGACAACGTGCTTGGCCGGCGTTCCTTCCACAACTTTCGTGAAAGACGCCTTGGCCTGGCGCAGCGCGACGCGATCCTGCGGACGCTTGGGACCAGCGACCGTGGCCTCAACGGTTCCCAGATCCAACTCCAGCGTGTCGTTGAAGAGCGGAGGTGACGTCTTATCTGTTCGAAAGAGCATCTGCTCTTTGCAGTAGGCTTCGACGAGAGCGATCTGTTCCGCCGAACGCGCGGTGAATTGCAGATAAGCGAGTGTTTCCGCATCAACGGGGAAGAAGCCCATGGTCGCGCCGTACTCGGGGGCCATGTTGGCAATTGTGGCGCGGTCGGGAACACTCAGGGTGGACAGACCCGAACCATAGAACTCCACGAATTTTCCGACAACGCCTTTCTTGCGCAGCATTTCCGTAACGGTCAAAACGAGATCCGTCGCCGTTGCGCCTTCGCTCAAGCGCCCGTGCAGACGGAAACCAACAACCTCCGGAATCAGCATCGAGGAGGGCTGACCCAGCATCGCCGCCTCTGCTTCAATCCCGCCGACTCCCCAGCCGAAAACGCCCAGGGCATTCACCATAGTGGTATGCGAATCCGTGCCCACTACCGAATCGGGATAGGCTTCAAACCTGTTGCCGTAAGGCATCGCACAGACGACCCGCGCGAGGTATTCCAGGTTCACTTGGTGGCAGATGCCCGTGTCCGGTGGAACGACTTTGAAATTCTGAAACGCCGTCTGCCCCCAGCGCAGGAATGCGTAGCGCTCGACGTTACGTTGAAACTCCAACTCTGCATTCAGGCCGAACGCGTTGACGTTTCCAAAATTATCCACCTGCACAGAATGGTCGATGACCAGCTCGGCAGGGAACAGCGGATTGATTCGCTTTGGGTTCCCGCCCATACGTTGCACGGCTTCACGCATGGTGGCGAGATCGACGATTGCGGGTACGCCTGTGAAATCCTGCAAGAGGACTCGGGCAGGCATGAATGCGATCTCTTTTTCCGAAGCACCGGGCCGCCAGTTGGCAAGCGCGCGGATGTCCTCGGCATGGACGAAGCGGCCATCCTCGCAGCGCAGGAGATTCTCCAGAAGGATGCGCAGTGAAAAGGGAAGCTTTGCCAGGTCGGCGACGCCCTGCTTTTCAAGGAACTCAAGGCGGTGAATATCGAAAGTCTGAGCCCCGACGTTGAGTTTGTCGCGTGTGCGGAAAGAATTGCCCGCGTTAATGGCCATCCTGACAGTCCTTTCACGGTGATGCCTAGCCTTCCATCATAACCGAAATTGAATCCGAGCGCCGCGCAGCTATACTGGTATGGCCGTGAACATCGTTCTCATTTCGACCTACGAGTTGGGGAGGCAGCCCTTCGGGCTGGCGTCGCCTGCGGCGTGGCTGCGCAAACGCGGCCATCGGGTCATAGCGCTCGATCTTGCCCGGCAGTCCCTGGATGAGTCTGCGATTGGCGCTGCCGGGCTCATTGCGATTTATTTGCCCATGCACACGGCCACAAGGCTTGCGGCGCAACTCATTCCTCAGCTTCGGAAACAAAATCCACGCGCGCATCTCTGTTGTTACGGCCTGTACGCCCCCATGAACGTTGACTATCTTCGCAAGCTCGGCGTATCCACAATTCTCGGCGGCGAATTTGAAGAAGGGCTCGCACACCTGGCGGAACGACTTGCCGCGGAGGGAGAGGCAATCGCCCTGCCTGCTGAGTCCTTGATCTCCATGGCCCGGTTGCAGTTCGAAGTGCCCGATCGTTCCGGAATGCCTGCGATGGAGAAGTATGCGCATCTGATCGTTCCCGGTGACGGCTTCCGGATCGTTGGCTCGACGGAAGCGAGCCGCGGCTGCAAGCATCTTTGCCGGCATTGCCCAATCGTGCCGGTTTACAAGGGAGTGTTTCGAATCGTCAGCCGGGACGTGGTTCTCGAGGATGTTCGCCGCCAGGTGGCCGCCGGGGCGCAACACATCACCTTCGGCGACCCGGATTTCTTTAACGGCGTTCGCCACGCAATGGAACTCGCGGAGGTGTTTCATCGGGAATTTCCTGTCGTGACGTACGACGTGACCATCAAGATCGAACACTTGCTCAAATTTGAGAAGCACTTGCCCGCGCTCCGCGATACGGGCTGTCTCTTTGTGATCAGCGCGGTCGAATCCGTGGACGATACCGTGCTGGGCTTCCTCGAGAAGGGACACACACGCGAAGATTTTCTTCGCGTCGCAAAGACCTTCCGCGAACTTGGCATGACCCTTCACCCGACATTCGTGCCGTTCACGCCCTGGACCACAGTGGATGGCTATCTGGATTTGCTGCGAGTGATCGAGCAACAGCGCGTGATCGAAAATGTCGCGCCCATTCAGCTTGGTATTCGTTTGCTCATCCCGGCAGGCTCGCGAATGCTGGAATTGGAAGAAGTGCGTCGCCTGGTTGGACCGTTCGATCCACAGTCGCTGGCGTACCCCTGGAAAAACGCCGACCCGCGCATGGACGCTCTCAGCGAAACCGTGCAGGAGATCGCGGCCGCAGCGGATCGGCAAAAAGAATCGCGGCCGGCTACATTCCAACGCATCTGGAGAGCAGCCCACGCCGCAGCCGGATTGTCCGCCCCAAAGATCAGCCCACTCACGCGATCCCAGGCTGGCGTTCCGTTTCTCAGCGAACCCTGGTACTGCTGTGCCGAGCCGACCCGGGACCAGTTGGTCTCCATTGGTGCCCAGAAGCCCCTGGCGAAAAATGCCGTCGCAAGCGCCGACGGCTTTGTTTGATCCCGGCAAAAAAAGCGTCACGCATGACGAATCCGTCCAAACGATTGCTGCTCTTCACCGCGAAACTCGGCTATCAAACGCGTAGTTTTGAAGATGCCGCGCGCAAGCTGGGCGTGCAGCTTGTTTACGTCACCGATCGATGCCACCAGTTGGAAGATCCGTGGGGCGATCAGGCCATTGCCGTGCATTTCGAAACGCCGGAGGTGGCCGCCTACACCGTGAGGGAAGCCCTTCGCGGCCAGGATGTCAGCGGAATTCTTGCTCTCGGTGACCGCCCAGCTGCCGCTGCTGCTTATGCCGCGCGCGGTCTGGGAGTCCGATACAACCATCCTGCGGTCGCGGAGGCTTGCCGGAGCAAGCTGCGCATGAAAGAAGTCTTTCGAGATGCCGGGCTGTCTGTCCCATGGTTTCGAGATCTTCCAATCGATCCGGCGTCCGAACCTGTGCTGCTGGTTATCTCCTATCCCTGCGTGCTGAAGCCGCTTTCGCTTTCGGCGAGCCAGGGGGTGGTGCGCGCGAACAATCGCGATGAGTTTCTCTCGGCCGCAGCACGTGTCCGGCGATTGCTGAAATCCCCGGAGATTCTTGCCACGCGCGAGGCGAATCTCGATCGGATACTTGTGGAAGGTTACATACCGGGGAGGGAAGTAGCCATCGAGGGACTTCTCACGGAGGGTGCTCTCCGCATATTGGCGATCTTCGATAAGCCCGATCCGCTCGAAGGCCCGTACTTCGAAGAGACGATCTACGTCACACCTTCACGGCTTCCCGAATCCGTGCAGCGCGCCATCGAGAAATGCGCGAGAGATGCGGCGCGAGCTTTGGGTCTGTCGCATGGACCAATCCACGCGGAGTTTCGCGTCAACGACGACGGAGTGTGGCCATTGGAAGTCGCTCCCCGGCCGATCGGCGGGCTCTGCGCCCGAGCCCTGCGATTTTCTCTTGGTGGGGCAAATGAACCGATCGGGCTCGAAGAGCTGCTAGTTCGTCACGCCCTGGAACTCCCCGGATGGAATTCGCCGCGCGAACGAATTGCCTCCGGCGTCATGATGCTTCCCGTCCCCCAAAGCGGGATTCTGGAAGGCGTCTCGGGAGAAGATGCCGCCCGTTCGATTCCGGGGATCACCGAATTGTCGATCACCGCCCGGTTGCACGATGCCATCGCTGCCTGGCCGGAGGGCTCGAGCTATCTGGGATTTCTCTTTGCGCGCGGGGACACACCGGAGAGAGTCGAGCAGGCCCTGCGCGCGGCCCACGAAAAATTATCGTTCACGATTACGCCGGGCCTGCCGGTCGAGCATCCCGCGACGCGCCGAATGACGAACCAGGGGAACTAACCTTTTGCCTTGGGCGCAACGTATCCCTCGGGCAATTTAGCGCCTTCGCCGAAGAAAAACTGCTCCATCTGCTCTTCCATGATTTTCTGCGAGTTGGGATCGAGTGGATTCAGGCGGTACTCGTTCATGACCATTTTCGAGTGCTCCAGCCAGAGCTTCCAGGCGTCTTTCGAAACGCTCTCGAAGACGCGTTTGCCAATCTCTCCTCGCCACGGGATACGATCCAGGCCTGGCAATTCTTTGTCAAATTTCACGCAGTGCACCATGCGCGTGCCGGGTTTCACCTCTTCGCTGGATGCCGGTGTTGGACCGCAAGTCTCGTTAGCCATGCTCTTCTCCTCACGCGCGTTCTTGCTACTCACCTTACTGCAACTTCGTGGAAATTCCTAGTTGCGTGCCGCTTTTCCATGCCGGTCCGCGCAACTCTCATCGTCCCCGGGGACCGGGCCGTGCACAGAACGCAAGGAACATATTGAAATAGCGAGCACCGGCAAGAACGGGCGCGGAATCGTCCCGATTTTCGGACGCCCGTCGTACGGGCTCGAGATGCTTCAGCAGGCTGCTTCGCCGCCATTCTCAAGATGGCTTGGGAAGAAGATCGGGAACTCGGCAGGAGGCACGACGAGTTGCGCGGAGCCGGTGTTCCGATGGTCACGATCGAATTGAACGGCCCCGAGGGATTAGCGGTCGAGCTACTTCAAATGGGAGATTGCGACCGCGCTGGCTTGTTCGCAGCTCGGGCTCGATCCTTTCCACGATCTAGACATCCGGGAGAGCAGGACAAGGACCGTGCAAATATTGGAGCAGATCGCGACCAAGCACCAATCTCCTGCACCCGCCACTCGCGTGCGAGAAGGAGAAATCGAGCAGTATGCCGGCGGCGAAAGACGACAGCAGACCTCGGCACTGAATATGACCGAGGCACTGCGTACTTTTTTGGCTTGCGGCATCCGCAAGGCTATATCGCGTTGCTACCTTTCTGAGCTCTGGGGAGGCCCCCAAAATAGTATTCCGCCGGATTCGTGAGCGGCTCGAATCCACACTCGGGCTGCCGTGCTGGAAACTCCTGGTCCTTCTTATCTTCATACCGTCGGGCAAGTCTACCAGGGCGGCCCCGCGAAAGGACTCTTCCTGTTGCTGACCCGTGTCCCCAGCGAAGGACCTCTCCATTCCAGGCGCGGACTACTCCTTCGGGCAGTTGCAACTCGCGCTCGCACAGGGTGACTTCGAATCTCTTGGCCGCCGGCGAAGACCCGTAATACGATTGCATCTGTCGTGCGGGGCCGAACAAGGCCTGATAGAGTTAGAAACCATCCTCAACAACGCGCTCAGGAAGAGGCATTTCGCTGCGCCGTAGCTTTTGGCTCTCTTCACATGCTGGCTAATCGCATAGTATGGCCGGAAGAGAAATGCAAAGACCGGAGGTGTTGCACCCTTGGCTGAGATCACCACGTTGTTTTGGGACATCGGAGGCGTCATCCTGACAAATGGCTGGGACCGCGGATCGCGAAAAGAAGCCGCCAGCGCTTTTCACCTGGATTGGGAAGAATTTCAGGACCGCCACGATTTTTCTTTCCCGACTTTCGACTCCGGACAGATCACCCTGAATGAATATCTCGGCCGGACCGTGTTTTATCGCCAGCGCGGCTTCACCCGCGAGGAATTCGCCGCCTTCATGTTCGCTCAGTCAAAAGAATACCCGGAGACGCGCGCAGTTCTTGATAAGGTAGCGGGTTCTGGGAAATACCTTGTCGGCGCCATCAATAACGAGCCGCTAGAGCTCAACCAGTACCGCATCGAAGCCTTCCACCTTCGCAATGATTTTCTCGTTTTCTTCAGCTCCTGTTACCTTCGATCCCGGAAGCCCGAGGAAATGATTTTTCGCGTGGCGCTGGAAGTCACACAGCGCAAGCCGGAACAGTGTCTTTTCATTGATGACCGGCCACTCAATCTGGAAGCCCCCCGGCGCCTGGGGATGCACACCATTCACCATCAAAACGCGGAGCAATTGCGTTCGGAGCTTGGAAAGTATGGGGTTGAGGTATAGTTTTGGGCGGACGCTGCATCAGATACCTGCACAGGGCGCCACTTGGCGGAGGAAGACACCATGGCTGGTGATACGGGTGGTTCTGGTTCAGCGTACGGTGGCGCGGTTGAGCCCTGCACGGTAGTTCTCTTTGGCGCCTCGGGAGACCTCGCGAAGCGCAAAGTCATTCCCGCCATGTACGACCTGGCCATTCACAATGCGCTGGGAACACGTTACGCGATCGTGGGCTTTGCGCGCACGCCCATGTCCGAAGACGCTTTTCGCACGGCCCTGGGCGACGCGGCCAAGAGCATCTCGGAAGTCGGGCCTATCGATCCGAAACGGTGGAACGAGTTCGCATCCAACCTCCATTACAGTCCTGGGGATTACGCCAACCCCGAAGCATTCACGCAGCTTGCCAAGCGCCTCGCGGAACTGGATTCTTCAAAGAACATTGGCGGCAACCGTCTTTTCTACCTTTCCACGCCGCCTGAAGTTTATCCCGACATTGTCGAGCAGCTTGGCCGCGCCGGACTCGCTCGCCCC
>WNFW01005488.1_pt1 | contig 16048 bp, 17 predicted proteins | sample 5400131 | NCBI WGS metagenome assembly WNFW01 (sample SAMN13153362, study PRJNA577476) | soil metagenome | isolation source: 20 cm soil or saprolite under grassland replicate 1 | place: USA:California | collected 2016-06-15 | reverse complement strand
CTGAACACAAGGCAACCGCTCGTTTTAAAAGCGATCCTTTCGCAAGCGACAAGGAGCCTAGCAGGAACCAGTCCTATCAATTTAACCGAGCGAGATAACATCGTCACAGCTCTCACGAATCTTACCACCGCTCAGCCGATGATAAATAAGGCAGAGCTCGTAACACGACTTGCAGCGAATTCTAACGTCACCGGCCTAGGTAACAAAGAGGCTCGTGAGTTGGTCATGCGCGCCTTTTCTGACGCGTGCCAAACTCGCACTTGGAACCTCATGATTGACGTAATAGCACAGAGCGGCCGTTATCCGCCGAATGCTTCCACTCTTGCAGGCTTCCTCGTCGAAGGCGAACAACATTACTGGGTTCACGTCGCGATTGACCGGTTTACTGGTCAGGTCATCGACAAGCAGATCGAGGTCGTAAACGAGTAGCTGTAATTTAAAAACTGAAACATTTACTCGCGAAGACGTTCGGAGCTGAAACTCTGAAATTAGATCGGTTATCTGGACGCTTCGCGGGCTATTCGTTACGGCGAATCCGTCCTCTGGCGAATTCGTTATCAGGGCTTCACAGAAGATAACGGAGCAAAGGAAGTTCTTGAGGCGAGGAAAAGAAAATTCCTGGTTACCTTAGTTTCCTTCTGTTGAACAACTGCATCATAAGCGGCTTATGATGTAGCCAGCCGGTCACCCGAGAAGATCAGAGGTCAGAGGACTGATTTGGCCGAAGAACAAAAAATTAGAACCGAAAGTGGTTGTATTCTTCGTGTGTTCCGATCCAGAACCAGTAGTAGTCGCCGCCTCGCTCGCGAGCTAGAGCACGGTAGCTACGACCGATCTCGGCAGTAAAGATGCTTCCCTTTCTCCTAAAACCGAGCGAAGGATGATGCGGATTGGACTTGAACAGAGCAAAGTTCTTGTCCGCCAGTCTCTGAATCTGTCGCGGCAACGAGTGATAGCACTTCCAAAAGGAAGGAAGCGCACGCGAAGTCACGGCAACGGTGTGAATTTGCCCTTGTCGATTTCGGCATCGATTTTTTCCAGCACGGCTGCGTGCTTTCCGTCCGGAGAAAAATCGCGCTCGATTTCTTTATCCCAGGCGAGCTTGTCATGGCGCGCGATGTAATCAGCGAGTTTCGCCAGCTCCTCCGGCGACAACCGATCGACAGCTTTTTCGATTTCAGCCAGGCTCATGACGAAATAGTAAATGCGAAACGATCTGCTCGCAATAAACGGGGCCGTCCTTGCATTCCATCGAAAGCGGCTGATGATGCGCGCCGAATTGGCTGCGGTTAAAATTGTTAGGCGTGACCAGCGATGGTATGCTTAGCTTTGTGGAAAAGACGGTTCGAAAGTTCAAAAGCTTTGCCGAAGGCGAGAAAAGTGATCGCGATTTTTACAAAAAGCTTTCGCCGCAAGAGCGGCTCAATATTCTTTTGAAATTAAGCGAACATGAGCCTGAACGCCGACTTGAGAGAGTTTATCGAGTTATTAAACTCCCGCGGCATTGAATACGTAATCGTCGGCGCGCACAGTCTCGCGTTTCATGCTCGGCCGCGTTACACCGGCGACCTTGACATTCTGGTCCGGCCCTCGCCTGAAAATGCAGCCAAACTTGTTTCCCTTTTGCGCGATTTCGGCTTTGCCAAAGGAGATTTGGCAGAATCTGATTTCACTGTTCCGGAACAAATGATTCAGCTTGGTCGCGCGCCGAACCGGATCGTTCTGCTGACGAGTATTTCGGGCGTAACGGTGGCGGAGGCGTTTAGCACACGGATGTCGACTGAGCTGGAAGGTTTGCCCGTTTTTGTGCTGAGCAAGGAAGCGCTGATTCGAAATAAGCGGGCCGTTGGGCGTCCCCAGGACATAGCAGATCTCGAAGGCTTGGAAGGAAACTGACTACCGACAAACGGACCCGCCTTGTATCTCGCAGCTCCCGCTGCGCTCGACCGCTACCCTCGCGGCGTTGCCGGCCACGTCGCTCGCCCCACTGGCTCCATTCGCCCGAGCTTCGGCGTGGCAGGCAGCCATTAACAATTAACCGCTAACAGGTAACCGCGAATACGGGATGCGCTCGAATCAATCCGTCCTTTGGCGCTGGCGTCTGAATCGAGAATTTCTTCGGACGGAAGATTTTTTGCCATTTTTTTGGGAACTTCGTCCCGGAATTTCCGTAGAACTTGTTGGAAGGAGCAATTCATCGATGCATATCCCTCGCCCGATCAGATCACCGATAACTTATTCGCCAAAGGACGAATCCGTCTCTCCGAGCCCGCTTCCAGCCCGTAAGGCTTACAGGCCAGAGGGTAGCGCTCTCGCTCCGCGCTGGAAGCTCCGCGCTGGAAGCCGAGCCGGAAGCCTGGTCGAAGCCTGCCCGCCGTGGCGGGTGGCAACCGTGGCGGATAACGCGGTTCGCACCCGCGAGCCGTGCGGATTTACGTTGGTCGAGTTAATCGTTGTCATCGCACTCATTTCCACTCTGATGGTGCTGGTGGCGCCTGCGTTCACAGGCATCAAGAGCGCGGGTGATGTCACCAGTGCTGCTTACACAATCAAGGACGCGCTCGAACAGGCGCGGACCCATGCGATGGCCTATGAAACGTATGTCTGGATCGGCTTTTATGAGGAACCTGCCGGTCAACCATCGACCAATCCAGCTACACCAGGGACTGGCCGAATTGTAATTTCGACGATCGCCTCGGCTGACGGAACGACGGTTTACAATCCAAGGAGTCTTGCTGCTATTGATCCAACCCGCGTCACTCAGCTTAACAAGTTGGTAAAAGTGGAGGGAACTCATTTAGCAACTTTTCCCGACGGCAGTGGAACTGGTGATACATTCGATTCGCGCCCTGCGGCTATCTACGAGACCGCAAAAATCGGAGACACAACTCCGCCGAATCCCTCTCTGACTCCATTCCAGTACCCGGTGGGTAATCCAGCCCCGGACGCACAATACACGTTCGTGAAAGCGGTCGAATTTAGTCCACGAGGCGAGGCGCGCATCAACAACCGCAATTACACGCTGAAGACGGTGGCGGAAATCGGACTACAACCGACCCACGGCACTGCCGTAGACGTGAACAGCCGCAATATAATCGCGATTCAATTCGGCGCGCTCGGCGGAGATCTAAAGATTTATCGACGATGAAATTACAATGTCGCCACACCAGTTTCTCACTGGTGGAGGTAACGATTGCGTTAGGTGTCGCGGCAATTTGTCTGATCGGAATCTTCGGCTTGTTGCCGATTGGCCTGCAAACTGACCAGAATGCTACCGAACAAAGTCGTGCGTTAGGGATTTCATCGGTCGTCATTGCCGATTTGCGGGCGACACCTGGTTCGGGATCGGGAACTTCCCCTCAGTTCGGAATTTCGATTCCGGTGCTGTCAGCTGCATCGGTATCGGCTGCCCCACTCTATTTCAATGGCGAGGGGCAATCATCAACATTTTTGACCAGCCAGTCACGTTATCAAGTAAGCATTACGTTTCCTGCGAATAGCACGGGTGGACGCGTTGCGACATGGGTCAGCCTGAAGATCACGTGGCCAGCTGGCGCTTCGCCAACTGATGCCACCGGTGCTCTCCAAACCTTCACTGCTTTAGATCGAAATTGAATTTCACAGTCCGACGTCCAATTGCGAACGCAGCATTCACCCTGGCCGAGATGCTAGTAAGCGTCGCGGTGCTGGCCATTCTCGTGGTGCTCGTCGCCCAGCTTTTCTCGAGTGCAGCAAACATGACTGGAAGCACGATCAAGCGAATAAACATTGAATCGCAGTCGCGACCGGTGCTTGACCGTCTCGCGATTGACTTGACTCAAATGATTAAGCGAGCAGACGTCGATTACTTTACCAAGTCGCCATCGTTGCCTCTAACCGGCAACGACCGCATCGCTTTTTTCAGCCAAGTCCCCGGTTACGGAGCGAGCTCCTTAAGTCCCATCTCGCTCGTCGCGTATCGGATCAATTCAAAAAACCGACTCGAGCGGATGGGAAAAGCGCTGGCTTGGAACGGCGACACCACAACTGTTTTGCCGTTGGTGTTTCTGCCGATCACAGTTTCCGGGAATTGGCCCGCAGCAACCGATTCGGCGGCCGATGCAGATTACGAAGTTATCGCGCCAAACATCTTCCGGTTCGAATACTGTTATGTTCTGCGGAACGGCTCGATGACGACGACTCCATGGGACACGAGTGTGGGGCATACTACAATCAGTGGCATGCAAGATGTCGCGGCAATATATGCGGCTGTGGCTACAATTGACACGAAAAGCAAGATTCTTCTTTCAGATACTCAACTATCGACGCTGGCAGGCAGACTACCCGACTTCACTGCAAACTCCCGACCGGGAGACATGCTATCTCAATGGCAAACCGTTCTAAATGGCACTACTGACATGCCGCGCGCTGCTATTTCCGAAATCCGCCTGTCGGAACGATGTTTTCCAATCGCGCCGAGCTTTTAAGTGCTCTCGTCTACGACCTGTAATTCGGCGCACGCCAAGAGCGGAATAGCGTTGCTCATCACACTTGCTTTTGTCGTACTTCTAGCCGCATTAGTCGTCGCGTTTTTGAGTCGGACCACAAATCATCGTCTCGTCGCCAACACAGCAACTAACGAAACCAAAGCTGATCAGCTTGCTCGAGGTGCGCTGGACATTGTCGTCGGGAATCTCAAACAGGAAATTTCCGCGGGCTCGCCTATCAGCAGCGCCAATATCTTACCCCAGCGCAGTGGCACGCCCGCACCGGGCTCCCTACCAATTCCTAATTTAGTCCGAATAAGCTTTCAGGGCGAAGCGACGGGCGCTGCTCCAATCCCGCCGTCGGCCGTTTCGAGTCGGGCGTCTCGAGTAAATTCCACTGCGCCCTCATTAAATGGCCGATCGATCAGCGGCGCCCGCTGGAATAGTCATTACTTAGTTCCACGCGCGACCACGTCGACAACCTTAGATTCTACTCCGATCGCGACTTTCAACGCGCCGGATTGGGTGCTCGTTACAGCGGACGGACCACAGGTCCTCACACCTCCGGCCACTGGCGCGGTCGGGAGATACGCATTCGCAATCTACGATGAAGGTGGGTTGCTGGATATGAACGTCGCGGGTTTTCCTTATTCGCCAAAGTCTCCCGCGAGCGCCGCAGCTCCTGGCGTGCCCACTACAGACGTTGGCAGGAAAGGAATCGTCGCGCTCGCAGATCTCACTGGTCTTCCGACTTCACCGACCGTCATCACGGCAACAACGTCCACACCAGGCAGTTGGCATAGCGCAGATAGCATCAGCGACTGCGTCGGTTGGAAAAATTACGCCACCGTGCAGCCGACGGGCGTTTTTAACAATTTCAGTTTCGATCCAGCGACAGTTTCGCCAGGAACTGGTTCGCGCTTTCTCGGTGTGTTTCTGAGTACAACCAACGGGTTCTTGACTGCTTCGACGACTACCACCCCCGGCGGGCGGACAGATCAGGTCGTAGTCAGCCGTGGAGAACTTCTAGAACTGAGGAGCTCACTAAATTTCAGCCAGAACGTTTTGCAGTATCTGGGCACTTTCTCGCGCGAATCGAATCATTCAACGTGGAGCGATTCCGAAACACGCTTGTCGGGACGGTTTCCGCTGAGTCGGTTTGATCTGTTCACTAACCCGACTACGAATGCAACTGCGATCAAGCGATACTTCGGGCTCGTCTATGTAGCCGCTTCTGAGAGCACACCTGAACATTGGCAATACTTTGGCGCCGAAGGTACTGGACTACAGCCTTCGATTCACTCGCTTATCGGCAACGGACAAGATCCCGACTTATCTGTGCTGCTACGATATGCCTACCCCCCGAGTAGTCCAGACAGTGAGATTTTTTCTATTATGGCGTCCTTGATCGATCAACGCGACACCAATGGCGACACGACTTGGATTGAATACGCCAATAGTGATCCTGCGGCCGCGCCGCTGCGCGCCTACGGTGTCGACCGGACTCCTTCGTCCGAACCCGGTGCGCCGCCACCGCCTGCCGGGGGCACGACGGTCCTAAATCGCGCATTCCGAAATGTAGGTGAGCTGGGATATGCGTATCGAAATGGCGCTACAACATTGGATTTTCGGACGGCGGCCAGCGTGGACGCTCATCTCCTCGATCTTTTTACATTCAACACCGCCCTGCTTCGCGCCGGAGTAGTTAGCCTGAACACTGGCAACATCGCGGTTATTACCGCTATTCTGATGGGAGCGACCACAAATGAGACCGCAGCGACGTACGCCAGCCGCACAAACGCGTATCAGACTGCGCAGAATATTGTCACCGAAGTCAATCGGCAGAACGCGATTGGAAGAGCCGATATCACGCGGCTAGTTGGCGCAGCTGGTACGGCGCTCGGAAGCAGTGCCGAAGCAAAACAAACTGTTGCGCGCGCTCTGGCCGAGTTGTCCCAAACAAGGACGTGGAATCTCATGATTGACGTAATTGCGCAATCCGGCCGGTACCCAGCGAACGCCGGAAGTTTGGCAAATTTTATCGTCGAAGGAGAAAAACGCTACTGGCTCCACGTTGCCATCGATCGTTTTACCGGCGAAGTAATCGATCAGCAGCTCGAAGCGGTGTTTGAGTGAGCGGCAGCGAGAGCTGCCGCTAGTAATTGCCGCGGCGAATCCGTCCTCTGGCGGATCAGCTGATCTCTAATTTGTGTTCTCTGACTTCCCGCCGGGCCGTCGGCCACTCTGGGCCAGAGGCTGACTTCTGATCGCTACCCCGCAGCTGCATCATAAGCGGCTTATGATGCGCGATGCGCTGCGAAAATTGGACCTAATGACCGTTAACAGAGAACCCGCCTTGTATCTCGGCAGCTCCCGCCGCGCTCGACCGCTACTCTCGCCGCTTTACCGGCCCTGTCGCTCCTCCCACTCGCATTCGCGCGAGGCTTCGGCGTGGCGAGCCGATAACCGCGAATAAATCGCGTCAACTGTTCAACTGCTCAACCTTCTTCACCTGCTCGATCTTCTTGAGCTGCTGAATAGCGTCGCGAAGTTCGGCAGCGCGCTCATAGAGTTCTTTCGCGACCGCGGTTTCCATTTCGCTCTCCATGATCTCGAGTTTGGAGCGCGGACGTTTGGCGCTGACTTCATTGAGCCATTCTTCCAGGAAATGGATCTCCGAACTTTCGGGTGTTCATCATCAGCACGTAGGGACGAAATTGCTGGAGGGTCCAGGAAAGCTCGTCCCGCTCGGTGTGGGCATCGACGAAGTCGAAGAGCTCGAGATTACGCTGCGTGTCGCGGACGACGCCGTGGAAATCGTTGATCTGAAACAAACTCAGGTAGCGGTGATAATATTGAATGCCTTCCTGTTGAAGTTCGGCGCATTGTTCCGCCGTCAGCTCGCAGGTTTCGCCGCGCGCTTCCGCGCGGGCGGCGCGAAGTTGATGATAGGTCAGAAGCGATTCGCAACCATGCGGGCGCAGGCCATCGGGCCGGCCGGTCAACTCCATTTGCAGAACGCCGAGATCGATACGGAGTTGCAATTTTTGCCGGCCATCCAATCCGAGGACCTTGCGCACTTTGATCGCGCGGTTCTCGTGCGGCCAATCTTGAAGAATGGTATTTAAGTCCAAGCTCATCCTTAACAAATGATCGAACATTTACTCTTCAATTGTCAATCGTAGCAAACGGAGGGAAAGGACGCCCAAAACAGAGGTCAGAGGTCAGCCTCTGGCCCAGAGTGGCCGACGGCCCGGCGGGAAGTCAGAGAACAGCCAATTTTTAATTTGAAACTCGCTCACTGCCCGCGCTCGCTCGCTGCTTACCCTCGCAGCTTTACCTTCTATGTCACGCGTCCCACACGCTCCATTCTACTTTCTAATTTTAACTTTCTACTTGATGGTTGCTCCCATGGAGCAATCCATCGAGTCGTTCATCCGCTATCTGGCGGTCGAGCGCGGGCTTTCCGACAATTACCAGCTTTCCACTCAGCGATCGCTGAGCGATTTCGCGAGCTGGTGCGCAGAAAAAACCAGAGGTCTGCGGTCAGCCTCTGGCCCAGAGTGGCCGACGGCTCGGCGGGAGGTCAGAGGTCAGCATGAGAAGACGGCGTGGCGGGCGGTCACGCTCCCGATGATCAGCGAGTATCTGGCGGAGAAAAAGAAGGCCAGGCTGTCGGCGGCGTCGATCAAGCTGATCGTGGTTGCGCTCAAGATTTTCTTTCGGTTTCTCGCCGGCAAAGGCGAGATCAAGCGCGATCCGACCGAAGCGCTCAGTTTGCCGCGAATCGAGCGTTATTTGCCCGAAACGTTGAACGAAATCCAGGTCGAACAGTTGCTGAATGGCATCGACACGAAGGTGGCGCTCGGGTTACGCGACCGGGCGATGATAGAATTGCTCTATGCCAGCGGCCTCCGCATTTCCGAACTGGCCGGTGCGCGCCTGGAGAATTTTTATCCGGAGGAAGGAACGATTCGTGTGATTGGAAAAGGAAACAAAACACGAATTGTTCCGGTGGGACGCAAAGCGTGCGAGGCGCTGGCCTGTTATTTGTCCACCGAGCGGCCGAGACTGATAAAGCGCCGGAGCGGGAGCGAGATTTTTTTGTCCGAACGCGGAACCAAATTAACGACCGCGCGAATCTGGCAGATCGTGAAGGAAAAAGCGCGCCACGCGGGCTTGGAAAAAAATATTTATCCGCATTTGCTCCGGCACAGCTTCGCGACGCACCTGCTGAGCAACGGCGCGGACCTGCGCATCATTCAAGAGATGCTCGGCCACGCCGATATTTCGACGACGCAGGTTTATACGCACGTCGATCAGCAGCGTTTGAAAGCGGTGCATCGACAATTTCATCCCCGGGCGTAATCGAAACCGAAGTTGATCGTTGAGGGTTAATGGTTGATGGAAGGCGGCTCATGAAGCGTCTCGCTCTAATGGTATTCATCGCCGCGCTGGCGGCGATCGGGATTTTGTACGGATTACGCCGCGCCGAGCGCACGCCGCATGCAGCCGTGACCGCGCTGCTCCCGCGCGGGACGATCGCGCTCGCGCATCTCCCGGATTTCAATCGCACCCAGAACGAATGGCACCAGTCCGATCTTTACAAGCTCTACCAGGAACCGGCGATCCAGGATTTCTTGAACAAGCCGCTCTCGAGAGTTCCGCAGAGCGACACGGTCTCAGAGACGGTGAGTGATATCGAGCAACTCGACCTAAAGGACGCCTTCCTCGCAGTCACTTCGATCGACAACACCGGGCCACATTTCGCAGGTGGTTTTCGTTTTCATGGAAGCCAATCCGGGGCGGAAAAGATCGTCGGCAAATGGCGGTCACAAATCGTGCGCGATGCTTCAGCGCACGAGAGCCTGGATTATGAGCAATATAAGATCGACATCGCGGGCGCGGCGCCAAATCAGATCGCGACGGTTTACGACGGACAATGGTTTTTCGCATCGAACGACCTGGCCGAACTTAAAGCCGTTCTCGATCGAGCCGACGGTCGCGCTGGCACCACGGCGGGTTCGTCCGGTGGTGGAAAATTAACGCTCGAGGGCGATGACACATTTCACGCGGCAATGGCGCACATGCCTTCGAGTTACGCCTTACTCTTCTATCTCCAGCCAAAAGCGTTATCGGGAAACCTAACGTCGCTGAGCAATGCCTTCGGGACTTCTGCGGATCAGAGTGCGATGGTTGAACAGATTCGGAGCATTTGCGCCGCTCCGCGATTCGACAAGGGGAAAATCCGTAACGTTTTGTTTGTCGGAATGCCAAAGGCGCAGTCCGACCAAAAACTGACGCGCTCATCGCTCGCGCTCGGCAGTGCTGACACAGTTTTGTATCTCGCGACATTGCTCAATCCCAGCAGACTTGCCGGAATCGACCAAGGCGGTTTGCCGCTCGGAAGCTGGCTACAGAAAGTGTTCGACGTCGCGACACGCGCCGGCGTGAGCGTAGACGATTGGAAAGCCGCGTTCGATCTGGAATTGGGATCGTTGGCCGATTGGCCGCAGAGCGCGCGATGGCCGTCGATCATTACCAGCTTACGTGTAAAAGATCCGGTCCGCGCAAACAAAATCGCGAATGCGCTGACCCATGCGATCGATGAGGATGCGCCTTGGACAAAAACGGAAAAGAACGGCGTTCTTTATTTTTACATGCAATCGCCGGCCGCACTCTTCGCGATCACACCGACGATTGCGTTGTCGAACCAGCTCCTGATTGCCGGACTCGATTCAGCATCGGTGGAATCGGCGATCAGTCGGAGCACGAAAGCGTCCCGAGCGCTGGCAGATTCGTCCGCGTACAAATCGGCCGCGCGGGCGGTGCCGGCCCCGACGGACGCATTCATTTACGTGGATACAGCACTACTTTACTCGCGACTGGACGCGGCCTTGCGGCCGATGCTGCTAATGAGCGCGGCCTTTATGCCGGCGATCTCCGATTATGTCGATGTGGGCAAGCTGCCGACGCCAGAAATCGTGACCAAACACCTCACTCCGCTCGTTTCTTCCCAACGATATGACGGCGACGGCTATGTGACTGAATCGACCGGGCCGGTAACGTTGGACATAGGACTTGCCCTGCCAGCTATCGCCTGGGCGATAAGCCAAAAACAGGGGCACCGATAGACTGGTAGGCGCCGGCAAGTGCGCCATTTCGGCGCTAAATTACCTAGCATGGTCTAAGTCAGCGACCAGTGTCAGATTGTGCTGTTAGTTTGAACAAAACGTGCTACTGTTTTCGCCCTATGGCTATTCTCAAGAAAAACGCATTTTCTCGTCGAGTTCCTGATTTGGTCACCGAGGAACTCGTGGCGGTGCTCTCTCGTCGTGCCTCTTACGAGTTCAAGGAACTCTTTGATATTGTGCACGAGAATCTTCGCGCGCGAAACGCCGCGAGCGGAGGCGAGGAAATGCTTCGGTTGCGTGCTTACGAAAAACTCCAGAACCTGGTTGCGCGCGGCGCAGTGAAGAAGAATGGCAAGAAATACAAGGGTCTCCCTTCATCGCTGGCGAAAGCGATCGCGCCCCAAAACGGACATATTCCAAGCCCGCGTCTGGCGGTGGTAAAATAATCACAACTCGGCCGTAGTTGGAGGCCGCGAATGATTCAAGAATATCTGCCGGTTCTCCTGCAGATCATTGTTGCGATCGGTTTTGCTGCGTCGGCGCTCTTGATCAGCGTGCTGCTCGGAAAAAGCGGGCGACGCACACCGGCGAAAGACACTGCCTATGAGTGCGGGATGATTCCGCAAGGAGAGGCACAACCACGCTTCAGCGTAAAGTTCTATCTGGTGGCGATGCTCTTCATCCTGTTCGACCTCGAAATCGTGTTCATGTATCCATGGGCGGTCGTTTACAAGGAAGCGATCGCGCACAGCAGCGTGATCTTCTGGAGCATGCTCAGCTTCATCACGATCTTAATGGTTGGTTACGTTTATGCTTTGAAGAAAGGCGCGCTCGATTTCCGAAAGTAAGCCTTTCTGACTTCTGACTCAGAACACCCACCAGCCGCGGACGAAAAGGCCGCTGAAAAGCGCCAGGGAAAGCAGCGACCAGATTGTGACGAGAGCGCTCCAAAAGCGCTTCTCGCCGACGAAAGCGAAGAGAAAAAAAATCGGAAACATGGTCAGGGTGTAGCGCGGCATGCTCTCAATGAAAGTGACACTGGCCAGCAGCAGCCAGTTTCCGGTTACCCAAGCTGCGTAGACCGGCCGGAGCTTGACCCAGCTCGCGATCGCGCAGGCAAACCCGAGAAGAGTAAAGAGCGCTTCCTGAGTCCCAACAATTTCGGCCTGATTTGGAGCGCGGCGGACATTGCGAAACGCGTCCGCGATTCCGTTCCATGGCCAGGAGAAGGACATATGGAACAGCTGCCTGCGCATTTTTAGAAACGCGAATGGGTCGCCCGAAATGCGCCAATTGAGAAACAAGTAAACGGCGAAGCCAGCGGGAACGACCGCGATCCAGAGCCATTGCCAGCGCCAGCGCCTGGCGATGAACCATTGGTGACCAGCTTCGACTGCGAGCGCCGGAAGCAACACAATGCCGTTCGCGCGGGTCATCCAGGCAAAGGCGCCGAGGACGCCGGCGAGCCACCAGCGTTCCTGACGCGCCGCGAAGATGGAGCCAATGGCTAAAGCAAGAAAAAGGCTTTCGGTGTAGCCGATGTGGAGGACGTAAGCTGGAGGAAAAATCAGAAAAAAGTAAACGGCGCGGCGAGCGATTGCGGCGTTCCACTCAGTGGCAGTAAGGCGGCGCAAAATGACAACGGCGAACAAGAGCGCAATCCCGGACACGATGAAGGAAGCGATCAGGAAATCGCCGGTGAGGTAGGAAAAGGCGCGGACGCACCACGGATAAAATGGATAGAACCACGCTTTGAATTTATCGGCGGCGCTGTAACCGAACTCGGCGATTCGCAGAAAGTGGGTCGCGTCCCATTGGTTCCAGATTTCCAACCACAACCGGCCGAATGGAACGTCTTCTTCTTCAAATGCCTGATAGCTCGCGGCACCAAGCGCCAATAGCAGCGTCTTGATCGCCAACGCCCAACCAATTACAAGCCAATCGTCGCGCGGCAACCAACCGGTGACGCGCCATAACATCGCCTTCACGATGATCGTCGATCTTTAAAACGCCCACCAGCCGCGCACGAACAAACTGGTGAAGAGCCCCAGAAACAGCAACGACCACACGGTAAGGACGACGCTCCAAAAACGATTGGCCGAGAGCAAACCGAAGAGAATAAAAATTGGAAACATGGTCAGGGTGTAGCGCGGCATGCTTTCCAAAAACGTCACGCCGGCGAAAAGTAGCCAATTTCCGGTCATCCAGATTGCGTAAATCGGCCGCAATTTTATCCAGCTGACAACCACGCCAATCAGACCAAGGAGGGCGAAAACGAATTCCTGCGTTCCGACCATTTCGGCCTGACCGGGTTTCCAATCCATCATGATCCCGAGCGCGCCGCGCATTCCAACCCAGGGCCAGGCGACCGAGGTGGAGGACATCGTTTTGCGCATCCGAAAAGCCGCGAACGGATCGCCGGTGACCCGCCAGTTCAGGAACAGATAGACGCCGAATCCGACTGGCACGAGCGCGATCCAAAGCCATTTCCAATTCCAACGTTTCGTTTTCCAGAGCTGATAGCCGGCTTCAACCGCGAGTGCGGGAACCAAAACGATGCCGTTCGCGCGCGTCATCCACGCAAGTGCTCCAAGTGTTCCTGCCAGCCACCAGATTTCTCTCCGCGCGGCCAGCACGCTGCCGAGGACCAGCGCAAGAAACAGGCTTTCGGTATAGGGCGCGTGCAAAAAATATGCGGTCGGAAAGATTAAAAAGAACCAGACCGATCGGAGCGCAACCTGCGGAGAAAAATCAATCTCAACCAGCCGCCGCAACAAAAGCGCAGCGACGAATAACGATGCCGCCGAGACGACCAAAGCCGAAACGAGATAATTCCCGTTTAGGAACGCAACGATGCGGACAGACCAGGGATAAAGCGGATAAAACCACGCCTTCCAAACACTGGCATTGGTGTAGCCAAATTTCGCCAGCTTGAGGTACTGGTCCGCGTCCCAGCGATTCCAAAGATCGAGCCAGCCGAACCAACCGGCGGTCCGTTTATTTTCGAGAATCTGATAGCTCTTCGACCCGAAGACGAAGAGCAAAACTCGAATCGTCAGCACCCAGCCGATGACGAGCCAATCGTCGCCCGGCAAGAGACCTGTGACCCGCGCCCCGGCGTTTCTGATTGTTCGCCACGGCGATGTTGGCGCTTCTTCGTTCACTGCAAAATCTTCGTTCTACCGCTCAAGGGTGGATTTGATTCGTCCAGAGAAATTGATAGGTGGCGAGCGCGTTGATCGTCACCGAAACAACAAAAAGTGACAGCTCGATCGCAGAAATTTTCGCCGGACCGTTGCCGAGTAACAAAAGAAACATCCACGGCAAAAGCTCCGTGGCGTAGCGATAGGAGAACTGCCAGCCGCCCGGATTGCCATGAGCCCAGAGCGCAAATGTCAGCAAAGCGATAGCGATCCATGCGGGGGCTTTGTGGGGTCCACCCTCGCGAAAAATCAAAAACAGGAACGGACTGACCAGAAAAATAGAACAACCGAACGGATAAAAACTCAGGAACGGAAAATCGGGCGCATCTCGAAAACCTTCGAACAACATTTTGTGAACGTTCCAGGGAATGGCGTGAAGCGAGAAAAGTCCGTGCCGGTACCAAGGCTCCTGCAAAACGTTGGGGATATGCGAGTAGCCAAAATCGAAGATCGAGTGGAAGCGGGCGTAATTGTAAAGGGCGGTGAATAGACCGAGAGCAGCGGGAACAATCAAAAAGCAGATGAGCGCACTTAGTTTCTCGCGCGATTGTTGCACCAGCGCTTTCCAATCTTTGGCTTCGGGAGCCGCTCGCCTGATCAAAAAATAAATAAAGATCGGGAGGCAAAGCACCAGCTCGGTGCGATTGCCGAGGGCGAGAGCAAAAAATGCTCCCGCCAAGACCGGCCGAAATTGAACGAGAACAAAATACAAAGCCGCTATCTGGCCGAGTAGAGCAAGGCCAAGCGCAATTTGCCAGGCGCCGCCGAAGCCGAGATTGCACCAGGTCCACGTCCCAAAAATCAGAACCAGCGAAAGTAAAATTCGTTTTGGGAGCGATTTGGTTCCGATCACCGACAAACGAAACAGAAACCAAACGGAGAGGGCTGCGATCAATGCGGCCAGAGCGCGTCCCGGAAAATCGTGGATCAGTCTTGTTTTTTGTAAGACGGCGACCGGCATCATGCTCAGAACCGCGCCTAACGGAAATACAGAGTAATATCTGCCGTTGGCCGGAACCATTTCGTTGAGCCAGGACGGCGCCGGTTGGCGAAGGCCGAGATCGCTTTGCAAAAGGGCCGAAGCTATGCGCGAAGTATAATCGAAGTGCTGCTGTGTTGCCTTGATCGAAAAATAGAAAAGGAGCAGCGCGACGAGCGCGAGCGCGCTTGCTACCCAAAGATCTCGACGCTTGGTCATCGCCTCCACCGCCGCCATTTTAGAATCGTTTGAGCGGGAATCGTCCATCGATATTTTTGCTTTTGCGATCGCCCGATTACCACTTGCGCGGTCTGCCGAGACCGCCTAATACCTTTAGCCTTCCATGATTCACCACGTCGTCCTTTATAAACTCAAGCCCGAGGTAACTCCCGCTCGCATCGAGGAAATGATGATGAACACTCGAATGCAACTGTTGAAAATTCCGGAGGTCCTCAATATCAAATGCGGCAAGCGCGTCGATCCGGAGCTGCCGTGGCCTTTCTTCATCGCGATCGATTTCGAATCGATGGACAAGTTCGCGATATTTCGAGAGGACCCCATTTTCGTGAAGTTCATGGAAGAAATCATCAAACCGAACACGGCCGATTCACTCAACCTGGATTTTGAGATGGATCCGGGCAAAGATGTGCGGTTTTCCTAGTTTTTCTTTGTCATTCCGAGCGTAGTCGAGGAATCTGTCACTATTTCCGAGGTCGGAAATATCTAGAGATGTCCCGACTTCGCTCGACATGACAGGAGCATGACAAAGAAGGCCATCATTCTTGCGGGCGGCGCCGGCAGCCGGCTTTTTCCGATCACCAAAATCGTCTGCAAACAACTGCTCCCGGTTTACGACAAACCGATGATCTGTTACCCGCTCGCGACCCTCATGCTCGGCGGCCTGCGCGATGTCCTGATCATTTCCACGCCGAAAGATGTGCCAATGCTGCAGGATTTCCTGGGCGACGGTTCCCAGCTTGGAATCAAGATCCAATATGCAGAACAGGCGAAACCAAAGGGCATCGCCGAGGCTTTTTTGATCGGCGGCAAATTCATTGGCGACTCCGGCGCGTGCCTGATTCTGGGCGACAACATCTTCTACGGGAAACTTGATTTTTTCCGTGAAGCGCTCGCGATCAAGAGCGGAGCATGCATTTTCGGTTATCAGGTGCGCGACCCGGAACGTTATGGTGTGGTCGAGTTCGACCGCAATGGTCGCGCGATCAGTCTCGAAGAAAAACCGAAGCATCCGAAAACACATTTTGC
>WNFW01002806.1_pt1 | contig 16050 bp, 17 predicted proteins | sample 5400131 | NCBI WGS metagenome assembly WNFW01 (sample SAMN13153362, study PRJNA577476) | soil metagenome | isolation source: 20 cm soil or saprolite under grassland replicate 1 | place: USA:California | collected 2016-06-15 | reverse complement strand
AATCCATGACGCCCCTCTCCGGCGGGCTGACGGGTTCGGGATGGGTCAGGCTTGGGCAGCGGCCCGCCCGGACCGCTGCCGCATGAGGCCGGCCAGCGCGGTAGCCAGGGCTCGCGGCTCGATCGGGTGGCTGACCACCGCTTCCGCGCCCGACCAGGTGGCGAGCCAGCCGTCGTCCGGCCTGCCGATGATCAGCAGCACCGGCGGGCAGTCATGAATCTCATCCTTGGCCTGCCGGCACACCCCCATGCCGCCGGCCGGCTGGGCTTCGCCGTCCAGCACCATCACGTCCACCTGCCCGGCATCCAGCAGCCGGGACAGGGCGGGCTCGGTGGCAACCTCGACGATCTCGGCGTCCGGCACATCTGGTGCCGGGCGCCGCCCGATGGCCAGCCGGATCTTGGCCCGGATGTCCGCATCATGGCTGTAAACGACGACCTTCATGGACTGGATGCTACCGACACGGGGGGTCGGGCGGCGCTCGCCTACGTGGTGTCGTAATAATGGCCTTCGTGGCCACAGCATCCGCGACGAAGACGCCACCCCGCTCACCGGCTAGCAGGCCGAATCTGGTCAGCGTGGGGACTATCGTCTGGCTGTCTTCTGAGCTCATGTTCTTCGCGGCGTTGTTCGCGATGTACTTCACCATCCGCTCGGTGGACAAGGGGGAAGGACTCCCCTGGCCCGGCGCGGACCTGAACCTGACGCTCGGCTCCATCAACACGACCGTGCTGCTGCTGTCCAGCGTCACCTGCCAGATGGGCGTGTTCGCGGTCGAGCGCGGTCAGATCGGGCGCAGGGGCAGCGTCTTCGACTTCCGCAAGTGGGGCCTGCGCGAGTGGTACGTGCTCTCCTTCCTGATGGGCCTGTACTTCGTGCTGGGGCAGGGATACGAGTACCTCCAGTTGGTCCACGACGGCCTGACCCTTTCGTCGAGCGGCTACGGGTCGGTGTTCTTCATCCCCACCGGGTTCCACGGGCTGCATGTGACGGGCGGGCTGATCGCGTTCCTCTTCCTGCTCGGCCGTACCTATGCCGCGAAGACCTTCACCCAGGAACAGCAGACCAGCGCGATCGTCGTGTCCTACTACTGGCACTTCGTCGACGTCGTGTGGATCGGCCTGTTCACCACCATCTACCTCATCCGGTGACGCGCCGGCCGTGCCGGTCGCATCGGTCCAACCGAAACCGAGGAACCACGTGAGCTGGATCACCGCACTGCGCAGGCGCCCTGCCGCCGGGTACGCAGTGGTCCTGCTGGGGCTCGTCACCGTCGGGATGGCCTACGGCGCGCTCGCCGGGCAGGGCAGCCCGGCGGCGGCTGCCATCCCGGGCACAGTGTCACCCCAGACCATCGCCCAGGGCAGGGAACTGTTCACCCAGTCGTGCTCTTCCTGCCACGGCGTGGACGCCCAGGGCACGGCGCAGGCGCCCAGCCTGATCGGGGTCGGCGCGGCCGCGGTGGACTTCCAGGTGAGCACCGGCCGGATGCCCGCCAAAGAGACCGGCCCGGAGATGGACCGCAAGCCGGTGACGTTCACTCCCCAGCAGATTCACGCGCTCGCGGCATACGTGGCCTCGCTGGGCGGCGGCCCGGCCATCCCGTCGGCTGCCGAGGTGAGCACCACGGGCGCGAACACGGCGCTCGGGCAGAGCCTGTTCATCACCGACTGCGCGCAGTGCCACAACTTCGACGGGGCCGGCGGGGCGCTCACCAACGGCAAGTTCGCGCCAGCGCTGACCCAGTCCACCAACACGCAGATCTTCGAGGCGATGCTCACCGGGCCTGAAGCCATGCCGGTGTTCGCCAACACCACCATCACCCCGGCGCAGAAGCGGGACATCATCGACTACATCACCAGGCTCCGCGCCGAGCCGAACCCGGGCGGGTTCAGCCTGGGCCGCATCGGCCCGGTCACCGAGGGCATCGTCGGCTTCGTCGGTGGTATCGGTGTCCTGGTCTTCCTGGCCCTGTGGATTACCATGAAACGGCGTGAGTCATGAGCGAGACGCAGCCTAGCCACGGCCTTGTGGAGGAGGACGGCGGCCAGTCGCGTGCCCCGCACCGGGTGATCGGGACGCCGCCGCCGGCCCAGGCGCGCACGCTGCTGGGTGAGGCACTCGCGAGCATCGGGTTCATCGCGGCCTACGTCGGCCTGGAGGTGGGCTCGGTCGACGCCACGCTCCGGTCCAACCTGGCCCTGGGCCTGTCCATGTCGGTGGCCTTCCTGGCCGTGGGCGTCGGCGCCACCATCTGGGTCCGGTCGATCATGCCGAACGTGGAGCAGGTCGAGGAGCGGCATCCACTCGCCGCCAGCGACGAGGAGCGGGAGGCGTTCGCCAAGACGTTCAAGGAGGGCGCCGAGGCGAGCGGCTTCGTCAAGCGGCCGCTGCTGCGCCGGACGCTGATCGCGGCCAGCGTGCCGCTCGCGGTCGCCCCTCTGGTCGTGTTGCGGGACATGGGCCCGCTGCCCGGCACCAGCCTGCGCCACACGGCGTGGCGCAGGGGCATGCGAATGGTCGTGTACGGCCCCAACACGCCGCTGCGCGCGGCCGACTTCAGCATCCCCGGCCAGATGATCACGGTTGCCCCCGAGGGCTTCACCGAGGATCAGGAAGTGCTGGCCAAGGCCGTCACCATCATCATCAAGTTCGCACCCGGTGAGCTGGTGCCGAACACGCCGAACCAGCCAGGCACGATCATGAACTGGACCGTGGACGACATCGTCGCGTACTCCAAGATCTGCACCCACGTGGGCTGCCCGGTCGCGCTCTACGACCAGACGACCCACCACATCCTGTGCCCGTGCCACCAGTCCACGTTCGACGCGACCGCGGGCGCCGAGGTGCTGTTCGGGCCCGCGCCGCGGCCGCTGCCGCAGCTCCCGATCGGGGTCGACTCGAACGGGTTCCTGATCGCCGCCAGCGACTTCCATGAGCCTGTCGGCCCCGCATTTTGGGAGCTGGGATGACCACGACAGAGAAACTCCTCGAGGGCACCGGCCGGTGGTTCGACGACCGGCTCCGGACGGCCCGGCCGGTGCGTACCTTCCTGCGGAAGATCTTCCCGGACCACTGGTCGTTCCTGCTCGGCGAGATCGCGCTCTACTCGTTCATAATCCTGCTGCTCACCGGTACGTTCCTGACGCTGTTCTTCCAGCCCAGCATGACCGACGTCGTCTACCACGGCTCGTACACCCCGCTGGACGGCGTGCACATGAGCGAGGCGTACAAGTCCACGCTGGACATCGGCTTCGACGTGCGCGGCGGCCTGCTGATGCGCCAGATCCATCACTGGGCGGCGATCCTGTTCGTGGCCGCGATCATGGTCCACCTGCTGCGGGTGTTCTTCACCGGCGCGTTCCGCAAGCCGCGCGAGCTGAACTGGATCATCGGCGTGACAATGTGGACCCTGGCGTTCACCGAGGGCCTGTTCGGCTACTCGCTGCCCGACGACCTGCTGTCCGGCACCGGGCTGCGCATCCTCGAAGGCGTGCTGCTGTCGATCCCGATCGTCGGCACCTACCTGACGTTCTTCCTGTTCGGGGGGGAGTTCCCCGGGCACGACATCATCCCGCGGCTGTACATCATCCACGTGCTGCTGATCCCCGGCCTGCTGCTGGCGCTGATCTCCGCGCACCTGTTCCTGATGTTCCACCAGAAGCACACCCAGATGCCGGGCAAGGGCCACACCGACAGGAACGTGGTCGGCCAGCCGATGTACCCGTACTTCATGGCGAAGACCGGGGCCTGGTTCTTCTTCATCTTCGGAATCACCGCGCTGCTGTCCACCTTCGCGCAGATCAACCCGATCTGGATCTACGGGCCGTACAACCCCTCGGGCATCTCCGCTGGCTCGCAGCCCGACTTTTACATGGGCTTCATGGAGGGCGCACTGCGGATGTGGCCGAGCTGGCACTGGAACGTCGGTGGCTACTCGTTTGCCTTCAACGTGTTCCTGCCCGCCTTCCTGCCGCTCGGCGTGATCATCACCGGGCTCGCGGTCTGGCCGTTCGTCGAGCAATGGATCACCGGCGACCGCCGGGAGCACCATGTCAACGACCGGCCACGGAACGCGCCGACGCGTACCGCCGTCGGCATGGCCGGGGTGACGTTCTACGGGATCATGTGGCTGGAGGGCGCGAACGACATCGTCTCCCGGTTCCTGAACATCTCGCTGTATCTGACCACGGAGATCAGCAGGTATGCGATCTTCATCGGGCCGGTGGTCGCCTACTGGGCCACCAAGCGGATCTGCCTGGGCCTGCAGCGCAAGGACGTGCACCTGCTGGAGCACGGCGTGGAGACCGGGATCATCCGGCAGCAGCCCAGCGGTGAGTACATCGAGCTGACCAGGCCGGTCGACGAGGAGAAGCGGGCGGTCCTGGAAGCACGGTCGCAGTTGCCGCAGATCGAGGCGCCCGTGGGCGACGATGTGCCCGCACCCTCGGCCCGCGGCGGCCTGGGCAAGCTGCGGGTGTCGCTGAACCGGGTCCTCACCGAGAGCATCCCGCTGCCCCACGGCAACGGGCACGGCAACGGCCACCGCGGGAACGGGCACGGCGACGGCCATGCGGGCGAGCCGACGGCGGTCACCGCCGGGGACACCGGGCCGGAGAGCCTCGAGCAGGCGGGCGGAGACGGCAGCGGCGACTAGGGCGTATCCCGAGGAGGCGATGGCCGCCCGCGGTCACGGCCCTCCCGGCTGCACCTGCTGCCAGCCTGCCGGGTCGTGACCGGCGGGCAGCCGCATGGAACTGGGCAGGATCACCTGCGCGGGTGCCAGCTGGCTGCCGCGGGCGCCCGCCACCACCATCTTGTGCGTGGCGCTGCCGGCCACCAGCTTCCGCCAGGACAGGAACCAGATCGTCCAGCCGTCACCCCAGGTGCCCTTGACCGGGCTGCCCACGACCGTGATCGGGTCGCCGATCACCGGTTGGCCGTAATACCAGGCCGCGTCCCCCGGCGCCACGTTGACGCACCCGTGGCTGACGTTGCTGAACCCCTGCTCGGCCACTGACCATGGCGCGCTGTGCACGTAGTCGCCGCCGTTGGTGAACTTCACCGAGTCGTAGACCAGCACGTTGTAGTAGCCGGGCATGCCGCGCATCACGCCGTAGGTCGCCGAGTCCATGCGCACCGGGTTGCCCATGGAGAACGACAGGTAATGCCCGTCCGGGGTGTCGTCGCCGGGCTGGCCCGTGCTGATCGGCCAGTTGCCCTTCAGATGGCCGTTCCACCACACCTTCATGTGATGCCTGGCGGCGCTGGCCACGGCCACGAGTGAGTTGCCGATCCGGAAGCGCTGGGTGAGATTCGCGTCGCCGTAGATCCCCCGCGCGCCCTGGACGCCCTTCAGATGGGCCTCGAACCGGACCCGGGTGTGGGCGGGCCAGTAGGTCCGGGGCCGGAACCATGCCTCGGTGTCGCTCATCCAGTACCACGCTCCGGTGACCGGCTTGCTTGACCAGATCTCCAGCGACCGCTCGACCTCGGCCTTGCGGGTGATCGGATGGCTGAACGAGACCATGATCGGCATGCCCACGCCGAACACTTGGCGGGTGCCAAGGCTGGTCATCGCGCTGAAGGTGTGCCGCGGCTTCAGGGTACGGAACGAGCCCGTGATCGCGGCGGCCCGGCCGCGCGGGTTCACCGCGGTCGCGGTGACGTGGTAGGCCCGGCCAGGGCTCAGCGCCCAGTCCGCGCGCCAGCTCCTGCCGCCGGCGCCCAGGATGCCGCGCACCGCCCGGCCCGCGCCGTTGACGGCGCTCACCCGCACCAGCCTGCCGCCGGTCACGCTCACCTCAATGCCCAGGTCCGGGCGCCTGTCCACGAGGACGTGCAGCGCCGAGGTGACCACGGATCCGCCGTGCGGTCCGGCCCCGGCCGGTGAGGAGAAGGTCAGGTTGCCGGAGGTGATGGTGATCCGGGCGGGCGGGGCGGCTGTCGGCTGCCCGTGCCGCGCGGCCGGGCCCTGGCAGGCAGCCACCAGCAGGCCCGCCACCGCCACCAGGGCGGCTCCAATGAAATTCCCCCGCACTTCTCTCACAACCCCCTCAGCGCATTTGCCAATGGCTGAGCCTCGGGCGCCTCCCCAGGCGCGGCCCAGCACCCCCCGCAGGCATAAGAATCCGCCTAGTAATCAGACCAGCATGCGAGCACTCACAAGCGGGACGCAGAGAGCGGAAGGCGCAGGCTTAATGCGCGTAAACGCCCCGGTAGTACTCGAAGACAAAGCCGATGGCGGACAGGACCACGAAAAGCATGCCAATCAGGAAAAGCCACCATCCGACCGCCGCGCCGATGGCAGCCGTGGCGCAGGCCAGCCCGGTGAACAGCGGCCACCAGCTGTGCGGGCTGAAGAAGCCAAGCTCGCCCGTGCCCTCGGCGATCTCGCCCTGCGGGTTGTCCTCGGGGCGCAGCGGCAGCCTTCGCCCGGTGAACAGGATGTAGAAGCCGCTGAGGAAGGCGAGCCCCACGGACAGCGCCAGCGCGGTGGTCCCCGTCGGGTCCTTCGAGTAATGCCAGTACACGATGTCGGCACCGGCGAAGAACACGGCGCAGCCGACGAACAGGTACCCTTCGACCTTCATCTATGACCTCTCCACCGCCCGGCCTCCCGGCCGGGCTGGCACGATGGCACGCCGGATCACGGTGACGGCGCCGAGATGGGCTCGTGCTCGGGCCGGCCCGACTTGATGTGCGGGTAGTGCAGGTCGAACGCGGGGCGTTCGGACCGGATACGCGGCATCGATGTGAAGTTGTGCCGCGGCGGCGGGCAGGACGTCGCCCACTCCAGCGAGTTGCCCCAGCCCCAGGGGTCGTCCACGGTGACCTGCTCGCCATGGCGCGCCGTCTTGTACACGTTGTAGAGGAAGAACAGCGTGGACGCGCCAAGAATGAGCGAGCCGATCGTGGAGATCTGGTTCAGCGTGGTCGCCAGGGGCTCCAGGTCCGGGTAGTTGGCGATCCGGCGGGGCATGCCCATGACGCCCAGCCAGTGCTGGACCAGGAACGTCATGTGGAACCCGATGAACAGCGTCCAGAAGTGCCAGGTGCCGAGTGTCTTGTCGAGCATCTTCCCGGTCCACTTGGGCCACCAGAAGTAGAAGCCGCCGAACATCGTGAACACGACCGTGCCGAACAGCACGTAGTGGAAGTGGGCCACCACGAAATAGGAGTCGCTGACGGCGAAGTCCAGCGGCGGCGAGGCCAGGATGACCCCGGTGAGACCGCCGAACAGGAACGTGACCAGGAACCCGATGATGAACAGCATGGCCGGCTCGAACGAGAGCTGGCCGCGCCACATGGTGCCCACCCAGTTGAAGAACTTGATCCCGGTCGGCACCGCGATCAGGAACGTCATGAACGAGAAGAACGGCAGCAGCACCGCGCCCGTGGTGAACATGTGGTGCGCCCACACCGTCATCGAAAGCCCGGCGATCCCGATCGTGGCCGCGATCATGCCCTTGTAACCGAACAGGGGCTTGCGGCTGAACACCGGCAGGACCTCGGTGGCGATCCCGAAGAACGGTATCGCCACGATGTAGACCTCGGGATGGCCGAAGAACCAGAACAGGTGCTGCCAGAGGATCGCGCCGCCGTTGGCGGAGCTGAACACCACCGAGCCGAGCTTGCGGTCGATCTCCACTACCAGCAGCGCCGCGGCGAGCACGGGGAAGGCCAGGAGCACCATTATCGACGTGACCAGGATGTTCCATGTGAAGATCGGCATCCGGAACATCGTCATGCCCGGGGCCCGCATGCAGACGATCGTGGTGACGAAGTTGACCCCGCCCAGGATCGTGCCAAGGCCGGAGAGGACCAGCCCCATGAGCCACATGTCGCCGCCCATGCCCGGTGAGTAGACCGGGCTGGTCAGCGGCGAGTAGGCGTACCAGCCGAACGAGGCCGCCCCGCCCGGCGTGAGGAAGCTGATCAGCAGGATCAGGCCACCGAACAGGAACAGGTAGTAGCTGAACAGGTTCAGCCGCGGGAACGCCACGTCCGGAGAGCCGATCTGCAACGGCATGATCTCGTTCGCCAGCCCGACGAACAGCGGGGTCGCGAACAGCAGCAGCATGATCGCGCCGTGCATGGTGAACAGCTCGTTGTACTGCTGGTCGGACACGACGTGGTTGTCCGGGCCGAGGAGCTGTATCCGCATGATCATCGCCATCAGCCCGGCGGCCATGAAGAACCCGAAGGACGTGATCAGGTACAGGTGGCCGATGACCTTGTGGTCGGTGGAGGAGAGCCAGTCGGCCATGATGGAGCCCTTGCGGGCCTTGCGCGGCGCCGCGACCGCTCCCTGGGCTGGATGTTCGAGCGTGGTCACTGTGCACCCCCTGCCTTCTGCTGTGCTGCCTGCTGGGCATGAATCCACGCGTTGAACTGGGCTTGTGTGACGATCCGCCACCTGAACAGCATCCGGCTGTGGTACAGCCCGCACAGTTCGGAGCAGTGGCCGATCCCTGACCCGGTCTTGGTCGCGGTGACCTCGAAGTGGTTCGGGTGCCCGGGGATGACGTCCCGCTTGAACTGGAACGGGACGATCCAGAACGCGTGGACCACGTCGGTGGAGACGAGGTTGAACCTGACCGTCTCGTTTACCGGTATGACCAGCTCCGGAAGCTGGCTGTTGCCGGCCTGCGGGCTCCACGGTAGGCCGTTCTCCGTCACGTAGCCGGTCGATGAGCCCGGCACCGGGTAGTTGTTGTACTGGAACTGCCAGCTCCACTGCCAGCCGACGACGGTTATCGTCACGGCGGGATGGGCCGACAGCTTGTCGATGTAGTTCTCGTCCCGTGCCGTGAAGAAGAACAAGACGCCGATCATGATGAACGGCACCACGGTGTACAGCATTTCGATCGGCAGGTTGTAGCGCACCTGGTGCGGCGGCTGGGCCGATCCGCGCTTCTTCCTGTGGAAGATGATGGCCCAGATGATCAGGCCCCAGACCACCGCTCCGACGATCCACGCGGCGATCCAGGACCCCTGCCAGAGGGTCAAGATGACATGACCCTGCCTGGTAACCGGCACGGGCATGCCGAGCCTGGTGAAGGCGTTGGAGGTGCATCCCGTGGTCGCCATGGCAAGCACGGCCAGCAGGCCGGCCCGGGGCGCCAAGCGGCTCAGGCGGGTACGTGCCCTGGTCGGGCGCGCCGCTGCGGACCGCGCTGAGCGGCCCTGGTCGTGAGCGTCCCGGCTGGGCGGGGCGCTGGGGACAGAACTCACAGGTTGCCTTCCCTGCGGATGACGCCCGGCTGCGCGGTCTGGCGGCGGCACGGGCTGGTCATGGCTCGTCCTACAGGCTGTCGTGCAAACAGTATCGCGCGCGGCACCGGGCGCGGCGACGACCCCCGTCAGTGTCGCGGTCTGCGCTGCGCACGGCTAGGGTCATGGGGTGCTGCACGTTGAAGCGGTGGTCAGCGGTGCCCCCTGTGCGGCGGTGCTTACCCGCGGCGGCGGACGGGTATCGCATTCGCATGGCATCTCACTCACCGCGCGCCGCAGCATGGTGAGCCGGCTGGCCGCTCGTGAGGGTTCCAAAGGGCGCCCGGCATGAGTATCCCGGCGCCTCCGGCCCCGCTGCTCACCATCGACGCGCTCGGCCGCAAGTGCCCGATCCCGATCATCATGCTCGCCGAGCGGATTCATGAGGTGCCGATCGGGCAGGTCATCGCGGTGCTCGCGGACGACCCCGCGGCCCGGACCGACGTGCCGTCCTGGTGCGCCATGAAGTCGCACGACTTCGTCGCCGCGACCGACCTCCCCCAGGGCTGGGCCCTGCTGATCCGCCGCAGATACTAGCCGTGCTCCAGTGGTCGCTCCCCCTGGTCAACAGCCTTGAAGCGGCCGGTGAACCGGGAGTCGCTCTCCCACCATGGCTGACTGTCCGCGGTAGCGGCCGGGGCCAGCACTGGGGGGGTCCGGGGCGGCTTGCCGCCCCGGGCTAGCAGTAGTGCGCAGCGATCTCGGCAGCGGCTTCGTCGCCGTAGGTCTCCGCCAGGCGTCCCGCCACCTGCGCGGGCTTGAGTTCGTACTCCTGTGGCCCCACGGTCTCCAGCGCGCTGACCGCCACGAGATTGCCAAGCTGAGCAGCGCGCTCAAGCGACAGGCCCCAGCCCACGGCGGCGAGGAAGCCAGCACGGAACGCATCTCCGGTGCCGGTCGGGTCCCGCTTGTGCACCTCGGCCACCGGGCCGACGAACAACGGAGGCTCGGTGCCCTGCTCGATCCGCACGCCGTTCGGCCCGAGCGTGGTCACCCGCACCTCGACCTGGGCCAGTACCTCCGCACTCGTCCAGCCGGTCTTTCGCTCGATGAGCGCTTCCTCGTATTCGTTGCAGAACAGGTAGCGCGCACCCGCCACGAGGGCGCGCGCGTCCGGTCCCTCCAGCCTGGGCAGTTGCTGCGAGGGGTCGGCGGCGAACGGAACGCTCAGGCGGATGCACTCGGCGGTGCGCGAGAGCATGGCCCCTGGGTCACTGGCGCCGATAAGGACCAGGTCGATGGCCTCACCCTGGCTGGCAAAGGGCGCAAGCGTGATCTCGGCGTCCTCGCTCATCGCACCCGGGTAGAACGAGGCGATCTGGTTTCCGTCCGCGTCGGTGGTGCAGACGAACCTGGCTGTGTGATGCCGGACGGACTCCCGCACCCCGGAGCAGTCGACGCCGTGGGCGGTGAGCCAGTCGCGGTACGGGCCGAAGTCCGGGCCGACCGCGCCGATCAGCAGCGGCTCCAGCCCGAGCACGCCCAGGCCGAAGGCGATGTTTGCGGCCACTCCGCCGCGGCGGATCTCCAGGTCATCCACGAGGAACGACAGCGAAACCCGATCCAGCTTCTCAGCGATCAGCTGCTCGACAAACCGCCCGGGAAACCGCATCAGGTGGTCGGTCGCGATGGACCCGGTGACCGCAAGCCGCACGGCCGGTTCCTAAGGCTGGCCCGCCCGTCAGTGGAACGAGTCGCCGCAGGCGCAGGACCCCGTCGCATTCGGGTTGTCGATGGTGAAGCCCTGCTTTTCGATCGTGTCCACGAAGTCGATGGTGGCGCCCATCAGGTACGGCGCGCTCATCTTGTCGGTGACCACGTGTACGCCGCTGAACTCGGCATCGATGTCGCCGTCGATCTCACGCTCATCGAAGTAGAGCTGGTAGCGCAGTCCCGAGCAGCCACCAGGCTGCACCGCGATGCGGAGCTTGAGATCCTCGCGGCCCTCGGCCGCCAGGAGGCTGCTCACCTTCGCCGCAGCGGTGTCGGTGAGGATCACACCTTGCGTGGCCGCCTCGTGCTGAACCGTCATCTGTGATCTGCTCCTGCGTTTGGGTCTGCCGCCAAAGCGGCCCTGTCGTTCCTGTACCCCCCAACCATATGCGCTTCGCCGTCATTCCGCGTTAGGCCCTGTGGCGCTCAGGGGGCAAAGGCGATCCCGCCCGTGTCCGTCTCGCTGCCGTCCGGGCGGATCATGTAGGCGGCGTAGCCGTCCAGGCCAGCCACGGCCGGCAGCGCCTCGTCCCCGCCCACGGCCACCCCGGTGGCGAGGGCGTCGGCCAGCGCGAGGCCGGGGCCGGTGACCGTGGCCGAGGCGGCCCGGCTCGCGGGCCGCCCCGTGGCCGGGTCGATCAGGTGCGCGCCGCGCTCGTACGGGCCGGAGGTGGCCACCGCGGCGGTGTTAGCCCGGGAGGGCAGTCCGCTTCCCCGGGGGGAAGCCCCTCGACCCCACGGCCCGGAACCCCCCGCTGGCTCAAGGCCCCGTTCCTCCGTCACGGGGCCTTGGCCAACCTCGATCACACAGGCCAGCGCGTCCGCCCGCCACGGATGCCTGATGCCCACCCGCCACCGGTGCCCGCCGGCCGGTGACCCGAATACCGCCACATCCCCGCCGCCGTTGATGAGCGCACCTGACAACCCCGCACGGCGCAGTTCCTCCAGCGCCCGCTCGATGGCCCAGCCCTTGACCAGGCCGGTCGGATCGAATCCGCCGGGCATGGCCCATGGGTCGAACCAGCCGCCGGAGGCCTCCTTGGCCGCACGGCACTCCCGCAGTACCTCGGCGAACTCGGGGGGCATCTGGCCGAGTGCGGCCTCGCCGCGGCGAAACCGGCTCACCGGGCTGGCCGGGTCCCAGGTGCTGAACAGGGCGTCGCAGTGATGCAGGACCCGGCAGGCGGCGGCGAGCGCGGCCCGCACGGCATCGGCCGGCAGATCACCGTGCACGGCCGTGAAGGAGAACACGGTGCCCATCACCGGCTCGGCGTGCGTGGTCAGCGGCGCCGGTTGCGCGGTCATCTGACGCGCAGCTTGTCCAGGGCCGACTGGATCGACTGTGCGTACGCCTCGCTGGTGTACGTGGCACCGCTGACCCCGTGGATCTGCGCGCTGTGCGCCGCCAGCACCTCGGATCTGAGCATGGGGATGACCTGCCGGGCGAGTTGCTGCGAATACGGGTCCATGGTGTGCAGGACCGGGACGGAGACCGCGACGATCCGGTTGCCGCGCACGGTCACCGTGACCGACAACTGCCCGTATCCGTACTGCTCCACGGCTCCGGCAACGGTACGGGCCCTGCCCGCGGCGGCGCCAGGGTCGGCAGACGGCGTGCCAAGCTCCCCCGGGGCCGGCTGACCGAGCACGGCGGGCGCTGCCGTTCCCCCGATGTGGAAGCCGAGCACACCGGCGAAACCGGCCACGGCGCCGGTGACGAGATACCAGCCTGCCCGCCTCACCGGGTGCTCCCTCCTGTCAGGTGCCTTCGGCCCCGTCCGGTCACAGTGCGTACGCCTCGTGGTGCACGGCCTCGGCGGGTACCCCGAGCCGCGCCGCCAGGTCGACGATGGTGGTCACGAAGCTCTCGGGGCCGCAGACGTAGATGTCCCGCCGGTGCAGGTCGGGAACCAGCCGCGGCAGGGATCGCTCGTCAAGCACGGCCTGCTCCCTGGTGCCGACCAGTTCGTGCAGCCGGCCGCGCCGGTAACGGACCAGGTCCGCGACCTCCTTGCGCAGCACCAGGTCCTCGGGACGGGTGCCGCGCAGCAGCACCACCGGAGCGGCGTTGCGCGGCATGTCCTCGAGCAGCGACCGCAGCGCGGTAACGCCGATGCCCGCGGCCACAAGCAGCGCCTGGGGACGCTGCTGTGCGTACTTGGTGAATGCCCCGTACGGGCCCTCCACCGCGACCCGGGTTCCTGGCTGCAGCCGGGCCACCGCAGCCGAGTGGTCACCGACGGCCTTGACCGTCAGCCGCACATAGGGCGGCTGGGGCAGCGCGGACAGCGTGTACGGATGCGCCTGCCACCACATGGACCTGGTTAGGAACCGCCAGAAGAAGAACTGCCCGCCGGCGATGAGCAGCTTGTCCAGGTTCCGCCCCGAGCAGATGACAGAGACCACACGAGGCCCCTCCTGCCGTACCTCATGCACCACGAGGCGGTGGCGGATGCTGCGGACCACCGGCAGCCCGAACCGGTAGCAGAGCACCAGGCCCGCAGTGCCCGCCCAGGCCACCGACCACACGATCCGGGTGAGCGGGTGCCCGACAAAGGAGGGCCCAAGCGCGAGGACGTGTGCGAAGGAGAGCGCCAGGGCGAGGTACATGTACAGATGGACCAGCCACCACGTCTCCCGGCGCAGCCTGCGCCGTATCGCCCTGAGCGACAGGACCCCGATGGCCGCCATGATGCCGAGCCCCACGGTGGCGATCAGCACGTCCGGGTAACGGGTGAGCATGACCCCCACCTGGTGCCACAGGCCCGCGCGGGCCGCCTGGGCGTAGCCGACGGTGATGAACAGCGCATGTGCCAGCAGCAGGCTGATCGGCCACGGCGCGACACGGCGGTGCCAGCGCAGCAGCCCGTCCTGCCCCAGCACCCGCTCGATCGCCGGGATGCGGTGATCGCCAGGGCGGTTACCACGCCGAGCCCGGCGCCCGCGATCACCAGGCCGGCCCGGGCCAGCGCCGGGTGCGGGCGGTGGGCCTCTGGCAGGGCCTGCCGGCGCTTCCTGCCCTGCCGCGACCGGGGTGCCACCACTGATTCGTAGCCCACGAACGGCAACACTCTCAATGCGAACTGGCCGGGAGGTGAAGGGTTCCTCTGTATCGCCTCTGAAGGGGATCTTCCGAAGGGCTTTACAGGCCCGGGGCGCCCCAGACCGGGAACCACCGGCTGAGGTCGGTCTCGATTTTCAGGTCCGATCCCACGTTGCCGCGTACCTCAAGTTCCAGCGCGTTGTCGCGACGCTCGCCGGTCTGCGGTGCGAACGGGTAGAACGTCCCACGTTTGTAGAGGTACACGATGCCGAGCTTGCGGCCGGAAGAGTCGGTGAAGCCCACGATCGTGCAGAGCAACTGCGGGCCGAACCCGCCTTCCGCGAGCGAGATGTTGACCGCGTGCAGGTCGGTGACCAGTGACTCCATGTCGTCGGAGGAGTGCTTGCAGACCAGCCAGGTGAACCCGTAGCTGTCGCGGGTGACCTCCACCTGGGGCGCGTCCGTGCCCATGGACAGCAGTTCCCGCACGTCACCCTCGATCTCGTGGAACGCCCGCCCCTCCGCCGGGCGGAAGCACACCGAGCCGGTGCCGGTCGGGGTGAAGCCCATCGCGGCCTGCAGCGTGACGGCCGCGGTGGGCAGCGCGAACAGCGCGTCGAGCTTCGGCTGGACCGGCTTTGTCCGGCCCAGCAGGGTGTCCAGGAAGCCCACCGGCTACCGGCCGAGCTGCGCGGAGATCTCGGACAGCTGGCGCAGCCGCCGCTCCAGCGACGGGTGCGTGGAGAACATCGTGGACAGGCTCACCTGGTCGGCCTTGAGCGCCGGGGCGAAGTAGAACGCGTTCAGCGCCTGCGCCTCGCGCAGGTCCTTGGTGGGGATGGCGGACATCGCCCCGCTCACCTTGGTCAGCGCGCTGGCCAGGGCCGAGGGCTGGCCGGTGAGCAGCGCACCAGCCCGGTCTGCCGCCAGCTCGCGGTACCGGGAGAGCAGCCGGATCAGCAGGAAGCTCACCGCGTAGACGACCACGCCGACGGCGGCCACCGCCAGAAAGACCAGCCCAGCGTTGCCGTTGTCGTTGCCGCCGCGACCACGACCGCCGCCACCGAACAGCTCGCCGTAGAACGCGAACCGGACCAGCAGGGCGGCGATGATCCCGAGGAACGAAGCGATCGTCATCACCACGACGTCCTTGTGCGCGACGTGGGACATCTCGTGCGCGATCACGCCCTCGAGTTCCTTGTCGTCCAGCCGCCGCAGCAGCCCCGTGGTCACGCAGACGACCGCGTTCTTGCTGTTGCGGCCGGTGGCGAACGCGTTGGGCATGTCGCTCTCCGCAATCGCGACCCGCGGCTTGGGCATATCGGCAAGGGCGCAGAGCCGGTCGATGATGCCGTGCAGCTGCGGGGCCTCCTGCGGGGTGACCTCCCGCGCGCCGGACGCGCGGAGGGCGATCTTGTCCGACCAGAACAACGACCCGAACGCCATGCCGCCACCGAGGAGCACGGCGAAGAAGATGATCGCGCCGTTGCCCACCCCGAACGCCTGCAAGATGAACACCAGTGCGACCACGAGAGCCACGAAGACGAGCCCGAGCACGAACATCGTCAGACCCATCCGCGCTTGCAGCCCCCTGTCGGGCGCATAACGGGTTTGCACCATCGCGGCGCCTCCGTTCTGCCTGAGCCACTACCGCCCAGGCACCTGCTACCAAGTATCACGTACCAGGCGAGCAGAAAATTCCACTGCCCATCCAGGCTCACCCAAGTATTGGCCGCGACCCTGAGAACAAGCTGAACGCCGCCTCTACGCCAACCGAGCGCCCCGCGCTCAGCCTGGTATATAGCCCTCGTCGGTCAACATGCTCCGCACCTCGTCGAGGTCGGCGTCCGCGCGCGGCAGGATCGAGTCCGATGGCTCCAGAGCATCGGCGGCCAGCGGGGTCCCCAGCGCCCGGACCCGGTCGAGCAGGGCCACCAGCGCAGACCGGAACGCGGCCTCGTCACCGGAGTTCACGGCCTTTTCCAGGGCAGCGTCGAGAGAGTTGAGCTCGGCGGACG
>WNFW01009355.1_pt1 | contig 16051 bp, 18 predicted proteins | sample 5400131 | NCBI WGS metagenome assembly WNFW01 (sample SAMN13153362, study PRJNA577476) | soil metagenome | isolation source: 20 cm soil or saprolite under grassland replicate 1 | place: USA:California | collected 2016-06-15 | reverse complement strand
ATCCGGCAGCTTTTCTACTGCTGTTATCTGGGCTTGGAGTGCTCTTGGTTGGCGGCACGCTGGTGCTGTATCCGAATAGCGCGCCGCCGATGCCGGCGCATTGGACGCCAGCGTTCCCAGCTTTCTACGCGGCAATTGCAGTGCCAATTGGAGCATGGTTCGGATGTGCGAAGATTGGGGTGCCCGGACGACGGAGATGGATAACGACAGCTGTCGTCTTACTGGGACTCACAGTGCTCGCCTACACGAACATTGACTTTTACTTCCACAAATATTACGCAGACCCGGAGAGTCTGAGGAATGCCCGCTACAAAGCGGCGCAGAAACTGTACGAGGTGCAGACCGTACAAAGCCGATACATGGCTTCAGTGGGCCCAGCGTACCGAGTGGTAGTCGTGGGACAGTCACCGTACCCTTACGACGCCGAGATAACGCGTTATCTCGTGCCGGGCCAAGAATACATCATGATACGTGATCCACTGAAGGAACTCTCACTCGATCGCGTGGCCGACAGAGGCCTGGCGTTTCTGTTCTTCCCAGGGAGCGAGCAGTACCGCGACTTAATCCGCGAGCATTATCCGAGTGGGATGGAAGGAGAGATCCACAATCCAGTGGGCCGCCACGTGTTCTATACATTCGTAGTGAAGCCGGACGTCATTCGGAGTGATTCTCAACAACGCTAAGGAAGACAGGCTGCTAACTTGTATCCAGGCGACACGGAGCTTGCGTGTCGAGTTTCCTGACGGGGTTCGGCAGGCTGGAAGGCCGCCGGGCGAATCAGACAAGATGCCCGACTTCCACGATCGCGCCGCCGCAGCTTGATCCGGCCCCCGCAGTGCAGCCAAAGCAATGATTGCCAGTCATAATCTGGCGATTTTCAATTTGTTCTGGATCGACGTCCCACAGAAAAATCGGTACGCTATTTTCCCATTGCATTCCGAGCTGTTGATTAAAATCGCAATCGTAAACCTCACCGCGCCAGCCGACGCTGATGGTATTGCGGCACATCAAACCATCAATCGTCGCTGGATTGAACGCGCTGATGAGCAATTCCATGTAATCTTCAAGCTTGTTGTTGCGCCGCAGGTAACTCGCGAACCGGCCGATCGGAAGATTGGTGAGGGCATAAAGCTTGTTAAACACGATGCCGAAATGGTTTTTAAGCTCCCTCTTGTAATCAACTTCAAGCTCAGCCTGGGAGGGTGGTAAGAATGTGCCTACCGGATTGTAGACGAGATGTAAGGGCAGCTCCGGGTCGATTCCGTAGCCTACCGAGTTAAGCAGTTGTAGGGCTGCGATGCTGCCTTCAAAAACGCCTTCGCCTCGTTGCGCGTTCACATTTTCGGGCGAGTAGCACGGCATCGACGCGATAATCTCTACCTTATGGTTTGCAAGAAACGCCGCGAGGTCCTCGTAACCGCGCTCGAGGAGGATCGTGAGATTGCAACGGTCGATGATGTGCGGGTGCTCGATGAAGTAGCGAAAATCGGGAATCATTTCCGGCGCCCCGCCGGTAAGGTCAACAGTGGGGATATCCGCTTTACCCAGCCAATCGATAATCCGATCGATTGTCTCGTGCGACATGATTTCCTTCCGGTTTGGCCCGGCGTTCACGTGACAATGCACGCAAGTCAGATTACAAAGCTTGCCCACGTTGACCTGAAGAACCTCCGGGCGACCGCGGCGAAGCTGCAAACCTTCCGCGGAAAGTCGATCGGAGAAGCGATTCATTTAGATCAGCAGCAACTGCCGCCATCACAGCATGTGTTATGTGCTTCCGTGGTTACATCGTAATCGCGACCTTTGGTTTCCTTCGGATGCCGCAATGCCGTGCGCGAGCAATTGAACGGCTTGGCTTGTTCGAGCGGTACATCGACAATCGGATCAACAAGCTCGAAGAACTCCCGATACGGCGGCTTTTTGTAGAGATTGTAGGTCTTGTCGCAAACAGCGTAACGCTTGCCGCGTTCCATCCGGTGATTGTCGTCGTCGAGCACTTCCTTGAACGGCCCGCGATAAATCACGGCTTGGTTTCGCTCGAAACAGGCACCCTGTTTTCCCTTAAATGCCGCGATCGCTACGGAACGAAACTCGATCCCTTGCACTGTGCGCCATGGTTGCGCGTCTCGTTTCAAGATTTGAATTCCGTAAAAGCCGGCGTTCTCAAATGCGGCGATGAATCCTTCTTCAGTGAGCGCGCCGGAAATGCAGCCGCTCCAAAGCTCCGGATCGTTTTGCATTTCCTCCGGCACCTCTTCATCGCTGGCGATATCGCAAATGACGGCGCGGCCACCTTTTTTCAAGACGCGAAAAATTTCGTCGAAGAGTTGCCGTTTCAATTTCGGCTCGACCAGATTGAGAACACAATTGGAAACGACAACATCGATCGAGTCACTGGCGATCAGCGGATGTTTGACCCGCAATTCGTCCGCGAGGTCGTCGGCGGCGAGAAATGAAGCCGTATCAGTTATTGGATTCTTTTTCAGTTGTCGATCCAACAATTCAAGGTCGAGTGCCAGATCCTGAATGCGGCCCTTACGAAATTCGATGTTCGCGTAGCCAAGGCGTTCGGCGACTACCGGCGCGTTGCGGCGCGCGACTTCGAGCATCTCGTCCGTCATATCAACGCCAATCACTTTCCCGTTTGCCCCGACGATTTGCGCGGCGATGAAACAGATTTTCCCGGTGCCGCTGCCCAGATCGAGGACGGTTTCGCCTTCGCGAAGGTAACGCGACGGATCGCCGCAGCCGTAATCGCGCTCGATCACTTCCTGCGGAATGACTTTGAGGTAGTCGGAATCGTAATCGACCGGACAACAAAGGTTATCGACGCGTTCTTTTGCTCCGTCAGCATAGCGCTTACGCACGACAGTTTCTTTACTCTGGAGTTCCATCATCTTAATCCGAAGCTTTAACAGAGCATTTTATTCCTGAAAAGCTCGCAATTCTACGTCAGCTCGGTCTTCCGGAGCGCGTTACGCGCGATCTTGGTTACCCAGATTGTCACGATAATTGTCGCGACAAGACCAACACTCATGAATGTCCAATATTGCCAGCCGTGTTTCATCGCTTCGCCACCGGCAGCCGCTGATGCAGCAGCTTTGCCAGCCGTGCCGATATAAACGTAAAGGAATGTGCCGGGCATCATGCCAATCCAGCTCGCCAGCACATAAGGCCAGAATCTCACTCCGGTCAGACCATAGAAATAATTGCTTAGGTTGAACGGAATCACCGGACTTAGCCGAAGCAGCAAAATCAACTTCGCCCCTTGTTTGCCGATAGCGTTGTCGATCCTGCGGAATTTCTCATTTCGCTGCGCGATCGCTTCAATTTTGTCGCGCGCAATGAATCGCGCGACGAGGAAAGCCAAAGCAGCGCCGAGAGTTGACCCGGCGGAAACGGCAACAAAACCTTTCCATAGCCCGAATGCGAACCCTGCGCCGATGGTCAGGACGGATCCCGGCGCGAGCAATACTGTGGCTACTGCGTAAACGATGATGAAAATAAAAATTCCAACCACGCCCATCTGGCCGACCCAGTCGTTAAAATTTCTCAGCCATTGCTGGACCGGCAGGAATTTCATTGTCAGAAAGAGCGCAATCAGGATGCCGATCACCACAATCAGCCGAATGATTGCGCTCTTCGGCGCAGTCTTTTTCGCGGTCACTTGCGTGCGCGCTCGTAGAGCCAGGCGAAAAACTTTTTCGCGAGCGGCGTTAGCCGGGTCTTGTTGTATTTGTCACCAGCTTTGCGCGCCAACTCGGCAAGCGTCGGATAGGCATGAATGGTCGAGGCAATCGTGCCGAGGCCGACGCCCGTTTTCATTGCAAGCACAACTTCGTGCAGCAAATCGCCTGCGTGCGGCGCGACGATTGTCGCCCCGAGAATCTTGTCGGACCGTTTTGCGGTCAGAACCTTGGCAAAGCCCATCTCTTCGCTCTCGACCACGGCACGATCGACATCCTCGAGTGGCACGACAAACAAATCGTACTCAACGTTTTTCTGTTTCGCTTCCTTTTCGCCCAGCCCGACGTGCGCAACTTCGGGATCGGTGTAAGTGCACCACGGCACGATTGTGCAATCGACTTTCTGCCGCAGAAATTGGAACGGCATCAGGATATTTCGAACAACGACGCGCGCAGTGTAATCGGCGGTATGGGTAAACTTGAGCCGGTTCGCAACGTCGCCGGACGCATAGATGTGCGGCTGTGAAGTCTGCATGTAATCGTTTACTTCCACACCGTGCTCGGTGTACTTCACGCCGGCTGCGGCAAGATTTAGGTCCTCGATGTTTGGCGCGCGTCCCGCGGCGATTAGCAGCACCTCGCCGTTCAGTTCACCTGCATTCGTGTGCAAAACGACTTTGCCATTTTGCAATCTCACGCGCTTCGCGGTCGCGTTGAGCCGCACATCAATACTCTCGGCCATAAATCGCTTTTGCATGAACTCGACGACATCAGCGTCCTCGCGCGGCAGCAGTTGATCGCGATTCTGGACGGTCGTGATCTTAACGCCGAGCCGGCGGAATGCCTGGCCGAGTTCGCAACCAATCGGGCCGCCGCCGAGCACAATCATGCTTTCCGGTCTTTCTTTTAACCCATCGAAAATGGTTTCGTTGGTGAAATACGGGATGCTGTCGATGCCTTCGATTTTGGGGATGACGGCGCGGCTGCCAGTAGCGATTACGAAATTTTTCGCGCGTAGCTTCTGACCATTGACTTCGGTTTCGTATGGCGAAACAAAACGCGCTTCGCCGCGGAAGACATCCACGCCTAAGGACTCGAAGCGTTCCTGCGAATCGTTCGGCGCGATCCTGGCGCGCCGCGCCCGCATTCGCTCAAAGACTTTTTCGAAAACAAATTGCGGTTGTTGTCGATCCAAGCCCCACTTTTCAGATTCGCGGATTTGCTGGATCAACCGCGCTGAGGAAATGAGCGCCTTGCTCGGCACGCAGCCGAAGTTCAGGCAATCGCCACCCATTAAATTGCGTTCGATCAGCGCCACGCGCCCGCCGAGTCCAGCTGTTCCAGCGGCGGTGACCAGACCGGCCGTGCCAGCGCCGATTACCACGACATTATAGATGCCTTCACCTTTTTTCATCTGGAACTGCTGCGAGGTTTCAAGGCGCGAGTTGCTTTGATTATTCCGTTGCAGGCTGGTCGTTAAAAGGAATAAAGATTGGCAACAGTCATCCAATGAATGCAATGCTGTGGGCGCGAACATTCCTGAGTGAGTTGCACGCTTGGCAATGGATCGGAATTCTCGTAGCGCGCGTAATTGTCGGTCTCCTGTTTTTCCTTTCTGGGCGCGGTAAGCTTTTTGTGCCTGAACGCCGGGAACAGATGCGCCAAACACTGATCGAGGCCCATGTTCCGTTTCCCGAATTCAACGCTCTTTTCGTTTCGACACTTGAATTTGTTTTTGGTCTCTTACTTGTCTTCGGGGCAATCACTCCTATCGCGTGCGTGATGCTTAGCGGCGTGATGATCGTAGCCATTGCAACTACCGCGATTCGAAATATCAAAGCGACATCTCCACTCGGCTGGCTCGCCGAATTTTTCTATCTTCCGGAGGCGCTCTGTTTAGTAATTCTTGTGTGGCTGTTTTTCTCGGGTCCCGGCTGGCTTAGCTTCGATCATTTGATTGTGTCGAAGATTCATCTCTAGCTAACTTGCAATGCTCTGTGATGATCAGGCGTTGAAGGTGGGCGCGGTGGCAAAAGCGGCCGGAGTGGGTGTGCAGACGCTGCATTATTACGAGCGACTTGGATTGTTGCCGAAACCGGAGCGCTCGGCGGCAAACTACCGGCTCTACTCACCGGAAACAATTCGTCGTGTGCAATTCATCAAGAAGGCGCGGGCCGTGGGGCTAACACTTGAGGAGACAAAGCAAATCCTGGATTTGAAGGACCACGGACGCGCGCCATGTCACCGGGTAGTCAAGCTCGCCCACAAACATCTGCAGGAGATTGAGGCTCGTCTAACTCAGTTGCAGGCATTTCATCGACTGCTCGCGAGATCCGTGAATGAATGGGCAAAAGACGACAAGCCGAGGCGCGTTTGCGCGGGCGAATTTTGCGATCTGATCGAGCGATTGCCCTAGCCCACAAAGTTTCGAAAAAACGTTTGACCCTTTACTTAACTAGAGGGTCTAGCGTGCGGGCATGAAAGCGAAATACGCCGGGATTCTTTCCGCCGTGCTGGGATCGATTTGCTGTGTTGGGCCGTTGTTGCTGATTGCGCTCGGTCTCGGCACCAGCGCAGCGATTATCGGTCGATATCACTGGATCTTTGTCGGGGCGGCGATTGTAGTTCTTGTCTGGGCTTGGACTAAACATTTCCGTGAGAAAGCGCAATGTGCTTGTGAGCACCGCGCGATGTATGGCCGACGCATTAGCTTGCTGACATTGATTGTCGCCTCGGTAATCGTCGTAGCTTTCGCCGCGCTTAACATCAGCAGCTATGCATTTCCCGGTTCACCCGCTCCGGTTTCGCAAAGCCCAACCTTCCAGCGAATTGTCATCCCGGTTGAGGGGATGAGTTGCGCCACTTGTGAAGTCGCCGTGCGACACGCGCTCAAGCGAATCGACGGCGTCAAATCGGCGCATGTCAGCGTCGCGACAAAGACCGCAACGGTCGATTATGACGCAGCCAAAACGAACACCGAGCAGCTTGTTGCTGCGATAAATTCTACGGGGTATCGCGCTTCGTTGCCTGACAACGTGAGTGATTCAGCATCTATGGCTAAAAATAGGAACACTAAGGATGCTGAAACAAAAGTCGCCAGAGTGAGCGTCGGTGAAAACGCAGCGGCCACCACAGCGAATAGGATCAGCGTATTTTGCTCGAAGCATGGTTAAACCGCGCCGGAACAATAATCGCCGTTGTGTGGAAACCCGAGTCGAATGCTGAAACTCGACGCAACGTGGCGACGGAGCTGAAAGAAGACCACGCAGTAGAGATGCAAGGAAAGTCTCGCGATGAAGCCGTGAAGGACTTCTTGTCCGGCAAAGGCTGGTATCGAGGCGCTGACGTGGACCGATTGAGCGAGGAAGAGGCTGGAGTTATCGCGGCGAGATTTGTTCGCAGAGTGCAAGCAAGGACCGCATTGGCGAAAGACAAGGCCGATGGGCTTGAACGCGACCTGACAGGCGCTATTCGCAAGCAGTTGACTGGCGAGTGTTCTGCCCCAGACCAAAAGCAACCGTCCTGCGAGGACGTAGCCGGCAAATATCTCGATCAAGAGCAACTGAAGATTTTAAGGGAAGCCATCGAAAAAGGTGCGCGTCCGTTGCCGAATGAAGGCTAATCCTTGAATTCAGGAGCAAATATGACAACCGGTGTATCTCGCGAAAGACTAACCTTCGCGCAGCAGACATGATGTTGAGATCGATAATTACGTGCCCAAAGTGCGGAAATCGCACTGAAGAGACGATGCCGGCAAACGCTTGTCTCTTCTTTTACGATTGTCCGGCGTGTGGTGCGAAACTAAGGCCGAAGGCCGGTGACTGCTGCGTCTTTTGCACTTACGGATCAGTGCCATGCCCACCTGTTCAGATTGGGTCACTATGTTGTTCCTGAAATTCGCCCCCCAGACTATACAAAGGTGACTACAGCTTCGCTCGATTCTCAGGCGTTGGTCCAACAACCGCGCAAGGCACCGCCGGTGGGTCGTGTGGTCCGCATCCTGCTCGGCCTCGTGTTGATTGCTTACGTGGCGCCCGTTTACTTTCAAGTCCCGGTGCGAGTTGCCATGGGGTCGTTGCTTCTGGTAATCGGGTTGATTGGCGTCTACAGCCTAATCCATATCGTTGTATCGCGACGCATCGTTGCCTTTGGCTCGTGCCTTGGAGCCGTCGTCGCGTTTGGGTTGCTCGTTACGCTGTATGTTGCCGGTGGCTCGGTGTTACCCATCCTTGGCCATGGCAAAGGTCAGCTCGCAGCGGCTACCTTTTTCGGCGTCTCGTTGGTGGTTGCCGGCGTGCGCGCTGCTCCCGGCTGCGAACTCATGGCGATCCCCGGCATCTTCTTTGGAAAGCACACCGAGCTGGCGTGTCTCATCTTCTCACCCCTAGACAAGCTTGAGCGCAAGTTGCGGAGCAAGCGCGATGTCTAACATCGGCACTTTACTTTTTCATCTTCGTCGCATTCAACAAAGTTCTTGCCAACGTCAGCGTGCCGGGCTTGCTGATTGCGAGCTTCCTCAAGGTCCTGCTGCCTCAGCGCACTTCATGTTTGTCCTCGCGCTTTACGCACATCCTCGCTCATCATTAGGAATGAATTCGCTCGATGATCGCAACCGCGTCGGGGTAGCGTTGCTGGTTCTGCGCGTCACAGTTTTTGCCGTTATGCTCGTTTGGACCATCGACAAGTTTGTTCGCCCGGCGCACGCCACATCCGTCTACGAGCATTTCTATTTCTTGCGCGGGCTCGGTCCGGCGATCATTTACTCAATTGGTATAGCCGAACTCGTGCTGTTGATTGGTTTTGTGATGGGCTTTGCGCCGTGGCTGACGTACGGTCTAGTGCTGCTGCTTCACGCAGTCTCAACTTTTTCCTCCTTCCATCAATATCTGCATCCGTTCGAAGGCCCGAATCTTCTCTTCTTCGCTGCCTGGCCGATGCTCGGCGCGTGCTTTACTCTCTATTACCTGCGTGATCTTGATACTCTTTTTAGGCTGGGTTCTTCCAATCGATTGAGTGCTCACTAGAAAATCCGCCTGCGACGCGAAGGAATAAAAGCCGCGGCGGAGCATCCTCCATATTGTCACCATGAAAGCTGACTGCATTTGCCACGTGCGTACTGCCTGCCTCACTCGTTTCCTCGCCATTGGGCTCCTCTGTTTGGAAATGCCATCCGCGCTCGCGCAGGAGGCTTCGCCCGCGAAGACGCCGGCGCCAGACTGGGAACTGACCGACCTAACTAGCAAGCTGGTAAAGTCTTCCGATTTCCGCGGCCACGTTCTTATTCTGGATTTCTGGGCGACGTGGTGTGCTCCGTGTCGCATAGAGATCCCGCACTTTGTCGAGTTACAAAAGCAATACGGTGACAAGGGTTTGACGGTCATCGGCGTTTCGCTGGATGAACAAGGTCCGGAGGTCGCGAAGAAGTTCGTTAAGCGACTCGGCGTTAACTACACGATTGTGATCGGAAACCAGAAAATCGTCGAGGCGTACGGTGGGGTCTATGTTATTCCCACTACCTTTGTGGTTGATCGACAAGGTCGCATCGTGAGCGAGCACATAGGCTACGATGACAAAGCGGCCTTCGAAAAAGAAATTAAGTCACTGCTGTAGCAGCGGTTCAAAAATCTAGCATCGGATTCCAACCAGGCGGGCAAACAATGAAACTAGTCGCTCCTATTTTACTCGCGGGCTTGACCCTAGTCGCTATCAAGGCAATCACCGTCGAGGGCAGCGACGAAAAATATACCAATCGCCTCATTCACGAAAAATCACCGTATCTGCTCCAGCATGCGCATAACCCCGTGGATTGGTATCCGTGGGGAAAAGAAGCGTTCGACAAAGCGAAAAAGGAGAACAAACCGATTTTTCTCTCCGTTGGTTATTCGACGTGCCACTGGTGTCACGTGATGGAGCACGAGTCGTTCGAGAACCCCGAGGTCGCAAAACTGATGAACGACAACTTCGTGAATATCAAAGTCGACCGCGAACAACGGCCGGACATCGATCAGATTTACATGACGTTCGTCCAGGCAACGACCGGCAGCGGCGGATGGCCGATGAGTGTGTGGTTGACGCCAGATTTGAAACCGTTCGTTGGAGGCACCTATTTTCCGCCTGACGATAAGTGGGGCCAGCCTGGTTTTAAGAAGATACTGAAAAAAATCGCGGAGGCGTGGAAAACCGACCGGGACAAGATCGTTGCCAGCTCGGATCAGATTCTGCGTCAGTTGCAGAGTGTGGTCGAGCAACCGGCCGGCGCCGACAAACTAGCGGGTGGCATTGGCAGCAAGGCCTACGAGCAATTCGCCTCACAGTTTGACGATAAATTCGGCGGGTTCGGCGGCTCGCCGAAATTTCCGCGACCGGTCACGTTGAATTTTCTCTTCGATTTCTACGCCAGCGATCCGGAATCAAGAGAGGGCAAGCGCGCGCTGGAGATGTCGATCTTCACCTTGCGCAAAATGGCCGAGGGCGGGATTCACGATCACATCGGTGGCGGATTTCATCGATATTCCACAGACAAGTTCTGGCACGTCCCGCATTTCGAGAAAATGCTCTACGACCAGGCGCAGCTGGCCATTGCGTATCTCGCCGCATTCCAGATCACGCGCGATCCGCTCTTCGAGAAAACGGCGCGCGACATTCTCAATTACGTCCGCCGCGACATGACCGACAAAGACGGCGGGTTCTATTCTGCGGAAGACGCCGACAGCTTGATCGCGCAAGGCAAGCGAGACTGGGGCGAGGGCGCATTTTATGTTTGGTCAAAGGACGAGATCGCTCGGTTGCTTGGCGCGGAACGGGCGAAGGTTTTCGATTATCAATTCGGTGTCGAAGAAAACGGCAACGCGCCCGAAGATCCGCAGGGCGAATTTAAGAATAAGAATATCTTAATTCAGCGCCACGATGTCGCCGAAACCGCCAAGAAGTTCGGCATAACGAAAGAGAAAGTCGAGCAAGTGGTCGCGGAAAGCCGGAAAATACTCTTCGACGCGCGCGCGGAGCGTCCACGGCCAGCGCGTGACGACAAGATCGTGACGGCATGGAATGGCTTGATGATTTCAGCATTCGCACGCGCATATCAGGTGCTTGATGATCCTGCGTATTTGCAAGTGGCAAATAAAGCTGCCGATTTCATCCAGCAAAAACTCTACTACGCGAATAAAGACACGCTCCTGCGCAGCTATCGCGAGGGAGCGAGCGACGTGAAAGGATTTGCTAGTGATTACGCGTTTCTCCTGCAGGGGCTGTTGGATCTTTACGAAGCTTCTTTCGACGTCGGACGGTTGGAATGGGCGATGAAATTGCAGCAGCGCCAGGATGAATTGTTCGGCGACGCGGACCAAGGTGGTTACTTCTCGACCACCAGCGGCGATGCAAACGTGCTTTTGCGCATGAAAGAAGTCGATGACATGGCTGAGCCGTCGCCGAATTCCGTCGCCGCGCTAAACCTTCTGCGCATCAGCTACCTGTTTGATCAAGGCGACGCGAGAAAACGCGCGGAAAAAACAATGAAAATATTTGCCAAGCAAATTGAAAACGCGCCAGTTTCGGCGCCGCAAATGCTGGTCGCGCTTTCCTGGTCTCGCTCAAAACCGAAACAGATTGTTATCGCCGGGAAAGCTGACGTCGCCGCCACTCAGGCAATGGTGCGGGAAGTGCATCAGCATTTTGTCCCACATTGGCTTCTCATCCTGGCCGATGGCAACGCGGGTCAGCAGTTTTTTGCCAAGCGGGTTGAATTCATGAAGAGCGTGACGGAGACGGACGGCAAACCTACGGCCTACGTCTGCGAGAACTTCGTCTGTCAACTTCCGACCACTGATCTTAAAACACTCGCCAATCTTTTGACGCGCCCTGCGCCCAGCAAAGCTTCAGCCAAAATCTCGCGATGAGTTATTTGCGTTCGCTGAAGCCGGACGCCGGTCTCCTGCAAATTTTTCAGGCCTTCCCTGAAGTTGCTCGACCGCTGCTTGAATATCACGAGGTTTTGTTGCGCGGCGAATCGCCGTTCAACGCAGCCGAACGCGAACTCATTGCCGCGTACGTCTCGGCGCTTAACGACTGCAACTATTGCCGCGCCGTTCACTCACAAACAGCGGTCGCATTCGGGATCGGAGCAGAGACGATCACGCACATGCTTTCGAATTCGCTGGATAAACATGTCGATACGCGCTTGCGGCCGGTGTTGACTTTCGTACGTAAGCTGACTCTTTCCCCGGACAAAATTACGTCTGCAGACGCCGACCCAATCTTTGCTGCAGGTTGGAATGATCGCGCATTACACGACGCCGTCGCCATTTGCGGTCTGTTCAATTTGATGAACCGACTGGTGAACGGTCTCGGCGTTGAGGCACCGGAGGCGTACACGAAAATGGCTGCGGAGCGGCTGGCGGATGGCGGCTACGCGCAACTGCTTGATTTTCTTTCGGCAGGGAAATAGGAAGTTTGGAATAACGACAGTTCTGGCGGTTCTTACCTCGTGTAGTGGGCGAGTCCAGCATGAGCACGGACCATTTTCGGCAGTTAGTCGATCAGCAATACGCGCTGCTCTATCGCTTTGCGCTCAGCCTCGCGAAGTCGGAGGCCGATGCGGCGGACTTGACTCAGCAGACATTTTTCCTCTGGGCCTCGAAGGGCGATCACTTGCGCGACCGGTCCAAAGCAAGATCGTGGCTTTTTACCATTTTATATCGCGAGTTTCTGGGCCGGCGACGGCACGAAGTGCGTTTTCCGAAGGTGGAGTTGGACGACGTGCGTGAACAGGAGATGTCGATCTCCCCGAATGTGAACGTGTTCGACAGCACGACAGTCTTGCAAGCTTTGCGCAATGTGGAAGAACTCTTTCGCGCGCCGCTCACACTTTTTTACTTGGAACAATTTTCGTATCAGGAAATCGCGGACATCCTCGAGGTGCCGATCGGCACAGTGATGTCGCGATTGTCGCGCGGGAAAGCACAGCTGCGTGAACAACTGCTCTCAAACGAAGAAGTTCTAAGGAATAAAGTCGTTTCCTTCCAATCAGACAGAAGGGAAGAATCACATGGATAATCGGGAAGCGAAATTTGTTTTGAACGCGTACCGGCCGGGAGGTCAGGACGCGAGTGACCCGCGCTTTGCCGACGCGCTCGAACAAGCCCGGCGCGATCCGGTCTTGGAACACTGGTTCAACGAATCAATCGAATTCGATACAGCTATGACCGGAAAATTATGCGCCATCGCGGTGCCGCCTGATTTGCGGGAAAACATTCTCGCGGGCGCAAAGGTTAGCCGCCCACTCCGCTGGTCCAAGCCCTTCGTCAACTGGGCAATTGCCGCCGCACTCATCTCAATGGCGATCCTCGGCTCTTTGATATGGCAAGAGACGCGGCCGCGGCATCTGGCCGGATGGCAAAACGAGGCGCTCGGTGTGATCTCATCGCTCGTTAGGCAAGAGTCCAGCTTTGACGCGCAATCGCATGACGCGGGAGAGCTTCTCGCTTGGTTGCGGGCAAATCATGCGCCAGCCGCAGAAAAGTTGCCGCCAAATCTGGGGAGACTCGAAAGCCTCGGCTGCAGAACATTTTCCTGGCGCGTCCAACCGATCTCCGTGATCTGCTTCATGCGCGCCGACGGCGGATTGATTCATCTCGTTTGTACAAAAGCTGTCGATGGCGAGCGCGAGGACGTCCCGCGATTCGTTCAGCAAGGTGAGTGGGCCACGGCCACCTGGCGCGGTGGCGAGATGACTTACATGCTCGCTCTCGAAGGCCAGACGGATCAGCTCCGGTCGTACGTTTTGTAGTTTCTGCGAAAAATCATGAACAAACTTTGGATCCTTCTTTTCATCGCCGGCTTTTTCCCTATCCGTCTGACTGCGCGCGCGCAGACTGGCGAAAATGTCGATGTTCGTTCCGGAATTGATCACGACGAGTTCGACCGCCTGTTGAAAAAGTACGTGAACGAGCAGGGACTGGTAAATCCGCGCTCGATGAGTATCTCCATCAGTTCGCAGCAAAGGCCGATAATGCCGCGCAGGGAAATGAGAAAGCCGCTTCACTCGTGAACGCTTACAACGCATTTGTCCTCCAGTGGATTCTTAAAAATTATCCGACCGAGAGCATCTGGCAGTTAAAAGATTCGTTTTCTGGCAAACGAAACGATGTCGGCGGGCGCAAAGTCGCGCTCGACGATATCGAGCATGGGAGCCTGCGACCCTTAATCGGTTATCGTGCGCACGCCGTGCTGGTGTGCGCGGCGCGCAGTTGTCCGCCATTGCAGCGTTTCGCTTACAGTTCAGACAAATTCGACGAACAAGATGACCGCGCCTATCGAGCGTGGCTTGGTCGCGAAGATCTGAACAAATTTTTACCTAACGAAAAGAAGGTGGAAATTTCCAGCATCTTCAAATGGTTCAAACAGGATTTTGAAAAAGCGGGCGGCATCCCCAAAATCCTCGGACGCTACGCGCCGGAACCAATCCGCGCGTTTGCCGCCAGCGGGAACTACGAGATCAAACACCTTTCCTACAACTGGGGACTGAACGATCAAGGCCCGAATGGCCGAAATTACAGCCAAGCACAGCTACTCTTGGACAATATCTTCAAATAAAAGTCCAATGATAGGGTCGGCCTGCGCCGACCTGACGCTGCAGTGCGGCGTCCCTGCGAATTAGCTATCATTCAAAGAATGCCTCCTTGTTAGGGCGTAGATCGATTTCCAGACTCCATGCGCTGCGGTCTTGCTGGATAAGATTCCAATACGCGTCCGCGATCGCCTCTGGCTTAAGCAATGGTTCTTTGGCGGAAGGTGTGTATTTCTTACGCACGTTTGTCGTATCGATAACGCCATCGATGATGACGTGTGCCACGTGAATGCCCTTCGGCCACAGCTCTACCGCGAGCGATTGCGCCAGCCCGCGCACCGCGAACTTTGCACTGCTGAATGCGACTGCGCCGCCACGTCCGCGCACTGAAGAAGTTGCGCCAGTGAAAATAATTGCGCCCGCGCCGCGCTTAAGCATGTCGGCAACGGCTTCGCGCCCGCAGAGGAACGCGCCCAACACTGCGACGCGCCATGATTGCTCGAATTGGTCCATCGTGGTTTTCATCAAACCTTCGCCGACCGAACCGCTCGCGTGCGCGATTAGAATTTCAACCGGACCTAAGTGCTGCCGGACTTTGCGAAAACCTGCGGCGACTTGCTTAGCATCGGAAACATCCGTCGGGACTGCCAGCGCCTGCGGTCCCAGTTCGGCTGCCAGCTGGTTCATGAAATCTGGCGAGCGCGCAAACATTCCGACGCAGCAACCTTCTTTGGCGAGCTTGCGCACGAGCGCTGCCCCCAAACCAGGTCCTACTCCGGCGACAATCGCCACGCACTTATGTTTTCTGTAGGTCATCCATTTGTGTTCGCATTGACGATGTGATTTAGCCGTGGGCCACGTGCCAATGAGCAAGAGCGATGCGAAGGCGCATCGCACTCCAAAAGCACTTCGTGCGAAATCAAGGCAAACGCCTGCATGGTTTTGCGATAGCTTTGGGAGTGCGTACGCGTCCCCGCGTCGCTTTCGCGGTCTGTCGCTACGTTACGCGAATCTTTAATCGATCTTACTCCGTCAACTTATGCGCGGGCTGGACGGCGCGATCCGGGACTTCGCCATTGGGCAATCGCCACTCACGCTGACTGCGGAATGGTAGGGCGAAAAGTTTCCCAAGTGTGAGTTCATGTTCGTCGCGATAAGCGGCAACACCGATGGTAATTGCATCGTGCGGCACATCGCGGCGCAACGTGCGGTGGAGTTTGTCCCACCAGCAAAACATCGTGCCCCAATTTGAATTGGTCTCACGCTGCACGATCGAATGATGAATGCCATGCATCCGGGGCGTAACGAGGATCAGGTTCAAAATCCGCTCCACCTTGATCGGCAGTCGCCAATTGGAATGATGAAAGAGCGTCGCGGCCTCGAATGTAATGAAGAATATCACCAGCATTATCGGGGCGATGCCGAAGACCAGCACGGCAAGTGAAAGAAATCCGACGGAAAAAATCATTTCGCCAAAATGGAATCGTGCGGCGGTGCTCACGTCGAGGTCAAGATCCGTGTGATGCACGTTATGAAATCGCCAGAAGAACGGCACCATGTGATTGGCCCAATGCCACCACCAGTAGGCATAATCCATCAGCAAAAACGTTGCGACGAAGGCGATCCAAAACGGGACGGCCAGCCAGTTTAACAAACCAAAATGTTTCTCTTGCGCCCACATCGCTATCGCGAGCGGGATTGGTAGCATGGCGAGACGAACGATGGCAAAACCCGGAATCGAGAGGACGAAGTTGCGTACCAGGCGATGGAGCACACTGAAATGTTGGCGGCGCAAAGGAAA
>WNFW01005549.1_pt1 | contig 16051 bp, 13 predicted proteins | sample 5400131 | NCBI WGS metagenome assembly WNFW01 (sample SAMN13153362, study PRJNA577476) | soil metagenome | isolation source: 20 cm soil or saprolite under grassland replicate 1 | place: USA:California | collected 2016-06-15 | reverse complement strand
GTGTACGCCAGCGGCCGACTGGGCGGAAGGCGATCGATTACCCCTTGGACCGTGCATGCGCCGGAGTCCCACAGAATGTCCATCAGCTCAAGCTCGGCTTCCGTGAAGCGTCCTGGTTTTGCCTTGTTAGCCATAGCCCATACAAGGCGGACTGTAGCGAGTCCCATTGAAGTTTGTCAACTATATTTATAGGACATCGAGAATAATATCCGGCTCCACGGGTCGGTTCCTGCCATGCCCTTCTCACAGCTCAGGAAATGCCTGGCAATCCGAGCAGCGCCTCTTGACCAGACAGATCCTTCTTTCGGTCTGCAAATGGGGTTGTAGGAAGTTTCTGCCGGGCGGATCGCCCGCCCCTCGGACACGCTTCGCGCATTCGCGGAGGCAATTGCATTTCATCAATGGGAATTCCCGAGCGCCCGCATCACGTGCTCTGCGTGTACATTTCTATGACCGGACCTGATTCTCAGTGGATGCAGAATTGAGGGTTCGGTTCGCGTAAGCAATTGGATCGATAGAAGAAGGAGCAAAAAAGGTCATAGTCCCGCCATCCCCCGACCATCTGTCAAAAAAGCAGATGGTCGGGGTGAACGCAGTTTTGTCCAACTCGTACTGTTTCAATGAGTTCCAAAAGAGTGGCGCGCCCGGCCAGACTCGAACTGGCGACCCCCTGCTTAGAAGTCAGTTGACCGCTTTAATCAGAACTTGACGGAGCGACCGTAAAGCTGCGGGTTCCGAAAATTCTGGCATTCCTCATTCCGGAAATTCTGTCAGACCTAGTACTCGCCGGAAGAAATAGTAGTCTCCTTCCGCCCCAGCTTGGAAAACGAGGGGGGCGGAGGGAGGAGGATGCTAGGAATGCTGAAACGCCACGAAATCGAAATCTTGCTCAAGGCTGGGCACCCGAAGACGGAAGTGGCCCGTTTGGCTGGGGTGTCGGCCCGATCCGTCCATCGCATCGCGGAAGAGAGTCCGGTGGTTCATGTCAACGACTCTGCGGAGCGCACGCAGCGGCACATTGGGAGACCCAGTATCGTGGAAGATTTCCGGAAATTCGCCCTTGAGATCCTGAACGAAAGAGCAGATCTGCCGTCTCGAGAAATTCTCCGTCGCGTTCGGGCGGCGGGCTATCGAGGTGGCAAGACGGCCCTATACGGCTTGGTCGCTTCGCTTCGCCCGAAACCGGTGAAGCCTCTGGTCCGTTTCGAAGGATTGCCTGGAGAATTCAGCCAGCACGATTTTGGGCAGTACGCCGTGGAGTTCGTCGACGGATCCGCCCGTCGCGTCCATTTCTTTGCCTCGCGCTTGAAGTACTCCCGGTCTATCCGCATCAGTTTGGTGCCGGACGAGGCCGTGGAGAGCTTGGTGCGCGCGCTGGCCGAGCATCTTCAGAGTTGGGGCGGACGTCCGTTGCTCTGCGTGTTCGATCGACCGAAGACTATCGCTCTGAAATGGCAGAAGAACGGGGAAGTGACCGAATGGAATCCGGTCTTCGCCTACGCCGCGCTGGAGATGGGCCTGGGAGTGGAGCTGTGTTGGCCCTACCAGGCGCGGCAGAAAGGATCGGTAGAGAATCTGGTGGGATACGTGAAGTCGTCGTTCTTCAAAGTGCGGTCCTTCCATGATGAGGAAGATCTGAAGCAGCAACTTGTGGAGTGGCATCGGGAAGTAAATCAGGAGCTTCCCTGCCGGGCGACCGGAATCATCCCCGCCGTGCGTCTGGCTGAGGAGGCGTCTCGACTGCGTCCCCTGAAAGTTCGGCCGGAAGACTTGGCCCTGCGCATCCCCGTCTATGTGGGTCCCACAGGAACCGTGCTGCACGATGGGCACGGCTACTCGATGCCTCCCGAAGCCATCAGCATGCCAGCGACGCTGTACCTCTATGCTGACCGGGTGCGGATTGTGGCCGGTGGTCAGTGGGAGGCGGTGCATCCGCGGAAATTCGCTGCGCACGAGGGCTCTACGCTGGCCGAGCATCGCGCGGCCCTGGTGGCCGCGGTGTCGGGCAAGCGCGGCAAGCGGTATTTGAAGCGCCAGCAGCTGTTGGACTTGGGGGCGCCTGTGTTTCGCTATCTGACGGAGATCGTCCATCGCCGGCCCAAAGGGTGGATCAGCGAGGTGGATCGACTCTACGACATTCTCCAGAGGCACGGGTCGGAGGTTCTGCTTCAAGCTGTGGAGCAAGGGCTTCAAGATCAGGTCTTCAGTGCCGCTTACGTGGAGCAGCTGCTGCAGCGTTCGCTTGTGTTCGAGGAGGTGAACAAGTGAATCGCAGAGCGCTCACTACGTTGCGGGCAGACGAATGCGCGCCTTGTGCGGGCTTCGATTCTGGACAGCTCCCGCCACGAAAGCCACCGTTTTGCCGATTTGGCAAGTTGGGCCGAAAAAAATCGCGTTTACAAGGCCGTGGCTGCATTTTTCAGACCCGCCATGGGTCAAGGTATCCCTGGGGGAGAGGTTTTTCTTACGGGGATACACGGACACCAAATAGGGAGGAATCGATGACCACAGAGAAGGATCAAAACACGACCCCCAGTTTGCCCCTCTCGCGAGCCGAGTTCGATGCGTTGCTTCGCCGTCTCAACTTAGCGAACACGCGCCGGACCTACCAAGCCTTCGCCCGACGGGCTGAACAAGAAAGCTGGTCCTATTGCGATTTCCTCGGTCAGTTGCTGGTGGAGGAAGTCGCCAAGCGGAAGCAAACGCGTCTGCAGCGCTGCACGCGGGGCGCGCACTTCCCCTTCTTCAAGACCATTGAGGAGTTTGATTTCGCTCAGCAGTCGAAGCTTCGAAAATCGCTGCTGGGTTCCTATTTGGGGCCAGACTTCGTCACCGAAGGACGCTCGCTGATCCTGCATGGCAAGACCGGTCGGGGAAAGACGCACTTAGCAGTGGCCATCGGATATCGAGCCATCCAGAACGGTTTCGAGACCCTGTTTGCCACGGCCGCCGAACTGATCGAAGATCTTTCCAACGCCAGTCAGAAGGGGCACCTCCATCAGGCGCTGGTCACCTACACGCACCCTCACGTCCTGATCGTGGACGAGGTAGGGTATCTGTCCTACGGGCCGGATGCTGCCAACGTGCTGTTCCACGTGGTCAACGTCCGACATCTGAAAAAGCGGCCCATGATTTTCACGACCAACAAGCCACTGAACCAGTGGGGAAAGGTATTACACGACGACGATCTGGCAGCGGCCATCCTGGATCGGATCCTCGAACGAGGAAGGCTCCTCCAACTCGACGGACCATCCGGAAGGACGCGGCATCTTCAGGTCCAGGAAAACTTGCCTAGTGGCACTGAGTCTGCCAGAATTTCCGGAATCGGTCTGCCACAATTTCCGGAACCCACAAAAGCGAGGGCAAATCAGCAACTTGTGATTAACGGTGACAAGCTACTTACTCCTTTTTCATCACCCTTAAGCAGGCGTTTTGCTACGATTTGTCACATTTAGTATTACATTTGTATGACATAGAAAATCGTTGGCGCAATCAAGATATCGTACGCAGGACCTATTTTGACTTTTGACTCACTCGTTGAGTGGCTGACCGACCTCACGGTCCAAACCGCCTTTTGGGAGATGGGGGGCGCGAGCGGGCATTCGGCGGAATCACACTTCCTCGAGGGAACCGGTCATCTGCACAGCGAGGAGAGTCTGAATACACCGAAGCGAACCCAGCATCCTGGCATCCTGGATAGCTCTACACTAGCCGACTAACACCGTTACAAATCGGAAGGTGAGCGCGATTTACCGTCTGAGGTGGATGCCGTCCGACCATGAGCCGAACGAGAATCGCAAGCGTCAAGCTCATCTTGAAGAAGATATTCAGATCTCGCAGCGGAGGCTAGTTGATATCAAGACTCAACCCTGTGAGCTGGTCTTGTTTGATTGGACAACGCTCTTGAAACTCCACGCGTCGGATGAATGTACCTTGATGTACTGGTCGGATAGGTAACCATAACCTCGATCACCCCAACCCGAGCCCCAGTCGTTGACGAACTTGAATTGCTTCTTTAGATCGTCGTAGGCGACGAGAACTATCGCGTGACCGCCGACCACTTGCGAGCCTTTTTGCGGGAGGGGGATGACGCCGGTCTTGGCGGTTTGGGAGGACATACCCTCCTGGTACATCTCAATGCCTACAACCACGGGACCATCGTCCGCCAGCGCATTCTTGATTGCATCCAAACCCTTGAGAGAGTTAGTTTGGGTGATCAGCCATCTCGTGCCCGTACTAACAGCCGCGGGAGGTTTGGCTGCAAACTCTCCCGGCTTGTAAGGCCATACGCTCTCCTCGACGGCTCCCTGTTTTGCAAGTACACCGATTGCATCCCTGACTACAGCTCCGCTGTCGGTATTCGTCGTTCCCTCAACCTGTCTTGCCGCGTAGTAGATGTAACGCGCACTTATATTCACATTCTGATGGAGGGTTCTCTTGATCTGCATTTCCATTGCGGTGGCCAAAGCCTGACCTACAACGCTCCCTTCCGGCCCGCCATCGCGAATCGCCCTGACGTACTGCGTATAGTCGATCGACCACTCGCCTGCTTCTGTTGAAGCCGGAGTCAAAGATGCGCTGGCAGCGACCGCAACGTTGAGTTCTGCGATGTGCGAGCTCAGGTATTTGTAAAAATCCTGGTTTTTGGCGGGATCGCTTTGACTGAGGACTTGCTGGTAGTACTTCGTTGCAGTGAGGGGATCTGAACTCTTGTCCGCGATCCAGCCTGCGAAATATTCAAGCTCCGGCCATTGTGGGACCGCGTCACAGAGCTTTGTGATATCGGGGAGCATCGCAAGGAATTCATTCTTAACGGGACGACCACCGACAGACTGCCGGTTTGCGTCTCCAGCCTTGACAATTACGCTGGTAAGGCTCACAAACTCTTCCGGGTGCAGCAGATCGACTTTCTTGGTGGTCGCATCGTTCGCTAACGTTCGGCGAAAGATCTCGTAGGCGAGTCGATCCGCAACAACCCTCAACGAGGGAGGTTTCCCGTCCTCGCCTTGGAGGAGAAGGCGAACTCCCGGACCGTTGACCCGGAGCGCCGCGATAGAACCGAAGACCTCCGTTTCACCCCCGTGCGAGTACAACGTGAAATGCAGGGTCCGCCTGCTGCTGATTCTCCTCTGGAGCCACGGCAGGATTCGACCGACATCCATTCCGCCGACGGAGAGTTTCATATCTATCGGCTGAAGCAAACTCGTGTTCAAAGGTTTGAGCAGGAATATCTTGAGCGGAACATCGGGAGTCCATCCTCGTACATTGCCAACGACTTCTGAGGCTTGCGTGTCCGAAAAGGAAGATCCTGTGGCTCGCGAGTTCGGCGACGAAGTTAGGGCCAGGTCCTTTTCGGCGTTCTGGAATTCGCTTGCGCGGGATTCAAGATCCGACTGCAACATCTGCGCGAGAGCCTTGCCGAGTTCGTCGCTGGCTTTTCCATCGTCGGTGACAACCGTCAGAGGGTCGATAACAACCCCACCTGTACCGCTGATTTCCTGGAAGCAGAAGTAGACATACCAGATTGAAACCAGGAGGAGAGCCAAGCCACTCAGAGCAAGGAAGACAATTCTAACGGCGTCATCCATCATATGGTTACGATTCCGCATTTTGCAGGCAGTAATTCCGTAACGTTCAACTGGTGCAAGGCTGTTCGGAGGACGCGAGTGTAGCGCAGTTGGACAAAACGTACAATCGAAACCGTCAGTTGTCTCGATTCCTGATCGTGGATTAGTTGTCGTTCGCCAAATCGTTGTGTCCTGCATTAAAAGGATATCTTCCTGTTTGGCGCACGTTGGGATTGCAGGCTGATTCGTCGACCGGCGAAAGATGCTCGCAGAAGACATGAACCGTCCTCGGCCGGGTTACAAACAAAAGCGTTTGGTCATCAGATAATGGCTCTTGAATCTACGCTGCCACCGCATAACGATGGTGTAGCCCCGTTTGGTCAAAAAACTCGTCCTGGCCGCTGCCCGGAGCCGGAAATCATTCCTCGACGAACATTGATGATAAATCAGGCCCGGGAGGTCTTTTGCCAGAAGAGATTCCCGGCATCCTTAATATGTGTTGATCGTGAGCCCATGGCCCGCTGTCCCGTCCACTTTATGCCGCTTCCCTCTCGTAGTACTTCAGCAGGCCTCCCAGTCGTTCTCGACACCGCACTGCTCCCATGTTCCCCTTTGCCTCTGGGTGCGAAGGAAACAAAATCCGATTGCCTTTGCCCTGATGGTTGCGCTCCCCGTGGTAATGTCCCAGATATTGCTGCAACGCTCGCCGCAGCGACGATTCTCCAAACAGGATCAGCCTCGACAGACATTCTTCTTTGACCGACTTCACCCAGCGTTCCGCGTACGAGTTCAGATTCGGGCTTCTTGCTGGCAATCGAAGCAGATTCACACTTCCCGTCTTGATCAGTTCTCGAAAGGATGGGCAGAACTTCGCATCTCGGTCGTGCAGCAGATAGCGGCAGCCCCTCAGGCTTCCCCACTCCTCCATGGTTATGTTTCGCCCCTGCTGCTCCATCGACCTCGATGCGTGCGACAGACAAGCCGTTCAATATCGATAAGTATCGGTATGACCGGCACGTATGCTTGATGGGAGCCGGATGAGCCGAGAGGTTCACGTCCGGTTCTGCGAGAGCCTCGGGGTGCGATTCCCCGGGGCAAGCGGTGCCACTCACCCCAATCCGTGAGAAGAAAAGGATACAACTCGAGATGCTCGCCTTTTAGAGGTTCCGCAGTAGCTTCACCAGGTGATGGCTATGGGTCCAGACGGTGACTGATCCTCGACCAGGCCAAGTTGAGAGAGGATGGCCGCCGGATAGGCTTTAGTCGCTCGTCCACTAGGAATACATCAGCGAGACTTTGCCGGAGGGACCCGGGTGATTCAATCGGAGTCGCGCGACGTAGTTTCGGCCGGCGAAGAGCTTGTAGTTGATGGCTGCGTTTCGTTCGTCGCCGCTGTCGTCGTCACCGGCAAGATATCGAGGCGACCCATTAATATCCTCGAATAGTACGAGGGTCGCATCGGTCCCGCCTTTTGTTTCGACCGAGTACTTGCGGGACTCTTCCGGCTTAATCAAGAAATCGGCCTGCTTGCCCGCAGCCAGGCTAAGCACGGCAGGCTTGAATGCATGAAGCGCGGGCAGTGATTTTGGCATCGCGGGATACCACTTCAAAGCCCACTGCTTGTCAAGAGACGACAGAGTTCCGGGCGGAGTTACGCCGTTCACATCGTATGGGGGCGGCGCAGCGATCAAACCGGGCTCGAACTCATATTCCATGATCGAGTCGGGGTCCCACTTTGAGCCCTGAACTTGGTTTTGATTGAGCTTTTCCAGAATGTTATGAAAGGTGGTCTGGTGATCCCAACTGTTGGGTGGATTCCCAAGGGAGTCGTAGACAGCCTGTTCATTCCACTTTATTCCGGCGAACGGGTTTTGGTGTTCGTGCTCCATCCCGAACACGTGGCCGAGTTCGTGGAGGGCGGTGCCGCTGCCATAGGGCGTCGTAAGGTCCCAGCCATAGACGGTGGTCGGCTCGGTCAACGCGACCTTTAAGACATCGCGGCCGACAGACGAAGCAGAAGAACCATCGGCGACCGAATAGCCGATTCTCACCTCCGCCTCGCTCAGCTGCGTCACTTCCTTGAATTCCAGGCCAATCCCAACGGCTTTCCATTTTCTGACAGCTGCGCGAACGGCGTCAGCTTGTTTTGCGGGCACAGAGAACTGCCCTTTTGTAAAGAAGGAGTAATGTAGAACTGTTCCATTTACCCACTTTGAATTCGTGGAGATAATGGCCGCCGCCCGACGCGGGTCGGCCATAACGGCGGCGCGAAGTGGGGGAACGGTGCGGGGGAGGATACTGCAAAATGGTCTGCTCTGCCCGGTCAACTTCTTTTGGGATGACCGACCGCGATTGGAAGATGGCATTTGCCTCCTTCGAGGGGAATCGATAAAAGATTCCTCTCCATTTAAAGTTAAAGTTTTGGATGCTACAAGCTATGACATATATTCTCAGTAATTCTCAGTACAGCGAATACCGGGAATAACCTGGCCTTCTGGCGACGGCCCCGGGCTCACGGGTTTAGGCAGCCCATGCCCTCCGCCCCCAGGTACAAGCACCGATATTTGCAACATACTCGCCGCTGACCCATTTACGAGCAGCTATACCTTACTCTCGTCGCTGCCATCGACTTCCTCCGACGGGCGTTTCATTCAGATACCGTATCCCCCGAACCCGATCCCTTATACCCAAGCCGGCCCCGGAAACGGAGGGGGCATAACAACTCAGTATAACGCTGTATATACGGACACCCATATTGTGGGAAACGGAACTTCTCATTCCTTCAAACAAGCCTTCGGCCTGGATTCGTCGTTTAGTGGCGGGACGTGGCTCGGCAAATTCACAGTTGACGTCAGCGTAACCCAAACCTTTCAATGGACGCATGACTGGATGAGTAAACTCACAACCACCACGACCCTCACCGATGCGCTGTCAATCACGGGCCCTGGCTGTCCGCAAACCAGCCCTCCCTGTGTGCCTTCCTATTCGGGACCAGGGCAGTTCATCGTCTATCAGGATAATCAGTACGGAACATTCTTGTTTTATCCGTCGAACTGACCGCGATCAGCATCAGCATGGTCGCGCCCAGCCTAACTACGTCGTCCGAGCAAGACCACTCGCCGATCGCGAGTGCACGTTCAAACGATTGGGCTGAATGTCGAGACAAAAAAAGTGTGGCACCGAGCCGACGGAGAGAAATGTCTCTTGACATTCCTTTTTATAGGACATTTCTATGACAGGGCGTGATTCTGAGCGGATACAGAATCGAGTTCAGTTCACGTAAGCAATTGGATCGACAGAAGAAAAAGGAAAAACGGCAGAGTCCTTCCATCTCCGATCATCTGTCAAAAAAGCAGATGGCCGGGGTGAACACAGTCTTATCCAACTCGCACTGTTTCAATGAGTTCCAAACGAGTGGCGCGCCCGGCCAGACTCGAACTGGCGACCCCCTGCGTAGAAGATACGCAGTACAAAACTCTAAGTACCGCATCTGGTGTCGCTTACGAGGAAGCGCTTCACTTATCTCGCCCTTGAATTGGACCGAAGTTGGACTGAAAACGGTGGGGTGACCCCCAAACCTGGCACAACTTTTTTGGGCATCGCTTTTATTTTTCTGAGATTTCTTCCGGCGCCAGATCGAGGCCCGACATCCGCGCGATTCCCGGAGACTTCTCCGCGATGCGCGTTATCAGAGTTGCACCTGGTCTGCACTGAAGAAAAAGCCTTCTACAATGCCAACTAACTGGCGACCGCGATGACAGCTTGCCGCACCGATGCACGTTCAGAAGTCGATCGTTTACTCCTTAATCGTCAGAGGACAACGTACCACGAGGGGGTCGCCCGACCCACTACGCGAGTGCCAGATTCAGATTCTCGATCGCCTCGTCGATCTCTGCAGTGTTCTTGTAGCGACTGTAACGCAATCGACGCCGGCGTTCTTGAACGCGAATCTCATTGCCGCCTTGCGGTCCTCACGGCTGAACGTACCCTCTCCCACAAGTTTCATGCTGACTACGCCCATTCCTTCTTTGCGTACCTGCTTGACGTGGGTGACAACTTCGGTGACGTTGCCCGGTCCGTGGGTGTCGTATCCTCGGCGTCCATTCTGGTGCCCTTGTGATTCATCCGGATCATGGCGATGTCGAGCCACTTGTTTCCGGGGACTTGGCGCAACGCCGGAAGCCCGTGAACCGACGCGCCGTGACTTACTATAGCCTTCTTCGACTGAGCTTCCAGAATTTCATCCTGCCACCTGCTCGTGTCTGCGGGCCATGTCGCGGTATGTTGCCAGTGCAACAGCATGACGCCGAAGTATTCGGTATTCGCGAGTTTGCGCAGCTCGTCGAATTTCTCTTGCGGATTCACACCTTGCCGGGTGGTCACCTTCGACATTAGGCGATCCCGTCTTGTCCCAAGTCGCGTTGTACCTGGCCGCTGAAGCTGCCTGTACCAAACGCGAGCCGCGTCACCTTCACTCCAGATTTTCCTAGCGTTACCCAATCTGTCGCGGTCCGGCGAGCTGCGCTCGGTGGGAGGCTTCTGGTGACGGCAAGGGCGCCGGCAGCGAGTCCGGTTTCAGGAATTCACGTCTGGTGGAGTGAGACACGGATGCACCTCGAATTGGGCGAATGACAGCGCGAGTGTAATGGAGCGGAGATGCTGCTTCGGCGGGGGGCGACTGGGTGTCCAAAGGCCATGAGAAGACAATTGTATTACGAAAGTCGAATATCAGGTTTGGACGTGTTGAGCACCAGCCGAGACAATTTTCTGGTTAATCGGGCATGAACCGTCTCGTTAAAATTAGGGTAGTCCTGATTCAGAGGTGCTTGAACACGTGAGCGACTTTCTTTCCTGCCTCTTCGGTGTAATACACGGTCACATGCTCGCCCTTCTTAGCGCCTCGCAGAATAGCGCGAGACATCTTTACCTGTGTTAACTACTGCATGATCCGCGACGACGAAGGATTCCTTGGTGCCATCGGCGGTCTTTACGGCAACGGTCTTTGAAGCTTTGCCCACGTCCTCCACAGTACCCTCAGTCGTATGGACTGTCTTATCGCCGACCCATTCGACCGAATGTGCCGCCTTGTCAGCACCCTCTCCAACCGTGTGGACGATCACATGGCTGCCCTCTTTGCCTGCGAGGTCAGCTCCCTTTGCTGCGTCTTTGAGGCCGTGAACGGTGGTCTTGTCGGTGAACTTCACCGTTTCAACGGTGCCATCAACAGTTTTCACGGCAATCGTCTTCGCACCGGAATCTACTTTTTCGATTGTACCGGTAATGACATTTGTTGAACCCCGGGAGCCGTAGGAAGCTGCGACGCAGCATACGGCAACCAGAACCAAGGCCTGAAAACGCAGCTTGATGAGACTGAGTGACATAGTTCCTCCTTGCAACTTCAGACTGTCAGACTAAACTAGCAGACACTTTAGCCCATTGTTCGACGAGAGTATGCCGCTTCATTACCACAACAAAAAGGACGTTGGCATGTGCTATGACGACAGAGTGGCTCTGCTCATCCTCAGAACGGCCAATGCTAAATCATCGGAACTTGTCCGGTTGCGCGTTTGGACGTAGCCGCGGCGGCTTCGTTCAAGTCGGCATCTCGTCAAGCCCGATGCGTGCTTGACGCTTAGGAGCAACTATGCTTGACTCAGTGCCATTTCGCATTCAGGGGTGTATGCGGGCCAACTTCGTGCGCCCAGCAAAGATTTTGTGGGGCAGGGATGCGAACCAAAGAGGAAGGCAAGAATAAGATCTCAGAGTTAGGAGTTTGGCATGAGCAAAATTTCCTCATGGACCTTGGTGGTGATTGTGTCTTTGCTCTTGGTGGTGCCTGTGAACGCGCAAGTGGTCACCTCCAACCTGCAGGGCTTCGTAACGGACACTTCAGGAGCGATCGTCCCGGGAGCCAAGGTAACCGCGGTGAACGTGGAAACCGGGGAAAGCCGCGAGACAACAACGAACGAGGAGGGTCTTTACCGTTTCAACCTCCTTCCGCGCGGCCGATATGAGGTACGCGTCGCCAAGGCCGGGTTCGCCGTGGAAACGCTGAAGGGATTGAATCTGTATGTCGGGGATACTCTTACCGCCAATCTTGTCCTGCACTTGGCTGGGCAGGCAGAGACAGTCAGTGTCAGCAGCGAGGCTTCGCAGGTGGATCTCGCCAGTTCTCAAATCCAAGGACACGTCCAGCAGTTGCAGATTGCGACCCTGCCCATCAACGACCGGAACTTCCAGCAGCTTGCCAACCTGATTCCCGGTGTGGCCTCCGCGCCCTCCTACGACCCAACGAAGCGCCTCTACGGCGGCGTCGTCTCCGGCGGGGCGACCGCGCGTAGCTCGGGCATTAGCGTGGACGGAGGAAATTTCAATGACAACATTGTCGGCGGGCCCGTGGGGCTGGTGCCGGAAGATGCCATCCAGGAATTTCAGGTCATCACCAACCAGTTTTCCGCCGAGTACGGCCATTCCTCCGGGCCTTTCGTTAACGTGGTGACCAAGTCCGGTACGAACCAATACCACGGCACGGCCTTCGGACTTTTCCGTCACAAGGACCTGCAGGCGCGCGGATTTTTCGAGCCTACCAAGCCGGATTTCAGCCGCCAACAGTTCGGCGGCTCGTTCGGCGCCCCGATCATTAAGGACAAGACGTTTGGGTTCTTCGCCATTGAACGCAACCGTCAGGAAAAGGCCCAAACCGTGAACACCGCGGGGATCTTCCCGCAGTTTGAAGGCTCTTTCCCAGCGCCATTCCGCGATTTGCTGATGGTGAGCCGCCTCGACCATCATTTCAATCGCGACCATACCTTCAGCTTCCGCGCCACTTTCCAGCGCAACACTTCCCGCGAAGGCCTGCGCATTGACCCGAATATTTCGGTTGGTGGCGCGCCCACCGACAGCGCCTTCCAGGTTGCCACCAACGAGAACATCTCCTGGCAGGGGATGCACACCTGGGTGGTTTCCCCCACCACCGTCAACCAGTTCACCCTCCACTTCAACCGCTTCATCAACGAGCTGAACCCCACGAGTTTTGGGATCAATCTGCGATTTCCGTCCGTGGTTGTGGGCCAGAACGCCTCCACGCCCCAGGGTGTGCAGCAGGACCGCCTGCAGTTCCGGGACGATTTCACGACGATTGTCAACGGGCACGGCACGCATAACCTCAAATTCGGCGTGGACATGAACCCACGCATCAAGTACAACGCGCTCTTCGATCTGTTCAAGAACGGCGTCTTCGTTTTCGGCGCCGACGTCCCCACGCTCACTTGTTCCTCGCCGAACAGTTGCAACATGAACCTCCTGCCCGGTACGCCTTCTCCCCTGTTGTTTGCCCTGAAGGGGCTGGGCTCCACGCGCGAAAACGGGACCACCGCCTGGCAGATGGCCTACTACTTCCAGGATGACTGGAAAATTCACCGCCGCCTCACCCTCAATCTTGGACTGCGGTACGAATTCGAAAGCGGCTTTGTGGATGCCGGATTCCACCATCCGCTCGAAGGGCAGGCGCCCTTTTTCAACAGCCGCACGCGGGAAAACTACAAGAAGGCATTCGGCCCACGCCTGGGTTTTGCCTACGACGTTTTGGGAAATTCCAAGACCGTGGTGCGGGGCGGCTTCGGAATTTACTATGACTCGACGCCTTGGGAGATTTCCTACATTGACCGGACCTTCGATGGCGTGAAGTACCTTTTCGGCGTTTTCAGTCCATCTCAACCCGACCTGAACGATCCAGCGTTCTCCGCGCCGCAAACACCCGGCGGATTCGCCATAAACGGCAATGTCCACCAGCCCTACACAGAGCAGTTCTCCATCGCTGTAAGTCATGAACTGCCGCGCGGCATCGTGCTGGATGTTTCCTACGCGCACATTCTCGGCCTACATGGGTGGATGACGCGCGAGCTCAACCCGCAGGGCACCAAGACGGACGGCACCGTCGTGCCTCCGCGCTTCGCGGGTCTGGGCTTGTTCTCCAGCTTCGAAACTCTCAATCTGGCCCACTACAACGCCCTGCTCATCAGCGCCCGGAAGGACCTTGCCAACCGCGTTCAGTTCCAGGCCTCCTACACGCTGTCCAAGGCCGTGAGTCTTTCGGACGACATCTTCGAGCCGGGCGTCCCGCAGAACAGCGACGACCTCGCTGCGGACAAAGGACCCACGCTCCGCGACGCGCGCCATCGCTTTGTGCTGAGCGGCATCGTCCAGTTGCCCTTGGGGTTCGAAACCTCGACCATCGCTGCGCTGCAGAGTGGCCGGCCCTACAACATCACTACCGGCACGGACGACAACGGCGACGGTCACTTGAAGGATCGCCCCGCTGGCGTGGGGCGCAACGCGGGACGCGCGGCCGCGACTTATATTTGGGATCTCCGGCTAGCCCGTCCGATCCGCATCCGTGAGCAGGCGCGGATTATCCCCACGCTGGATATCTTTAACGTCGTCAACCATCCAAACTTCGATGCAGAGTCTTATATCGGAACGTTGAGCGCCGGCCCGGCATTCGGCAAGCCGACGGACATCATCTCGCCACCGCGGCAGCTCCAGCTTGGCGTGAAGTTTATCTTCTGACCGGATTCAGGCCGGCGAAGCTCCTCAACCGTGGTCGCCGTGGGGGCCGGCTACGCAGGCCCGTGCATATTTCTGAAGGAGGTAATGATGCGGAACGTCTCGTGTCTCGGATTTAGTGCGTTCCTCGTAGTGGGAGTTGTGACGGCCAAGGCGCAGAGCAAGAGTGCTGAGCCGCGCGTGGTGCGCTACCACACTACAATGGCCGATGTGAAATACGTATATGGTGTTGCGTCTCCGGTGGCGCGGCTTATGCCGGGCGACATCCTGGAAACGAACACCGTGGACGCTTTCGGCAACGCCATTCAGAGGTCCGGCGACACTCTGAGTTTGGTGAAGGGAGACAATCCCCTTACCGGACCCTTCTACATCGAGGGCGCGGAACCCGGCGACACGCTGATAGTGAAATTCCTCGATGTGCAGGTGGACAGCAAGCAAGGCGTGGGTGCGTTTGCCCCGGGCTTTGGCGCGCTAAACACGACCTTTTACACACCCATGCTGAATCCGCCGCTGCCCGAAAGGATCTGGTTCTATCCAGTAGACACCGTCCGCAAAGTCGCTAAGTTCGAGGCTATGGATTCTAAGTTTTCTCTTGATATACCTCTTCACCCGTTCCTCGGCTGTATCGGGGTCGCCCCTGCCGGTGGGGAGGCTCGCAGTTCCATTGTGCCCGCGGAGAACGGCGGGAACATGGACGCACCCGAAGCCAGTGCCGGGCACACCCTCTATCTGCCCGTAAACGTCCCCGGCGCGTTGCTGTATATGGGCGACGGGCACGCGGCTATGGGTGACGGCGAAGTGGCCGGTACGGGGATCGAAATCCCCATGCGCGTGCGTCTGCAGGTCAACGTGATCAAGGGAAAGGCGATTCGCTGGCCGCGATTTGAAAATGAAGAGTACATCATGGCCGTCGGCGCTTACCGCCCTCTCGACGATGCGCTCCGCATCGCCTTCACGGAGCTGGTCGGCTGGATGCACACCGACTACCAGATTTCGGAGCTAGACGCCTACGAGCTGCTTTCAAAGGTCGCAAGAATCCATCTAGTGGAGATGGTGGACCCGAACTACGTGGTCATGGCCCAAATCCACAAGAGATTCCTGCCGCCACCCAGGAAGTAGCGGCATCGCGAGACGAAACCGAGAGAGGACCCCTGCGTTAGCTCATAGTGACGCCAACCCATTTCAAATCCCTGCAGATTCTTTTCAGGCACAAGTCCTAAATGCGTCGAGGTCCCGAGTCAGGCGCTATAATAGCAGTGACCGTTGCATGTTGGCGAGAAGCCGACTTCACGCGACTAATCCCGCCCGTGGAAGCCGGATAGCTTCCGGTTATGTCGCGTACTCGTACATCAAGTGCCCGTTACTGGCCAGAAACGGCCTTGTACGAAGTTTCGGAAGTTTGCGCTGGCGGATTCTCGCATCCTCGGCCACGCACATTCGCGGAGGCAACTTACATTTCATCAATAGGACTTGCCGACCTCCCGTTGGCGGGCTCTACGTATTACATTTTTATGACAGAGAAAATCGTGGGGCCCATCAAGATATCGTACACGGGATCTATTTTGGCCTATTTCTCGAGTGGCTGATCGACCTCAAGGTCCAAACCGCTTGGGCAGCATTCAGCGGAATCACGCTTCCTCGAACCGGACTGGGGGGACAGCAAAATTTCATTTATCCGGTCGATGCTTCAAACACATTCAAGATGCCGGAGGTTTTCCGAACGTGGCGACCAGCCTTCTCAGGTTGCGAGAACAAAAAGACTATACCTGTCGAGCGAATTTATTCGTACCGCAAGGCGACCAACGGATTTATTCGGGTTGCTCGACGTGCCGGCACATAACATGCGGCCAACCCGGCGGCAACTACTAGCGCCAGCACGGACGCAAACGTCCAGGGATCCTTTGCCGACACGCCCCAAA
>WNFW01001773.1_pt1 | contig 16051 bp, 15 predicted proteins | sample 5400131 | NCBI WGS metagenome assembly WNFW01 (sample SAMN13153362, study PRJNA577476) | soil metagenome | isolation source: 20 cm soil or saprolite under grassland replicate 1 | place: USA:California | collected 2016-06-15 | reverse complement strand
GATACTCGGTTTGCGTGACCTCGTGGAACGTCACCCGCTCGGCGTAGCCGCGCAGCCGAAAGGGGCTCGCGTAGGAGATGAAGTGCACCTCGTGCCCCCGTCGGGCGAGCTCGAGCCCCAGCTCGGTCGCGACGGCACCGGAGCCGCCGTAGGTGGGGTAGCACGTAATCCCGATGCGCATTAGACGTCGTCCGTCATCCGTCGTCAGTCATCCGGAGTCGCCCGGTAGCCAGTCCAGCGGTGATGGATCTCGTGTGCCAGCGTCTGCGGATCCCGCGTCGCGTCAACGGTCCACACATCCTCCGGACGACGGAGAACGGATGACGGATGACGCAGTTGATTTCTGAACCAGGTTTCTTGTCGTTTCGCATAGCGCCGCGTCGCCACGACGATGGCGTCCCGCAGCTCGCGCTCCGGAAGCCGCCCGGCGAGCATCGCGGCCGCCTCGCGATACCCCACCCCGTCGAGGCCCGGCGCCTGCGGTGCCACCCCCGTCGCCAGAACCCGCCGCACCTCGTCCACCAGTCCCGCGGCGAGCATCTCGTCTACGCGTTGTGCGACGCGACGGTGCAGCGCGTCCCGCGGCAACGTGAGTTGAATGTACCACGGCCGCATCGCCCCGGTCGTGCGCGCGTGCTCCTGCCACCAGCTCAGTCCTCGCCCGGTGAGCAGCGCGACTTCGACGGCCCGACCCGCCCGCTGCCGCCCACCGCCCGCGAACCGTCGGTCGAGGCGCGCGGCCCAATGGGCAAGCCGCGCCGGCGTGAGGTCCGCCGTCCAGGTACGCAACCGCTCGCGCCGCGCGGGGTCGAGCGGCGGCTCGTGGAACAGGCCCTCCGCCAACGCGCGTACGTACAACCCGGTCCCGCCGACGACCACCGGCTGGCGGCCGCTGCCGCGGATCTGCCCGAGCCATTGCGCGGCGTCGCGCGCGAAGCGGCCTGCACTGTAGCGCTCCCCCGGCTCGACGACATCGAGACCCAAGTGCGGCACGCGGGCCAGCAGCGCGCCGGCCGGCTTCGCGGTGCCGATGTCCAGTCCCCGGTACACCTGACGGGCGTCGGCGGAGACGACGCTGATGGGTTCGCACTCGGCCCACGCGGCCGCGACCGCAGTCTTGCCGACCGCGGTGGGGCCGACGATTACCGGGACAAGGGGTGGGAGCATCGCGTTCAGAATTCAGCTCCGACCGAATCTGCGTTCGAGCTCCTCCTTGGGGAGCTGAACGACCGTCGGTCGTCCGTGCACGTCGTGCGCGGGGAGCGTAGCCGTGAGGAGCCGGGCCACGAGCTCGCGCATCTCGTCCGGCTCGAGGCGCTGGCCGGCCTTGATGGCGGCCCGGCAGGCGTACGTCGCCGCGAAGCGCTCCAACCGGTTGGCCAGCCCCCCGAACCGCCCGCCCGCGAGATCGGCAACGAGCTCCCCCAAACACCGCGCTGCGTCGAAGCGCGGGTGCGGGTTCGGGGCCGTGTGCACCACCACGGAGCAGCCGTTGTGCGGTCGCTCCGTCCCCTGTGAGCTGACGCATCGCCCGCTCGTACAGGACGCGTTCGTGCGCGGAGTGCTGGTCGACGATCGCGACGCCGGAATCGGTCTGGAAGACGATGTAGGTGTCGAAGACCTGGAGTAGAGGGGCTAGGGGTTGGGGGCTAGGGGCTAGCAGATCGGTGGGAAAGAGCTCCTGTGCGCTACCCGTGGACATCGCACCCCCGACGCCGAGCCAGGACGCCCCAACAGCTAGCCCCTGACCCCCAACCCCTAGGGGAGCCGCCGCCGCGAGGGGACCCAGGGCCGCCCGCACCGCCTGCTCCACGACTTTCTCGACGAAGAACTTGTCGCGGAAGCGGACCTCGAGCTTCGAGGGGTGGACGTTCACGTCCACCGCGTCGCCCGGAAGCTCCAGAAACAGGATGAGCGACGGGCGGTCCCCCGGCGCGATGGTGGAGCGGTAGCCGGCCTCCGCGGCGCGCAAAATGAACGGATCGCGGATCGGGCGGCCCCGCACGAACACATATCCCTTCCGGCCCGCGGGCTTCGCCTGGGCCGGGCGCTGTGCGAAGCCCCGCACCTCGAGCGGGCCTTCGCGGTGCGCGATCGGCAGCAGCGTGTCCGCAAGCGCAGGCCCCCACAACGCGTGGACCCGGTCGATCGGACGCATGCTCGGACGGACGTCGATCAGGGCGCGATCGTCGCTCGTGAGGGTGAAGGCTACGTCGGGACGGGTGAGCGCGAGCAGCGTCACGACCTCGACGGCCGCGCGGGTCTCCGTGGCCTGGGCCCGCAGGAACTTGCGGCGGGCGGGTGTATTGAAGAAGAGCCCACGCACCGTGACCGTCGTCCCCCGCTGCCGCACGGCGTCCTCTACCGCCTCGCGCTTCCCGCCGGTGACGCGCAGGCGGGTTGACGCGTCGCCGTCCGACGAGGTCTCGAGCTCGAACCGCGACACGGACGCGATGGCGGGCAACGCTTCGCCGCGGAACCCGAACGTGGCCACGCCGATCAAGTCCGCGGCCTCTCGAATCTTACTCGTGGCGTGGCGCGATAGGGCCAGCTCGGCATCGGCGCGACTCATGCCCGCACCGTCGTCGCTCACGCGGATCAGGCTCTTCCCGCCGTCCTCGATTTCGACGCGGATCGCGGTGGCGCCGGCGTCGAGTGCGTTTTCGATCAATTCCTTCAGGACCGATGCGGGCCGCTCGACCACCTCACCGGCGGCGATCTGGTCGGCGACCTGCGGCGCCAGGACGGCGATCGTGGCCCTCACAGCCGCGACACTTCGGCGGCGAGCACCCAGCCGCGGACGCCGTCCGCGCGGCGCACCTCGAGCCAGGCGCCGTAGCGCCGCTCGACCAGCAGCGCGGCACCGGCCTCGACCATCGATGCGGGGCTCGCCCCTCCGTACGGCGCCACCCGAACCGGCGTGGCGGCGTTGAGGACGATCGCCAGCGGCCGGGCCCGGCGCACCCCCTCGCGGGCCGCGAGCCCGGCCGCCGCAACGCCGAGGACCGAGAATCCGAGAGCGACCGCGCGGCGGCGCCGGGCACCCACCGCGACCCACACGGCGACCCAGCAGAGCCCCGCGGCGAGAGCCCATTCCCCGGGCGTTGCGAGCCCCGTGGTCAACAGCGCTTCGCTCGCGGCGTCGGGGGCCGGGAGGAGCTCGCGGGCGCGTCGCACGAGCGGGTCGCGCGGGGCGAGCCGAACCGCCCGTACCCAGGCCGCCGTCGCCTTGCCGTCCGCGCCCGCCCGGTACAGGGTGGCCCCGAGGTTATACCAATGCGCCGGCACGCGGGGGGCCGCCGCCGCGCGCGCCGCGAACGAGTCCGCCGCGGCGCGGAGCGCCCCCGCGTCGTACAGCGCTTCCGCACTCGGCGTCTGGGCCGCAGCCGAGCGACCGAGCCCCACGACGGCCACGAGCAGCATCACCGCCACGACCCGGCGCCCCTTCCCGCTTGTCTCGCCGCTCAACACGCGCAACACCTGCTCGAGCTCCGCCGCGAGCTCGACGGCATCCCCGAGACCGCGGGGCCCGTAGCGCGAAGCGCGCAGGCGGTCGCGCAGGCGCTTCACGTGGTCGGCCACCGCGCTATCGACCCCGGTCGCGCGGAGCGCGCGGGCGAGCCCATCGCCGTCGCGAGCCGGCGCGTCGGGCACGTGGCTGGCCAGGAGCGTTTGAAACTCGCGCTCCAGCCGTCCCAGCCGGCTGAGCGGCGCCGGCGCCGCGGCCGGCGCCGTCCCGCCGACGTGAGCGGCGGCCCCGCGGCGCCGCCCGAGCCACACGAGAAGCGGCGGGCCGACGAAGAGCACGAGCCAACCCCAGGGCACGAAATCGCGCGCCAGCTCGTCCGCCCACGCGGGGACGCGCCCGCGGGCCAGGGGCGGCAGGGCACGCGCCGCGTGCGGCTCGATCCCCGGTGCGACGGCGAGCGCGCGCGGCGCCACGGTCGCCGTGCGGTATTCGCCTGCCGCGAGATCGTAGTAGGGGTAGCGCACCTCGGGCAGGAGGAACGAGCCGGCGGAGTCCGGCATCACTAGATAGTGAAACACTTTGGTGCCGGCGATCCGTCCGTCGCGCGGCGTGATCCGCATCCCGGTTTCTCCGGCATAGGGCCGGAACCCCCGCGGCCAGTGGATCGCCGGTTCCGGCCAGAGCGCCACGTTGCCCGACCCGGACACCGTCGCCGTCATCGCAAACGGCTCTCCGACGCGACCGTTCGGCGGCTCGAGCCCCACGTCCAGCGCGAGTCCCCGGGCGGCGACGCGTTGGTCGTCCGCCGGCCGGTGCGCGGCGGGCAGTGGCAGCACGGTGACCGGCACCGTGTCGCTGCGCAACGAGTACCGCTCCTCGCGCTTGAAAACCGAGAAGCTCATCGGCACCGCGTAGGCGACCGAGGCGGGCGGGATCACGATCCGGCCGGGCGCGAGCGGGAACAGCGCCTGGTGCGCGACGAACAGGTCCATCCACTCCCCGCGCACCTGCCGCGACGCGGCGACCTCGGTGGGGACGGCCCCGGGGTACGACCAGGTGCCTTCAGCCGTCTGGAGCGAGAGGATCGGCGGATAGACCAAGCGGGTGCGCAACTCGCGCGGAAACCACGCCGCGGCGATCACGTCGAGCTGCTGGCCGACCAGCACCGAATCTCCGGGCAGAATGAGACTGAGCGCGACCCGGTCGTTGTGCGCGGGCGGCGGGGCGGCCTCGATCAGTCGGCGCGCAATCGGCGACACCGCCGTCGCAAGCCCGGTCGCCGCGCTGTCCACCGTCACGGTGAGCGGCGGGGTCGCGATTTCCCGAATGCCCTGCCGCACGCGCACCGGCCCGATCACGAGTGTGCCGGGACGCTGGGGCTTGAGCCGCAACTCGCGCGTCATGGTGCGGACCGGTCCGCCCACCCCTTCGAGGGCCACCTCCATCACCTCGCGGGAGCCGACGATCGTGAAGCCCGTGAGACCGGGCAGGGCCAGCGCCACCGGCTCCGCCGAACGGGACCGCGCTCGGATGGTGAGTGTCAGCTCTTCGCCCGCCGGCACGCGCGCGCGATCCACCTGAGCCGTCACGTCGGGCGGCGCGGCGCTCTGCAAGGCGACCAGCAGCCACAGCGCGGGAGTCACCAGTCCTTCACGCCCGGCTCGGCCGCGTGCCGCATCAGGCCTGTCCGATCCCGGCGTGTCTTCAACTCCTCGTGGCCGATCGAGCGCAGCAGCTGTTCGGCCTGGGCCGGGTTGAGGCCGCCCTGGACCCCGCCACTGCTCCGGGCTCCGCCGCCCGACGGTCCGCTCCCCCCGCCGCTGGGCGGGGCCTTGTTTTGGCTGCTGCCGCCGCGCTGTCGGACGGCGAGCTCGAGATTCCATTTCGCTGCGCGGTCGTGAGGCCGCAACAGCAGGGCTTCGCGGTACGCGCGCTCGGCGTCGGTCAGGTGCGCGTCGCGGCCGGCGCTGTCCTCCTCGGCCTGGTGCAGAGCGAGCAGCCCGAGATTGTAGAGCGCGCGGAACCGCAGGTCGGGATCGAGCGACGCAGCCGCGTGGCCGAGGCTCGACTGGGCTGTCTCCCCGTCCGAATCGGCCAGCGCCGCCGTGCCCGCGTTGTACCAGGCGGCGTCCTCCTTGCGGTGCCCGGCGAGCTCCGTCAGGTAGGCGGCGCGTGCGCGCCGCAGGTCATGGCGGTCCCATGCTTTCTCCGCGGGGCTCCGCGGCAGCTGCGGCTGCTGCGCCGTGCCGTCGGAGGGGGCGGCGAGACACGCGAACGCGAGCCCGACGAGCGCGGCGGTGCGTCGCGAGGCGGCCTGCGCCACCAACAGCACCACGGCGAGCATCAGCGGCAGCCAGGCTCGTGGTCGGCTCTGCTCCGTGCGGGTTTCGCTCGCCCGTGCCCGACGATACGAGGCGACGAGGTCACGGACCGCACCGGCTTGGTCGGGGAGGTCCGCCGCGACGAGCGTCCCCTGCGCCGCGTCAGCCGCAGCACCGAGCATATCGTCCCGCCGCACGGTCTCGATGACGCGCCCCTCTTCATCTTTCTGATAGCCGAGCAGGGCGCCGTGGTCGTCCCGCATGGGAATGCGCGTCGGGCTGCGCCCGCCCTCGGCCACCAGGATCAGACGGATGCCATCGGCTTTGAGGCGCTGAGCCTGCTCGCTGATCGGCGGCAGCGAGTCGTGTGCTTCCCCGTCTGTGAATACGACGAGCACGCGGTCGGCGAGCTCGGAGCTGGCCTGCAGCAGCTCGCCGCCCTGGCGCAACGCGGGAGCGAGCCCCGTGCCTCCCTGGGAGGCCATGTCGGGGTCGAGCGCGTCGAGGTACAGCATCAACGCGGACCCGTCGATCGAGAGCGGCGACAGGATGTAGCTCGTGCCGGCGAAGGCGATGAGACCGACGCGGTCGCCGTCCAGATCCTGGACCAGCCGTCGGGCCTCGCGGACCGCGCGCCGCAGCCGGCTGGGCGTCGCATCCTCCGCGAGCATCGACCGCGAGATGTCCACCGCGATCACGACCGAGAGGCCCCGCGTCTCGGCGACGACCCGCTCCTCGCCCCACCGGGGCCCCGCGAGCGCCACGACGCCGAGGAATGCGGCAACGGCGAGCGCCGTTGGCCCGAGGCGCCCAGCGGCGACCGCCTGCCGCACCGTTTCCTGCGACCAGAGTGCCGCGCGTCGCACGCGGACGCGCCGCGCCCAGGCGGCGGCGAACCAGACGGCGCCGCCGATGAGCGGCGCGAGGGCGAGCACGACGGGGGCGTCGAACGTCATCACGGAACCCGCACGGCGAACGTCCCCGCGAGCACGATCTCGAGCGCCAGCGCCACGAGCCCGAGCGCGAGTGGGACGCGATAGGCTTCATCGAAGCGTCGGTACACGACTTGCTCGACCGGCGTCTTCTCGAGGCGATTGATCTCCTCGAAGATATGGCGCATCGACTGGCTGTCGGTGGCGCGGTAGTAACGCCCCCCGGTCGTGGATGCGATCTCCGTCAAGAGCGGCTCGTCGATTTCGACCGGCCGCATCTCGTAGCGCAGCTGGCCGTCCGCCCCGTATTCCGTCGGCATGGGCGCTTGCCCTCGCGTGCCGATGCCAATGGTGTAGATCCTGATGCCGAACGCCGCCGCCGCCTGCCCGGCCGTTCGGGGATCCACAGTGCCCTTGTTGTTGACGCCGTCGGTGAGCAGGACGAGCACCTTGCTCTTACCCGGCGCGCGCCGCAGCCGGTTGGCCGCCGTTCCGATCGCCGTTCCGATCGCCGTCCCGTCCTCGAGCATTCCCGGGTGCAGCTCGCGCAGCGCCTGCTCCAGCACCGCATAATCGGTCGTAATGGGGACCTGGGTGAGCGCCTGCCCAGCGAACGCGACGAGGCCAATGCGATCCGAGGTGCGGGCCCGCACGAACTCGATCGCGGTCTGCTTCGCGACGTCGATGCGGTTCGCCGGCGCGAAGTCCTCCGCCTGCATGCTGCCCGAGATGTCCACCGCGAGCACGATCGAGATCCCCTCACTGCGCATTTCGCTGCGCGCGGCGCCGATGCGAGGTCCCGCAGCGGCGATGATCCAGGCGGCGAGGCAGGCGCTGCGCAGGGTGACGGGCAGGCGCGCGACCCAGAGACGCTCCGTCGCTCCCGCCGCCGGCCGCACATCGCTCATGCGCGTGCCGGAGAGGCGGGCCAGCCGCTTGGCCCGCAGCCACCACCACAAGGGCAAGAGGCCGAGCGCCAGGAGTAGCAGCGGCCGGGCGAAGCTCACGGCGCCAGGTCGCGCGCGAGCCGGCGCGCCATGGCGGAGAGCGCCGCGACATCGGTCCCGTGGGCGGAGGCGAAGGCCACGCGGTCGAGCTGCTCGAGCAGCTCGCGCAGCTCCCGCAGCGGCGCGTCGGGACGGGCGCGCTCGACCACCGCCAGGCACTCGCCGGTGTCGAGCGCCGGGTGCGCATCGGGGACCGCGCGCGCCAGCGCGGCTCGCAGCCGCCAGATCGCCCGCGCGGCGACGGCCTTCGGCTCCCCGGCGGCGAGCCATCGCGTGTCGGGGACCTCACGTTCCAGTGGAACCGGACGTGCCGGCTCGACGGCCCGGGGCCGCCGTCTGCGCCGGGCCACGCCCGCGGCGAGCAGCCCGGCGGCGAGCGCCCCGGCGGCGAGCGGCGGCAGCGGATCCTGGTGCGCGGCACGCAGCGGCGCGAGCAGTCCTTGCGGACTGGGGCTCCGCAGCGAGTCCGGGATCACGCTCGCGACCCGGAAGGTCGTGGTGCCCCCGGCCGTCGAGTCCGCCCTTCCGTCGGGCCCGAGCAGCCACAGCGGAGGCAGGGCCAGCTTGTGCACGCCGGGCTTCCAGGCGACGACGGCGTAGCGAACCACCCAGCCGTTCGCGCTGCGCAGCACCGCGGCATCCGCGAGCGGCTCGACCGCGTCGGTGGCGTCGAGCTTGCCGGCCCGCACCTGCCAGCCGTCGCGCACCGGAAAGGCCCGCTCCAGCCGGATGGTATCGCCGACGGTGGGAGTCGGGGGACTGGTGGTCCAGGTCGGCGTCTGAGCTGCTCCACGACGCCACGACGCTACGACGCTAAGGACAACAAGCACAGCCGTCCGCGCCAGGACTCGTACGGCGTAACGTCGTAGCGTCGTGCAACGTGGCTTCATCGTTTCAGCCGTCGGGCACGCTCGGCGAAGGCGCGGCGCAACAGCACGCCGTACGGCACGTTGGTCTGCAGCGCGACGCGGTCCACACCGGCTTGGGCCAGCTTCCGGGTGCGCTCCTGGAGCTGGCGCTCGGCCGCGACGCTCACACGGGTGCGCGTCGCCCCGTGACTGGTATCGAGCAGGACCCGCTGGCCCGTCTCGGCGTCCTCCATGTCCACCCAGCCCGCGTCCGGGAGCTGGCGTTCCCGCGGGTCGTCGATGGTGATGGCGACGACATCGTGGCGCGCCGCCAGCTGCGCCAGCGGCACCTCCCAGCCCTCGGCCCGGAAGTCCGACAGCACGGCCACGATCGCATGGTGTTTCGGCAGCTTCGCCGCGTAGCTCAGCGCCTCCCCCAGGTTGGTGCCCCGGCCGCGCGGCGTGAACGCCACGAGATCGCGGATCACCCGCAGGGCATGTGGCCGCCCCTTGGCGGGTCGCACGATCAGCTCGACCTGGTCGGCGAACATCAGCGCGCCCACGCGGTCGTTGTGGCGCGCCGCCGCCAGCGCCAGCACGGCCGCGACCTCCACCGCGAGGCCCGCCTTCGTGTAGGGGCGCCCGAACTGGCACGAGCCGGACTGGTCCACCACGAGGAGCAGCGTGTTCTCGCGCTCCTCGTGGTACGTCTTCACGAACGGGTGGCCCATGCGCGCCGACACGTTCCAGTCGATCGCGCGGAAGTCGTCTCCCTGCTGGTACTCGCGTACCTCAGCGAATTCGATGCCCTGTCCACGGAACATCGAGCGGTATTCGCCCGTGAAGAGCGAGCTGACCAGGGAACGCGTGCGGAGCTCGATGCCCTTGACCTGCCGGAGCACTTCGGGAGTGACGAGACGCCGGCGGGCGCGAAGCGGGGAGCTCTCGCGACGTCGACGATCCTTGCCTTCGTACTTCACGGCACGCCCACGGCCTCGAGGATCTTTCCGATGACGCGGTCCGAGTCCATGTCCTCGGCCTCGGCTTCGAAGGTGAGGAGCACGCGGTGGCGCAGCACGTCGAAGGCCATGGCTTTCACGTCTTCCGGCACGACGTAGGAGCGGCCCCGCAAAAACGCGTGCGCCCGGGCCGCCTGCGCGAGGTAGATCGACGCGCGCGGGCTCGCTCCGAAGGCGATGAGCGGCTTCAGCTCCGGCAGGCCGATCGCCTGCGGCTCGCGCGTCCCCCGGACGACGTCCACGATGTAATCCACGACTTTCTGGTCCATGAAGAGCTCCGCGATCGCGCTGCGCGCGGCGAGGATGTCGTCGGCTTCCGCCACGCGCTGGACTTCGATCGGCCGCCCCGACGCCATGCGCGCGACGATTTCCTTCTCGGCGTCGCGCGTCGGGTACCCGACGCGCACTTTCAGCATGAATCGATCGAGCTGCGCCTCGGGAAGCGGGTAGGTCCCCTCCTGCTCGATGGGGTTCTGGGTCGCCAGCACGAGAAACGGCTCCCCCAAAAAGAACGTCTCCCCTCCGATCGTCACCTGCTTCTCCTGCATCGCCTCGAGCAGCGCCGCCTGCACCTTGGCAGGAGCACGGTTGATCTCGTCGGCGAGCACCAGGTTCGCGAACAGCGGCCCCTTCTTCGGATAGAACTCCTGGGTCTTCTGGTCGAACACCATCGTCCCGATCACGTCGGCGGGCAGCAGATCCGGCGTAAACTGGATCCGGGAGAACGCGATGCGCAGGCATTCGGCCACCGTGCGCACCGCCAGGGTCTTGGCGAGCCCGGGCACACCTTCGAGCAGCACGTGCCCGCCCGTGAGCAAGCCAATGAGCAGGCGCTCGACCATCAACTCCTGCGCCACGACCCGCTTCGCGACCTCGTGCGCGATCGTCTTGCTGAGCACCGCGTCGCCGGTCTTCGCCGTCCGAGTGGTCATTTCAGCCCCGCCTCCGCCGCTTTACGCACCGTCGGCTCCTTGTCTTTGCTGTAGAGTTCCAACAGCCCCCGGGCTTCGGGGCGCGCGATGTGCCGCAAGCCGTCCACCGCCGCCGCCCGCACCGTCACACTCCGCCGGTGCATCACGCCCCCGGGCTCGGCGTACCGGGCGAGCACGTCCAGTGCCTCCCGCGCCCCGAGCCGGCCGATAGCCCGCAGCAACTCCGCCTGTACCCCTTCGTCGGGCTCCTGCTCCACCCGGCGAATCAACACGGTGGAGGAGGTCGGGTCGCCCCCGGCCGCAACCGCCCGGGCCGCCGCCGCGCGGACGGCGACGCTTTCATCCTTGAGCGCCGGCATGGCCGGCCGCGCGACCTCCCGCCCACCCGCCTCGGCGAGCCCGAGTAGGGCCGCTTCTCGCACGAACTCGGACGCATGGCGCAGCAACGGAATCAACAGGGTCACCGCCTGCGGGCTCCCCGTCAGACCCACGAACTCCGCCGCCGCCGCGACCACCTGGGGATCCCGGTCCGCCAGCTTGCCCTGCAGCGGCTCGAGCGCCCGATCCGCCGCCTTGCGCACGGCTCCCCGGTACGGCGCCCGCAGGTCCACGGACGCCGAGAGGAACGCGTCCAGGACGAGCCCCATGGACAGCGACGCCAGCGCGGCCACGGCCGCCACCAGCGCTTCGCGCTCCTCAGGCGGCACGCGCGACTCGCCCAGCCGATGCACCAAGCGCTCTACCAAGGCGCGCTCCGACAGCGCGAGCGCGGCCCGGTCGATCGTCTCGAGCAGCCGCGGATCCTTCGCGGTCGGTAGCAGGCGGTCGAGCGCCGCGATCGCGTCCGCCGCAATTGCCACGTCGCGCAGCCCCAGGACCTGGGGAGCGAGCGCCGCGAGGTGCTCCACCGCGGCGGACTGCTCCTCGGGCGTGGTGGCGTTCCCCAGCGCGGTCACGGCCCGTCTCACCTCCACATCGACCGGCAGGACATCGGGCCGGAACGCGGCGCTGGCGCGTTTTCCCGCCATCAACGCTTCAGCCGCCGCGGCGCTGGACCGCTCCGTCGTGACCTCCGTCGCCGGAGTCGACGCGGCCGGTGGGTCCGGGGTCGCCGGCGCACCGGACGCCGCCGTCGGCGGGCGTAGTCGCTCGAGGCGAGCGGCGGTACGGCGGCCCAGCGCCAGGGCGATGCGGCCGAGCGCCCCATCGTCGGGCGGCGCGATACCGGTGGCCACCTGAAACAGCGTCAGCACGTGATCGGGCGTCATGCCGGGATTGAGGGTCACCGTCCGCACGCCGCGCGCATACAGCAGGCCGGCGAGCTCGGCAATCTGCGCGTTGCGTGGCAGCAGGTGCTGTCCGTGCCAGTGCAGTCCGGTGACGCCCACTTTCCACTCGACGGTGCCCAGCGCCGCGAGCGCCGGAATCGCCTCGCCGATCTGCCGCAGCGACTCGATCACCGCCGGGTGTGACGGTGGGTACAGCCGCGTCAGGCGGAAGGTCGTCCCGATGGCGCCGAGGGCGCGGTCGACTCCTGCGTTATCCGCTGCCATGGCTTAGCGCTTGATCCGCTCTCCCCCGTTCAGTTGCTCGATGGCCTCGATTTCGCGCCCGGCGAGCCGCCGGTACTTGCCCTCGGCCAACCTCCCGAGCCGCACCGGCCCGTAGGCGACCCGGTGCAGCCACTCCACCTTGAGGCCCAGCGCCTCCGCGAGCCGCCGGACGATGCGCTGGCGACCCTCCGCCAGGGTGACCTCGACCTCGATGCTGCGCTCCACGGGGCGCACGCGGAAGTCCACGACCCGGACCGGCCGGCCGTCGATCGCCGGGGGTCGTTCGAGCGCTGTGCGGACCTCGGCGGCGCTGTGGCCGTGAACCCGCAGCCAATAAGTGCGGGGTACGGCAAAGCGCGGGTGCATCAGCCGGTGTGCCGCGGCGCCGTCCGTGGTTAAGAGCAGCAGCCCCGACGTCATGACGTCCAGACGTCCAACGTACGCGAGCCCCGGTACGTTGGGGAGGAGGTTAAACACGGTCCGTCGCCCCTCCGGGTCACTGCGGCTGACCACGTAGCCGACCGGCTTGTTGAGCGCGAGCCAGGTGACGGGCCCCGCGGCCTTCACGGCACGGCCGTCCACGGTCACGCGCTGCCGTGCCGGATCCACGCTCATCCCGATCGTCGCGATTGCGCCATCCACGCGCACGCGACCCGCGCGAATCAGATCTTCGGCCTTGCGGCGGGACGTCACGCCCGCACGCGCCAAGGCGCGTTGCAACCGGAGTAGCTTGCCCGGGCTGCCGTCGGGACGACCCCGACCTTCGTCTCGTGGGGCCATGGGGTAAAGGTGACCTCCAGTATGCGCGTCTCGGGGTCAAAGGTAACGGCCGCGATCAGCGGGCGCAGCGTCGCGAGACCCGTGTTGACTCCGCCAGCCGAATCAGCCGCGCCTTCCGCAGAGAGCAGGTCCTCGAGTTCCCGTGCGACGCCCTTCTCGGCCGGGGAAAACAACGGTTTGTATTGACACTGTGCATTTTGTGCAGTACTGTAGGGTCGCACAGGCCAGGCGCCATTTCGGGCCTTTTCGCGAAATCCCGCCCCGCTTGCGGCCCTGCGAGCAAGGAGGGGCGCATGCCGGTTCCTGATTGCTTTTGGCACGTAGGACTGCTGTGGCAAGTCGATTTCAACGACCCCGCCAGATGCTGGGTAATCACCGCCCCAGGTCACCACATTGTGTGGTCCGCCACCGAGCGGCCTATCTGGCCCCACACCCTGCTATCGAGCGCGCCAGTCGAACAGGCTAAGGCCCGCATAGACCAAGCGGGATGTGGTGCTCGTGCGTGCGGCTGCAAACTACTGATTTAGCTGTATTGAGGGCCCCCATCATCGAGGGCCCTCTGGTTGACTTTGTGAGCGGCTACACCGCCCGGGCACATCAGCATCATTCGGGTTCGGCGGGCGCAGGGGGGCGGAGCGCCACCGACAGCTCTTCCAGCCGCGGCAGCTCGTCCAGGTCCTTGAGACCGAGGATCTCGAGAAACTGCGGCGTTGTGCCGTAGAGCAACGGCCGCCCGAGCCCTTCCCCCCGGGTGACGATCTCCACCAGCCCGCGCTCGCTCAGCTTCTCGATGACGGCGCCGGAGTCGACGCCGCGAATCTCGTCCACCTCGACTCGTCCCACGGGCTGTCGGTATGCGATAATGGCCAGCGTCTCGAGCGCCGCCGGGCTGAGCCGCCGCGGGCGCAGCGCGAACTGCGCGCGCTCGATCGCCTCCGCGTATTCGCGCCGCGTCAGGAACTGCCACCCCTGAGCGATCTCCACCAGCTCGACCCCGTGGTCCCCGGCCGCGTAGGCATCGCGGATCTCGATGAGCGCGGCCCGCACGGCCGTCGCCCCCACTGCGGGATCGAGCGTCAGGAGCTCTTCGACCGGGAGCGGCCGAGCCGCGGCGAACAGCGCCGCCTCAACGAGCTTCGCGAGGGGACTCACGGCGGATCTGAAGCGGGGCGAACGGCCCCTCCTGGTGAACGTGCAAGGCGCCGCGTTTGGCGAGCTCGAGCAGGGCGATGAACGCGGACAGGACGTCCACGATCGTGGGACGCTCCCCCACGACGTCGCCCCACCCGAACGTCGCGCGCGCGGCGAGCAGCGTCTGAATGCGCTCCGTCGCCCCTTCCACGTCGAGCGGCCGCGGCACCACACGGTGCAGCACCGGCTCCGGGATGAGGGCGATCACCCGCTCCGCGGCGGCCAGCAGGTCGTTCAGGTCGATGACGAGCGGCGCCGGCGGCGCGACGGGCAGCTCGGGAGAGAAGCCGCGCCCGAACTGCTCCGCCCGACGCGCCGCCGCCGCCCCCAGCCACTCCACCAGCTCGCGGATCTGGTGGTACTCGAGCAAGCGGCGCACCAGCTCGGCGCGCGGATCCTCCCATTCGTCGTCGCCCAGGTGCCGCGGCAGGAGCATCTGCGCCTTGATCCGCAGCAGCCGGGCCGCCATCTCGAGGTAGTCCGCCGCCTGGTTCAACCCCAGCTCGCTGATGACGGCGAGAAACTGATCGGCGATCTTCGCGATCGGCAGGTCGGTGATGTCGACCTCGTCCTCGCGGATCAGGTGCAGCAGCAGATCCAGCGGGCCCGAGAACTGCTCGAGCTCGACGACGAAGCCGGATTGGTCTTGAGCCGTGGGCGGAAGCGCGGTCATGAGACCGCCCCGATGCGGAGTCCCCCGACCACGGCGAGGCCCAGGTTCATCAGCTGCTGGGCCGGCCACAGGAAGACGTCGATCACCCCAGGCGCGAGCCAGAGAATCAGGAGGAGCGGTAGCATGCCGAGCGCGTAGAACTGGCGGTACTTGAGCCCCCAGCCGGGAGGCAGCAGATGGTAAAAGACGTGACTGCCGTCGAGCGGCGGGATCGGGATCAGGTTGAAGAACGCGAGCACCAGGTTGAGACGCATGCCCTGGTAAGCCATCTCCTGCAAGATCGCGAGGCTCCCGGCGAGCGACGGCACGCCCCGACCGGCCAGACCGGCCGCCCCGAACAGGCCGGTGAACACCACGAACAAAGCCAGGTTCACGACGATGCCGGCGAGCGACACGATCACGTCGCCGCGGACGAACTTGCGGTATTTCCTGGGATTGACCGGCACCGGTTTCGCGGCCCCGAACAGAAACCCGGCGTGAGAGATCCACAGAACGACCGGCAAGAGCACGGTCATGATGGGATCGATGTGCTTCAGGGGGTTGAGCGTCAACCGCCCCAGCATGTAGGCGGTGTCATCGCCCTGCCGATAAGCGGCTTCGGCGTGGGCGTATTCGTGGGCCACCATCGAGAAGAGCAGCACCGGGGCCCAAATGAGGATGTCGAACGAAATAGCTCGGGCTCGGGGTCGGTGACCGTCTAACATAACGAGCCGGCGGGGGCCCGGTCAACGGCGTAGCGCCTTGACCGACCTACACTTACCGTCTATCTTCCGCGCCTCACGAGGAGGCGAAGTGCCGAGAATCGAGTCCGCGAAGAAGGCGATGCGACAGGGGCGAGCCCGCCACCTGCGCAACCGCGCCCAGAGCTCCGCGCTCCGGACCGCACTCAAGCGCGTGCGGACCGCAACGACACGCGAGCAGGCGGGCGAGGCCTATCGCGTGGCCGCGCGGTTGCTCGATCGTGCCGCCCGAAAGCATCTGATCCATCACAACAATGCGGCGAGACACAAAAGCCGGCTAGCCGCCGTAGTTCGAAAACTCTCCAAATAGACGACGTCGCGAAAAGACGTCTCGAAGAAACGTCACGAAGAGACGTCGCCAGCGACCGTTTCCACGGTTCTTCGCGACGTTTTTCTCGAGACGATTTTCCGTGACGTTTTTTGGTTTGTCAGACAGCCGCTAGCTCAGCCCCACACTGCCCGCAATACCACTCCGTCGGCAGATTCATGGTGCCGCACTCCTTGCACCGGAGCGTCCGCGCGGCTTCCTCGTCGCCGGCCGCGGACGGGTCGGGGACGATTGGCGCGGGAACCGGGTTCGCGGCCC
>WNFW01004943.1_pt1 | contig 16056 bp, 18 predicted proteins | sample 5400131 | NCBI WGS metagenome assembly WNFW01 (sample SAMN13153362, study PRJNA577476) | soil metagenome | isolation source: 20 cm soil or saprolite under grassland replicate 1 | place: USA:California | collected 2016-06-15 | reverse complement strand
ACATAGAAAGGAACGTTATTATCCTTCGCCGCCAGCGCCTTCAGATACGTCCCGATCTTGTTCGCAACATCTCCCGTGTAAGTTGTGCGATCTGTTCCGACAATCACCAGATCTACTTCGCCATGTTGGATCAAATGCCCTCCGGCGCTGTCCGTGATCACCGTATGCGGCACGCCGTGCTCGCCCAGCTCCCAGGCAGTGAGCTTCGAACCCTGATTCCTGGGTCTCGTCTCAGGAACCCACACGTGAACCGGCAACCCGCTATCGTGCGCGGCATAGATCGGCGCAGTGGCGGAACCGTAATCAACAAACGCGAGCCATCCCGCGTTGCAGTGCGTGAGCACATTGACCGGCTTCCCCGCTTTCTTTCGAGCAATTTGCTCAATCAGATTCAACCCGTGCTGTCCGATCATCCGGCAGTGCTCCTCATCTTCTTCGGCAATCAGTCTGGCTGTGCGCAAGGCCAGGGCAATCTTCTCTTCGGCAGTTTTCCCCTGGGCGATATTCTTTAACTGGCGGTCGACGGCCCAGGAAAGATTCACCGCCGTCGGTCGGGTTGCCTTGAGTTGTGCCGCTGCGCTGGCTAGGTACTCATCGAACGAGTCGCGCGCCGCGGCCTCAATTGTCGCAAGATACATCCCATATCCCGCGCTTGCGCCGATCAATCCCGCTCCGCGAACATGCATTTCGCCGATCGCTGTCGCCATCTGCTCGACTGTGTTGACTTCTTCGATCACAAAACGGTGAGGCAAAAATCGCTGATCGATCAGCCGCACGACGCATTCATTCTCCGTCTTGAGCCAGATCGTTCGAAAATGTTGGCCGCCTACCTTCACACGTTTTGGTTATGATCTCTGTGTGCGTAACGCCAAGCTCAGTCACAAACTCTGAAATGATGGGAAATAGAGAATCCAGTCGGCCGGTTGGCTACAGCACCTTGCTAGGCCTCTTTAGGGGTCTTGCCCAGTTTCGGCCATCTTTTCCATTTCCCGATTATGTTTGTCGTTGACCTCTTTGATGTGATCTACGCTCTTCCTGAGTTTTGTTCCATCGTATCCAACGAGGTCTGCGGCCTGCAGAGGCTTGGTGTTTTCATGTAATTCCGTATTGCTTTGAGAATTGGGATTTGTGGCAGCGGTTTTCTTCTGACATCCCGATGAAAGCAAAATCGTCGAGAAAATGATCGCGATGAACCTTAAGGGAAGCACGGTTTTCATGGGTCTAACGAGAAGGAGCTCAGCCGCGGCGAGCGGGAGTGGGCGTGGCTGCGGGTTGAAGGGTTTTAGTCATATAAAAGCTAAGTAGTACGCCGGCTCGCCGTCGGCTGCAGCGATTGGTTAGACGGCATTGCTTCGCTCATGTCGATCTCAGCTACAATCGGAATGTGGTCGCTCAAACGACGAGTAGTATCGTTATCGAGGACGGCGCATGAGGTAAAGCGCTCCGCGATCTCGGGAGAAGCGAAAATGTGATCGTCTTGCCATGCGTGTGGAGAATTCTTGCGGAAATATGTCTGAATTTCTTTTCCGTGGAACTTCCAATGGCAGTCAACAGATGGTCCCTGCTGGATGCGCTCGAAGAACGGACCGTGACCATAACCTGGCCAGATCTGTTCGCATAATCGCGCCGAATTCAGATCGCCGCCGACAATCGTTGAGTGAGCTTTCAGAGCCGACTCAAGCTCATCGAAGATGAGGCTGAGATGGGGGAACACGCGCCCATTGATGATCGGAGCATGAACGCTTGCGAGCGCGAGCTCGCGAGCGTGAATGCGAGCCGTGGCAGCAGCAACGCGGCCCGGATAGCGCGGGATAGCTAATTCGTGTAGTGAAAGGCCTCGAGCATAGATGGCTGTTCCCCAATCGCGATGCACCGGACAAAAGACGATGTTTTCATCTGCCCGCGGGTCAGGAATCTTTACTTCCTGAAGCAACGCGATGTCAGGACAAATTTCCTCGCGCAGATACGCCCACGCTTCGGCGTGCGTCTTGCGAAACTGCCAAAAGCCGAGATTCCATGTTGCGAGCTTCACGATGCGCGTTTTGCCGTCTAACAAGGTTTATACGGAATCTTTCCGTCTAATCCCATTATAGGCCCAAAAACAACCTTAGCTTGCCAGAGCGTCAATGGCTTTCCACTCTGCGGGAGTTAATTTGATCGCCGCGGCAGCTACGTTCTCTTCCAAGTGCGCGATAGACGACGTGCCAGGAATCGGCAACATCACGGGCGATCGCTCTAGGAGCCAGGCAAGTGCGACCTGGACAACGCTCGCGCCGCGAGCCTTGGCCGCCCTTTCCAGCGCATTGTCAGGTTTCAACCCTCTGCCTCCGCCGATCGGAAACCATGGTATAAACCCAAGACTCTTCTTCTCGCAATAGACCAGAACATTTTCCGATTTGCGGTTCTCAATGTTGTACTGGTTCTGGACGCTTACTATCGGAAGGACTTTGCGCGCCCGCTCGATTTCCTCCGGAACCACGTTGGATAAGCCCACGTGCCGAACCTTCCCAACATCCTGCATTTCCTTGAGCGCGCCGAGCGATGCCTCCATAGGCACTTTTCGATCGACAGTGTGCAATTGATACAAATCGATACGGTCTAGCCGCAGCCGCTTTAGGCTCCCATCGACGGCCTGTTTGAGATGTTCAGGCCGACCGTTTGGCACCCACTGGCCCGGTCCGGGTCTGGTCAGACCGCCTTTCGTAGCGATAACAAGTCCCTTGGGATAAGGGTGGAGCGCCTCCGCGATCAGCAGTTCGCTTACTTCCGGCCCGTACGCGTCGGCGGTGTCGATCAAGTTCACACCGAGTTCGACGGCGCGCCTCAGAACTTTGAGCGCGTTCTCTCGATCAGGAGGCCAACCCCAAATCCCTTCCCCGGTGATGCGCATCGCGCCAAAGCCGAGCCGATTGACGGTAAGATCGCCGCCCAACTGCCAGGTAGGATTCGTGACTGGGCTCGTTGCTGTTGACGAGTCGGCCCCGAGGATTGTGGCCGATCCTCCCGCCAATAGCGTGGCTCCGGTTCCTAGACTCATGCCAAGAAATGTTCGGCGGGTAACACCATTGTCTACCCGTTTTTTGGTCGCGTTTGGAGATTCATCAGGCATGACGCGCACGTACGTTCACGGAAACCGCCGTCAACGCAAGCGCGCTCTTCCACCGAGAAGAGATGTAGTGGAAATTTCTCGATCAAGGCAGCGCAACCGTAACTCAACGGCCGTTCCGACAAAGCTCCGGCCATTCTTTCGTTCGGGGGCAATACCAATGTTGAGATGCGACCCCATTTCCATCCCTCTTAACAGCCATAGACTCGATCCCGCCGAGCTGAGTTGTTGGTGCGCGGGATGCAGAGCATATTGGCAAAGTTTATGAAAGACTCTGTCGTCAGAGGATGCCTGCTGCAGCTTCTCTATGAACGTCGAAGTGAAGGTTCCATTCCGTTCGGCCACGCTGAGCGGGCGGTCCCGCCGCCAGGAGGTATAAATCGCCGTGACTGGCTGCGCGCCTTGGCCCAGCTTTCAGAGTATCGCCTCATCGACTGGACTCCTCTTGAAGATCAAAGCGGGATGGGGCTGCTGTCCGGCTTTGCTAAGATAAACGACTTCGGAGTCAAAGTGCTCGAAGCTAGCGCCGTGCCCCCGATCCGGATCTCTTTCGATGAGAGCCGACGAGCGACCGTTTCCCGACAGCAACAAGCGCCGATTGCACCGAGCACTCCGCAGCAGCAGGTGATTACCGAGGCACTGGAGAAAGTGATCGCCGCGGGTAATCAAGCCGATGTGTCGGAGCAGGAGAAAAAAGAAGCAAAATCCTTGTTGCGAAAACTACTGGATAGCAAAGCAGCGGCCAATGTGTTAGGCCTTGGCGCGCAATCCCTCGCGGCGAAGTATTTCACTGGATAGAGCAGGTACGTCAGGCGCAGATAAGGGCGCCTTATGGCGAATGTCAAAAGTTTAGATCTGACCCCGATTCTTCGTTTTCCGGCGCCGATCGTTATTTCGCCCGCCTTGATCACTCGCGTTGCCACGTTCGCGCCAACTACCCTAGCTGCCTTGCCGCTTACCCGCGCGACTCCCGCTCGCGCGTCTTCTGCTTGCGTTTTGCGAGCGCGAGGCGCTCCGTCTTTTTGCGGCGTGCCTTGCGTTTCCTAACGTTGTCTCTGCCTTGGCTGTTTCCCATAAGGCCTCAACCCTCACCCCTTCCTGAGCCGGTTCCAAGCTGTTTCGCTTTCGGAGCTTAGAAGCGACCCGTTTTTGCGATCTAAAGATCAATTCCCATCGCGATAGCGCCCGGGATCTCTTCCCAGCCGCAGCGCTTCCAAAATTCGCGGCCGCGCGGATTATCGTCGGCCACCATGATAATGACGCGCTTGACCCCGACCCGCCGCAGACCCTCCAGGCATTCATCCAGCAGACGCTTACCGAGTCCGCGTCGCCGATAGGTAGGATCGACTGCCAGATGATAAATGTGTCCGCGGCGTCCATCATGACCGCATAACGCGACGCCAACGGTCCCCGACCGATCGGTCGCCACTCGGCTCAGCCCCGGATTCCGCGCGAGGAATTGAGCAACGCTTTCTTTGTCATCCCCCTCGGCAATCTCGAGACCTTCGACCCGCTGCCATAGCTCAACTGCCGCGTCGTAATTGTTGATGGTAAATTCTCGCGTGTCGATGTTGCCGATCATCTTTGATCAAGAACTCTAGAACTACGAAGCGCCTTTAGTTTGATGGCACATTACGTTGCGTAACGAAATGCCAGAGTTTTTCAATGAGTCTCCCTGTTATTTCCGATCACATGTTTTAAAGCCTCAGCGAAAGCGGACGACTGCGATCTCTGCCTCGACTCTCCCAGCGCCTGTTCCAATCAATGATGCGTGTATATGCATGCATGAGGGAATTGCACGTTATTTTCGGTTGCGGCGGCGAGGGGCGAAGGTGAGTGAGCTGGGCAGCGAACGAAGTCAACGCTGCCCGCTCAGCTTGCCCACCGCGGCGGGCGAAGAGTTTCGGAGTTTAGATCCAACCCCATTTCTCATTTCCTTCCTCCACCGAGATCTTCAAACGGGTTGTAAACCTGGATCGCGTAATAAGCAATGAAACCGTCGGGCTGGCGTTCGATGCTCTGGGGCTGACCAAAAACTGCTTTCGCTCGGCGATCGCCGCGGCCACCGGATTCCCCTGCACCAAGCCTGTGGCTGCGTCTTCCGCCCGGCTTGCTGCACCAACTTTTGAGACGACTTCGGTCTTGATCTCTTGAAAGGCAGCTTCCTTTAGCACGCGTTTGATCTCGTCCTGATCATGATACCCGAACGGGACCTCGTAGAATGTCGGTGGATCTTTATCGAAGTAGCTGGCAATCGTTTGGTGTGTGAGTTGGCCCAGCTCGTTGTGTTCCATTGCGTCCCACACATTGAAGAGAAACAGGCCGCCCGGCTTTAGAACGCGGTGAGCTTCGCGCGCGGCCAGCGCCTTGTCTGGCACGAACATGATTCCGAACTGGCATACGACCGCATCGAACATCCGGTCGCCAAAAGGCAAGCTACACGCGTCGGCCTGCATCCATTGCACGGCCTCGTCTTTACGAAACTTGGCCGCCGCATGCCGAAACATCGGTTCGTTCAAATCCGTCGCGGTCAGTTTCACTGTCGAAGGTAGACCAGTCCGTAAAGCGCGCGTTAAAATGCCGGTGCCGCAGGCCAACTCCAAAACCGAACCGTTCTTCGCGACGTGTAAGCGCGCCGCCAGATCCTCGGCGTACGGCTGGAACAACATCGACCCGAGGTAGCGATCATACGCCGCCGGGATGGATCCGGAAAATTGTGCGTGTTCGTCTTTCATATTGGCGCTTCTAAGAGCGAAACTTCACTTCGGCTCTGGATTCTCCTCAATGTATGCGAGGTCCGTTCTCGACTTTACCGTCGCTGGATTCCTCAGCCAGTTCGAATGTCGAATGTTTGGATGCGACCAATACATTCCGTTCGTACCTTTAAGAAACTTGGGTCGAGAACCGCCGCTTACGCCAGTTGGAGCGATGAACCAGAAGAATGATGAGCCAAATGATGAAGGCGACTGTGCCCCCGGGGATGGTCACGAGCATCAGCCAGCCCATTACACCAAGGGCATAAAGCAGCTGCCCATAGTCTTTTCCGTTGATCACACAGGGATGCACCGAGCCTTCATCCACGCGGCAGCCGTGCGCGTTGGCGATTAAACCAGAGGCAATCACAGACCCTACCGGCGCAAACGCGACGAGAACGATGAGGACGAAAGCAATCCAATAGAGAATCCACGGGAAGCGTCTCTGAACGGGTAAAGGTGGCGGGTTCATGGCAGCCAGATCAGGTCTTTATCTGTTGATGGCCACAGATCGAATACAGATACTCGGTGGGCCAAACAAAGTTTCATTGGGTCACCGCCGGCGATGCGTCTTCTTGAACCCTTCAATGTAACCGTTTTCGAAGGCCAGATCCCAACTTTGCTGTTCGCCGGACCCCTGCTGCTTGAAATACTTTTGAGCCGTCATGTTCAAGTCAGCGTCCGTCGGTAACCTTGCTCCCGGTATCGCTTCCTCTCCCGCTTTCGCCCCGATTGCATAAGCCGCCCGCTCGTCCGCCGTCCTGCCGTGAGCCGCGCGATGAGTGTAAAACGCCGTCACGCCACAGACGACGAACGCCGCCACTGCCATCATCACAAAATCACGGAGTGAACGCTTCCTTATTCACGACATATGGCATCTTGGTCGGGTCACCGCCGTAGTTCCCCTCCAGCACGTCGATAAGTCCCTGGACAGTACGCCCCGCCATGCCTTTGTCGGGATCGATTGATAGCCGGGTGATCTGTCCGCCACTGGCAAAGTGATGGAACAGCCGGCATCGATCGGCGATTTCGGGATCGAGCAGCGGCGAATTAGGCGGCAGCGGTTCTTTCTCAAAAACATCCAGCGCTGCACCGGCGACGACTTTTTCTTTCAATGCTTTCGCGAGCGCCTTCTCGTCCACAACCGGGCCGCGTGAGCTATTCACGAGGTAGGCGGTCGGTTTCATCAGCTTCAGTGTCTTCTCGTTGATCAGGTGATAAGTCGGCTTGTCGGTCTCGCCCTCGCGCAATAGCGGTACGTGAATCGTCACGTAATCGGCGCCGCGCATCGCTTCCTCGAACTCTACGTACTTGATCCAGGTCTTCTCCATCTGAATGCCGCGCGCGTGACGCAGGTCCATCAACTCCTGAATTACGGCGACGAACTTGTCGTTATGATACGCGGGGTCGTAGCACAGAATGTTCATGTCGAACCCGGAGCATTTCTTGATCATCGCCAGACCGATGCGTCCGGTGCCGATGACGGCAATGGTCTTGCCGGTGACTTCGTCGCCGAGGAACGGCAGGAACGGGTGCCACGACGGCCACTTCTGCTCCCGCACCAGGCGCTCGCTCTGCCACATTTTGCGCGCGAGCATGCCCATCATGAGAAACGCGAACTCCGCAGTTGCTTCAGTAAGCACGTCGGCCGTGTTCGTGAATGGGATTTTGTATTTGTTGGCGTCGGCGCGGTTGATATTGTCGAAGCCGACGGCGATCTGTGCCACGACTTTGAGCGAGCCCTTCCCTGCTTCGAAAATCTCGGCGTCGATTGGATCGCGGAGCGTGGTGATCAAGCCGTCGATGCCGCTCTTCACTTTCTCGACAATCAATTTCTTCGGTGGCGCTTCCGGTCCATCAAACACTTCGAGCTCGTAACCACGCTCGCGCAGCCGGTTCTCCGCCGGATCGCCGATCCGAGAAGTCGCAAACACGCGAAAACGTTTTTTCTCCGTCATACACCAATGTCTCAACAAACTAGGAACGCAGAAAACTAGACAGGATTTACCGGATTAAGACGATTTCAATCCGCAATTGTGGCATGAGGGCCCGCCAATGCGACGAAGAAGTCGCTCTGATCTTATCCCGAACGAGGGATTACGCACAACCTCGTGAGAAATACGCGAAAATCTCGCGAACGCGAAATAGCACCGCTGTTAAAGGCGCATCTATCTTTTAATCATGAAAATGAACGAGTCCTCGACACCATTTCCACTCCGCACGCTAATGGTTTGTTTCACAATGTGGCTCATCGCGACGGAGGTCCTGGTCTTTAATCAAATGAATTTTAACGCCAAGGCCGAGCTGCTCGAGCAAGCTGCACGAGCGCTTCACAGACCAGAGGTTGTTGTCCCGAATGACCGGCCGTCCGATCGCCCCGGCGCAAGAATGCAGAGTTTATAAAAAGACCCAAACCCGAAGCCGAGTGAGCTCCGCTGGTGTAAAACAGAGATCACTTCGTCATTCGTTCCTAGTCACTCGCCTGCCGGGCCGTAGCCGAGCGAAGGCGGGTCACTGGTTTCACAGGTTTTTCTTCGCCCAGGCGGCGACGCGATCGAGTGCCTTATCGATGTTCTCGATCGAGTTAGCCACGCTGAAGCGCAAATAGCCTTCGCCGAAATCGCCGAAAGCGGTACCAGACAACGCGGCGACACCGGCGTCGTCGAGCAGCGCGTCCGCCAGTTTCTTCGAAGGCCAGCCGGTCCCCTTGATATTAGGGAAAACGTAAAACGCGCCTTTGGGCAAGCGGCACGAAAAACCTTTGATGTTGTTGAGGCCGGCGACCATAACGTCGCGACGTTTCTTGAACTCGGCGCACATCGCTTGGACCGAGGTCTGGGTCCCGCGGAGCGCCTCGATACCGGCGACCTGCGTGAAGCTCGCGGTGCAGGAGTTGGAGTTTGTCATTAGACGGGCGACATGCGTCGCCAGGTCGGCGCGCATCACGCCGTAGCCCATACGCCAACCAGTCATGGCGTAAGTCTTGGAAAAGCCGTCGAGCAGGATGCAGCGCTCCTTCATGCCGTCCACTGACATGATGGAATGGTGTTCACCTTCGAAGATGAGACGGCTGTAGATCTCGTCGCTCAACACCATGATGTTGCGATTGCTGATCGCGCGCGAGATGCCGTCGATATCGTTCTCCGTCAGCACACCGCCGGTCGGATTCTGCGGCGAATTCAGAATGATGAGCTTCGTGCGATCGTTGATGAGTCCTTCGAGTTCGCCGACGTCGAGCCGGAAATCCATCTCCTCGCGCAACCGGATCGGAACGGCTTTGGCACCGAGAAACTGGATCATCGATTCGTAGATGGGAAATCCCGGATTGGGGTAGATCACCTCATCCCGTTCTTCAACTAGCGCAAGGATGGTGAAGAAGATGATGGGCTTACCGCCGGGGACAATGACCACTTCTTCGGGTATTACGTTTACCCGGCGCGTCTCACTGACGTACTGAGCGATGGTCTCGCGTAACTGCGGCAAGCCCGCCGCAGGCCCGTAGTGCGTAAAGCCTTTGTGCAGGGCGTCACATCCCGCGTCGATAATGTTGCCCGGGGTATCAAAATCGGGCTCTCCGATCTCGAGATGGACGATGTCGCGGCCCTTTGCCTCCAGCGCTCGCGCCTTCACCAGTACTTCGAAGGCGGTCTCGGTGCCGAGACGCGCCATGCGCTTGGCGAGACGGAGTTCGCGGACCCTTGTCATTGCTTGTGAATCAAGCAGTTCCCGTCGTTTCTCTCAACTCTCAACCATCAACCCTCAACTTTTCTTCAGTCAGATCGACGTCCGCGCCAGTCCGCGATTTATCCAGACGAATCTCACATCAAGATTCGTCAACTCCTTGTCACTTCTTACTTTCCGCCAACGGTACGGCAATGATCGCCGTCCCTTTAAGATCGGCGGTATTTTTGATCGAACCATCCGGCTGATATTGCCCTACGTAGGAATTGCCGATGACATGAAGGGCGTCGTTGGCAATCGCGCCGGTCGTCGGTTCGTCGAAGTCAGGGTGATGATGCGACTGCAACACCGTAAGATTTGCAATGCGCTTGCCATTATCGGTTACCGCGATCCGGACGACGCGTCCGGGGTTCGTGCTGTTCTGGATTCCGATCAAATCGCCTTTATGCCAGTAAAGGCCATCGATCCCTCCCGTCGCAACCGTATCCGGCTGCGGTAATCTCGTCGGCTCGCCGGTGACTGTATCGACGCGCCCAATGCCAGTCGACAATGTCACGTACAATGTTCCATCAGCGCTAATCGCAATTCCATTTGCGCCCTTGACTGCCTCCGCGGCTCCGAATCGCATGAGCGCTACGTCACCAGGTTTCTTCCGAAAGAGAGTGTCATTCATGGAATCGGTAACGTAAAGCGTGCCATCGGGCGCGAGCGCGAGATCGTTGAGTTGCATTGCCTCCGGCGCAGCGAAACGATTCAGTAAGCGCCCAGTCTTAAGATCGTAAAGAAAAACGGCGTTGCGGCGTTCCGTCTTCGCGCTTTCTTCAAAACCGTTGGTGCTGACCGCGTACAAATGTCCGCGCCTGGGATCGACAGTGAGTCCGAGAACCGTGTCGAGCTTATCGGATGGGCTGGAGAAATCGCGCGCCTGGCCTTTTGCATCCGTCACGATGATCTTGCGTTGCGCAATGCTGCCGATGAAAAAACGCTTACCCGCGGAGTCATACGCGATGCCCTCCGGAATGAGCTTCGGATCTTTAAGTCGAAAAGCGACGGGCGCGGCGAGTGTTTGCGCTTCTTCGTTCGCCAGATCCTTGCGGAGCGCTTGGAACTCAGCGTCATTCCACACCGTATCGAATCCGGTGTCGCGTACGGGAATGAGGCCGAGTTTGCGGCCCTTCAAGCTCCGCAACAGCGTCAACGCAGCGTTGCGCTCACCAAGGTTTATGTGGAGGATCGCCTCATAAAATACAAGCACGCCATCACCGGGACGCTCTTTCCGCAGAGTCTGAATCCGCGCAAGACTTGCACGAGCCGCAATAGTCGCGGCGTCGTCCCCCGCCTCGGCGGTGGTCAATCCGAGTAACGCACAAACAATCGCCAACAGGATGAAACGCGCGCCCTTACGCATTCAAATCTTGTCACTCGTCACCGATCACTTGTCACTTTTTTTTGTCACTCGCTTGCCAAGTCGTAGCGCCTTGCGAAGGCTGGTTGTCATTTCGGCGAATACACCGCATCGATTCGTTACCTCCGGCGACACGACGCTGCGTCAGATCGACGTCCACGCCAGTTCGCGATTTATCCAGACGAATCTCAGCTGAAGATTTTTGGAAAGATTGTTTGTCTCGTCACTAGTCACTCAAGAACGAAGCACTGCGCTGTGTTTGCCCCGATTTGGACGCGCATTTGTCCGGCTCGCTGCGATCAAGTGAAGAGACTCGGAAATGGAAATCAAAAGAAGTGGTTCACAGCCTTCCGGCAAGGGACCGGCAGACTATTTTACCGGCACAGTTCGCATTGACCCGCTATTCGAGGCAGCCGAACCGGCGCGCGTTCGTGGCGCGAGCGTCACGTTTGAGCCGGGCGCCCGGACCGCCTGGCATACACATCCACTCGGTCAGACGTTGATCGTCACGTCTGGCATTGGATGGGCGCAGCGTTGAGGCGGCCCAATCGAGGAAATCCGGCCAGGCGATGTCATCTGCTTTCCGCCGGGTGAGAAGCATTGGCACGGCGCTACCCCGACGACCGCGATGACTCATATCGCCATTCAGGAAGCGCTTCACGGTAAAGTTGTTGAATGGATGGAAAAGGTCAGTGACGAACAGTATCAAAGAAAAAGCTGAAAAGCTGAAACGCTGAATGGACCGAATGGGACGAGCGACGAGCTGATCGAAGACAGAAGATCGGAAATAGGAGTCGGGAGGACAAAGGACAGCCGAGTGGCAAGAAGTTGAGAGTTGATCTGCCTTCGTTGCTACAGCGCGACAAGTGGTTGAGAGTTGAGAGTTGAAACATTGAAGGGAGGATTCAAACCACATGCATAAATCGACGTACAACGCAAAAGCCTACTCCGCTGCCAGTGCGACATCGCCGCTGGCTTCTGCCAAGATCAAGCGTCGCGATCCAACTGACCGCGACGTGCAAATCGAAATCTTGTTCTGCGGCATCTGCCACTCCGATCTCCATTCAGTGCGCAACGAGTGGAGCGAGTTCATGGCCACGAACTACCCGATTGTACCCGGTCATGAGATCGTTGGTCGTGTGACCAAGGTCGGCTCGGCAGTTACCAAGTATAAGCCCGGCGATCTCGCCGCGGTCGGCTGCATGGTCGATTCGGACGGAACCTGCGCCCAGTGCAAAGCTGGCCTCGAGCAGTTCTGCCCGAACATGATTCTCACCTTTAACTCCCCGGACAAGCACCTCGGAGGCGTGACCTACGGCGGCTATTCCGAAAGCATCGTCGTCGATGAACACTTCGTTCTGCGCCTCCCCTCCAACCTCAAACTCGCCGCAGCCGCGCCGCTGCTCTGCGCCGGCATCACTACGTACTCGCCTATGCATCACTGGGGCGTCGCCAAGGGCAAGAAAGTTGGCGTGGTCGGTCTCGGCGGACTGGGCCACATGGCGGTGAAGTTCGCTCATGCGCTCGGAGCGCATGTCGTCGTCTTCACCACCTCACCTGACAAGAAAGAGGACGCGGTCCGCCTTGGCGCCGACGAAATCGTCGTCTCTCGCAATGCCGACGAGATGAAAAAACACGCGGGCAGCTTCGATTTCATCCTCGACGCCGTCTCGGCTGATCACGACATCAACGCGTATATCAGTTTACTCGGCATCAACGGCAATCTTACGTTGGTCGGCGCTCCCGCGAAGCCGTTGGCGGTCCCCGCGTTTGGCCTCATCATGGGGCGGCACAGTTTGTCCGGCTCGATGATCGGCGGCATTCCCGAAACGCAAGAGATGCTCGATTTTTGCGGCAAACATAACATCACCGCCGATGTTGAAGTGATTCCTATCCAGAAAGTCAATGAAGCCTACGAGAGACTGCTCAAGTCAGACGTGAAGTACCGGTTTTCCATCGACATGGCCTCTCTTAAATCAGAGTGATCAACCTGAACCTCAGGGAGGAATCAATGGAGAAGCGCAAACTTGGAAAGAGCAACTTGGAAGTCTCAGCTATTGGGCTGGGCTGTATGGGAATGAGCTTTGGCTACGGTCCGCCTGCAGACAGGCAGGAGATGATCTCGCTGATTCGGTCAGCAGTCGAACGCGGCATTACGTTTTTCGATACCGCCGAAGTTTACGGCCCGTTCATCAACGAGGAGCTTGTGGGCGAAGGTCTAGCTCCTTTCCGTGGGCAAGTGGTGATTGCCACCAAATTCGGGTTCAAACCCGCTTCCAACGGCCAATCGAGGTGGAGTGAGTTGGATAGCCGACCAGAACACATCAAACAAGTCGCTGAAGCCTCGCTTAAGAGACTTAAGGTCGACGCCATCGATCTGTTCTATCAGCACCGGGTTGACCCGAACGTGTCGATCGAAGCCGTGGCCGGAGCGGTGAAGAATCTGATTCAGGAAGGTAAGGTCAAACACTTCGGACTCTCTGAAGCAGGAGTGCAAACGATCCGTCGCGCACACGCAGTTCAACCGGTCACTGCAGTCCAGAGCGAATACTCGCTGTGGTGGAGAGAGCCCGAAGCGGAAATATTACCGACGCTCGAGGAACTCGGAATCGGCTTCGTTCCATTCAGCCCGCTAGGCAGAGGCTTTCTCACGGGAAAGATGAACGAAAACACTACGTTCGACAGCTCGGACCTCCGCAACACGCTCCCGCGCTTTACGCCGGAGGCCCGGAAAGCGAACCAGGCGTTGGTTCATTTACTTGGCGAGATCGCAAAACGCAAAAAGCCGACAGCCGCTCAGATCGCGCTCGCTTGGTTGCTTGCACAAAAGCCGTGGATCGTTCCAATCCCTGGCACCACGAAACTGAAGCGCCTCGAAGAGAACATTGGAGCAGCAGCAATCGAACTTACGTCGCACGATCTCCGTGAGATCGAAAGCGCCGCATCAAAAATTAAGGTGCAAGGAGCTCGATATCCCGAAAAGCTGGAGCAAATGACCGGCCGCTGAGACCCGTCACGGATCTTCACCAGAGAGTTCGCAGAGGTCGCAGAGACAACCTCAAGATACTCTGTGTTCTCAGTGTCCTCTGCGGTTAATCCTGAGAAAGAATTTTCGCGACTTTTTCGATCGTGTTCCAATTGCGCGTGGTGAGCGGCACACCTAGGCGCTTCTCGATCTGGCTGAGGTAGCTGATCGCCTTCATCTGCCGTCGATACAGACCCAGGACGAATCGGTCTTGGATCGCAATGATTTTCACCAGCCAGTCGTTGTCCGAGGGCAGAGTGAGAGGAAGGGGAGGCAGCGTGCGAAGTCGTTTAGCTAACACGCTCACGAACCGGACTATCTTCGGGCCCAAGGGTTGTCGTGAGAATGAATCCTTTGATGCAAGTCTGATAACGTCGCGCGCGGGACAGATCATGATCTCGCATTTGAATGGCAGCTTCCTAGCGATCGCCGCGCGCAGAGCCGATTCTCTCACATCTTCGCGTACAACAAACGTTCCGACGGCTCCAATGTTAAGGACGCCGAACTTGGCCAACTGCTTAGCGATCAAGGCCGGCTGACATCGATTAGCTTTGCCGACATTCACCGCACGAAGAAATACGACCCAGCGCATCGGAGCGAATGCTACTCAAGAAAGTGACAAGTGGCGAGTGACGCGTGCCGTTCAGCGAACTCATTCAAGCTCTTTCTCGTAATGATGTGCATCAATTTTGCAGACTTTAGTAGATGAATGGAAACAAGCGCCAGCGGGTGCGTTGTTGATAAGCGCGATATTGGTCGCCGAATTCGCGCACGAGAAAATCTTCTTCCGCACGGATCCGTGCGATGATGGGCACGCACATCGCTGCGGTTAAGAGGAGACCGATAACGCTACGAAAAACGAGCGCCCAACCCGCCATCGCCAGTAACGCTCCGAGATAGCTCGGATGCCGGACGAAACGGTAAAAGCCGTCGGTCTTGAGGCGGTGATCGGGTTGCACCGCAACAAAGATGCTGAAGCGGTGGCCAAGCTCAAAGACAGTAGCCACGCGCACGAATCCGCCGATGGCGGTGATGATCAGCCCGAGGTAGCGGATAGTGTCGTCATCGATCGACCAACGGTCGAGACGATCAAAATGCGGTGGCAGCCAGGCGAACGCGATAGCGATGATAATTAACGGAATAAAAATCCAGCGGCTGGCGGGATCTTCGCGCCGGCCGATTCCGAAACTGCTGCTTCCGGAAAAGGCGTAAGCGATTGCCCCGGACAAGGTCAGAATAATGAGGCCGACGCGCGCCGGATTAGCAAAGAAGGTTGTCCAATCGCCCCAACCCCAAACGACGAGCGCAAGAAACGACAGTGTCCCGCCAACTCCAAAAGCAAGATTCTTAATAGTGTGATTCAAAAGTAAGAATTAAGATTAACCGAGTTTTTTAAAGCAGGATATGACGGCAGAAGAGAGATCATTGTTAGAAGCATTGGACACGATTGTCAGACCGGAGGAAGTCCGCGCGCAGATTTATTCGATTGTCGAGCGCGTTCGCACGGAACTGGCGCGAAACAGAACGGCGCATTTGACTTGGGAGCCGATTCCCTTAACGATTTACGGTGGCGCGTTGCCGTCGGGGATTCGCTCCAGCTGGGTTTTCGTCCTGCGCGGAGGCGCGACCACCGGAGCAGAACGCCATCCGAACAGTCATCAACGGATGATGTCGTTCGAAGCGGCTGGAGATTTGCAAGTTCGAGCCGGACTGTCGGACGGCGGCGAAGAGCAGTGGCAGTCCAATCTTTTGGTGAGTGAGCCGTGCGCGCCACTTGAACGGCGATGGATTTCAATTCCTCGAAACGTCTGGCATCAAGTTGTGGTGCCTGAGGGAAGTGATTGGGTGGTGGTTTCCTTTCACACTGTTCCGGCTGAAGAACTGATCGAGGAGCGACCAGATGCCAGCAACGCGGAGGGAACGAAGCAAATGCTGTATCTAGGGCGTACGGAAAGCGGAAAGTAGGAAACGGAAATCGAAGACAGGGTAAGAAACGAGGGGACTGAGGTCAGCTCACATTCGAAAACGTTTCATTAACTGCTGTCGGATTTCGGTGGCGAGTTTCGGATCCAGGCGGCTCAGCACT